>ERZ1066137.1508-NODE-1508-length-10995-cov-6.312706_pt1 | contig 10995 bp, 4 predicted proteins | sample MGYA00382784_ERZ1066137 | MGnify/ENA primary metagenome ERZ1066137 (study PRJEB33369, sample SAMEA5778367) | biofilm metagenome | biome: Industrial cooling water; feature: Water cooling tower basin; material: Biofilm | place: United Arab Emirates | collected... | reverse complement strand
CGCGTCGGGTCCGGCGCTACCGCATTGCAACCCGAGCCCAGGCCAGTTTTGTAGTCCGCTATCACGCCGGCCACCGACTTGCTGCAGATGTTGCCCAGCCCGTCGTAACTCAGGGCTATCGGGGCTGCGTTCCCCTGGAGCACCCCGACGTTGACCAGCCGGTCCAGCAGGTCGTAGCGGAAAGTCTCTTCCAGGAGGTGGTTGGTGCGCAGGTTCTGCCGACGCTGCAGATTTCCCGCCGCATCGAAGTCGAAGTCCCAGTCCTGCAGATCGTTGTTTTCACCGGTCTGCACCCGATCCACCCGACCGACGGCGTCATAGCTGCGTGTCGTCGTCAGGCGCTTTGCATTCCCCGCCAGTCGCTCCCGTAGCACCGCACCCCGTGCGTCGGTCTCCAGCAATTCGTGATATAGCGTCACGCCGATGCCGCTGCAGTTCGTCTGCCCGGCCAGTATCTCCGCTCGGCAGGTCCGCACCGCAAAGCCCCGCAGGCTGTAGGCCGTCTCGCTGCCCTCCGAGAACAGTTGCGATCCGCTGGCCAGTGGCTCCTGATACGCCATCAGCTGCTTCAGGGGCCGACCGACGCTGTCGAAGCTGAAGCTCTCGGTGTAGTTGCGCCCCTCGATCTGCGTCACTCGCTGCACCACGCGTCCCAGAGGGTCGTAGCTCAGCGTCACCTGATGGTTCGCCAGGCCCGGCTCCTCCCGTTGGCTCCAGTGAAGCTGGCCCAGACCGTTCACTGCCGTGTCGTACTCGAAGCGGTCCACCAGCTCCTGATTCATCTGGCGCAGCAGCACCGTGCTGCCCTCGAAGCCGTCCTTCAGCAGCGCATCGCTGGGCGGTACCGCCGCTTCTGTGCTTCGACGCCAGATCCGCCCCAGTGCATCGCGCTCGGTGTCGACCACCCGGCCGGCGCCATCCACCTGCCGGATCACCTCGCCCGCCGCGTTGTAGTCCCAGGTCCAGATGCCCGAATCCGGGTCGGTCTGGCTGATCTTCCGACCGGCTACGTCGAACTCTGTGGTCGTCACCACCTCGATCGGGCTGGTCGACTTCTCGCGACGGCTGACGGTCCGCACGTCGCCCGCTGCCGTGTAGCCGTAGCGCACCGTCGTTCCAGACGGATCCTCCGACTCGATCAGTTTGCCGGCCGCGTCCCGGCGTTCCTTCCAGATCCGCGTGCACTGCGGACCGGAAGGACCTTGGTTGCACGGCGCCCGCTTTTCCAGCTCGGCAACCGACACGGTCAAGCCGTTGACCGTGAGGTTCACCGCCCGATGCCACAGCTCACTGACTGCGCCTACTGCATCCAGTTGCCGCTTCACTCGGCCGGTCACGTCGTAGGCGGTCGTGGATCCCGGGTGGGGTTCGGCGGTGACGCAGACATTGCCCGCGAAGGTCGGCGGACTGGCGCCAGTCAGGAAGAAGGGTTCGGTTTGGCGGGTCTGCCGGCCACTCTGGTCGTGGTCCACGCAGACCGCCGACAGGTCTTTGTTGAAGCCGTTGCCGTCGAAGGCCTCGGTGACCGTCATCAGCACCCGGCCCAGCACGTCGTGGTAGCTCCACTGGGTCGGTCCGACCTGCGCGCCCCCGGTAGCCGCGACTTGGCGAACTTCGGTGCGGAACACGAAGGGACCGGTGGGACAGCTGACCTCGTGCTGGCCATTGTTGCGGCCGGTGCACCAGCGCAGTGTCTTCAGCGTCGACGATCCGGCGTTGGTCGAGGTCCAGTACTCGCGGCCGAGGCCATCCCGCGCGGCATAGCTCAGCAGGCCGTTGGCATCGCGCGCCTGCGTGACCTCGCCATAGCGGTCGCGCGCCAGCACTTCGGAGCTCACGCGTTCCGTCCACAAGCGGGGTTGCACGGTCGGATCGAAGTAGGGCTGCAAGGTCCTTACCGGGAACCGGCCGATGTCATCGAACTCCACCCGGCTGTAGCGGCGCACCAGCGTATTCGGGAGCGTCGTGCTGCCCTGCGTCACCCGTGCGGGCTGGAACAGCAGCGGGTTGCCGACGGTGTTCGGGTTGCGACAGACCGACTCCTCCACGCTGGCCGAGCAGCTGTAGGTTGCGATGCGGTTCCCGGAGGCGTCGAAGTCGTAGTAGGTCCGCAGTTCCGCGGTGGCGCCAGCGTCCAGGTTGGCCACTTCCAGCTTCAGTTGGCCACTGTTTCCGTCGTAATCGAAACTGGCCTTGCGCAGTTCGGTGACATAGGTCGTCTGACCAGCTTCCTTGCGCTGGTGCAGGACCTGACTCTGTTCGAGTCGGCCGAGGTGCCACTTTGCGGGGTCGTTGACGTGCTGGAAGGTCGAGCGGATCCGGGTGATTTCGCTGGGATCTGCCTGTAGATTAATCTGATTGGCTTGATTCGCCCAATCCGGTGATGAGGGTGCCGTGTTGAAGATGCCGGCGAGATGGACTTCCTCGCTCAGTCGAAGATTGGCAAAGCCGGCATCATGGCAATGCACGGCAATTCGCAAACTGATGGATTGGTTGCTGTTCGGCTCGAAGACGAGATTGTCATCTCCATCAGAAAATACTTCAACGCCTTGAGGAGTGCTGTTGCCAATGAAATCGGGTTCATTTTCAATGCTGTGTCTTGCGACGAATCCAGACACACTCAGGGGCACCGGGCAATAACTGCCGGAATATTTCGGACGACACGCGGTTGATGTGGTTCCCACCTGCTTGCTGCCCCAGCAGCTGTAGCTCTTGCCAGCGTAGCTGAGGCGACGAGCGTTCTGGATCGTCAACGGGTTGGGGAACGGCCCCGGATCCGATCCCACGGGCGTCGCACACTGGATCTTCGCGCGGTCCGCACCACGACAAGCCTCCGGCACGAAGGTCCCTGGCAAGATGATCTGATCGGTGCTGCGCGGCCGGCCGATCAGCGGGAAGTCCTGGTGATAGCGGGTAACCGTCATGAGGTGGCAACTCGAACCCACCGGGCAGGCTTGCGGGATGCCCGGTGCAGCCGTGTAGTTCCCGTCGAAGGTGACGATCTCCTCAAAGCCGAGGAAGCCACGTCCACCGCCCTGCAACTTGGCGCCGGCGTAGCGGTAGTGCACCGTCGCGACGCGCTGGGCATCGCTCAGGGACGGCGCTGACGAGCTGACCTTCGAGACCACGTAGATCGGTGCCATCAGATCCAGCACGGCGGATCCGCGGCCAAATCGGGTGATGCCGTTCGCCGGGTTGTTGTCGTCGTCCAGCCGGCTGAGTTGCTGGCGCCGATAGACCGCTTGATTGGTCAGCGGCAGATAGTCGATCTCGGTTCGCGCGCCCAGCCCGTTTTCGATGGCGGTCACGACATCTCTTGCCTTATGGCGATTTGCCGGAGTCCCGGTCACTACCGTCAGGTTCTGATTCTGCTCTCCGGGCTTCACGATCACGAACTCCATCGCCCCGTCACCGTCGAAATCGGCAAACCAGCGCTGGCCATCCTGAATATGCCTCACCAAACAGCCGAACTGGCAACCCGGGATCGGCAGTTCGTCACCTAATCCATCGGCGGTGCCGCGCCGCCATCGATACGTTTGATCGTTGCCGATGCCGTAGGCCAGGTCAGACAGCCCATCTCCGTCGATATCTACGGCCTGCGGGTCGCGAATATTGGAAAGCAACCCACCTGTTTTCACAAAGCCGCGCTGCGCCGAGCCCGTGTTGAGCCAGACCTCCGCCGTATTTGGCGTGTGGAAGATCAAATCCGGCAAGCCATCGCCATTGATATCCGCGAACTGACTGCTGGGGCTGATCGATCGCCACTTCGGGCTGTCGGGTCGGCCTACGAGATAATTTCTGAAGATATATTGGCTGCCCTCCACGCCACCGCCGGCCATCAGTGCTGGATAAAACACGATATTACCCGGCTCACCTTCGATCACCGAGGTTTGAATCGGTAGTACCGTCTGACGCTGTACGCGCGCCTCCGCCGACGGAAACGATTCGCATCGATAGGTCAGGGCCCAGTCCATCCGGCCATCACCGTTCAGATCGGTCAGCCGTGCTTGGCGTGGATCATCCGGATCTACCACATACAAGGCGTCACAGGATTCTGCACGCGCTGATGCGACATCGAAGGCCACCCCCAGTTCGGGTCCGAAAATCGATCCCGCCGGATTGCTGACGACAGTCCCCAGCCGGACCTTGACTGTTGCTGCGACGGTCTGATTCGCTGCCAGGACCGGCACCGCGTACACGACGTCAACCAGACCATCGCCGTTCAAGTCCGACAGCTGCACGTTCGGTTCCAGCGACTGCGCCGGACCGCTGCTCACCGGGATCTGGGTCGGTATCGATACTGCGCCCAGCTGGTCTTGACCGGCAAAACCGGAACCGGTCGAGAGATACAAAGCCCACTGTGTTGCTGCATTGGCGCTGCTCGGTACGTCAGGGTGCAGCATCAGATCGTCGCGGCCGTCCCCGTCATAGTCGACCAGCGCCCAGCGATTCGGCACCTTCCGGTAGTCCAGCGTCGCCGTGTTTCCCGGCCAACGCCGATAGAATCCCGTGGCGATCGACGACGAGAACGTGAAGTTGCCTTGGAGATCGGTGGTTCCGAAAGCCACATTGACGCGGGCACACAGTTGCCCATTCGGCAGCGGTTGGCAGGAGTTCGATCCCGGCGCTACCCATGCGATCCACACGAGGTCCAACCGTCCGTCGCCGTCCACATCGCCCAGCTTGCTGTCGATCATTCGCTGCCAGGTCGTGTCGCTCCGTTCTTGCCCATTGCTCAGCGTGTGAGCTGCCGTCGACCAGGTGAAGTTGGTTGGCTTCAGGCAAGTGGCCTGCTCGCCACTGCCCAAGCACTCTTTGATCTGGGACACCTGATAGTCCAGATTGCCGCTCGAAGTTATCTCTGAATAGGTCAGTCTATATTCTCGGATCACTTGGTTCGAGACCCCGACGCTCTGAATCGTCGCGAGCCGTCGCGTCAGCTGTGAGAGCGAACCGCCCTGATAAGTCTTTCGAATCACTGGGCTCGTTTGGTACAGGTATCGGATCTCAGCGTAGGGCTGGCGGATCGGTCCGCTCATGCCCGGCAGGTTCGTCCGGCCGGTGTAGCGCACGGTGCCAGGCAACAGTTCCACCACACTGGTATTCGGCGGGGTACTCGGCGAGGTCCACAGCCAGTCCATGTAGTTGCCATGGCTGTCGTAACTTCGTGCCAGACCGAAGACCTGGCCTTCCGAGCGTGGGAGGCCATCGTTGTTGGCGTTGGCCCGTGCGTCCAGGCGGTTGGCCAGTCCGCTGAAACTGCACGTGCCTGTGAAGGTTGCCGCGCAGCCATCATAGTCCCCGTAGTAACTGGTGCTGCCGTCGCGGCGCTGCACCACGAAGTAGTCCGGACCATGCAGTCCATCCCGATCCCGCAGGATCACCCGCGTGAAGGCTTCCAGCTCCAGCCGGTACTCCGCCCCGTCGGCACCTCGCGTCCCAGCCTGGTGGATCAGGCGCTGCCCGTCGAGGCAGTACTCGTCACTGTTGAGCGCCGTGTCGAAGTTGACGGCTTTGGGTTCGCCGTCGATGGGTGCACCGGTCGCGTCACGGAAGTCGCCGGATTCCCGGCTGGCCCGACATCGGGTGATCTGCGACCAGCCCTGGATGGAAAAGCCCTTTCCCACCGGTCCGAAGCCGCCGGTCGAGCTGTAGCCCAGGCTCAGGTTCGGGGCGACGCCGGCGGTGCCCGGCACGGCGTAGATCGGCATCGACCACGTCGCCGCGCCCTGCTCGTCGACCCGGAACTCGGCTGGCGTCGCTGCGACTCGGGTGGAGCCCAGGTCCTCCGGTGGTGCGACGTTGGCGTAAGCGGAGCCGGCCAGGAGTGCGCTCAGGAGGACGGTCTGCCACCGGGAGTTCGCCATGTCGGGGATCCTTGGACGTTCGGACGCTTCTCCTCACCACGGAATCCACGAGAATTTCCGTCATTCATCATTTATGTTTGGTTCATGTCTTAGGTGTTGATCGGTCGTGCGGAATCGGTCGTTTCTGCAACAGCCACGGCCTGTGTCGTTTTCAGAAGACGACTGCACCAGTCAACGCGGTTTGACGCCTGCTGTGCATACGTCTACTGACAGCCCAATGTCAGGACTGCTCTGCACGAAACGTGTCTTTGCTCAATACTCGTGTGCACGAAACCGAGGCGAGCATGTCGACCGACCCTGCACCGATTGCCGAGCACGGCGTGGCCACCCTCCCAGAACAAGCATGGGAGCTTGCGCGCCGACGCTCGGAGATCATTGGTCCGTTGGCACAGACGGAGACGGTCGGGCATGAGGCAGCAGACGCGGCAGCCCAAGCATTGGGTCTGTCCCGGCGACAGGTCTATGTCCTGATCCGTCGCGCCCGGCAAGGCGCGGGGCTGGTCACTGACTTGGCTCCTGGGCAGTCGAGCGGCGGCAAAGGCAAGGGGCGCTTGCCAGAGTTGGTCGAATGCATCATCCGCGAGCTGCTGCAAAAGCGCTTCCTGACCAAGCAGAAGCGCAGTCTGGCGGCGCTCCACCGCGAGGTTTCGAAGGCGTGCAAGGCACAAAAACTGCGGGTGCCGACGCGCAACACAGTAGCGCTGCGGATCGCCAACCTCGATCCAATCGAAGCCACTCGGCGCCGGGAAGGCCAGGATGCTTCCCGCGCGCTGCAAGGTGCCGGCGGCGTGCCTCCCGCCGTGACCGCACCGCTGGAGCAGGTGCAGATTGACCATACGGTCATCGACCTGATCGTGGTGGACGAGCGCGACCGGCAGCCGATTGGTCGCCCGTATCTCACCCTTGCCATCGATGTGTTCACCCGTTGCGTGCTCGGCATGGTGGTCACGCTGGAAGCGCCATCGGCGGTCTCCGTCGGTCTGTGCCTCGCGCACGTGGCCTGCGACAAGCGTCCTTGGCTGGAGGGGCTCGACGTCGAAATGGACTGGCCGATGAGCGGCAAACCCATGCTGCTCTACCTGGACAACGCGGCCGAATTCAAGGGCGAGGCGCTGCGTCGTGGCTGCGAGCAGCATGGCATCCGGCTGGACTACCGTCCGCCCGGGCAACCGCACTATGGCGGCATCGTGGAACGGATCATCGGCACGGCGATGCAGATGATCCACGACGACTTGCCGGGGACAACCTTCTCCAATCCTGGTCAGCGCGGCGAGTACGCCTCTGAAAAGATGGCTGCCCTGACGCTGCGCGAGCTGGAGCGCTGGCTCGCACTGGCGATCGGCACTTACCACGGCTCCGTGCACAACAGCCTGCTCCAGCCGCCGGCCGCGTGTTGGGCCGATGCTGTGGCGCGTACCGGCGTGCCGGCTGTCGTCACTCGTGCCACGGGTTTCCTGGTCGACTTTCTGCCCATCCTTCGCCGCACGCTGACCCGAACCGGTTTTGTCATCGATCACATCCACTACTACGCCGACGCGCTCAAGCCGTGGATCGCACAGCGCGACCGACTTTCCGCTTTCCTGATCCGACGTGACCCGCGCGACATCAGCCGCATTTGGGTGCTGGAGCCGGCGGGACAGCACTATTTGGAGATCCCCTACCGCACCCTGTCTCACCCAGCCGTCACCCTCTGGGAACAACAGCAGGCGCTGGCGAAATTGCGTCAGCAGGGCCGCGAGCAGGTGGATGAGTCGGCACTGTTCCGCATGATCGATCAGATGCGCGAGATCGTGACCACGGCGCAGAAGGCCACGCGCAAGGCGCGGCGTGATGCGGATCGACGCCAACACCTCCAGGCGGCAGCGTCACCGGTCAAACCCACACCGCCGGATGCGGGTATGGCTGGGCTGCCGTCTGCCAAACCGTTCGACCAGATCGAGGAGTGGTAGCCGTGGACGACCCCGTCGACCTACTCCACCTGCTGCCGGCGGCGCAGGGACTGGCCCGGCTGCCAGCGGACGAGCGCATCCAGCGGATCCGTGCCGACCGTTGGATCGGCTATCCACGCGCGGTCGAAGCGTTGAACCGGCTGGAAGCCCTGTACGCGTGGCCGAACAAGCAGCGCATGCCCAACCTGCTGCTGGTCGGGCCGACCAACAACGGCAAGTCGATGATCATCGAGAAGTTTCGGCGGTCGCATCCGGTCGTATCTGACGCCGACCAGGAGCACATCCCGGTACTGGTCATGCAGATGCCGTCCGAGCCTTCGGTGATCCGTTTCTATGTCGCGTTGCTCGCCGCAATGGGCGCGCCATTACGCTCGCGTCCACGACTGCCGGAAATGGAGCAATTGGCACTGGCCCTGCTGCGCAAGGTCGGCGTGCGCATGCTGGTGATCGACGAGCTGCACAACGTGCTGGCCGGGAACAGCGTCAACCGGCGGGAATTCCTCAATCTGCTGCGCTTTCTCGGCAACGAGCTGCGCATCCCGCTGGTCGGTGTCGGTACACGCGAGGCGTATCTCGCCGTCCGCTCGGACGATCAATTGGAAAACCGCTTCGAGCCGATGATGCTGCCGATGTGGGAGGCCAACGCCGATTGCTGCTCGCTGCTGGCCAGCTTCGCCGCCTCGCTGCCGCTTCGACGGCAGTCCGCGATTGCCACGCCGGACATGGCCCGCTACTTGATCACGCGCAGCGAGGGCACCATCGGTGAGCTGGCGCGCCTGCTCATGGCGGCAGCCATCGCTGCCGTGGAGGTCGGCGAGGAAGCGATCAACCACCGCACACTCAGCATGGCCGATTACATCGGCCCCAGCGAGCGGCGGCGCCGGTTCGAGCGGGAACTGTGAAGTCGGCACCACGGTGGCCGCTGCACCCATTGCCCAGGGAAGGCGAAGCGCTGTCGTCGTGGCTCAATCGTGTCGCCGCCTGCTACCAGATGGACACGACCGACCTGTTGGAACACGAGTTCGGTCACAGCCACGTCGATGACCTGGACGCTGCACCGCCGAAGTCGCTGTTGATGGTGTTGTCCCAGCGCAGCGGTGTCGAGTTGGATCGACTACACGGCATGAGCCTCGCCGGCTGGGTGCCGTGGCTGCTGGACAGTCTTGACGATTCGGTGCCGTCCGCCTTGGAAACCTATGCGTTCCAGCTTTCGGTCTTGCTGCCAAGTCGCAACCGAAAGATCAGACCCATCACGAGATGGCGAGCATGGCTACCCAGTCAGCCGACCCGCCGGGCGTGCCCACTCTGTTTGAACGATCCAGCGAACCAGGCGGTACTGCTCGCGTGGACGTTACCCCTGATGCTGAGCTGCCCGATCCATGGCTGCTGGCTGGAATCTTACTGGGGCGTTCCGGGGCGATTGCTCGGCTGGGAGAATGCCGACGCTGCGCCGCGCAAGGCCAACGACCCCATCACTGCAATGGACCGGCGCACCTGGCAAGCGCTGGCGACGGGGGGTGTGGAACTGCCTCGTCGGCGTATCCATGCCGGCCTCTGGTTCCGGCTGTTGCGCACGCTGCTGGATGAGCTGAACACCCCGCTTTCGTACTGTGGGGTACCTGCAAGCGATATCCGGCATATCTGGGAGCGCTGCAACCATCCGTTGCGTGCCGGGCAAAGCATGTGGCGTCCTTACGAAGTGCTGGCCCCAGCGGTGCAGTTGCAGATGCTGGAGGCGGCGGCCACTGCCATCGACCTGATCGAATCGAAGGTGGTGAGTCCGCGCGGGGAGCACGCCGTGCTGTTTCTGTCGGAGCCGCAGTCCGGGTTCACCAATGGTCTGCCTGCGCAGGCGCGAGAGCAGGAGCCTGTCAACCGCTGGCAGGAGGCGGTCAGAGCGATCAACGAAGCGTTCGAAGAGGCGCGACACAACCCAGAGACAGCCCGTTCGCTGTTCGCAGTGGCCTCCATCGGGTGGCGAGACCCCGAATCGCTGGAGCGCGTGCGGTTGTCCTTCGCCCAAGCGGGGATACCGCTGGAATTTTTGTCACCTAATTAGGCAGTCACACCCTTTCTCGTGACGTAGCCAGGATAACGGGTTAAGTGACAATTTTGACGACCGGGGGTCGCTGACTCACAATGTCACATAAATGTTCGAATAGGTGACAGGTGGAGCATGCTGATCGGCTACATGCGGGTCTCGAAAGCGGACGGCTCCCAGGCCACCGACTTGCAGCGCGATGCGCTGGTGGCGGCCGGCGTCGACCCGGCGCATCTCTACGAAGACCAAGCGTCCGGCAAGCGCGAGGATCGCCCTGGCCTCGCTGCCTGCCTGAAGGCGTTGCGGTCAGGGGATGCTCTGGTGGTGTGGAAACTGGACCGGCTCGGGCGCGACCTACGGCATCTGGTCAACACCGTGCACGACCTCACGGGGCGCGGCATTGGCCTGAAGGTGCTGACTGGCCATGGCGCAGCCATTGACACCACGACCGCCGCCGGCAAGTTGGTGTTCGGCATCTTCGCCGCGCTGGCCGAGTTCGAGCGGGAGCTGATTTCCGAGCGCACTGTGGCCGGTTTGGCGTCGGCACGGGCACGCGGTCGGAAGGGCGGTCGGCCTTTCAAGATGACGACGGCGAAGTTGCGGCTGGCGATGGCGGCGATGGGGCAGCCCGAGACCAAGGTCGGGGCGTTGTGCAAGGAGTTGGGCGTCACCCGCCAGACCCTGTACCGGCACCTGTCGCCCGCTGGGGAGCTACGCCCCGATGGCGAGCGGCTGCTCGGCCGCTCGAAGTAGTGCAGTGCACTTCTGAACTTAGTGCAGTCGCCTTCTGAAAACGACAGCCTGACGGCCGGATGCGGGCTCCGGCGTTGCAAAAAACTGTTGCAGAAGCCATCTTCATTGCGACATTTCTGCAACGGAGTCAGGCATGCGCATCGGATACGCCCGGGTGTCGACCGACGGCCAGGACACGGCGGCCCAGGTCGAGGCGCTTCGAGGGGCTGGATGCGAGCGGATCTACGAGGAGCGGGCCAGCGGTGGACGCTGGGATCGGCCCGAGCTGCATCGGCTGCTGGATCAGCTGCGGCCGGGTGACACCGTCGTGGTGTGGAAGCTGGACCGACTGTCGAGGTCGCTGAAGGACCTGCTGACGCTCATCGATCAGATCGAGCGGTCGAAG
>ERZ1066137.1503-NODE-1503-length-11015-cov-7.646350_pt1 | contig 11015 bp, 7 predicted proteins | sample MGYA00382784_ERZ1066137 | MGnify/ENA primary metagenome ERZ1066137 (study PRJEB33369, sample SAMEA5778367) | biofilm metagenome | biome: Industrial cooling water; feature: Water cooling tower basin; material: Biofilm | place: United Arab Emirates | collected... | reverse complement strand
TTTCTCGCTCGCGCTGCCCGAGATCTCGGTCGCCGTGGTGCGCGCACGACGCCTCGGCTACCGCGCGGCGTACACCACGCGTCGCACGGCGGACACCGCCACCGTCGCGCTCGTGCTTCCGCCCGTCGGGCAGCAGCTCGCGACGGTGCGCGTCAGCGCATGGGACAATCGTGCGCTGGCCGCGCAGATGGAGCGCAAGAGGTACTGGGGTGGCCAGCATATCGGCCGCGAGGAGATCGAGCGACGTGGTGCCTTCCGCATCTCCGACATGATGCGGGGACGTGCCGGATTCAACGTCAGACCGGAACGGTACGGCAATGGTCGCGTGCTCGGTCGACGCGATTGTGCGATGCACATCTTCCTCAACGGCGTGCACGTGCGGAACGTGAGCATCGACGAGATCGTGAACGCGACGGAGGTGGCGTCGGTCGAGGCGTACAACGCGTCGATCAACACGCCGGCCGAGTTCCAGGTGCTCGACGCCAGGTCATGCGGGTCGCTGGCGGTCTGGACGCGCTGAGCGCGACACACGTGCGGCGCCGGATCGGACGCGACCGCCTTGCGCCGCACGTGCGCACCGCGCGATCGTCGGCCATGCCACGCACGCCCGGTGCCCGCCGCCGCGCCGACATCCCCGACACCGTGCGCGCCGCACTCGATGCGGGCATGCGCGAGACGGCGACGCTCGTCGAGGGGCTCGCGATCGATTTCGCCGCGCTCATGGCCGCGACGCTACCCGAACTCGGTCGCGAGGCACCGGCCGCGTTGCGCGCGAGCGCCGACGCCGGCGTGACGCGACGCATGGCGCTCGCCGGGACGCTCGTGCACGACGGGCTCGGTCTCGACGGCGCGACACGGCTCGTCACGCATGCATCGGACACGGTGCGCGGGTGGAGTGCGTACGCGATCGCCGCAGCGCCCGATCTCCCGCTCGCCGAGCGACTCGCCCGCGTGCGACCGCTCGCCGACGATCCGCACTTCGGCGTGCGCGAGTGGGCGTGGCTCGCGCTCCGCCCGCATCTCGCCGCCTCGATCGACGAGGCGATCGCGCTGCTCGTGCCGTGGACGAGCGAACCGTCGGAGCGGTTGCGTCGCTTCGCCGTCGAGGCGACGCGCCCGCGAGGCGTCTGGTCGGCGCACATCACGGCGCTCGTGCGTGAGCCCGCATGCGGACTCCCGCTGCTCGAGCCACTCGTGTCCGATCCGTCGCGCTACGTGCAGGACTCGGTCGCGAACTGGCTCAACGACGCGGCCAGGTCGCAGCCCGAGTGGGTGCGTACGACCTGCGCACATTGGCGCACGATGTCGACGACGCCCGCGACGGCGCGCATCGTCATCCGGGCGATGCGATCGATCGCATGACACGCAGGCGCATGCACCGCTTCGTCGCGACCGTGCTCGCGCTGCTCGGGAGCACGCTCGGCGCACTCGCGTCCCCGTCGTCGCTCGTCGCGCAGGGGACGGTGCTCGAGGTGCGCATCCGCGATGCGGCCGGTGGCGTCGTTCCGCTCGCGACGGTGACCGCGGAGGTCGAGGGCGTTCGCCAGACACGCATCACCACCGACAGCGGGCGCACGTCGTTCGTCCTGCCTGCGAACGCCACCGTCCGACTCGGCGCGCGGCGCATCGGCTACGTGCCGCTGCAGACCAGCATCGTCACCGAGGGCGAGCGTCAGTCGGTCACGCTCACCATGGGGCGCTCGATTCCGTGGTCGCTCGACACCGTCCGCGTGATCGCGACGCGATCGGTCGGCGGGATCGTCGTCGCCGCGGCGACGCAGACACCCATCGCCGGCGCGACGATCGCACTCACCGGCGGCGGACTGCGCGTCGTGTCGGGGAGCGACGGGTCGTTCACGCTGCCGCTCCGCACGGAGCGCACCGTCACGCTCACCGTCCGCGCACCCGGCTACGCACCGGCCTTCCGCACCGAGCGACTCGCACCCGATGCGAGCGGCGAGTTCCTGATCCTGCTCGACTCGCTCGGCGGCATGCCCAACCACGTGATCGCCAATCTCTGGGACGCCGAACGACGCCTCGCGTGGCGCTCACCGACCGATGTCGTCGTCGGCGGCCGCGAACTGCGCGCCGGCGGTGCGAGCGACGTGATGGCGGCACTGCGCGAGAGCCGGACCGTGGCCGAGAAGGGGCTGCGGGTCGGCGACAACGCGTGCCTGTTCATCAATGGGGAGCCCGCACCGGGGCAGACGCTCGAGACCTTCCCCGTCGAGTCGGTCAAGTCGATCGAAGTGTACGAGCGCGGCGGCGAGTACATCGAGTCGCTCGTCCGACGTTGGCCCGCGTACGCACCGTGCGGACGCGGCACGTCGGCGGTCGCGCCGACCGGACCGGGCGCGGCACGGTTCGTGGTGGTCTGGACGTTCTGAGGGCAGTGGCGTGATGGACCGCGTCGTCGTGCATCACGTCGCCGTGCGATCGGGAACCGCAACCTCGGGCGCGCGCCGCGTGCGCGTCGCACGATGCACCCACCGGATCATCACCGCCTGCAGCGGCAACCGCGCGACGAGCGCCGTGATCCAGAGCGGCGAGGCGTCGGCGGCGATGGCATCGAGCAGCATCTGCACGTTCGCCGGGAAGACCGCGAGCAGCAGCGCGATCAGCCCGATGCCCGCCGCGCGCCGTGTCGCGCGCGGCACGAGCCCGATCGCACCGGCAAGCTCCGCGACGCCGCTCGCGAACGTCGCCGTGCGGGGCGACATGGGGAGCCAGCGCGGGACGATCGCGTCGAACAACGAGGGGACGACGAAGTGCGCGACGCCGGCGCAGCCGAAGAGTGCGACGAGCCCCCAGGGCGCACCGCGCGATGTGCGCGCGCGCGGCGGTGCATACAATGGTGGTGTCACCCCGGCGGCCCCTGCGGCCCCGGATCGTCCGGGCGTGGCGCGCGGAGCCGCGGCGCGCGGCCGGTCGCCCACGAGAAGGTGACGCCCACCGCACGCGCACCGGCATTGCGATCGAGCCGTTGCGTCGTGCCGCCCACGTTCGACGTCAGCCCGAAGGCGAGCGTCGCGAAGGGATCGAGCAGGCGCAGCGTGAGCGTCATGTCGTCACCGCGAAGACGATGGCGATACGCGATCGACGTCGTGCCGAGCCACCGCACCTCGCCCGCTTCGGACAGGAACGGCGCGCGGTACTGCGCCGACAGCACGAGCTCACCCGCCGTCGTGATGCGCCAGGTCGCGTTGCCGCGCGCCGACCAGCCCACGGTGCGGAAGCTCACCTCCGGCGCGACGCGCCCCGCATCGCCGCGCCCGCGGAAGATGTTGCCCGATGCGAGCCACGACAGCCGCGAGGCGCGGCCGGTCAGCGTGACATCGGTACCGAGCGCCGTCGCCAGCGGCAGGTTTGCGAAGGTCGCGCGTGCGATGCCCGCCGTGTCCACCGTGCGCACGTAGCGGATCGCGTCGCGGACGTGGCGCCAGTACGGCGTCACCTGCACCGTGCCCCATCGCCGCGTGGACTGCCATCCGACTTCGACGATGTCGGCGCGTTCGGGCCGGACCGCCGTGTTGCCGGTGAAGACGTTGAGCGTGTCCTCGCGTTGCACGAACGGCAGGAGCTGCCCCGCATCGGGACGCGTGAGCCGGCGCGACCAGCTCGCCTTCCACTGCACCCCCGCGCGCGGCGTCCACGTCACGAGCGCGCTCGGCAACAGTCGCAGGTACTCGAAGCCGTCGCGTGCGACGGCGCCGCTGTCCGGCGTGACGGTGGTCCGTGTCGTGGTGCGCTCGAGCCGCACCCCGCCCTGCAGCTCCACCTTGCCGGCATTGCGCGAGAGCACGGCGTACCCGGCGCCGAGCCGCTCGCGCCACACGAAGTCGGCGGCGGGCGTCGGCAGCGGCTGCATGGCGACACCACCCTCGAGCAACCCTTGCGGACGATCGAAGCGGCTCGCGTTGTCGCGTGCGATCGCGACGAGGCCCGTCTCGAGGCGGGTGCGTGTTCCGAACGCGCGCAGCCAGTCGAGCTGCGCGCGCCAGAGCGGTGCATCGCCACGTGCGGCATCCAACGTCCGCGCACTCGTGACGGGCGCGCCCGTTCCGTCGATCGCGGCACGTGTCAGTGCGTTCGTGAAGTCCACGTCGGTGCGCGCGTGCCGCAGCTCGAGCGAGAGCGCATTGCGCGTCGCGTCCACCGTGCGTCGCCAGGCGAGCGTCGCATCGAGCGTGCGGAGCGCGGTGCGCACCGCGCTCGCCTGCACCAGTCGCTCGGCGCGACCGGGCACGCGATAGTCGAAGTCCGTCACGCGCCACGTGATGCCGTCGGTGGCCACGGCATCGGCCGCGAGTGCGTGCACGCGCGACAGGCGCGCTTCACCGCGGAGCGTCAGCGACACCGACGCAGGGCGCAGCGACGCATCGAAGTCGCCGAGCAAGGGCGCCGGTGCACCGGGTGCCATGCCCATGCCATCGGGCATGCGGGCCGACGTCCCGACCAGCGGACGCGTGTCGCGCAGCGCCGACAGCGATGCGTAGCCGGTCCATCGCCCGCGCTGTCGCCCGACGTTCGCCGCGACCGACGCGAGCCCGGTGGTCGCGGTGCCGAGCGTGACGCCCGCACTCGTCGTCTCCTCGGCCGGTCGCGCGAGCACGAGATTCACGATGCCCGCCGTGCCATCCGGGTCGTCGCGCGACGAGGGCGTCGTGCGCACCTCGATGCGCACCACCTGGCTCGCGGGAAGCTGCGCGAGATAGGCGGCGAGCTGTTGCCCGCGCAGCGTGACGGCGCGGCCGTCGAGTTGCACGAGCACGTTGGCGTCGCCGCGGAGCGAGAGTGTGCCGTCGCCGTCCACTTCGACGACGGGCACCGCACGCAGCAGGTCGAGCGCGGTGCCGCCGCTCGCCGTGGCGAGCTCGCGCGCCTCGAAGCTGTTGCGCGCCGCGCCGAGCACCGTTCCCGCGCGTTCGTCGCGCACGACGACGCGATCGAGCGTGGTGCCGGTACGTGCGAGCGTGATCGTGCCTAGACTCACGGCAGCGGCACCGGCGTCGAGCGATGCGCTCCGCGTCGCCGGTGCGAAGCCGAGCGCACGCACCACCAGCACGTAGCGCCCGACCCCGACGCCGCGCACCGTGAAGCGGCCGGCCGAGTCGGTGCGGGCGGTGGCGACGAGTGTGCCGTCGGGGCGATCGCGGCGGACCGTGACGAGTGCACCGCGTATCGGAGCGGAATCGGCGACGACCGTGCCGCGCAGCTGCGCAATGAGTGGTGCGAACACGGCGCCCGCAGCCGCGGCGACCGCGTGCAGCACGAGCGCGATCAGGAGACGACGAGCGCTCGATGTCACGACGCGATGAGTGTGGGACGAGGAGTCCGCACGTTATCCCGACATCATCACTCCCACCAGCGCCCCCGCCCCCACGAGCCACATCGACCCGACCCGCCACCGCAGCAGCACCACGGCACTGACCACCGCGATCGCGATCGTCACCGGATCGACCAGCGCCGATGTGGCCAGTCGTGCCGTCGCCACCGCCATGATCGCGAGCGACGCGATGGTGACACCGTCGAGCACCGCGCCGGCGAGCGGCGAACGGCGGAGTCGCGGGACGAGCGGCCCGCTCACCGCCACGAAGAGGAACGCCGGCAGGAAGATCCCCACCGTCGCGACGAGTGCGCCCGCACCGCCGCCGAGCAGGTAGCCGATGAAGGTCGCCGTGGTGAAGACGGGCCCCGGCGTCACCTGCCCGATCGCGATCGCGTCGAGGAGCTGCGTCTCGGTGAGCCAGCCGCGTTCGACGACGAGCCCCGTACGCAGGAACGCGAGCAGCACGTAGCCGCTGCCGAAGAGCACCGCGCCGATCTTGACGAAGAAGGCGAACAGCGGCCAGAGGCCGAACGCGGTGGTCGCGGCGATGGTGGTCGTCATCGTCGCACCCGCGGTGGTGGTGGCGAGCGGCGTCACGGGTGCGAGTGGTGCGAACAGCAACGGTGCCGGCGATGCGGCGTCGGGCGGCGCCGTCGACGCAGTCGCGCGCACCACCGCCACGCACGCGCCGGCGATCGCGAGCACCGCCAGTTCGTGCACGCCGAACGCATTCATGCACAGCGCGAACAGTGCGACACCCACGAGCAGTCGCGACGTGATCGCCGTGTGACCGAGCCGCCAGAGCGCCTGCAGCACGATCGCGATCACTACCGGCTTGACGCCCGACAGCAGCCCCGCGACCTGCGGCAGCGCGCCGTGTCGCACGTAGAGCGCCGCGAGTGCGGTGACGATGCACGCCGCGGGCAGGATGAAGCACACGCCCGCGACGACGAGTCCCCACCACCCCGCGCGCGCGTGGCCGATGTGGATCGCGAGCTCGGTCGAGTTGGGGCCGGGAATCAGATTCGTCGCGCCGAGGAGATCGAGGAATCGGTCGCGCGTGAGCCAGCGGCGTCGCACGACGATCTCGTCCTCCATCATCGCGATGTGCGCCGCCGGGCCGCCGAATGCCGTGAGGCCGAGCCGCAGGAAGAGCCGCGCGACCTCGCCCACGCTGCCGCGGGGCGTGGACGGGAGTGATGGCGTCGGGTCGGCGTGCCGCATCCCGCAATGTGCCGCGGATCCGCGGGTTCGGCGCGGTCTCGCGCCGCGCCGTCGCGCGTTCGTTGCCGATCGGCTGCGGCTACGGCGCCTGCTGCGCCGCTCGCAGCTGCGCGGGGGTGTAGCCCTCCCACGTCCACGGCACGTCGTCGGTGCCGAGGAGCGCATTCACGAGCGGGCGGAACGCCCACTCCGCGTTGTCGCTGTTCGACAGGAGCACGAGGCAACGTCGCTGTCGCGTGAAGCAGAGCAGGTAGGTCTGTGCGCCGTCGCCGTGTCCTTCCTTGAAGAAGGCGGGGCCGTGTCGCATCGTGGTGAGCAGCCCCCACCCGATCCCGTAGGCGAGGCCGACGCGTGCCGTTTCGTCGCTCGTTCCGTCCACCAGGCTGCCGGGCCCGAACTGCGTCGACGCGGTGACACGCACCTGCGGCGCGAACATCGCATCACGCGTCGCTCGGCGCAGGAGTCGCCCGTCCATCAGCGCGATCGCGAAGGTCGCGAGATCCTCGGCGCTGCTCGTCATCGAGCCTGCGGCGCGAGCAGGTCCACGACGCGTCGTCGACAGGAAGCGCCCGTCCGCACCGAAGCGGTCGGCGACGTCGTCGCGGAACTCCGGGCGCCACACCAGCGACGTGCGCGTCATGCCGAGCGGTTCGAAGAGCGCCGTGCGCACGAGCGAATCGAGCGGGGCACCCAAGCGCTGCTCGACGAGGAAGCCGACGAGGTTGATTCCCTCGCCGGAGTAGCGATAGCGCGTGCCCGGCGTGTCGTGCAGGCGCATCTTCCCGTCCGGCTCGAGGGTCGCGAAGTTCGCGAGCCCGGAGGTGTGCGAGAGCAGCATGCGCGGCGTGACGCGTGGCCAGAGCGTGTCGCGCACGAGCAGCGTCGCCTTCTCGCGATACGCCGGATACGACTCGAGCGGCGCCGGCAACTGTCGCGCGACCGGTTCGTCGAGCGAGAAGCGCCCCTGTTCGACGAGCTGCATGACGTACGTCGCGACCACCGCCTTGGTGATCGACGCCGCCCACGTGGTCGTCGTGCGCTGCATCGGCAGATCCGGGCCGACGGGCGCCGAGCCCGCGCCATCGCCGCGCGCGCGCACGCCGTGCGCGTAGCTCCACGCGGTCCGCCTGCCGTCGACCACCGCCACCTGCAGCCCCGCGATGCGATGCTCGGCCGCGAGCGCCCGCACGAGCGCCTCGGCCGAATCGGTCGTGAGGCGCGAGCCGTCGAGTCGCGTGATCGCGGTGGCGAAGCGCGGCACGGGGTCGGCGGCGGGAGACGGTTGCGCGCGCAGCGTCAGCGGTGCGGCGAGGACGAGCGGGAGCAGGGCGGACCGGCGAGGCGAGAGACGCATGGGCGCACTACGGGGCCAGCGGTGTGTGGTTTCCTTGTGGGCGACACTGGCACGGCCTCGCTCGTCGAGCATGCGCCGGCCACGCCGGACGCGAGAACCGCGACGTGGTCAATCGCCGCGGTACAGGCGCTCGAGGTCCACGAGACTCACGTCGTTGCGCCGTGCGGCGTCGGCGACCAGGTCGTCGGTGAACGATGGTGCGACGAGCAACAGTCGTGCGTGCGCGGCCCTGAGACCGAGCGCGCTGCGCGCCTGCTCGAGTCGCCGAAGATGACGCTTACCCATGCGCTCGCCCGCCTTCGCCTCGCCGATCGCGTGCACCGTTCGCGTCGCCGGCTCACCCGTCTCGCCATCGCGCGCCACGACGACATCGAGCTGATGATCGGTTCGCTCGATGCTCACGGTCGATGGGCCGACATGATCCGGCTCGCCACCGAGCGTGTCCGGTGCGGCGAAGCGTCGCGTCCACGTTCGGACCTGCTCCTCGAACACCGGTCCGCGCACCTGCGAGTCGAACACGGCCCGCAGGCGTCGCTCCCACGCCTCGGCGGACGAGCGCTCGCGCAACAGCGTGGCGTGCGGCTCCAGCACGGCGTAATGGAACTGCAGGAACGCGTCGGCGAGCGCGTAGAGTGGGCGTTTCGCGCGGAGAGGGTCGTCGTGACGCACGACGAAGCCCGTGGCGACGAGCCGCTTGAGTGCGGGGTCGAGCGTCGGCACGGCGCGTCGCAACGCGTTCGCGATCGCGCCCGCCGTCACCGCGCCATTCGCGATCACGCCGAGAATGCTGTGATGAAGCATCTGGTTCGCGGCCGCGATGGTCGGGTCCTCGGCGAGCAGTGTGGTCGCCTCGTGATGCAGCGTCGCCGCCGTCGAGAGCACGCGGTCGGCGACCCAGCGATCGAAGTCGGCGTGATCGCGCGGGAGGTCGTGGTCGACCATGTCGGTGGCGTAGCCGACGACGCCGCCGATCACGGCGAAGACGCGCGCCGCGAGTGCCAGGTCGGGCGCGTCACCCAGGAGCGTGGCGGCCCGCCGGAAGTCGAAGGGGTGCATCACGAGTTCGAGCGCCGCGCGGCCGCGGAGCGGCGCCTGCCCGTCGGTGAGCTGCCGCATGATCGCCATCGCCGAGCCGCACAAAATCAGCCGCGTGCGACTTCCGCTCTGCTGCCTCGCGGGCCCGAGCGCGGTGGCGATGATCGAATCGAGCGTCGGTTCGGCTTCGAGCAGGTAGCCGAACTCGTCGAGGACGACCGGCGTCGGGGCGCGTTCCCCGAGTCGGAGCAGCCGGTCGATCGCGTCGTCCCAGTCGGCGAGCGCCAGTCGCCCCACCCCGAGATGCGCGCCCAGCGCGTCACCGAGGCGTGCGAGCTGGATCGGCGTTTCCCCGCGCGTCGCTTCCCAGTAGAAGCCGCCGCGTTCCCGCGCGAGCCGTGTGAGCAACGTCGACTTGCCGATACGCCGCCGGCCGTAGACGAGGCCGAGGGTGTTGCGGGGCGTCGAGCTGTCGAGGAAGCGCGCGATGTGGGTCGCGTCGTCGGGGGCAGGCGGCATCGTGGGGCGCGACGACGAAGGATTTCGTGGCTTCGGCAATACTAAAGTCGACAATACTATTGTCAACGCTAGTATTCCTCCCGCGCGCCGGCGCATTTGACCCTCGGCGCGCCTCGCGATCGGTTTGCACGACCGGGCGTGACGCCGGGCCCGCGTCGCCTTCGTCGCTGATTCGGGCTACTCGGGACGTTCGATACGCACTCCTCAATACTTCGCCAGATACCGCTCCACCTCCCACCGGTGCACCGCCCCCGAATACTCCCCCCACTCCGCCCGCTTCGCCGCCAGGAAATGCGCCGTGATGTGCTCGCCCAGCGCGTCCCGCACCACGTCGTCCTTCTCCAGCTCGTCGCACGCCTCGTTCAGGTCGCGCGGCAGGTCGTCGATCCGGAGCCGGCGCCGCTCGCGGAAGCTCATCTCCCAGATGTTCGCGTGCACCGGCTCGCGCCAGTCGGCTTGGCTTTCGATGCCGTCGAGCCCCGCGGCGAGCATCACCGCCAGCGCGAGATAGGGATTCGCACTCGGATCGGGGAGCCGATGTTCGACACGCGTCCCCATGCCGCGACGCGCCGGGATGCGCAGCATCGGGCTCCGGTTGCGGAGACTCCACGCCACGTGCACCGGCGCCTCGTAGCCCGGCACGAGCCGCTTGTAGCTGTTCACCAGCGGGTTCGTCACCGCGCAGTAGCCACGCGCGTGCTTGAGCAGCCCGCCGATGTAGTGCAGCGCGGTGCGACTGAGCTCCCACTCCGCATGCGCGTCGTGGAAGACGTTCACGCCGTTCGTCACCAGCGACTGGTGCGTGTGCATCCCGCTCCCGTTCTGCCCGAAGAGCGGCTTGGGCATGAAGCTCGCGCTCAGCCCGAACCGCTGCGCCACCGTCTTCACCACGAAGCGGAAGGTGCTCAGGTCGTCGGCGGTGCGGAGCGCGTCGGCATAGCGGAAGTCGATCTCGTGCTGGCCGTGCGCCACTTCGTGATGGCTCGCCTCGACCTCGAAGCCGAGCTGCTCGAGCGCGTCGACGATCGCACGGCGCGCCTCCTCACCCAGGTCGGCCGGCGCGAGGTCGAAGTAGCTCCCGACGTCGTGCGTGCGCGTCGTCGCCGCGCCGCTCGCGTCCTGCGTGAACAGGAAGAACTCGGCTTCCATTCCCGCGAGCATCGTGTAGCCCATCGCCTGCGCCCGCGCGAGCTGCCGCTTGAGCACCGCACGCGGATCGCCCGCGAAGTCGGCGCCGTCCGGCGTGCGCACGTCGCAGATGAGCCGCGCCACACGTGACCCCGGCTCGCCCCACGGGAAGACGCGGAAGGTCGCGAGGTCGGGGACGAGAAGCATGTCGCTCTCCTCGACGCGCACGAATCCCTCGATGCTCGACCCGTCGAACAGGATGTCCCCCGCCAGCGCCTTCGCGAACTGGCTGCGCGGGATCTCGACGTTCTTGATCACGCCGAGGATGTCGGTGAACTGCAGGCGCAGGAACTTCACGTCCTGCGCCTGCGCCAGCGCCAGGATGTCCTGCGCGGTCGCGCCCTTCAGGTCGCGCGGGGTCTCGCT
>ERZ1066137.1487-NODE-1487-length-11134-cov-8.212745_pt1 | contig 11134 bp, 6 predicted proteins | sample MGYA00382784_ERZ1066137 | MGnify/ENA primary metagenome ERZ1066137 (study PRJEB33369, sample SAMEA5778367) | biofilm metagenome | biome: Industrial cooling water; feature: Water cooling tower basin; material: Biofilm | place: United Arab Emirates | collected... | reverse complement strand
AGCTTATGGCGCCTTAGTCAATGTCAATGCAATGGCGCCGGAAGCATTAAAATTACCTGATGGTAGTATAGTCGCAAGACCGTTTGAACCAACATCAATTTACGACGCTACTTTGCAAAATTTAGGATTAAACTGGGGAGTGTTATGCTTACACACAGTTATATATCTAAGTGTTGCATTTTGCTTGCAAAAGCGTAAAGACATTTTTTCGTAGGTTTTTGATTAGGGCGCCATCATTTAAGTGATTCTAAATATGGACGTATTACATTTTGAACTCGACAAATCTTTGCATAATACCAAATTTTATCCATTGTGCAGCGTTGTTTTTGCCAACATTCCCGTAGTGCTTCCAAGGCAATATCAAGACCAATCTTGTTGCGAAACTTGAAGCAATCTGCAACTGTTTTGGCAAGAGAATAAACTCTTGCTGGCACACCTTCTATGTGATGTTCTTCAATTCCTTCCTCTAATGCTTTACCAGACATATAAACTATCCGCAGAGGCAGAAGTTTATCTTTAGGTGGGCGCGCTTTTTGATTTATAGATAGCCAAACCTCATGAGGCGCCTGAATTGTCAGTTCATAGAAACTTAGTGCTGAAAGCAAGCAAATAACACCATGAGGAACTCGTTTAGCAGTTTCAGCTAGGGTATGGCTAGAAGATTTAAAGCCCCCCTTATTAAGGGGGGTTGGGGGGATTAATCTAAGTTGCCGTGAATTTTGAAGGCTGCCCAGTAGTAGGGATGGTTGTAGAGTTTTTGGTTGGTTGGGATGGTGCTGAGTTTTTGGAGTTGTTCTGCGACTGGCGCCTGTATTTTAGTTCCTCCAAGGGGCGATTTTTTTAGTAAGTCTTCGTACCATTTCTTTAATTCACCTGCGGTTAGTTCTTTTAACCATGCGGTTGCTTCGTTTAGGGCAGTTGGGGCAGGTTTTCGTTGTTTGAGTTTTCGATAAAATTCCGTCATTACTAGTGCATTGGCAATATTGTCAACCATCCATTGTGTTGTTAATACGTGGTTAACACCTGCTTTCATTAGTTCGCTGACTATGCCTACATATTCTGTGGTTATTGTTTGGTCTGTGGTGATTGCTGTTTGACCTGAAAGGGTTATTAATGAATAGTTATTGAGAATTCGCGCATTAATTTCTTCTAACGAAAGCTTTTCTTCTTCTGCTAGTAATAGTTGTGATTGTTTGGAGTTGTTGGGGTTGTCGTTTGCGTATCCGATAAAATGCAGGATGCTATGGTTACTCAGTGCGTTAAGTACTTCTTGCTTTGTTGCTTTTGCTGCCTGAATTCGTTTGACTTGATTAAATAGATTTGTAATTCCTTCTGTTTGTATTTTTACTGATTCTAGTAATGGATAATTTTTAGTGGTTGGCGCCTCTATACTTAGTAATGATTGTGTTTCGACAGGTTGCGATGTTTGATTTTTCAGTGCTAATGCTAGTTCGGCAGTCGGGAAATATGTGATTGTTGTGATGTTGGGTAGTAAGAATAGGGCATGAAGTGGATATTTAAATAAATCGCGATGAGGTATTAATATTAACTTTGTAATGCCTTCGAGTTCTTGTTCGATGGCGCCTATACTTAAAATTTCACGAAGTTTGAGCAGTCGCGCTTCCATGAAAGTTACCCAAGATTCTTCTATATGCTGGTTCCATTCAGTTGCCCAGTCTTCAAATGCTGTTAAATTTGCAATTACTTCGGGTATTGGTATTTCGTTCATTTCACCAATGTTTAACATTGGTGTAAATACAAGTATTGGTTCTGGATGGTTTGTTTTGACAATAAAGCTTCGTAAGCCAGAAGGACTGATGTGCCAATATATAATAGCTGTTGTGGAATTGACTAGATTTTGTATTGATTTGTAGCTAGGAGAATAAAAGTTGTCAACAAAACCAAATTGTTGCCAATTTAAACAAGCATTTTTACCAAATTCGGCTAGTTCTAAAGCTTGGAGCAGTTCACCTGATTGTACGGAAATATCTACTGCTAGTTGTCCGATACCAGCAAATTTTAATGCTAAATCTTTTTTGCTATTATTGTCTCGCTGTGAGTCGTTTAAAGCACTTGATAATAAGGTTGCTGCATAAGTTTGAAATTGTTGTGCCTGTAAAGTATCACCGAATCCGAGTAAAACTATAATGATGTTTTGTAAAACTTCTAAATGCAATGACAGAAAATCTGTACTATTAACAGCCGATAATGCTTGATTATAAGCGTAAATAGCTTGTGACCAATCATCTGAAATGTAAGTGTAGCGCTTGCCTCTATCATAATAAGCATTACCAAGCGCTATATGTAATTTACACCAAACTTCAGGTTGAGTATCTTTATTTATGTAGTTAACAGCTACTGCATAAGTCGCTAATTTACCTTCTAGACCACGCGCGTTTAATGCCGGATTTTCATTTGCGATTGAACTATGCGAACTTAAATAATAATCGAAATCTGCAGATTTTTCTACGGTATTCGCACGCGCTATCCATGCTTCGGTGCTGTCGCTTTGTAGTTGAATTGCATAGTCGAATGATAGAATTGCGTCTTCATATTTTTCTGAAGCTGCTAGTAGTAAACCTCGGTTGTACCAAGCTGCAAATATATTTGGCTCTCTATCAACCGTTTGGTCGTAGCATACAAGCGCTTGATATGAGTCTCCCAGTTGCTCCCAAGCGATGGCTTTGTTGAACCAAGCTAAATATACATTGGGGTTAATGTCAAGTGCTTTATCCCATGATGCTATTGCTTGATGCCATTCTCCGAGACTTGCTTGAAGTACACCTCGGTCTATCCAAATTTCATAAAATTCTGGGTTGAGTGCAAGAGCATTATCATAAGACTCAACGGCATCTTCGTGTCGATTACATTTATCGAGCGCTACTCCACGCAGGTACCAAAGTTCATAAGAGCCTGGTTGCGATTTTAGGGCTTTTTGATATGAAATAACCGCTTCTTCCCATTGTTGTAATTGTGCCATCGCTAACCCACGTTGATACCAGGCGCCTGAATGTTGCGGTTGTATTTCCACGGCTTCGTCAAATGAGGTAATAGCTTCAGCATATTGTTTGTTTTGCGACAGCGCAATTCCGCGATAATACCAATTTTCGGCATCCATTGGTTCGAGTTGTGTCGCACGGTCATAGCAGCTAATTGCTTCAGGTATTTGCCAAAGTTTGAGTAATGCTAATCCTTTACCTGCCCACGCATCGCCATAGTCTGATTTAATTTCAATCGCTTTATCAAATGACGCTATTGCTTCTGAGTATCTTTCTAATTCACCTAAGCTGGCGCCTCGATTAAACCAAGCTTTGTAATAATCGGGTTTAATGGCAATTGCATTTTCATAACTGGCAATGGCTTGAGGCAAGTTTTTTAAGTGAAACAGGGCTAAACCTCTATTAAACCAGTATTCATAAGCATCAGGCGCCAAAGCTATTGCTTGGTCATACGAAAATACAGCAGCTGATAAATTTCCGGCTTTAGTTTGCGCTAAAGCTTGATAGAACCATGCTTGTGCTTCTAGTTGCTTAGATGCTTGGTTGGGGATATCGACAAAAATTTGCGAGGTACTAGTTTCAGAAAGTAACCCAGATGCTAGTTGTTCAACTAAATTTGCACTTTGTTGTAACCGCACCCAAAGTTCGTCAAGCGTTACCGCGACGGTTGGGGACATCTCGGTAAGTGCATCGTCAAAGTCTTGCTGTATTGGTAAAACGCTTGGACGCTGAACTGGAATTACTGGAGAATCTAAATCTATTTCTTCAGAGACTGTTTCAGTAGGCGCCTCTGGTGCAATAAACTCTATATAATTTTCGTCTATTATCCGCGCCCACTGTTCGCCTGTGGTAATTTCTTCAACAACTGTTTCAGTTGGCGCCGCAATTTCAACTTCTGGCTCTGTATCTGTATCTGTACCCCATAAATCGTCTCCTAGCTCAGTAATTAAATATTGCCCTGGAGTATTTAATAATGCGGGAGTAACTTCTTCTATTGAGGTAGTTTCTGGCACCACATTTTCGTTGGCTAATTCATTTGTTAAATTAGATTCGTTTGAATTAGATTCGTTTGAATTAGATTCGTATATTACAGGTTCCGTGATCGCCGCCGGCTCTGAATCCCATAATTCCTCTCCGTACTGGCATAATAGTTCTTCTTGCTGCTGTGTATCTGTAATTTCTTCTATTTCGATATTTTCGACATTTTCTATTTCGATATTTTCGACTATTTCTACATTATTAATATTACTTTCTGTTGTAGAAATTAAATCATTATTTGGTTCGTTTATATAATTTGTTACTGGTGTTGAATATTGCTCTTGTATTCCCCACAAATCTTCACCGAACTGACGCAGTAAGTTTTGTCCTGGTGTATCACAAAAAACACTATCAACATCTTCAGTTACTGATGTTATCGCTGTGTTGCTTATTAAATCTGAATAGTATATTGAATCGGGTTGAGAAGTGGACTGCTCAAACTCTTGTAAATCTTCACTATATATATCGAGCAAATCTTGCCCAGATATTTCTGGTGGTAATTCAAAATCAGCAGTTGAGGAATTATCGAAATCTAAATCTTGAGAGTCTGTATTAGATAAGGAAATGGCAGATTCGTAGTTTGGATTAGGCACGATTATCTCGATACTTCCTTCGGTAACTTCGTCGTGACGAATATCTTGCCACGAAACACCTGTATTACGAGCTAGCAGTCGCATTCCTATGTCGTGAGCAAAGTCTCCGACAGTGCCAATTTCTAACTCTCCTAATTGCACCAGTCGAAACGCTAGCTCTTCATTTGGTGCAGGAGAAGCAAGCAATCGCTCGCCAAAAATTTGCAACCACTCTAACCAGCGTTGTGTACTTATACGATTGGACATTCGTTCTAAGTATTTGATTGCCCAAGTTTGCCCACGTGCTTGACTCACACCTTCTAGCAACTGGGTAAACAAATACTCTAAATCGGCATTAGTTAACATCGGTGGTGATTGCACCACAGTCTGTTGCGTTACCAATGCCCTCGAACGCTCTTTCTTTTTGCCAAACAGTTGCTGGAAAAACTTTCTAAGCAATTTTACTAACCGCCTGAGCATCTACCGTTATACTCTGGATGTGCCTCATTGATTGTAGCGATACTCATGAATTTAGGGAATCGCTATGTGTTCGCTTAGTTACAAATATTTTAAGAAATATTTAATCAAAATACATGTTTTAACAGGCGAATACATTTTCTTGAGAAACAAAAGATACAATACCACTCATTCGATTTATACGCTATATTTATGCTGCCAATAATTAATTAACTTTACCTAATTTTTATTTTCCTACCCCCTTGCCAAATTTGGTTTAATTTAGTACAATTGCACTAAATGGATGAGTCTTGGGGATTAGCTTGAGATTCAGCTTGAGATTCAGCTTGAAACTGGTCAACTAACGCTTGAATAATCACATCTGGGTCATCACTTTCTATACCAACTTGTTGAGCAATAGAAGCGCGCAGGTTAGTATCCTGATGCATCAGTTCGTAGAGTTGGTCAAGAGTAATAGTTTGAAATTCGCCTTCTCCGTCGGGTGTCTTTTCTGGCTGTTGAAGCGTTGAATCTTGGGAAGCGGTATCGGGTATTAACTGCGTCACGTCAGGTCCACTGTATTCCCAAATTGGTTCGGTTTGATTGCGAGTTAGCAGTTCCATCCCTATATCATAAGCAGTGTCTCCAACCTCGCCAACTTCTAATTCGCCAAGTTGAACGAGTCTTGCAGCTAATTCATTATTTGGCACCGTTGATGCCAGGAGTTTATCACCAAACTTATTTAACCATTCTAACCAACGTTCAGTAGAAACACGGTGTTCGATGTTATGCAGCCATTTCAGTGCCCACGCTTGACCGCGCGCTTGGTTAACTCCTTCCAAAAGCTCGGTAAACAAAAATTCCAAATCTGTGTCGCTGAGAGGAGGAGCGGGTTTTTTCTCAACCGAACTGACAATTTTGGATTTGGGCTTTGTCGTGTTGCCACCGAACAAAGCTTGGAAAAATTTTTTCAGCCACTGAATAAGCCTTTTGAACATCTACATGCACCTTTATTTGCTTGGTGTGTACCCGTTTATTGTAGCTATGGCGCCGTACTTTAGTGGTGTATCAATTAAATAAAATCTACAGGAAAAATTTGTATTAGTTTAACTAATCTATATAATATTTAAATTTTATGAATGTAGAAAAATGTTCACAGGGTGAGATTTTGCATTCCCTAGTGCTTAAAATATATACTCTCAGCTAGTCCCACTTAGGGCACTTGTGTAATTTCAACGCCTCATTCGGCATAAAAATCACCAATACCATGTCTTACGAACCCTTACATCACAAGTACCGTCCAAAAAGCTTTAAAGAGCTGGTGGGACAATCTGCTATAGCAACAACTCTTACTAATGCTATCAACACGTCTCGTATTGCGCCTGCGTATTTATTTACTGGCCCGCGTGGTACTGGTAAAACATCAAGTGCGCGTATTCTCGCCAAATCGTTAAATTGCCTTAGTAGTCCAAACCCAACAGCAACGCCATGTGGAAAGTGTGACGTTTGTCAAGGAATTACCAAAGGTTATACCGTCGATGTTATTGAAATAGACGCAGCAAGTAATACAGGTGTCGAAAATGTCCGCGACATCATCGAAAAAGCTCAGTTCGCCCCAGTCCAGTGTCGATACAAGGTTTATGTCATCGACGAATGTCTAACAGGAGATTCTCTTGTATTAACAAGCGAGGGATTAGTCAGAATAGATAATCCTGAAATAAAAGGGAAGAAAGTCCTAAGTTATAACGATTCCACAGCAAACTGGGAATACAAACAAGTTGTTCGTTGGTTCGACCAAGGCGAACGTCAAACCTTGGTTATCAAAACAACTAATCGTGAAATTCGATGCACAGGCAATCATTTAATTAAAACTGACCAAGGGTGGATACCAGCAAAAGATATCAATGAAGGAACGAAGATACTGTCCCCTGCTAATGCGGTTGTGGCACCTTCTACAAGTTTCGAGATAGTTAAGTTTGTAAAATTAGGTAGAATTGAGCGTGTTTATGATATTGAGGTTGAAGACAATCATAATTTTGTTGCGAATGGGCTTCTGATACATAACTGCCACATGTTATCAGTACAGGCGTTCAATGCACTACTAAAGACACTAGAGGAACCACCTAAGCATATTGTCTTTATACTCGCTACTACTGACCCGCAAAGAGTACTGCCTACAATTATTTCGCGTTGCCAAAGATTTGATTTTCGTAGAATACCATTGGATGCAATGGTATCGCATTTAACTGATATAGCAATAAAAGAAAATATCAATATTACAACTGAAGCGATTACTTTGGTGGCACAGTTGTCACAGGGTGGGTTGCGCGATGCGGAAAGTTTACTTGACCAGTTGAGTTTATTGCCTGAGCAAGTTAACCCAAATAATGTTTGGGATTTGGTAGGTACTGTTAGCGAACATGATTTGTATTGGTTATTTAAAGCTATTACTGCTAATAATGCTGAAGAGTTAATTGATACTACCCGTCAAATTCTGGATAGAGGACGTGAACCGTTAACTATTTTACAAAATCTGGCTGGTTTTTACCGAGATTTACTGATTGCTAAAACAGCTTCTAACCGTGGTGACTTAGTTGCTTGTACTACTGAAACTTGGCAAGCTCTCGTTGAATTGGTAAAAAACATTGATATTCATGAAATTTTGGCAGGACAGCAGCATTTACGAAACGCTGAAGTTCAACTTAAAAATACTACTCAACCGCGTTTGTGGTTGGAAGTTACGCTTCTTGGTTTACTTCCATCTGCGCTTTATCCAGCGGCGCCAAGTTCTAATAGTTCTAATATAAGTGTTCAAGCGGCGCCTATACCTACTCAGCAGCCACATAACAATAACTCTATTACCAATGGTAACAATGGTAACAATGGTAAGGCGCCCATACAACAACCAATAAATCCACCAATAAATCCACCAACAAATAATCACCAAGCGCAAACCCAGTCTCAACCTGTTAATAACCAACCAGTAGTACACCCGGAGGTGCCACCTAGTAATAATCAACCAATAAATAACAATCCAAATGACGACCTAGCACAAACTTGGCAGAAAGTACTATCTAATCTTGAACCTATATCAAGACGTGAAATGCTGCGTCAGATGTGTAATGTAATTGAAATTCGATCTGAATATGCTCGACTTGGTGTTAAACAAGCTTGGCATAAACGGGTTCAAGAAGACTTGCCAATTATTCGACGAGCTTTTAAAGCTACTTTTAATCGCGAAATTACTGTAAATTTAGAAGTTCTTAACTCAGGTTCAAATCGTACTAAAGAAAATGATGTAGCTTATACGACGACTGAGGAACCTCCCCCGACAACACCACATGTAGAACCTGACCCTGTTATATCGAGTAATGGTAACAAAACTACTCAAAATGATGGTAATAAGCTACAAAATACTACATCGTACTTAAATAAAGAACAAAATAATGTAGAAAAGAAAGAACAAAATAAAGAAATAAATAAGTCTGTACAAAATGGTAATGGCGCCCAAAATTATTTAAATAATACGGCACCAAAATATACTCCCCAAGATGCTCAGGTACACAGACCTGTAGAGGAAACACCTGTACATAAACCTGATGTATCTAATTTATCTGTTGATGCACTTACAGAGTCGGCGCCGACTGACGAAGAAGTTTCATCAACATTATCTATACAACAACCAAGTACAGTATCAAGTGTGGATGTTGAGAAGGTTTGGTATGCTGCCGAACGTTTAGCACAGTTTTTTGATGGGCAAGTAATTGGCTATAACGAAGATGCAGCAGAATTTGGGGACTCTGCTGCATCGTCTGATTTGATTGATGTGGTTGAAACTGATGATGAATAACACTAGAAACCAGGTTTCTTATGTACTGCTTTTGCCTTGGTGTACTGTTTTTACCCACTTCAACCTTTTGGGTCGTACAGACATACGCGCCGTAGCACTGCTAATTACGATTAACCAGTGGAGCATGTATACAGTGCCGCGAAGGGTTTGAAGCAAGATTAACAAATACGCGGAGACTCTAAATTTTTTATCTTTACGTATTCGCGATAATCCAACGAACATTCCTGTCATCGACATGCTTACCGCAATGCCCGTAACTGGAGCTAACATCGGTGAACGATGGCGAATTAATGCCATTAATAAGTCTGGGACTGCTGCTGTTGGCACAATATACTGTGTTAACAGGAATACCAACATATCCAGCGTTTTACGGGCGCCAAGGCGATTCCGAAAAAGCAAATCCCAATAATCTAGATACCTTTGGTATCCACCTTCTGCCCATCGGTTACGTTGATGCCAAAGTGCTAGTGCATTTGTGACACCCTCTTCTTTTACCGACGGGTCAAACACACACTCAATATCCCATTTGTCAAGATGTAATCGTAAAGTTAAATCTAAATCGTCAGTGATAGTCTCTTCATTCCAACCACCACAACGGTTTAAAGCTTGACGACGAACAAATTGACCGTTCCCTCGCAGTTCCCCTATTCCACCAATCGCATTTCGATGCGACTGTAAAAAGGTATCAAGCGCCATTTCAGCTGCTTGCCCCTGAGTCCAGAAGTTCTCTCTGGCATTTGCTATTGCTTTTCTTACTTGTACTGCACCAACTTGTTTCTGTTGAAACATAGGTACTATGTTTACTAGTAAATCGGGGGCTACTTGAGCATCGGCATCAAAAACGGCGATAATTTCACCTTTAGTTAATGGTAAAACTTCGTTAAGGGCGCCGGATTTTCCACCAGTTGCATCTTCTGAGCGTCGCAAAACTTTTAAGTTAGTGTATTCTTTTGCGATTTCAGATAGAACGAGTGAGGTATTATCGCTGCTATTATCGTCAACAATCCAAACTTCGTAATTATCTTGAGGATATTTCAAGCTACAAAGATTTTTGGCGAGGTTGCCAATAACAGCTTCTTCATTTTTTGCTGCTACTAATAACGACACAAAAGGTAGCTCACCTTCAATAACTTCTGTGTACCGTCTTGGTCGGGCAAAAACCACTACAAGAGCATGAAGCCCTACGATGGTAGATAATCCCAACACAAACAATGAACCCCAAGAAATTAAATGTAAGGCAATAGTGCTACTCCAAACTATAGATAGGACTATAGCGGCTTTGCGTCTTCGATTTTGAAATCGGGATGGAAGCGACAGGGTATTAGTTGCCTCTTCCACGGAATCCTCGTCTGCTGATAACTCAGATAACAAGGTCAGCGGGTCAAACTCGCTTGTATAATCATTATCGGGCCAGGAATTCGCTGGCATAGGTCACTTGATTCAACCACCAGTACTTTTTTACACTTGCTTTATAAGTTTTTGAATCAGCCGCACCAGTTACTAAACTATTCATAATTATCTCTGAGTAGAGAAATTACGAAAAGCTTAACCCACCGTGCAAATAGGTGAATTTATGGCGCCACCGTTCTTTATCTCTCATAAAAGCGAGTGCAGCCCTATTGTACCCGACATTTTCATATTCTTTCTTGAGTTGCTTTAATTACCAATCTCTGTATTGAGCTTCTGTGTGAATAATTAAGTGTTTTTGGGAACACTAAAGTTAACACTATCCACAACTAGTTAACTCAGTATCAAAGGAAAATTCAGTTATGGCAATCGATAAGCTTCAAGCTGCTACACAACAGCAAGCTAGCGTCTACATGCCTTATGTTCAGGGAAGCAAGCGTAATTTTTTGCCTTATGCGATTAGCTTATACCAAAAAGGAAGTCTAGAGGGAGAGCGCAAAATTGAGTCCGGTTCAGGTGTTCCTTTTGTAGCAACTTGGAATGCTGCAAGCTTACCTTCAGATTTAACGCGCTGCCGAATCCAGTTTGATGGCAATGCGGAACTTAACTACGAAGTGATGACCGCTAGTTTCGAGTTCATTAATTTTTTGATTGAGTTGCTAGAAAGTTACAAGCGTAACCGCACAACAGATTTTTCACAGGCTTTTTACCGCAAATTACTGCGTATTGATGAAAATAATTGAGAAACCGAGAAACTGGAGAAACCGGGTTTCTTTTCGTTTAAATTGAAGATTATCGTGTTCAGTGCTGGA
>ERZ1066137.1476-NODE-1476-length-11192-cov-7.052258_pt1 | contig 11192 bp, 13 predicted proteins | sample MGYA00382784_ERZ1066137 | MGnify/ENA primary metagenome ERZ1066137 (study PRJEB33369, sample SAMEA5778367) | biofilm metagenome | biome: Industrial cooling water; feature: Water cooling tower basin; material: Biofilm | place: United Arab Emirates | collected... | reverse complement strand
TGTGGGGAGCAACCTTCTTTAGAAAAAATTCTCAGTCTCAAGCCCGATCTAATTCTGGGACATAAATGGCAAAAAAATTTCTATCCGCTACTGTCTGCAATCGCACCTACAGTGCTGATAGGTTCTGATAGTGATAGTACCGATTTTAAGAAAGAGTTAAAATATCTAGCTGAAATTCTGAATAGAAGCGATCTAGTGGAGACAATTTTGGCTGAGTACAATGAGCGAATTAAAAAATTTCGGCAACATTTAGGAGAAAAACTGAGAACTAAGACAGTATCTGTCGTTCACCTTTACGGTTCAAGAGTTTCTGTTTATGGACCAGACATTGTTGTTTATGGTCAGATCATGAAGGATGCAGGTCTACAGTTTATCCCTGCTTATAAGAATCTAAAAAATGGTTACTTAGATATAAACATCGAGACTTTGCCTGATTGGGATGCTGATTTTTTATTTGTTGTAGTAGTTTACGAAAGAGACTCTGAAAACCTCAAATCATTATCCTTCTTGAAACAACCAATCTGGTCAACGTTGAAAGCTGTGCAGAATAAACAAGTATATGCAGTGAGTTGGGCTAGTGTTCAAGGTCCAATTACGGCTAATCAATTTATTGATGACCTCTATGGATATTTCAAAAACACGCCCTAAAAGCAAGTTTAACCTTATTATTGCCAAAACGCCTTAGCTACAGGAATGGTATCAGATAACTATGGGTAGGTTGGGGGAGGACATACTCTTATTTCTGGTAGTGGGGTTCAACGCAAAATTGATTTATTTATTAGCAAGTCTCAAAGGATACTAAGTGTTGATGTAGAAATGCCTCCAAAGTTGTTGGCGAATTTTTTTCCCGGAGGTGATGGAAATATTGCACCGGAGTTGAAATTTTTGGCTAAGGAAAATGATTGGCAGACTTTGATTGGAAGTTTTGATACTTTTAAAATCATCTTATAATTTTTTTAGTTTATATTGGGTTGGTGCCAAACATTACCAAGCAACAATTTTCTCTACAGCAGCTTATTCGGCGCCATACAGCTCAGTTAAAAATTAAAATCCCCCCAACAGAGCGCGTGGAAGGGGGAAAAAGAGCGGCTTTTTAGTCCCCCTTCCACGCGGCTACGGTGTACACATAAGTCTTGCGATTTTGGGAACGGCTTCACAATCACGATTTTTCCCAATTCTCCAATTACTTGATTTTCCGTACCTTCCCCTGCTCCCCTGCTCCCCTGCTCCCGATTGACATAATGGTAAAATAATATAATAAACAGGTGTCACCTTGTCTTAATGTCTTATCAACCGCCCTTTAGCATTAGCGCTCGCATCATCAATCAAATAAGCGCGATAGCTGAACAACTGGGGCGACTAAGTAACCCCTTCGGACAGCCCTCCCCCCAACTTCGCAAACAAAATCGCATCCGTACTATTCAAAGTACTCTCGCCATCGAAGGCAACAGCCTCTCCCTCGACCAAATTACCGCCATTGTTGAAGGTAAACGAGTTCTTGGTTCCCCGCGCGAAATTGCCGAAGTCCAAGGAGCTATCCGCGCCTACGAAGCCCTCCCCACCTGGAACCCAACTTCCATGCAGGACTTTCTCCAAGCTCATTACCTCCTTATGAGCGACATCCTTACCGAAGCCGGAAAATTTCGTAAAAGTCAAGTTGGCATCCATAAAGGCGAACAAATCGTCCATGTCGCTCCAGGAGCTAAACGAGTTCCTCATCTCATGGCTGACCTCCTCGACTGGCTCAAAGCCTCAAAAGATCACGCCCTTATCAAAAGCAGCGTCTTCCACTACGAACTCGAATTTATCCACCCCTTCATCGACGGCAACGGTCGCATGGGTCGCCTCTTTTCAACCCTCATCCTCGGACAGTGGAACTCTCTGTTCTATCTTCTCCCCATCGAAAGCCTCATTAAAGACCAACAAAACCGTTACTACCAAGTTCTAGAGGATGCCGACCGCGCCGCCGACATCACACCCTTCATCGAGTTTATGCTCGACATCATTCATGATACCCTCATCCAGAACAGCACCGACCAAGTAAGCGACCAAGTAAGCGACCAAGTAAGCGACCAAGTCCAACAGCTCCTAAACATCATGGACGACCAATATTGGAGCGTCCAAGAGCTAATGGCACGGCTCAGGCTCTCCCACAAACCCACTTTCCGCAAAAACTATCTATTACCCGCCCTCAAAGCCGGATTGGTTCAAATGCAATACCCCGACAAACCCCGCAGTCCTAAGCAGCGATACAAAAAGTCTTGAATTAGTTATTCGTTAATAAAACAAACGTTTCTTGTAAAATTTGCTTTCTCTAAGGTCTATTTAATTAGTAATTTTATATTAATAATGATTTTGGTTAAAGGGCAGAGCGTTTGTAATTTATGATGTTTCGGCACTTTTAAGGATAATCAAGTATATGTGTATTGATATTGATTACAGCTAACTCCTTATACGCATCTAACAATGACCGTGATGACTACGGCGCCACCAATACAAGGCGCCCACTCCCGCTTGATTTATTTATAACTCAACTTCTGGTAAAATTCTTGCAATTAATTCTGATTAAATGCAATAAATATAACAATTCTCAGCGATGACAGTCCAAAGTAGATAAGTCATTAGATAAATCAGACATGCACTTAACCGAATGGGCGTTGAATCTGTTCGGGAGAAAGAATCACTTCATCTTCAGGGTCAACGCTGATATCTTCCGGCGCCAGAGGTAAGAGAGATGTCGTTGGTAAAACGTTGGTCATGCTCAACATTGCCACTGTTTCTGCTAATAAAGCTAAAGTATCTGAATCCTGGGGATGATTTTGCACAACCCGTACTGCTCTCATCACCACACTTAAACCCTGTTGAAGACGTTCCACATCAGCAGCTATACCTAAAAGATGTTGGAAATCAACTTCTGTAAGGATGCGATACTGACCAGTTTTACTATGGAGTGTACCCACTGTTCCTGGTGTAATATTAGTAAGAGCATTGGCGCCAGCTGTCCGAAACTGCTCGAAAGAATTCCAGTGAGCGATAGGGGTAAGTTTGATGCGGGATAAGGTTTGCGTAAGCATTTATATTTATAAAGTAGAAAACTAAATCTTAGTTTAACCAATAGCCAATGATTTTACAATGATTATCGTTGATAATGCTTTGAACTAACACTTTGGGTGATAATTTGAGAATAAAAACCCTAAAATAATGGTACTGTTGCCGAAGTTGCGAACTTGGTTGGGTATTCTCACTTAGGACACTTTGCTGTAGCTTTCAAGCAAAAGCATGGTATTACACCAAGTCAATGTTTACATAGTAGAAAAGTGATTCAAGTAAGGTTTTTTGCGCTTCATAACTAACATATATATAATCCACTTCTAGAACTATATTAACAGCCTTGTAAACATAGGTATAAATTGAGAACTGCTGGCGCCAATCAAGGCATTTCACCTAGTATCATATATTCTAAGCTTTTCTAGCCATTGCGCCGTGGGTTTTACTCCAAAAAATTACAAACCCCGTAATAAACAACACGACAGGCGCCAGTCCTAAGATTATATATATGAATCGCATTGGCGCCCCAAAAAATTCACCAGTATGAATTGGATACATCCAAGCTAAAAATTTTTCCACCCCAGGTGCATATTTAATATTCTTTACTTCCAGTACTTCACCGCTATATTGATTTAAATATATGTAACTGCTACCATTAGGATTAACGTCTTTAGATAACTTTTTACGTATCCGCACAGGCGCCTTCGAGTCAATGGCAGGATAAATAAAAGTAGTCTCTCCTCCAGGTAATACTGTTTCTGCTGTATTTAAGAAATCATCTAAAGTCGGTATTTGAGTATCTTTTTGAACTACAGAAACAAGTTCTACTGGTTGCCTAATAGCAGAAAAGGCATATCCTAAAACTCTTGCTTGTTTATCGAAGACTAATATGGCGCCAGTTATACCCGACATAATCAAAAACACTACGGCAGTAATACCAATTATTTTATGGAAGTCATAAGTAATTAAATGCGAAGGCGCCTTCCATCTAATTTTAAAACCCGTAGATAACTTTTTCCAACCAGGAAAAATGATTAATCCACCAATTGCGCGCGCTATCAATAGTAACCCGCAAATACCAACAAATATATGACCCGGTTCTCCAGCAAGGAAACTAGTGTGAATTTGATTAATCACTCCTCTAATACTCGCATTACTTCTAGTTGCAGAGACAATTTGAGCGGTATAAGGATTTACATATACATCTGTAAACTGGTTTGATTTATCTTTATCTGAACGAACAACAACGTCGATAGGTTGACTTTTTAAAGAAATAGATAACAATTTGCTGTCTGGGTAATTCTGCTTGACTACACCTGCAACTCGCTCCAAAGGAATTGGTTCACCCGTATTAATAGTTGCTGGATAAAAAATACCGTCTATTCCTTTATAGAAAACTAATATACTGCCGGTCAAACCCAAAATAGCTAGCAGCAAAGCTACTAAAATCCCTAAATAACGCTGCAGCATCAAATTCTTGTGTGTCATGAGCAAATTTTCTTACAGCTAAAAGTTAAAGTAATCGAAACTCGGTAGCTAGATTAGAAGAGCTTATATATAACTTACGATAAGATTATCATTAAAATCAAGAGTTATCAATATAATTTTTCAATAATTGTCAGGGGGGAGTGACAAAGTGCTTAGTCTGTATGAGTTGTGTTGGGTCTTTTCCCGGACACCAACCTACGAGGATTCATCACCTGGTTGTATCGAAGCGTGATATGAGTATACTGAAAGGTGTGTTAAGCTAATTGAGATAAAATATCATTTAATGATTGGCAGTGCAGCATTTAGATAGCCCAGAATTTACTTCCAAGGTAGGTATAGTAGCGAACCTACTCAAGCTCGAATTCCCTGAAACACGAATTGATTTGGCGCCGGATATGGAAGAATCGTATACATTAAGGAAAAGTTACCTGGATTCGATACACATCGCGATACACTTTCCAGGAAGAAGTATCCAGTGCCAGTGCAGTACTATTCTTATACACATACGTTTTTACATACACCCAGATTACGAGAAACCATACTTCATCGGTATTGATGCCGTTGGATATGATGACTTTGCGCGAATGTGGATGTATTCTGGTGTTAATTGTTCAAGTTTTTTTGGTATCAAGGAACCGATGACATCAGGACAAAAGAAGCTAAAGTATATATTTGATAGGATATATGGTATTTTTGCTGACAATAATTTGGCGCCGAATTAGTTAATCGTGTTTGTACCGTTTTTACCGTGCATAATCTTGGCAGCTAACGCACGAGAACATACCCAGTCACTTGGCAACATTGCAGGCCATCCCCGTCGTTTTGCTTCTGGGCAAATAGTGTAAATAGTTAACTGACAATCAATCAATTCTAATCCAGCTTTCTCAACTTGTTTCAATGCTTGTTTAACGATAGAGCCATTCTCAAACTCTACAGTCATGCCACATTGAGCGCAAACAGAATGATGGTGGCGACTTTGAGCATTTGTACTGAGTTCATAGTGCTTGTGCGTTTCCGCTAACTCTAACTCCCTTAAAATTCCCATCCGAGTCATTAACTTCAAAGTACGATAAATCGTAGATAGACTTATTCTGTCTTCACGCTGACCAAGCAACTCGTAAACATCCTCCGCACTTAAGTGATTACCTTGTCTCTGCTCCAGAAAAAGTTGTAAAATTACTTCGCGTTGAGCGGTAAAACGCCATCCTTTCGCGTTGAGTTCCGATTTAAGAGAGTCTGGTGAATACATAGATATACTAACTTTTTAGAAAGCTTACAACGTATATAACGATTACAACTTGTGAATTTCTTGTTAGACCCGTTATATCCGTCGCACTCTTAGGGTGTAATGGAATAAACAAATTTTAAGCTTATTGCAATTAAATAGCAATATTTATACAACAAAAAATTTTTAATTCAATTATACTAACTAAAACAAATATATGAGTGAAAATACTACTGTGATTATAGTAAAACAGCCTAAATATAGGCGCCTACAGCCAAAACACTTAATTTATCACGTCAAACTTTGGGTGGGCGCCGTGCTGTAACAAGTTATTAATTCTTGAAAATATGGCTTGTAATATTTAAACTTTTTTAAATTGTAAACCTAAATATTATGATTTTATTGCAATAAATATTCATTAAGTAACAATACCTTACAGAGTGTTGTTAAACTCTAACCTGAGATTTGATTATGGCAAAGATGGCAATTTTTTACGGCAGTACTTCTGGTATCACTCAATCAGTAGCCACGAAACTACACGAACATTTCGGTGAGGAGCTTTGTGATATCTACAGCATGGAAGAAGACTTTACCAGCGTAGACCAAATGCTTGAGTACGATTATTTACTTTTTGGTTGTTCTACTTGGGGTTCTGGGGAAGTGCAAAACGATTGGCGCGACCCTATATTTGATATGTCACTCGAAAAACCCGATTTTACAGGTAAAACAATTGCATTATTTGGTGCAGGAGATTGTGTAACTCACGGTGAACAGTTTGTTAGTGCTTTGGGTACTCTGTACGACCACTTCAAAAAATTAGGCGCCACTTTAGTTGGTGAGTTTCCGTTAGACGGTTATACTTATGAGTATTCTGCCGCTGTACGCAACGACAAATTTATTGGACTACCTATTGACGAAGTGAACGAGAGCGATAAAACTGATGAACGTATCGCGCGCTGGCTAGAAATATTAAAGCAACATTTTCCTAGCACAGCCTTAAAAGCTGCTTAAATAATCCCATCTTTTGATCCCCCCAACCCCCCTTAATAAGGGGGGCTTTAAGAGGTTATTTTTATATTATTGAGACAGGCTTTGACCCTCCTTCTTATTCCCCCCTTATTAAGGGGGGCTAGGGGGGATTAAATCAAGAACTGTTTTACAATACTTAACCTTTTTAACGGCGCCATGCAGCATAATATTCAATATTAATGCTAATCAGGGAGTAAATAACATGGCAGGGAAATCAAAAGACTTTAAGGAATTATTAAAACAGCAAAAAGCATCACATGGTAGGCAAAAGATGATGCAGCAATTCAAAAAAGAAATAGAATCAGGAGATGATAAAGCATTAGTACTAATGGAGCCAGAAGGATATGAAAAAATATCCGATGTGATAATACAATTCCTACAGCCATACGTGGTAAAATTACGTAGTCCAAAAGAATACGAAAAACTGTTAGTTATTGGTATTTTAGCTTGGAACGCATCATTAATGGCGCCTTCAGAGAGAGAGAAAATGATAAAAGATGTGGCTTCAAAGGGTATGGGCAATGCTGATAAAGAAACTCTACAAGGCATGAGAGAAATAGTCAACGAACTAATCGAAAGAAAACAGAAGCATTTTCCCGATATTAAAAGGTATATTACAAACTACAAACTTAAACAAACAGGAAAAGATTTTCATTTGTCAATAGTATCCAGCCTAAGCATGGATGACGATGAGACATAGAAATAAGTTTAAGTGGGACACAGATTTTACCGAATTTATCACAAAGTTTTCGGAAATTGATCTAACTACCCTTAAATTAAAGAAGTTTTGATGTAAAAAGTTATTTAAAAAGTTTGTAATATACCTTTTAATATCGGGAAATATCTTCACTATTATATGACAAATGCCTGAGAAACCAGGTTTCTTTATAAAACATATGTACTGTTATGATAAAAGGAAATGGATACTTTCTATTACGGCATGGATATTTTTGACAGTAAAGGCTCCGTGATATTTCGGATATTTAAAATAAAGTAGGTACGTGAAAATATTACAAATAACCGCTTATACATCTGTTGGTCAAAATGTAGTGCGAATAGGCAAGTTATGTTTCGGTAAATAAAGTTGGTTCTACATGAAAAAAGGCGCCTAATTTTTGAGCTATCTCTGGAGTTATATTTTGTCTCGCTTCTAAAATATCATTGACTAATTGTTGTGAGCCTAAAAATTCCTGTAAATCAACTGTAGTCTTTTCTGATTGCTCAAAAAGAAATGAAAGCAGAGATTGAACATTAGTTGGCTCATTAAAATGATAGTTTTCTTTTTCAAACTTTTCAATTAAAGTAATTAACAACTGATATAACTCCTGAACTTCTGGTGTTCGCTCTTTGTGCATTAACTCTTCTACAATCGCTAAAGCTTTCTCATTCTCAGCTTCGGTCTTTATAGGCTTTGGAACATAAGCTATTAACAAATCTCTGTATTTTTATATACTAAAAGTAAGGGTCATTTTTCCAGTACTCCTTATCGTATTCTGCATGAGTTAAGATATATTTAATATAAATCAGTTTCCGGCGCCGGAAGTAGTAGATAAACACGATCTGGCAAGGTTTTTTCATTTCCTGTCACCAAAATCTGTAACTATGCTCATACCCACCGACTATAAGTTACTAGGCTAATAGCAAAAGTTAATTAAAATTAACTTAGCAAAGAGTAATATTAATAACATGCTTATTTAAAATTAAGAATTAATACGTAAAGGTGCAAGATGTCAGTCATGGCATTTATCATTTTATTATTATTTATCTCATTTTTAGGACATAAAGAGGAAATAGCTTTGATGGCGCCTAAATTAAACCTGAAAAATTACTTTAAATAGTTTGTATTAGAAAATAAACTTATGTGGCTTTTTTCAAGCGATATTGTCTTAAATTCTAGTAAGGCTATTAGACTTCCTTCTGCGGGAGACGTTATGACACCCTTAGTTCACAGGTTTAAGGTGAATTGCAAAAAGCTTGCGGTCTAACAAGTCTGTTTTTACACCAACTTCATACTGGGTTCCCCGCGTTGGTTTAAATACTCCCCCATCTGGATTAATGCTGAATCCACTGCTTGGGTTGAAAGAACTACTGTAGCTAGCATAGAGAGAAATGGTGTCGCTAGGTTGATACACTACACCAATGCGAGGGCTGAAGGCTCCATCGTTCCGTACTGGCTCATCAATATCGTATCAGTCCGCGTAGCTCCCGTTGCATTCGGTGTTCGATACCCGTCCCGCTCACCCGTAACTGTTAGCTCAATTGGGTCATCCTGTTGGGCTACGGGTTTCTCCTGGGGTGTCTCGGTTGGTAGCTTTGACTCAGAGTCTGGCTGCGTTTGTGGTACTTGCGTAGCCACGGATGCTCCAGCTATCGCGAAAATCAACCCCGCATCATCATCAAATAACTCAACTACAGGTAAAGTTTTCTCACCTACCACCGTCACCCGCGCGGTATTTGCATCAACATTAGTAACGGTAATCTCAGTAATACCCGATATAGGTTTTTCAGAACGGAAAGTAAAAGCATCTCCAGAAGCTAACCGTAACTGCCCACCAGTGATATCAGCAATAAAATTGTTACCAGTACTATTGAACAGCGTGGGAAAAAAGAAGGACGATGGGAAGAAATTTTGTCTAGCATAGAAATGAGTTTGGAAGCAAAATTTGGCGACGATGGGTTAGAGTTGTTTTCTCAAGTGTCCCAAATTTCTGATGTCGATAGATTAAGAGAGATTTTACGTAGCATTGTTGTTGCAAATAGGATTGAAGAAGTCGGAGAAATTTTGTGATTTGATTATGTAATTAGTAAATAATTTAGGTTTAGAACTTATTGATGAAATATTCCCTGAGTTTTCTAGCCCCGTTTAGGAAAGTAAGGGTCTTGTTTTCCTTGTAAAAGATATTTAGAAAGATCATCAAGAAAAAGATTCATTCCGATCGGACCATAAAATTCCCAGATGCTTCCATCAACAATAAAAGCACGATCATTCCGAACGGCATTTAAGGATTCAATCAAAGGATTCTTATACAGAGGTTTTGAGGGATTATTATTCTCAATAAAGAATATGAGGTCAGCATCAAAATTGCTAACTACTTCGATACTGATATTAGAATATTCCTCTTGCTGGAGGAGGATGGGTTTGATCGGTAGAGCGAGATCTCGGATCACTTGAAGGTGGCTTGCCCACTTACCTGGAACATAAAGCTGATTTTCGTAATAACCAAGAACCGAAATCTCCGAACCTAGCAAGCGATCGCCTAATTGATTCTTTAACTCTGAAATACGTTCTTGATACCGAGAAAGAACTTCTTCCCCTTCTTCCTCTTTTCCTACAATTTCTGCAATATATCGAAAATTTTCTTTTATGGGTATTTTATCTTTCCATATATCTATAAGTACACAAGGAGCAATTTTTGATAGTTGTTCGTATGCTGGTTCAAATTGATCTGCCAGAAGAATTAAGTCTGGTTTTAGTTTCAAAATCCTTTCTATAGAAGGAGTAGGTTCTACCCCTACTATTTCAATTCCTTCAACGAGTTCAGGCAATAACGCCGGAAAATATCTTTTTCCACTCCAATCCTGACCATTACCGAAGAAATCAACTACGGTACCGACTGGTTTGATGCCGAGAGCTATTAGAGGATCGAGTATAGCAGGAACATCTAAAGCAACAATGCGCTTCGGTTCTAATGGAACGCAGGCTTCACCGCGTCTATGCTTGATGACTCGACACTCAGACGCGGCTCTTCCTTGTACGGTTGAAAGATTGTTTTTTGGGGTGCTGGGCTTGTAGCAAGCTGTAATAATCAAAAGAAATGATAAAGCCACTAGCAGAAATGGCTTTATCAGACAACGTATTTTGTGGGTCATCATGGTCATTTTGATGTTGCTCACGAAATCAAACAGGATTCTGTGATGTGGTTAAATTATCAACTACTTTGAATCGCGAGTTAAAACTCCCAACTGACAGAGCCTACAATTGTGAAAGGTTTACCTCTTACAACAGGAAATATTCTTCCTTCAGCATAACTTACATAATCCGCATCAAATAAATTGCGAACATTAATTGCCGCCTTGAAATTATTTCTTTTGTAGAAAAGTGCTGCATCAGTTCGGAAGTAACTTGGTAGTGTAAAGTCGTTTGCCAAGTTGCCTTGTCGCTCACCCACATAAAATAATCCCAGTCCAAATCCTAACCCCTGTAAATCTCCTTCCTGAATTTCGTAAGTTGTCCAGAGACTAGCTTGGTGTTCTGGGACGTTGTCTAATTGATTACCAACAGGAAAAGAGTTATCCTTAGTTACTTCCGCATCCGTATAAGTGTAGGAACTAATTACTTTCCAACCGGGCAAAATCTCACCTGCAATATCCAATTCAATCCCTTGACTGCGCTGTTCTCCAG
>ERZ1066137.1458-NODE-1458-length-11316-cov-16.376876_pt1 | contig 11316 bp, 8 predicted proteins | sample MGYA00382784_ERZ1066137 | MGnify/ENA primary metagenome ERZ1066137 (study PRJEB33369, sample SAMEA5778367) | biofilm metagenome | biome: Industrial cooling water; feature: Water cooling tower basin; material: Biofilm | place: United Arab Emirates | collected... | reverse complement strand
GCCGCGCCCGGCGAGCACGCGCTGCCACGAATCGCCGGACCGATCGGCCCGGTGCGATCGTGCCGCGATTGCAGCCCCCCGGTCGATCGACGGCGGACAATCGACGAGCCCGCTCCGGCGCGAATATCGATGGTAAACTGGGGAGATGGCCGGCGCTATCGAATTCCTCCACCGACATCGCGCCGAGATCCTCGAGGCATGGGCCGTGGACGCGCGAGAAGCGGCCTCGGCCCGCGGCCTCTCCGATGTCGAGCTGAGGAACTTGATGCCCGTCTGCCTGGCGGCGCTGACCGGCGGCGCGGACCTCGCGGAGCTGCACCGCCACGTCGAGAGCCACCTGGCCGATCGGATCCGCTGGGGCTTCGAGATCGCCGAGATCGTGGAAGAGGTGGCGATCCTCGAGCGCTGCATCGCGGCGCGCGCGAGGGCGGCGCCCGCGGCGGAGCGGCCGCCCGCGGACGAGCTCGCCTGGGTCTTCGAGACCTTGCAAGGCATCGCGGTCCGGACGACCGATGCGTTCCAGGAGCACATGCGGCTCGACGAGCAGCGCGAGAAGCGGTACCTCCGCCTGCTGAGGACGCTCGCGGACGAGGCGCTGCGCACGCCCGCGGCCCCGCTCGAGGCGCGCCTCGCAGAGGCGCTCGAGCTCGTCATGGAGGCGATGGATGCGCAGTGCGCCGCGCTCCTCCTCTACGAACCGCGCACCGAGCGCCTGGTGATGAAGGCGGCCGCCGGCGCGGCGGAGGCCGAGCTGACGGAGTACGCCACGTCGCTCGACCCCTCGACGTTCGCCGGCACGATCGCCGCGCACGAAGAGACGACCTCGGTCGTCGACGCGGCGACCACCGAGCTCTCGGTCAGCGACGCGCTCCGGACCAGCGGGATCCACTCGCTCCTCGGCGTCCGGCTGCCGCCGCACTTCCGCCTCCTCGGGGTCATGTACATCGGCGTCCGCGCGCGGCGCTCGTTCTCCCCGCGCGAGACCCGGCGCCTCGAGGCGCTCGGCGAGAGCCTGACCCTGCACCTCGACAACGCGAGGCTCCACGCGGAGATCCGCGAGCGGGTCTGCGAGCTCGAGGCCGAGCGCAACCTGCGGGAGTGCTTCGTCGCCATCCTCGCGCACGATCTCCGCGGACCTCTGGCGAGCGCGAAGATGAGCGCGCAGCTGCTGAGGCGGCTCGGCGACCGCGCCGAGCGGCGCCCCGAGGTCCTCGCGCGGCTCGATCGCAGCCTCGATCGCATCGATCAGATGCTCCGCGATCTGCTCGACGCCAGCCGGATGCAGGCCGGCCAGCGCCTGCCGCTGAACCTCGACGCGTTCGACCTCCGCCGGCTCGCCGAGGAGACCGCCGAGGAGCTTCGCGGCACGTACGCCCCGCGCTTCGTCGTCGATGCCGAGGACGACGTGCGCGGCGTGTGGAGCCGCGACGAGCTCCGGCGGGCGCTCTGGAACCTCGCCGTCAACGCCGTCAAGTACGGACGGCCCGACACGCCGATCACGATCCGGCTCGAGCGACGCGGAGACCGAGCACGCCTGTCGGTCCACAATTTCGGCGACCCGATCCCGCAGGAGAGCTGCGCGCACATCTTCGAGATGTTCGTGCGCCGCACCGCCGCGCCGCAGGAGGGCGAGAGCTGGGGGCTCGGCCTCGCCCTCGTCCGCGCCTGCGCCGAGGCGCACGGCGGCACCGTCGAGGTCGCCAGCGCGGCGGCGACGGGGACGACGTTCACGCTGAGCCTGCCGCTCGACGCGCGACCCCACCAACAATGACCGCCGCGGGGGTCAATCGATGCAGACCCGACGGACGCCCCAGGGGAGCGCCTGGTCGGGGGCGTCGGAGATGCCGTCCTGCAGCAGGGTGTGGCAGCTTCGCAGGGCGACATGGCTCGAGCAACGGCCGAGGGGGCGGCCGATCGCGGCGGGGCGGACCGAGCAGCGCTTGCCCTTGCAGCGCAGCGGCTCGGCGGGGACCGAGACCTCCCAGCGGTCGAACTGGCACGCGCCCTCGCACTCGTCGCCGGCGCGACACGGCCGCCCGGCGTCGCGGGCGCGACAGTTGCACGCGTCGCGGTACTGGAGGCCCTGAATGCCCCAGGTGCCGTCGCACGCGGCGCACGCGGCCATCGCGGCCTCGCGCGCGGGGTTCGCGACGCGGACGACGGGCTCGGCGACGCGGAGCGGGACGCCATCCGCGTCGACGCCGTCGACGTGGACGCGCAGCGCCTCCTCGCGGAACACCGCCCGCGTCCGCGACCACACGGCGCGCGGGGCGATCCGCGGCTCCGCCGGCTCGATGAGGATGACGCCGCGCCCCGGACCTCCGACGTCGGCGAGCCGCAGGGTGTGGAGCTCGACGGGGCGGGCGCCGCAGTTGGCGACGGCGTAGCGGACCTCGCCGCGGCAGCGGTCGAGCCGACCGTCGGTGCACTCGAGCGACACGTCCTCGACGCGCAGGCGCACGGGCTCGTCGGAGGCCGGGTCGACGCCGGCGCACAGCCGGTCGGCCTCGGTCGGCGGAGGCGTCGACGCCGGCGGCGCGGGCGGGGCCGGCGGCACGTCATCGGGCGGGAGCGTCCGCGCAGGCGCAGGCCCACACGCCAGCGCGAGGAGGAGGGGCCAGAGAGCCGGTCCGGCGGGACGCATGCCGCCGAGACAGCGGCGCCGCCGAAAGGTTCCAGTCGGAGCGGCGCTCGGGTCCGCGCGATCGCGCCGCTCGCCCGGCCCGGTCCGCGACGACGCCCTCAGGTGCGCTCGCGCCCGTCGCGGGCGGAGCGGACGTCGAAGGCGCGGGCCCACCACGCGACGCGTCGCGCCACATACTCCTTGTCGACGTTGCCGGGGATGAGCTCGAGCTCGAACGTATACTTGCCGAGCTTGCCGCGGACGATGTCTCCGGTCCGTTGACTCTGGTTCGGCGTCCAGTATCCGTCGGAGACGATGCGCAGCCGTTCGGCAGGGAACGTGCGCGCCGCGCCCAGCGCGCGGCCGAACGGGTAGCGGCGGATCGTGCCGGCGGCCGCGTCGATGACGAACATCGGGCGCCAGTAGACCATGAAGAAGCCCGGGAGCCCGAGCGTGAACACCATCATCGCCACCTCGAAGGCCGAGATCGAGCGCTCGCTCGCGACCCCGCCCCACATCTCCGTGGTGCCGCTCAGGATCACCGCCAGCAGCCCGATGAACAGGAGGAACGCCCCGGCGCCGGCGATCACGAGCTCCGTCACCGGGCCGAGCTCACGCGTCCGGGTGACCACGATCCCGGGCTCGCGCGGCCACGCTTCGAGGCGGAAGATCCGCACCCCGCTCAGGACGAGCGCGACCGCGAAGATCGAGAGATACGCCCATCCGGCCGCTTCGAGGCGGTAATTCTCGTTGAGCACCACGTACCTGACGAACGCGGCGACGATCAGCAGTGGCATCGCCGCGCGGACGAGGTCCCCGAAATGGAGGCGCTGGACACCGATCGATCGGTCGGAGCTCACCGGACCGAGAATACACCACGACACGAGGCGCGTACGAATCCGACGTGGGCGGGGAGTTCCGGGCGAGGTCCGCGCGCACTCGGCGCTATCGAGCCACCATCATCCAGCCGATCAGGACGACGAGCGCGAGCGCGGCATTGACGACGAACAGCGTCTTGCGGAGCGGCCAGGCGGCGCCGCCGGTCGACGATGAGATGTCCCTTGGAACATCTACGGGGCGGAGCACGACCGTCTCTCCGCTCTGCGTCGGTAGCCCAGGAGTCTCCGGGTGCGGCGGGAGCGGGCCGCACAGGGGCGGCGGCTCAGGGTGGACGGCGGCGGTGAGCAGCAGGGTCGCGCCGGCATGGGCGGGGCCCGGCTTGGCCACGACTTGACCGCCGGCGATCCGGAAGTCGCGGGGTACGCCGGGGCCCGGCTCCATGACAGTGACGGTGGTGGGAGCGTGGACCGTGACCGTCGAAGCCTCGGACGACGCGCCCGCGCGGGCGTCCGCCACGACAGGGCGGTGCGCGCCCGTGGGGCCCTTGAGGGTCCGGTAACTCGCGGTCGCCAGCGGGCTCCGTGCTGTGGGGGCCGGCGCGACCTCGGTCCTGTCCGCGTGCGGAACCGCGGGCTGCGCTCCGGTCCTGCGAATGGGCGCAGCCGACAGACTGGCCTGCGCTCCGGTCTTGCGCGGCGACGCGGGCACGGCGGGCTGCGCTCCGGTCCTGCGAATGGGCGCCGCCGACAGACTGGTCTGCGCTCCGGTCTTGCGCGGCGCTGCAGGCACGGCGGGCTGCGCTCCGGTCCTGCGAATGGGCGCCGCCGACAGACTGGCCTGCGCGCCGGTCTTGCGCGGCGACGCGGGCACGGCGGTCTGTGCTCCGGTCCTGCGAATGGGCGCCGCCGACAGACTGGCCTGCGCTCCGGTCTTGCGCGGGGAAGCAGCGGACGACACGGTCGGCTGGGCTCCCGTCCTGCGCATCGGCGCAGGAGCCGAAGAGACGAGCGCGTCGCGGGCCAGCACGTCGGTCTTCTCCTCCGACGAGAGCAGCGGCGGTGACGGGACGAGCGCGTCGCGGGCCAGCACGTCGGTCTTCTCCTCCGACGAGAGCAGCGGCGGTGACGGGACGAGCGCGTCGCGGGCCAGCACGTCGGTCTTCTCCTCCGCGGAGAGCAGCAGCGGAAGTTGCGACGGAGCCGACGAGGGCACCGAGAGCAGCGACGGCGCGCGCTCGGGCGGAGGCGCCACCGGCAGGTCCGGCGGAGTCGCCGGGGACGCCGGGACGGCCGCCTCGACCTGCAGGGCAGGTCCCGCCGCTCGGCCCGTCGCCGCGACGGCGCCGCCGTCCACCGCTGGATCCGGGGGATGTCGCGCCTCCGGGGGCAACAGCGACGCGTCGTCCATCGCCTCCGACTCCGCGCGTGCGCGCGCCGTCTCGGCCGCGTCGATCAGCACACGCAGGGCGGCGCGGAGGGCGGCTGGATCGGCGTGGCGACGGCTCGGATCCGCGGCCGTGGCCCGCTCGATCAACGCGTCGACCTCGGGGCTCGACTCGACCGTCGAGCCCGGCCGCGGTAACGGCCCGCTGGTCGCCTGTCGGCCCGTGACCAGCTCGAACAACATCACCCCGATCGCGAACACGTCGCTTCGGGGATCGCCGGCCCCCCGCCGCTGCTCCGGCGCGCGATACGGCGAATCGTCGGCCCGGACCGCGGCGAACTCGGCGAGCCCGAAGTCGAGCACCCTCACGTCCTCACGGGCCGTGACGACGCAGCGCGACGGCGTCAGCGCGCGATGGGCCGCCCCGCTGGCCGCGTGCGCGCGCTCGACGATCTCGGCCACCCGCTCGCACAGCGCCAGCGCGCGCGGCCACGGCGTCGGGCCCTGCTCGACCCGCCGATCGAAGCCGCGCGCCGACTGCAGCTCGGCGACGTGGAAGGGCGGCGACGGCACGGTCCGCGTCACGCCGCGAGGCAGGACCAGCCCGGGGATCTTGGCGGCGGACGCCGCGGTCACCACCCGCGCGAACGCGCTCCAGTCGTCCGCCTGGACCGCCTCCGGATCGAACAGGGCGAGCTCCACTTCGCGGCCGGACTGATGATCGACGGCCATGAATACCTGCACAGGGCCGCTGGCCCGCAGGGGTGCCATCAATTCGTAGCGGTCGCGGACTCGGTCGCCCACACGCGGAGAGAAGGAGCCAGACACGGCGTACGCGAGCCATCATAGGCCCCTCGACGAGGCTCTGTCCATCCGGGCCGGTGAAACCGCGCCGCGCGTCTTCGTCGGGCGATCGGGTCCGCGAGCCGCGAGCCCCACCGAGCGCGCTCGGGCGAACGCTCGCGCCCGCGCCCCATTCGCGCGCAGATCCTGTTACGCTGCCGGGCGCCCCGGTAGCAGCCCGTATGCCCGACGCCGCCCGTATCAGCGACTTTCACGTCTGCCCGAAGGTCGAGCCAGGACCCGTGCCGCACGTCGGCGGCCCGATCTTCAGCGGCAGCTCCAACGTGATCATCGGCTTTCTGCCGGCCGCCCGCCAGGGCGACAGCGTCGTGTGTTTTCCGGTCGGCCCGAGCGACAAGATCAAGCAAGGCTCGGCGACCGTGCTGATCAATCATCGCCAGGCCGCGCGCCGAACCGATCCGGCGGTGCACACCGGCGGCGACCTGATCGTCGCCGGCTGCCCGAGCGTGATCATCGGCGATTCGACGCAGAGCGTCACGATGCGGGTCGCGGCCCGCCAGGGCATGCCGTTCTGCGAGGATTGCGAGCGCAAACGGCGGGAGATGGACGATCGCGACGACTCGGCCGCGCCCTCGCCGCCCGACACCGAGACGGCGACGCTCGACGACGACACGCCGCCGCCGGGCGCGTCCGACGGCCGCGACGCGTTCGCCGACCTGGACCTCTCCAAGCACGAGCTCGCCGGCGAGTCGGACGCCGACGACGGGCTCGCGGATCTCCGCAAGGAGGCCCGCTACGCGGTCGCCTATCAGTTCTACGCGGCGCACAGCGGCGGAAAGCTCAAGCCGAGCCAGATCCTCTCGCACATCAAGGGCATCGACCTCGCGCAGCCGGTCGCGGTGCGCTCGTTCGCCAAAAAGACGCTGCACCAGCGCTCGATCCCCGGCGCCGGCGTCGGTCAGTACTTCACGCTCGAGCCGGGCGTCGCCCCGGAGCGGGTCGGCGTGTCGTCGGTCGCATACGGGCTGGTCGACGGCAAGCCGAGCCCGCCGCCGGTCGTCCGCGAGCCGCGCGAGGTCACGTTCGAAGGGCCCGCGCTCGGCCTGCAGAGCACCGCGGCGCCGATCGTCGACGACTGGTCGTTCAAGGAGCCCGGCAAGGACCCGGCGCTCGTGGTGTACTGCGAGGGCGGAGCGACCCAGGTGATGATCCCGAGGAAGTTCCACCCGAAGACGGAGGGCTGACGCGTGGCCGAGCTGATGCGCATCACGTCGCGCGACGCCTTCGCCGAGGTGCTCGGCGAGGCCCGGGCGCGCACCAGGACCTACGATCCGTCCCGCTGGCCGGTGCTGCGGCAGATCGAGGGTCAGCTCGAGTTCATGGCCCGCGAGACCGCCCGCGGCCGCGTGCCGCACCCCGACGATCGCGGGCGGACCAACCTCGGTCCCCTCGCGGCGCGCGACCTCGCCGAGCTCGACCCCGAATACGCCGACTGGCTCGCGGAGCTCGACTACACCTTCGCCCGCTATCACGTGCTCGCCGGCGGCCCGCCTCGGCCGCGCCGCGGCGTGTTGCAGGTGTGGACGGGCCGAGAGGGCTACCGCAAGCTCGTGCTCGATCCGGGCGAGCCGCGCACGGTCGGCGCCGGCGGGGCGGACTTCGTGGTCCACGCCGATCCGGCAGGGACCCCGCAATTCCAGATCGTGTGGGACGGCGTGTGCGCCCACGTACAGGCGCTCGATCCGCACCGGATCAGCGTCGGCGGCCGGCCGTGCTGGAACGGCGAGATGGCCAATCGCGGGTGGATGATCGCGGGCCGCACGACCTACCGCTTCCTGGTCGAGGACTTCACGCCGCCGCCCGCGCCGGCCGCCCCCGGCGAGGCCGCGCTCGCGGCGCTCGCGACCCTCCGCGGCCTCCGCGACGCCGGCGTGCTGTACGCGATCGTCGACGCCGCCCGGGCCGACCGCCCGCTCGAGCTCGTCGAGGAGAGCGTCGATCCGTACGCGTCGCTGTACGACGGCGAGCAGGGCCGAGCCTTCGACGACGTCGCCCCGTACCTCGTCCACTTGCGGAGCGACTCGGGGCTGCTCGATCGAATCGTCCGCGAGGGCTGGGGCGACGCCTGGGGCATCTTCGCCGTCAGCCGCGCGGGCTTCGACCCCGTCCGACGGCAGCTGCGGCGGTTCTTGATGGCCGAGGTCGAGGGCGAGCCGCACCGCGTGTTCTTTCGCTTCTACGATCCGCGAGTGCTGCGGACGCTCGCTCCGGTGCTCACGCCGGAGCAGCGCGCCGACCTGCTGCGCGACCTGGACGCGATCTACTACGAATCGCCGCAGGGCCTGGCGACGCTCGCGGGTGGATGAACGGAGGGGACGATGGGTGGACCGCAAGATCCGGGGCTGATCGCGCCGACCGTGACGAACGACCTCTTCCGCCCGACGCCGATGGGCCCGCTCGGCAGCTTCAGCGGTCCGGCGGTGTCGCCGAGGATGCTGCAGGAGACCTCGTTCTCGCGCAGGATGGAGCAGGCCGGCGCCGCGGCCGACCAGCGGCTCGGTGACCGCGCCACCGGTCAGTCCTGCGCGACCTGCCCGCTGCAAGCCCGGCTCGAGCACCGCAGCAAGTACACCGCGATGAAGCGCTACTCCCAGCAGGAGTGGGTCCCCAAGGAGCGCTTCATCTTCTTGATCGGCGAGGACGCGAGCGGGTCCAACCGCACGCTGAGCGTCCGCGTCGCGGAGCCGGCCGGGGCGTCGGCGAGCTGGGAGATCACGCCGCTGGGCGCCCACAGCGGCACGATCGAGAAGCGGACCGGGACCGGGAAGCAATTCGACTACACGCCGACCGTCACGCAGTCGCAGCGGCCGATCACCGGCTCGCGCTCGCCCAACCCGCCGGTCCAGTACCAGATCAAGGCCAGGATCACCCAGGGCGGCGCGACCCAGGAGATCGTCGAGGTCGTGACGCAGGACGAGCGCGACATCATCCGCCAGGAGTACGTCGACTTTCGCACGTGGCGCACCGGCTTCACGCTCCACATCCCCTACCGCAACCGCATCGTCCCGCCGACCCGCGCCGAGATGCGCGGCAATTATCAGCTCGTCGTCGACTCGGCGATGACCGCGCTGCTGACCGCGACCGAGGCCGCGCTCGGCGCGCGGATCAACGTCTCCAGCGGCTGGCGCAACCCCCGGCGCAACATCGCCGCGGGGAGCAAGGTGCCGAACAGCAACCATCAGCACGGCGGCGCGGTCGACATGCAGCCGGTCGGCCAGCGCCAGATGACCGGCGCGACCCGACGTGCCGCGTACCTCGCGCTGTACAACGCGGCCCGGCGGGTGCCGAGCCGGGCCGTCCTGCTCGAGCGCAACGCGAAGCAGCTCTACCCGACCAGCGCGGCCGTCCCCTCACCGTCCGACAAGGCGCCCGACACCGACGACGACGGCATCCCCGACGATGCGGTGTCGAGGGGTCGCAATGTGCAGTCGATCTTCGACGACGCCAGCCACGTTCACATCGACCGCTCGCCGCCGGACGAGTCGGAGGACGACTGATGCTGCGATTCAGCCGTGACCAGGGCCGCGAGATCGCGGCCGCCGCCCGCGAGGACTCGGTGCGGCGGATCTTCGCGCTGCTGCGCGAGCACTACGGCCCGACCGAGGTCTGGCGGGGCGACGAGGCCGGCGTCGAGGTCGTGCGCGCCGCGCTCGTCAAGGCCGAGGGCCACGCGATGACCGCCGAGCGCGACGTGTTCAAGCTCGCCGCGCTGATGCTGGTGTTCGGCGACGACTTCGACACGCGCGAGCCGTGGGCCCGCGAGATCGTGGAGGCGCGCGAGGGCGCCGCGCCGATCGCCGATCTGCTGCATCAGGAGGGCGTCGCCCAGGCCCGCCGCCGCGAGGGCGCCGCGCCCTGACCCTCGCGGAGCGCCGCCCTCGTCACTTCGAGCCGCGCTCGGACGGCTCGGCGGCGACCGGCTCGGCGTCGAGCGCGTCGTTGGCGGTCGACGGGTCGGCGTCCTGGCCCTTGAGCGGCGAGCCGGCGCTGTTGATATAGACCATGTTGCCCTTGATGTAGATCCCACCGGCGTTGATCGTGATGAACCCGCCGGGGCCCTGGATCGTCAGGCCGCTCCCGGCGTCGAGGACGATCTTCGCCGAGCGGAGGTGGATCTCGTCGCCGGTCTCGACCGCGAGGCGGCCGGTGATCCGGGTCTGCTCGTTGCCCTCGACGATCCGGGACACCGAGCCGTCGACCTTCTCGTAGGCGCTCGAGCGGACGTGCTCGTGGCGGTCGCCGTCGACCAGCTCGAGCTTGTGGCTGCGCACGTGGAGGTCGAGGCGGCCGGGGGCGTCGATGCCGCCCACGAGCAGTTGGACGTCGCCGCCGAGGTGCGCCTTGGTGTGGCGATGGATCTTGAGGTGATGGTCGTGGAACAGCTGCACGAAGCTGTCGCCGGCCTTGCCGCCCTCGTCGTGGCCGACGGTCACGTGCGAGTGCTGCCACACCGTCGAGAACGCGTCGTTGTTGACGCGGACGTCGATGTTGCGCTCGGCGTGCAGGTAGATCTGCTCCTCCCGCTTCTTGTCCTCGAAGCGGAGCTCGTTGTAACCGCCGCCCTCGAGCGAGCTCTCCGACTTGATCGTGCTGCGCGTCTTCTGGTCCGGCAGCGGATAGGGGGTCTGGTTCTGCCCGTGGTAGATGCGCCCGGTGATGATCGGCCGGTCGGGGTCGCCCTCGAGGAAGTCGACCAGCACCTCGTGGCCGATCCGCGGCAGGAACATCGCGCCCCAGCCGTGGCCGGCCCACAGCTGGCTGACGCGGACCCAGCACGTGCTGGTCTCGTCGAGCTTGCCCTCGCGGTCCCAGTGGAACTGGATCCGCACGCGGCCGTGCTCGTCGGTGTGGATCTCCTCGCCCGCGGGTCCGACCACGATCGCCGATTGCAGCCCCCGCACCGCCGGCCGCGGCGTCACGCGCTCGGGGCGGAACGGGACCTTGAGCTCGGTGACGATGAAGGTGTTGTGATACGCGCTCTCGCCCGAGGCGTCCTGCGCGAGCACCTGCGGCTGCTCGCCGGCGTGCTCGACCTCGACGATCCGATAGTCGGCGTTGAACTCCGGCTCCGGGTGACCGGCGAGGTGCATCACCCGCCCGGGCACGAGGCGCGAACAGTCGCTCTTGCCGCACCCGCGCCGGCGCGTCGCCTGCAACGCCTCGAGCCGGATCCGCGCGAGCGCCTGACCCTGGTGCGGCCCTCCGCCGCCGGGCTCCTGGTACTCGCCGGGATAATCGTAGACCTCGAGCTCGCCGCGCAGCTTGACCGAGGCCTTCGATTCGAGCGACATCTCCGGCTTGTGCAGGTTCTTGTCCCGCAGCGTGACCGCGCCGGCGCGCACGCGGCCGCCGAACCGGAAGTCCTTCACGTGCTCCTGCCCCTGCACCATCCCGAGCGGCGGGTTGTACCAGACCATCGGATCGCCTTCGATCGGCCGGTGGGCCTGGACGTTGTCGGCCATCACCCACACGTGGCGCTCGTCGTCGTGATCGAAGAAGTAGAAGATGCCGTCCTCCTCGAGCAGCCGGCTGACGAACGCGAGGTCGGTCTCGCGGTACTGCACGCAGTAACCCAGACCGACGCTCCCGGGCCCCGGGCTGCGGAG
>ERZ1066137.1456-NODE-1456-length-11331-cov-13.293366_pt1 | contig 11331 bp, 8 predicted proteins | sample MGYA00382784_ERZ1066137 | MGnify/ENA primary metagenome ERZ1066137 (study PRJEB33369, sample SAMEA5778367) | biofilm metagenome | biome: Industrial cooling water; feature: Water cooling tower basin; material: Biofilm | place: United Arab Emirates | collected... | reverse complement strand
GGCATCGGCGGCAGCCCCGAGGGCGTCGCCACCGCGTGCGCCGTCAAGGCGCTCGGCGGCTTCATCCAGGGCCGACTCGCCCCCGGCAGCGACGCCGAGCGCGAACGCGGGGCCGCGGCGGGACTGAAGTTCGACCACGTCTACGAGGCGAATGACCTCGTCAGCAGCGACAACACTTTCTTCGTCGCCACCGGCGTGACCGACGGCGAACTCGTGCGCGGTGTGCGGCGGGAGGGCCGCATCATCACAACCGAGTCGATCGTGCTGCGGTCGCGCTCGGGCACCATCCGGCGCGTCACCGCCGACCACCTCGTCGACAAGTGGCTCGACCACTAGGGGCGGATGTTCGCTGAGGGCGGCACGCCCGGTGCGGGCATCCACCGCTGACGGGTGAAGAATGAGCAGGCCATGCTCGCGTCTCTCCTCCGCCGCTATCTGCGGCCCTTCGTCGGCCTGATCGCCGGCGTCATCGTCTTCCAGCTCGCGCAGTCGATCGCCTCGCTCTTCCTGCCCGCGCTCAACGCCGACATCATCGACAACGGCATCGCCCGCGGTGACACCGGCTACATCCTGATGGTCGGGGGCGGGATGCTCGCCATCACTCTCGTGCAGATCGCCTGCGCCATCGCGGCCGTCTACTTCGGGGCTCGCGTCGCCATGGCGTTCGGCCGCGACCTGCGGCAGGCCGTGTTCGACCACGTCGGCACGTTCTCAGAGCGCGAGGTGACCCGGTTCGGCGCCCCCTCGCTCATCACGCGCACGACCAACGACGTGCAGCAGGTGCAGATGCTCGTGCTCATGACGAGCACCATGCTCGTGAGCGCGCCGATTCTCGCCATCGGCGGCATCGTCATGGCCCTGCAGCAAGACCTCGAGCTGTCGCTCATCATGGCCGTGGCCATCCCGGTGCTGCTGCTCTCGGTCGGCGCGATCATCGTGCGCACCGTGCCGCTGTTCCGCGTGATGCAAGAGCGCATCGACACCGTCAACCGCGTGCTGCGCGAGCAGCTCACGGGCATGCGCGTCGTGCGCGCCTTCGTGCGCGAGCGGCACGAGGTGGCGCGCTTCGCCGACGCGAACGCGCAACTCACCGAGACGGCCCTGACGTCGGGGCGCCTCTTCGCCCTGATGTTCCCGATCGTGCTGCTCGTGCTCAACGCCTCGAGCGTCGCCGTGCTGTGGTTCGGCGCCGGGCGCATCGAGAGTGGCCAGATGCAGGTCGGGGCGCTCACGGCCTTCCTCACCTACCTCATTCAGATTCTGATGGCCGTGCTCATGGCCACGTTCATCGCGGTGCTGCTGCCGCGGGCGGCCGTGTCGGCCGACCGCATCGGCGAGGTGCTCGCGACGCCCTCCTCGGTGGTGCTGCCGAGCAGCCCGGTCGTTCCGCGCGACGCGCGCGGGCACGTCGAGCTGCGCGACGTCGTGTTCGCATACCCGGGGGCCGAGCATCCGGTGCTCGACGGTGTCAGCCTCACCGCATCGCGCGGGCGGATGACCGCGATCATCGGCAGCACCGGCGCCGGCAAGACCACGCTCGTCAGCCTGCTGCCGCGCCTCATCGACGTCACCGGCGGCGCCGTGCTCATCGACGGTGTCGACGTGCGCCACCTCGACCCCGAAGCGCTCTGGAGCCGCATCGGTCTCGTGCCGCAGCGCCCCTACCTCTTCTCGGGCACGGTCGCCAGCAACCTGCGCTTCGGCAAGCCCGACGCCACCGACGACGAGCTGTGGGCGGCGCTCGAGACCGCGCAGGCCGCCGACTTCGTGCGCGCGATGCCCGACGGGCTCGAGACCGCGGTTGCGCAGGGCGGCACGAGCGTGTCGGGTGGCCAGCGCCAGCGTCTCGCCATCGCGCGGGCGCTCGTCAAGCGGCCGCCGATCTACGTCTTCGACGACTCGTTCTCGGCCCTCGACACGGCGACGGATGCGCGACTGCGGGCCGCGCTGCGCCGCGACGCCGCCGACGCCACCGTCATCGTCGTCGCCCAGCGCGTGGCCACCGTGCTCGACGCCGACGAGATCATCGTGCTCGAGCAGGGCCGCATTGTCGGCCGCGGCACCCACGACGAGCTGCTCGCCTCGAGTGAGACGTACGCCGAGATCGTCAGCAGCCAGCAGCGTGTGGAGGTGGGGTCGTGAGCAGCGATTCGACTCGTGCCGCCTCGACTCGTGCCGCGGGCGCACACTCCGCAGCTCCCGCCCGCCCCGCGGGTCCTCCCGGCGGCGTGCGTCGCGGGCCCATGGGTGGCCCGATGGGCGGCGGCATCGGTCTGCCGGTCGAGAAGGCCGCGAGCTTCGGCCCCTCGGCCCGCCGACTGATCGGGCGGCTTCGCCCCGAGCTGCGGCTCGTCTGGGTGGTCATCGTGCTCGGCGTCGTCAGCGTCGTGCTCTCCGTCGTCGGCCCGGCGCTGCTCGGGCTCGCGACGAACGTCATCGTCGACGGCGTCTTCGGTGAGGGCGCCTTCGTCGGGGGAGCGGGCGACGGCGGCTCCGCATCCGAGGGAGCGATCAGCGGAGCGGGAATCGACACCGGCGCGCTGCAGCTGCTTCTCGGCGGGGTGCTGCTGGTCTACGTCTTCTCGTCGGTGTTCGCGTGGCTGCAGGCCTACCTGCTGACCGGCGTCACGCAGCGCACCGTCTACACGCTGCGCGAAGAGGTGCAGGGCAAGCTCGACCGCCTGCCGCTGACCTACTTCGACCGCGTGCAGCGCGGCGAGGTGCTCAGCCGCGTCACCAACGACGTCGACAACATCGCCCAGACGCTGCAGCAGACCCTCAGCCAGCTGCTGACCTCGCTGCTCACGGTCATCGGCGTCATCGTGATGATGGTCGTGATCTCGCCGATCCTCGCCCTCGTCTCGCTCATCACCGTGCCGCTGACGCTCGTCATCACGGCGATGATCGCCAAGCGCTCGCAGCCGCTGTTCGCGGCGCAGTGGGCGCACACCGGCGAGCTCAACGGCCAGATCGAAGAGACCTTCACCGGCCATGCGCTCGTCAAGGTGTTCGGGCGGCAGCGGGAGGTCGCGCAGCGGTTCCGTGAGAAGAACGACGAGCTGTTCGCGGCGAGCTTCGGCGCGCAGTTCGTGAGCGGCATCATCATGCCCGCGATCATGTTCGTCGGAAACCTCGTCTACGTCGCCATCGCCGTCGTCGGCGGTCTGCTCGTCACGAGCGGGGCGATGACCATCGGCGGCGTGCAGGCGTTCGTCCAGTACTCGCGGCAGTTCACCCAGCCGCTCAGCCAGCTCGGCTCGATGGCGAACCTGCTGCAGTCGGGGGTGGCGAGCGCCGAGCGCGTGTTCGAGCTGCTCGATGCCGACGAGCAGAGCGCGGATCCGCATCCCGCCGCCACGCCCGCCACGAGCACGGGGAGGCTGGTGTTCGAGGACGTCGCGTTCCGCTACGACCCCGACGTTCCGCTCATCGAGGGGCTCTCGCTCGTGGCCGAGCCGGGGCAGACCATCGCGATCGTCGGGCCGACGGGCGCGGGCAAGACCACGCTCGTCAACCTCATCATGCGGTTCTACGAGCTCAACGGCGGGCGCATCACGCTCGACGGCGTCGACATCGCCACGATGACGCGCGACGACCTGCGCTCGCGCATGGGCATGGTGCTGCAAGACACCTGGCTGTTCGCGGGAACCATCCGCGACAACATCGCCTACGGCCGGCCGGATGCGTCGCTCGACGACATCATCGACGCAGCCCGCGCCACCAGCGTCGACAGGTTCGTGGGCGCCCTGCCCGACGGCTATGCCACGCTGCTCGACGACGACGGCTCGAACCTCAGCGCGGGCGAGAAGCAGCTGCTGACCATCGCGCGCGCGTTTCTCGCGCAGCCGAGCGTGCTCATCCTCGACGAGGCGACGAGCTCGGTCGACACCCGCACCGAGGTGCTCGTGCAGCACGCCATGGCTGCGCTGCGCCGCGACCGCACGAGCTTCGTCATCGCGCACCGTCTCTCGACCATCCGCGACGCCGACCTCATCCTCGTGATGGAGGCGGGCCGCATCGTCGAGCAGGGAACGCACGCGCAGCTGCTCGCCGCGGGCGGTGCCTACGCGCGGCTCTACGAGGCGCAGTACGCGCAGGCGCTCGACGAGGCGTAGCGGGCCACGAACGACGACGGGGGCAGGGCCGCTCGGCCCTGCCCCCGTCGCGCGAACCCGCTCTAGAGCAGGTTCGGGATCTTCTGCTCCTCGGCCGTGTTCGCCCGACGGAACCAGATGGTCACGAAGGTCGACACGATCACGATGAACAGCGAGTAGAGCGCCGGCACGATCAGGATCAGGCCGATGTTCGGGTCGTTCGCGAACGTCAGGAGCACGATCGCGATCGCGAGCGGGCCGTTCTGGATGCCCGTCTCGAGCCCGATCGTGCGCGCGTTCGCCGGGTGCAGTCGGATGGCCCGCGCGAGGAAGTACGCGATGAAGATGCCGAACAGACCCAGGCCGATCGCCACCATGTACGTCTGCCACGGCGTGGAGGTCAGCAGCGCCCAGTTGCGCGGCACCCACGTGGCCATGAGGAACACGATGAAGAACAGGCCGAAGAATCCGCCGAGCAGCTCCATGAAGGCGCCGATGTTGGCGCTGTACCGCCGCAGGATCATCCCCGCGACCACGGGGATCAGCAGCGTCGCCAGGGTGACGACGATGTTGACCACCGGGATCTGGAACTCCGACTCCTGGGTGAACAGCAGCGAGCCGAAGATCGCCAGCGCGAGCGGCGTCATCAGGATCGCCCACAGCGTCGAGTTGGTCGTCATGATCACGCTCAGCGCGAGGTTGCCCTTCGAGAAGTACGTGAAGATGTTCGACGTCGTTCCGGCGGGTACCGCCCCCATGAGGAGGGCGCCGATCGCGACCGGCAGCGCGTACTCCGGTTCGAGCTGGAACAGGAAGGTGATGATCAGCAGGTACGCGAGCACCGGCATGATGCCGAACTGCGTGACGAAGCCGATGATGAGGCCGTAGGGCCGCTTGAGCGCGAGCTTGAAGTCGCGCGGCGTGAGGCCCGCGCCGAGGCCGAACATGATCACGAAGACCAGGCCGACCAGCAGCGCCTGCTCGAAGGGCGTGACGACGTCCTGCTCGTTGACGACCGTCTGCGTGGCGATGATGAGCGGAGTGATCACGACAGCTCCCTTCCCTGGGTCTCGATACTCGCGGTGGCGGAGGTGACGGCCTCGGCCCGCAGCTCGCGGCGCAGGATCTTGCCGATCGGGCTCTTGGGCAGCTCGTCGACGAACCGCACCGACTTCGGCACCTTGTAGGCCGCGAGCGTCTCGCGGCAGTGCGCGATGACGGTGTTCTCGGTGAGGGCATCCGAGCTGGTGACGATGTAGGCGCGCACCGCTTCGCCCGACTTGTCGTCGGGGATGCCCACCACGCCCACCTCGAGCACGCCCGGCAACGCGGCGATGCGGTCTTCGACCTCGTTCGGGTACACGTTGAACCCGCTGACCAGGATCATGTCCTTCTTGCGGTCGACGATGGTGAAGAACCCGTCGGCGTCCATCTCGGCGATGTCGCCGGTGCGGAACCACCCGTCGACGATGTTCGCGGCGGTCTCGTCGGGTCGGTTCCAGTACCCGAGCATGACCTGCGGGCCCTTGGCGGCGATCTCACCCGGCGTGCCGGGGGCGACCTCGTTGCCGGCGTCGTCGATGCACTTCAGCTCGGTCGACGGCACGGGAATGCCGATCGTTCCGGGCTTCTCGTTCGGGCCGAAGGGGTTGAAGCTGAGCACGGGCGAGGTCTCGGTGAGTCCGTAGCCCTCGACGATCGGCGTGCCCGTGACCTCCTCCCAGCGCACGTTGACGGCTTCGTGCAGCGCCATGCCGCCCGCGGCCGAGGCGCGCAGGTGGCGCGGGGGGCTGTCGAGGAACCACCGCTCGTTGAGCAGCGCGTTGAACAGCGTGTTGACGCCGGTCACCCAGGTGATCTTGTAGTTCTCGAACGCCCGCTTGAGGTTGCTCGGCGGTCGCGGCGAGGGAATCAGGATGTTGCGCGCGCCGAGCTTGTAGAAGCCGAGCAGATTCACCGTGAAGGCGAAGATGTGGTAGAGCGGCAGGGCCGTCAGCACGGTCTCGAGGCCGGGTCGCATGTAGCCGCCGCACATCTGGATCATCTGCAGGGTGTTCGACACCAGGTTGCCGTGCGACAGCATGGCGCCCTTCGAGACGCCGGTCGTGCCGCCGGTGTACTGCAGCGCTGCGACCGTGTCGTGCCCGATGCCGGTGAGGTAGCCGGTGAGGGCATCCGACGTCTTCTTCTCGCGACCGGCGGGGAGCGCCGACTGGAAGGTGGTGTGCGCGACGGTGACCTTCGGCAGCGTGCGGTTCCAGTACTTCTGCACCATGCGGATCACTCCGGCGATGACCGGCGGGAAGAACTCGGCGATGCGCACCGTCACCACTGTCTCGATGCCGGTCTTGGGCAGCACCTCGGGCAGCCGGTCGGCGAACATGTCGATCACGACCAGCGCCTTCGCGCCCGAGTCGGTGAACTGGTGCACCATCTCGGTGGGCGTGTAGAGGGGGTTCGTGTTGACCAGCACGAGCCCGGCCTTGAACACCCCGAAGGCGACGATCGGGTAGGCGAGACAGTTCGGCATCTGCACGGCCACGCGGTCGCCCTGCGCGAGGCCGACGACCTCGCGCAGGTAGGCGGCGAAGTCATCGGAGAGCGCGTCGACCTGGGCGTAGGTGAGCGAGCCGTTCATGCCGTTGGGCATGCACTGCGTGAACGCGATGGTGCTGGCGTACTCGCTGCTGGATGCCCGCACCAGGTCGGGCAGATGGGAGAAGGTCACCTCCCCCAGGTCGGGTGCGACGTCGTCGGCGTAGTGGGGAAGCCAGGGGCGTTGGGTCATCGTTGATCTTTCGCCGGAGGGGCATCGCCGGCAGGAGCACCGACGATGGTGAAACGCGATTCATGATATCCCGCGGCACCCTTTGGGCTGGAGGAGGTGTCGATTCCCTCCAAACTGACTGGAGTTCGGGCCGCCCTCAGTCGGCGTTCTGCAGCACGGCCACGATGTTGCCGGCCGGACCGGTGCACCAGGCGATGTCGGGGCCCTCGTTCGTCGCGATGCCGCGCACGATGCCGCGCTCGTCGTGGGGGAAGCCGGGGTACCGTGTGAACACGACCCCGCGGGCCGCCAGCTCGTCGACGGCCGCCTCGATGTCGGAGACCTCGAGGTTCAGCACGGTGTAGGTCGCGGGCGTGTGGTCGGGCTTCGGGTAGACGAGCACCCAGCCGCCGCCGGGCAGATCGAGCGAGAGCTGTCCCATGTCCTCGTCGGTCACCGCCAGACCGAGCGTGTCGCGGTAGAACGCACGTGCGGCATCGATATCGGGCACCGCGAACCCGGGGAAGGCGAACGTGTACTCGGGCATGGCCCGCACGCTACTCCCCGCGCTGCTCGCCGTCGAGGGTCGTGAACTCCAGCTCGGGTGCCGGGGGGGCTGCCGCCTCGAGTTCGGCAACGAGCTCCATGGCGGTCAGGTCGCGTGGTGAGTCCTCGATCGCGGCGAGGGGCCCCAGTACGGTCGACTCATCGAGCTTCTGCAGTTTGCGTGCGGTCGGCAGCACCTGACGCTCGAGCGAGCCGACGAATCCGTTGTAGTTCCTGATGGTGCTCTCGATCGCGCGCCCCAGCTTCTCGACATGCCCCGCCATCGTCGACAGGCGGGAGTAGAGCTCTCGACTGAGGTCGAACAGCACCTGGGCATCGGCGGTCAGCACATCCTGCTGCCACGAGAATGCGACGGTCTTGAGCACCGACCACAGCGTCACGGGCGAGGCGAGCGCAACGCGCTTCGAGAAGGCGTAGTCCATGATCGCCGGGTCGGCTTCCATGGCGGACGACACCAGTGCCTCGCTCGGGATGAACGCGATCACCATCTCAGGAGAGGTTCCGAGCCCTGCCCAGTACGCCTTCGAGCCGAGGGCATCGATGTGTGATCGAACGGCCTTGACGTGGTCCTGCAGCAACCGCTTGCGACGGTCTCCCTCCTCGCCGGTCGCGGTGACCGCGATCTGGCTCGCGGCCAGATAGGCGTCGAACGGCACCTTCGCGTCGACGGGAATGTGTTTCCCGCCGGGAAGGTGGATCACCATGTCGGGGCGCCCCGCTCCCGCATCGGAACTGACCGACCACTGCACGTCGAAGTCGACGCGCTCGATCAGCCCGGCCGCCTCGACGACGCGTCGCAATTGCGTCTCGCCCCACACCCCTCGGGTCGAGTTGCTGCGCAGAGCACCCGCGAGCGACTCGGCGGTGGCGCGGAGTCGTTCCTCCGCTTCGGCCGCCGACTTGAGCTGCTGCGTCAATTCGCCGTGCTGCAGGGTGCGCTGCGTCTCGAGCTCGGTGACCTTGGCCTGCATCGTCCGCAGTGTCTCCTGAACCGGGGCGAGCTGCTGTAGCACCTTGCTCTCGGTGCGTTCGCGCTCGGCCTGCGCCGCCTGCTCGCTGCGGACACGCTCGACGAGCTCGCGGTACTGCTCCTGCGCTGTACTGATCTGCTCCCGCAGGCCCGCCGCGGTCGCCTGGAGCGCGGCGAGCTCGGTCGACAACTGGGCTCGATGCTGGGCCTCTTCCGCCCGGATCTCCGCGATCGCCGTCTGGTGTCGAGCCTCAATGACCGCCGGGTCGTCGCGGGTGGCCGAGCGCCGAGCAAGGACGAGCCCGAGCAGGGCGCCGAGCACGGCACCGATGAGCAGGCCGATCACGAGGGGAAGCACGAAGTCCATGCGCTCAGTGTCTCAGTCGCCCCCGACGGAGCGCCCGAGGGCGAACTACGCTGGGCCCATGAGCGCCGGGCCCGAGCCGCACGACGTGAGCGCCGACGACCTGCGGTACCTGCTCGCGGTCGCCCGGGTCGGGCGGCTCGTCGCGGCTGCCGCCCTGCTGGGGGTCGACCACACGACCGTGCGGCGGCGGCTCGACCGGCTCGAGGCGGCTCTCGGCGCGCGGCTGCTCGACCGCGGCGCCGACGGCTGGCAACTGACTGAGACCGGCCGCGCGATCGTCGAGACGGCCGCCCCGCTCGAAGGCATCGTCGAGCAGGTGGTCGCGGCGGCCTCGGGCGGCGATGCCGTGCGCGGTACCGTGCGGGTCGCGGCGCCCGAAGGGTTCGGCTCGCTCTTCGCGGCTCCGGCGCTGGCGCGGGTGCGGGCCGAGCATCCGGGGATCGCGCTCGAACTGGTGACCTCGACGCGCCCGCTGAGCCTGCGCGGCTCGGGCTTCGACCTCGCCGTCACGGTCGGCTCGCCGGCGGGTGCTCGCGTGCGCGCCGAGCTGCTCACCGAGTACGCGCTGCGGCTGTACGCGGCCCCGCGCTACCTGGCCGCGCGGCCGCCGATCGGCCGGCTGGCCGACCTCGAGGGGCACGATCTGGTCTTCTACGTGGATGCTCTGCTCACGGTGCGCGAACTCGATCTCGCCGCCGAGCTCGAGGGCATGCGGCTCGGGTTCGGCTCGACGAACGTGTTCGCCCAGCTCGAGGCGACGCGAGCCGGAGCGGGCATCGGCCTGCTGCACGCCTTCATGGGCGAGGGGGCGGCGGGGCTGGAGCCGGTGCTGCCGCGCGAGGTCGACTTCCGGCTGCCGTTCATGCTCTCGACCCGGCGCGACAGCCCCGCGGTCGACGCGGTCGCGATCGTGCGCGATGCCCTGCGCGCCGAGGTGGAGGCCCGGCGCGACGAGCTGCTGCCGCCGCGCTGAGCGCATCTGCAGAACCGCACATCACCTGTGCGCCGATGTCGCTTGAACGCAGAGCGCGCAGACCCCAGACTGAGCACGAACCCCCTCGAGAAGGAGCCCTCCATGTCTGTCGTGCAGCACTGGGTCGGCGGCGCCGCGTTCGCCGGAGCATCCACCCGCACCGCCCCCGTCTACAACCCCGCCACCGGCGTCGCGCAGCGCGAGGTGCTGCTCGCCACGACCGCCGACGTCGACCACGCGGTCGCCACGGCGAAGGCCGCCTTCCCCGCATGGTCGAGCACGTCGGTCGCCAAGCGCCAGGCGGTCATGTTCGCGTTCCGCGAGAAGCTCAACGCCCGCAAGGACGAGCTGGCGGCGATCCTCACCAACGAGCACGGCAAGGTGCTGAGCGACGCCGGCGGCGAGATCGCGCGCGGCCTCGAGGTCGTCGAGCTCGCGTGCAGCATCCCCCAGCTCATGAAGGGCGAGTACAGCGAGAACGTGTCGACCGGCGTCGACGTCTACTCGATCCGCCAGGCGCTCGGCGTGGTGGGCATCATCAGCCCCTTCAACTTTCCGGCCATGGTGCCGCTGTGGTTCTTCCCGCTCGCGATCGCGGCCGGCAACACGGTCGTGCTGAAGCCCTCGGAGAAAGACCCGTCGGCCGCCATCTGGATGGCCGAGGTCTTCAAGGAGTGCGGCCTGCCCGACGGCGTCTTCAACGTCGTCAACGGCGACAAGGAGAGCGTGGATGCTCTGCTCGAGCACCCCGACGTCGCGAGCATCTCGTTCGTCGGCTCGACGCCGATCGCGAAGTACATCTACGAGACGGCCTCGAAGCACGGCAAGCGCGTGCAGGCTCTCGGCGGCGCGAAGAACCACATGCTCGTGCTGCCCGACGCCGACCTCGACCTGGTCGCCGACTCGGCCGTCAACGCGGGCTTCGGCTCGGCTGGTGAGCGCTGCATGGCGATCTCGGTCGTCGTCGCCGTCGAGCCCGTCGCCGATGCGCTCATCGAGAAGATCCGGTCGCGCATGAGCGGCCTGAAGGTCGGCGACGGCACGCGCAACTGCGACATGGGCCCGCTCATCACCGACGTGCACCGCGACAAGGTGGCGAGCTACCTCGAGATCGCCGAGCAGGACGGCGCCGAGATCGTCGTCGACGGCCGCGGCATCGAGGTCGACGGCGACCCGAACGGCTTCTGGCTCGGCCCGACGCTCATCGACAAGGTGCCGACGAGCTCGAAGGTCTACACGGAGGAGATCTTCGGCCCCGTGCTCTCGGTCGTGCGGGTGAAGAGCTACGACGAGGGCCTCGCCCTCATCAACGGCTCGCAGTACGGCAACGGCACCGCGATCTTCACCAACGACGGTGGCGCCGCCCGGCGCTTCCAGAACGAGGTGACGGTCGGCATGGTCGGCATCAACGTGCCGATCCCGGTGCCGGTCGGCTACTACTCGTTCGGCGGCTGGAAGAACTCGCTGTTCGGCGACGCGAAGGCGTACGGCACGCAGGCCATTCCGTTCTTCACCCGCGAGAAGGCGATCACCTCGCGCTGGCTCGACCCGAGCCACGGCGGCATCAACCTGGGCTTCCCGCAGAACTAGCGG
>ERZ1066137.1453-NODE-1453-length-11348-cov-16.407686_pt1 | contig 11348 bp, 10 predicted proteins | sample MGYA00382784_ERZ1066137 | MGnify/ENA primary metagenome ERZ1066137 (study PRJEB33369, sample SAMEA5778367) | biofilm metagenome | biome: Industrial cooling water; feature: Water cooling tower basin; material: Biofilm | place: United Arab Emirates | collected... | reverse complement strand
CAGCGGCGATGAGACCAAGCGAGGCGGTGTCGTTAGGCCCTGGGCGCGGCACTAGCCCCGCCGACGCGCGCCTGCGGGCAGGCGTTGAACGCTTCCGCGCCGGAGGTGAGCGACCCTGCGCGGCGCGGCGCGGCGGGCCTTTTGTTACGATGCCCGCGGTCGGAGGTGGGCAGGGGTGATCGGAAAGTTGATATCGGCGCTGACCGGTAACAGGGTGCTGTTCACCTTCAAGACCGACGACCTGTCGTTCGACGTCGTCCGCTTCACCGGCGCGGAGTCGGTGTCGGGCCTGTTCGAGTTCCACCTCGAGCTCGCCGGCGACGAGCTCGACGTCGGCGACCTGGTCGACAAGCCAGGTCTGCTGACGATCGACGGGATCGAGGAGCCGCGGTGGGTCCACGGCCACGTCTGCCACGCGGCGTACACCGGCGACCTGCGGCAGCACCACATCTACGAGGTGACGCTGGTCCCGAAGGTGTGGCGGCTGACGCAGCGGCAGGACAGCCGGATCTTCCAGCGCAAGAAGACGCAGACGATCGTCGCCGAGGTGCTCGAGAAGGCCGGGATCAGCAAGGACGGGTTCCGCTTCGATCTGTCGGGCAGCTACGCGCCGCGCGACTACTGCGTCCAGTACCGCGAGACCGACTGGGCGTTCGTGTCCCGGCTGCTCGAGGAGGACGGCGTCTACTACTACTTCGAGCACGACCCCGACCGGCACGTGCTGGTGATGAGCGACAAGCCGACGACGCCGCGGATCGCCGGGCCGCCGGATCTGTGGTGGAGCCCGCCGCAGGGGTTCGTCCGCGACCAGGAGCACGTCACGCGCTTCCGGATCGAGGAGGGGATCCGGACCGGCAAGTCGTCGCTGCGCGACTTCAACCTGCACAAGCCCGATCAGCAGATGGAGTCGAGCGAGTCGGCGGCGCTGGCGACCGACCTCGAGGTGTACGACTTCCCGGGCGAGTACCAGGAGAACGGCGGGAAGTCGGCGGACCAGGGGCCCGGGCTGGCGAAGATCCGGCTCGAGGGGATGCAGGCCGAGCGCCGGCGCGGGCTCGGCAGCAGCGACTGCCCGCGGCTGACCGCGGGCTACACGTTCTCGCTCCACGGGGCCCAGCGCGGCGACCTCGACGGCGACTACAAGCTGCTGCGGGTCCACCACAAGGGCGAGCAGCCGCAGGCGCTCGAGCAGGACGCCGACGGCGCGTTCTCCTATGACAACGAGTTCGTGTGCATCGACGCGAAGACGCCGTACCGGCCGCCGCGCGTGACCCCGCGGCCGGCGGTCCGCGGCGTGCAGACGGCGACGGTGGTCGGGCCGCCGAACGAGGAGATCTACGTCGACGAGCACGCGCGCGTGAAGGTGCAGTTCCACTGGGACCGGACCGACAAGTTCAGCGAGGACTCGTCGTGCTGGGTCCGGGTCAGCCAGCTGTGGGCCGGCAACGCGTGGGGGGCGATGTTCATCCCGCGGATCGGCCACGAGGTGCTGGTCGACTTCATCGAGGGCGACCCCGATCGGCCGATCATCGTCGGCCGGATCTACCACGGCCTCAACACGCCGCCGTACCCGCTGCCGGACCAGAAGACGAAGAGCACGATCAAGTCCGACACCTACCAGGGCGCCGGCTACAACGAGCTGCGCTTCGAGGACCAGAAGGGGATCGAGCAGGTCTTCATGCACGCGCAGCGCGACCTCGACATCCGCGTGCTGCACGACCGGATGGAGAGTGTGCTGCACGACCGCCACCTGACGGTCGGCAGCAACAGCGGCGGGGCGAAGATCGGCGACTACACCGAGAACATCTGGCGCGACCACCACCTGCGGATCGACCGCAACCGCAACGAGCACGTCGGCGGCGACCTGCGGATCCGCGTCGGCGGGATCGACGGCGTCGGCCACGTCGACACGATCATCGAGGGCAACCGCCGCGAGCAGGTGCTGCAGACCCAGAGCCTCCACATCAAGCAGGACCTCAAGATCAAGGTCGACGGCTCGCACCACGAGCAGGTGAGGGGCGACGTCCACCGCAAGATCACCGGCCTTCTGTCGGTCGAGGCGCTCAAGGAGGTCCACTACAAGTCGACGAAGGTCGTGATCGAGGCCTCGCAGGGGCTGACGATCCGCGGGCCGGGCGGGTTCATCACGATCCACGCCGGCGGGATCGACGTCGTCGGCACGCTGGTCAAGATCAACAGCGGCGGCTCGGCGCTGACCGGCACGCCCGCCGCGCCGGAGGACCCCGACGAGGCCAAGCCCGTCGCGCCGAACAAGCCCAAGCCCGCCGACAGCGGCGGCGTCTGACCGGAGGGACACGTCATGCCGCCCGCAGCACGGATCACGGACATGCACACCTGCCCGGTGCCGACCCACGTCGGCGGCCCGGTGGTCCTCGGCGAGCCGACGGTGCTGATCGGCATGATGCCGGCCGCCCGCGTCGGCGACAACCTCGTCTGCGCGACCGGCCCCGACAGCATCGCCCGCGGCGAGAACACGGTGCTGATCGGCAGCAAGCCGGCGGCCCGCATGGGCGACTCGACGTCGCACGGCGGCGTGATCGTCGTCGGCTGCCCGACCGTGATCATCGGCTCGTCGGCGCAGGTCGAGGCGCTGCGGACCGACAAGCCGTTCTGCGAGGAGTGCGAGAAGAAGCGCCAGACGCGGCTGACGCTCGAGCACCGCTACCACGACGACGAGCCGGTCCAGGGCGCCGAGTACGAGGTCGAGCTGCGCGACGGCACGATCATCAAGGGCAAGCTCGACGACGAGGGCAAGGCGGTGATCGAGGGCGTGCCGCCGGAGAAGGCGCGCGTCCGGTTCGGCCCCGACAAGCGCCCGTGGGAGCGCAAGGACCAGGCGCCCAACCCGCAGCACAAGCCGTCGTTCAGCGACGTCGACGCCGACGCGCTGATCGACGCGGTCCTGGGAGGCGCATGAGCGGCGGCGAGTACTGGCGGATGGTCACCGACGCCGGGGACTGGCTGTGGGGGCTGGTCCAGGGCGGCTTCAACGAGCAGCAGACGGTCAGTCAGATCATCGTCGACGCGATCATCGGCATGATCCCGGTCGTCGGCGACGTCACCGCGGCGCGCGACCTGCTCGCGGTCGTGATCCGGCTCGCCGACCAGCCCGAGAAGCGCGAAGACCCGATGCAGTGGGTCGAGCTGGTGATCTGCATCTTCGCGCTTATCCCGGTCGCCGGCGGCGCGATCAAGGGGGTCGGGCGGCTCTTGACCCGCGTCGGCCGCGAGGCGGCCGAGCACCCGCGGATCCTCCGCGAGGCGGTCGAGCTGCTCAACCGCTTCGGCAACGGCAACTCGGTCCAGTGGCTGCGCAGCCTCGACCTGACCCGCTACACCGGCGATCTGCAGCGGCACTTCCGCGACCTGACGGCGCGGATCCAGCGGACGATCGACGCGGTGCTGCGGCGCACGCGGTGGGTGATCCCCGACTCGATGAAGGCGCGGCTGCTGCAGCTGCGCGCGGCGATGCAGCAGCTGGCCGCGCTCGGCGAGCGGATGATCCCGACCGCGGTCCGCGACCTCAACGAGCGCCTGAAGCTGATCCAGCGCCACATGTACGAGGGCACGTACCACGAGATCCCGTCGAGCCTGCGCAGCAGCTCGCGGGAGTTCGAGCGCGGGCTGATCCGCAACCGGCGCCTGCCCGATCCCGGCGAGCTGCCGTTCCCCGAGTCGAGCCTGTCGCACTACACGCACGACCTCGACTGGCCCGACCTGTCGACCGGGTACCACGCGCGCGACAACTACGTGGCGATCCGCTCGTTCAGCGGGCCGATCCGCAAGGAGACGATCAAGAGCCGCAAGATCTACCGCGTCATCGAGGACGGCGGGACCAAGCCCGGCCTCTACTGGACGCTCGAGAAGCCGCCGAACGGCCGCCACTGGCGCGACGAGTTCGCGGTGCTCGAGTCGTGGAACAAGGACGGCTACTACATCGAGTACGACGTGCCGGAGGAGGGGCTCCGCGTCTGGATGGGCACGGTCGCCAGCCAGGTCGAGCGCGACGCGTCGAAGGCGACCTACGGCCAGGTGCTGCGCGGCGGCGAGACCCAGCTCTTCATCGACTTCCGCCACCCGTACAACCAGCGGTTCGCGCAGGCGGTCGAGGACCTGCCGCTGATCCCGACCAACTGGAACGACCACCTCGGCGTCAACGTGCCTTCCGACGAGACCCGTGCCATCCTGCTCGGGCAGAACGAGCGCGCCGAGCGGGTCGGCCAGGTCACGGCGGTGACGCGGGTGTCGAACACGGGCCTGCGCGGCTCGCAGTCCGAGGAGAACCCGAACCCGTGAACCAGACCCCGACCCTGAAGCGGACGACCCGCCCCGCGACGCCGGCCGAGCTCCCGGTCGACCCGATCGCCAAGGCGCGGATCTTCTGGTGCCTGCGCCGCTACTCGTCGCTCGCGTACGCGAAGCAGGCCGCCGAGCTGCTGCGCAAGTTCACCGGCGGGTTCGACGCGTGGGCCCGGCAGGCCCCGGCGAGGCGGACCCTGTTCTCGCGGCGCGCCCTGCAGACCCTGTACGGGGCGCTCGGCGCCTACGAGGAGGCGCCGGACCTCCTGCTCAAGAACTTCAAGACCCGCGCCTACGCGGCGCTCGAGCGGGCCGGCTTCCTCCGCGAGCTGCTCGGCCCGGCGTTCGAGGGCGGCATGCAGTGGGCCGAGTTCGGCTACGGGTTCGAGGAGAGGCCGTCGACCGGGCTGTTCGCGTGGGCCGAGCGGGCGCTGCGGATGACGGCGCGGATCCGCCTGACGATCGCCGCCGAGTGGGCCGAGACGCGGATCCTGTCCGAAGGGCCACCCGAGCGGTTCCTGCCGCGGCGGTTCCCCGCGCGCCTCGATCCGCTGCCGGCGCCGAAGGGGCCGGTGATCGACGTCGGCGAGGACGTGCCGGTCACCGGCGTGTGGCTGCCGATCGACGTGCCGAACGCGTGCCCGAACTTCCTCGTCGAGGCGACGCCCGCGCCGAAGGCGCTGTGCGAGGCGACGCGGATCGACACCGGCGCGTTCCCGGGCGACGCCGAGCGCCCGCCGCGGCCGGCGACGACGATGTACGTGTACGAGCGCGTCCCGAGCCGCTGGCAGCTCGTGTGGGAGGACATCCGCTACCGCACCGGCATCGAGCCCGACGAGTCCGAGTTCCTCGACGAAGAGACCGCCTTCCCGAAGGACCCGCCGGTCCACCCGCCCCCGTCATGAGCAAGCGGCTGATCCTCGAGGTGCTGTGGGGCCCGGGGCAGGGCCGCAAGGCGGTCGTCCCGGCCGGCGGCGCCGTCACGATCGGCAGCGGCGCGGCGGCCGGGTGGCGGCTCGAGTTCGACGGGTCGCTCGCGCCGGTCCACCTCGAGGTCCGGTGGGACGGCGCGACCGCGCAGGTCCGGTCGCTCGCGCGCGCCGAGACATGTCTCGGCGGACAGGTGATTACCGAGGGCTTCGGCGGCCACGGCGGGTGGATCCGGGCCGGCGCGACCGACCTCGCGCTGGCGATCGAGCGCCACACGCCGCCGGAGGAGCCGCCGAGCGAGGCGACGAGGGCGGCCGCCGACCCGGTGCTCGCGGCGCTGCGCGGCGAGCCGGGCCGGGTCTACGCGGTCCTCGACGCGGCGCGCTGCGAGCGGATCGGGGTGCTGCTGCGCGAGTCGCCGGCGCCGTACCGCTCGCTCTACGACGGGCACCAGGGCGACGCGCTCGCCGAGGTCGCGCCGTACCTGGTCGAGCTCGGGCCGTTCCCCGAGCTGCTCGAGAGCCTGGTGCTCGAGGGCTGGGACCAGCCGTGGGGGATCTGGCTGACGGCGCCGCCGGACCGCGACACCGAGGCGGTGCGCCGGCACCTGCGCAAGTTCCTGATGGTCGAGCTCGCGCGCGAGAAGGTCTACTTCCGCTTCTACGACCCGCGGGTGCTGGCGTCGTTCGTGCCGACCTGCGCGCCCGCGGAGCGGCGCGAGCTGCTCGCCGACCTCGCGTGGCACGCGATCGACTTCCGGGCCCGTCGCCTCGTCACCTTCCGGGCATGACCGATGTTCAAGATCCGCACCGAACAAGCCGACACGCTGGCCGACGAGGACCTGGTCCGTCGGGTGATCGCGTACCTCGAGGTGCGCTTGCCGCAGCAGGTCGCGAAGATCGACCCGGTCGACCTGCGGGCGATCGTCCGCCACTGCTTCGAGATCGCGCGGTCCTACGCGGTCCACAGCGAGCGCGGGCTGTTCACCTTCGTGATGGACATGCTGGCCGTCGGGCCGTGCTTCCACTCGCAGCCGAAGATCCAGGCGATCCTCGACCAGCGCGAGGTCGACGAGCTCGTGCGGCTCGACCGGATCGTCGACGAGGTCGATGACGAGGCGTGGGACGAGGCGGGCACGATCACCGACGCGGCGGCCTACTGGGACGACGTGCTGGCCCACGCGCCGAAGGAGTAGCCCGGCGGCGCCCGGCCTCGAGGCGATCGAGGCCGTCGCGGCCGGACCTCCCGGCCTCGGGCGCGGCGACGAGCGGGCCCGTGCGCTCGCGCGCCCGCTCGGCGGAGGGGGCGGCCACTTGTCGGCGGCGCGGCGGATCGAGCAGCATGGACGGTGGAGCGGAGGGTAGGGGATGAGCGGGAGAGGGACCGCGGCAGGCGTACGGAGCGAGGCGCAGGCGTATCCGGCGACGCCGCCGGACGCGACGTGTCCGTGCCAGGATCCGCACCGCAAGCTGCACGCGGGCGTGTTCTTCGACGGCACCAACAACAACAAGGACCGCGACCGGCCGCACGGCAAGCACACCAACGTCGTCCGCCTGTGGTCGGTGTACCGCGAGTTCTCGACCGCCGAGGCGATCCACAAGAAGAAGTACGTCGACGGCGTCGGCTCGATGGACACGTCGGCGCGCGGGCGGCAGGCGGTGCGAGAGACCGTGCAGAACACCCGCTGGTACAACCCGCCGCTGACCGCCGCGGCCGCGAGCGCCGGGCGCTATGTCGCCGACATGGGCCACAACGCCGCCGGCCTGATGGGCGGCGCCGGCGGCAAGGAGCGGCTCAACCGCGCGTACTTCTGGCTCAAGGGCGAGTGCGCCGCGATGCCGCGGCCGGGCATGAAGACCGTCGACGTCTACGGCTTCTCGCGCGGGGCGGCGCTCGCCCGCACCTTCGTCAACCTCGTCAACATGGCGCTGCGCCGCGAGGAGCCGAACATCACCGTCCGCTTCGTCGGGGTCTACGACACCGTCGGCTCGTTCGGCGTGGCCGGCGACGACTCGGATCCCGGGCAGAACATGTACATCGACGGCACCGACGCCGCCGCGATCGAGCACTTCACGGCGCGGCACGAGTTCCGTCAGAACTTCCCGCTGACGGTGATCACCGGCGTCGACAGGGAGTACGCCGGGGCGCACTCCGACGTCGGCGGCGGCTACGAGCCGGTCGACGCCGACGGCCGGGTCAACCACCTGGCGATGATCCCGTTCAAGGACATGCACACCGCGAGCGTCCGCGCCGGCGTGCGTATGGATCCGTGGGAGCGCGAGAACACCGAGCGCGTGCCGGTCGAGGAGCTGCGCGCCCGCGCCGAGCGCTACGCGGGCGCCGGCCCGTCGCTGACCGCGCCCGACAGCCCGTGGCTGCGCGAGCGCGCCGAGTTCTTCAACACGTACATCCACGAGTCGGCGAGCGCGAACAACGAGTCGTGGTGGCGGACGGGCCTGGCCGTCGCCGCGTACCGCCGCTGGGTCGACCCGCACCGGCGCGACTCGTCGGGCGCGCGCCGCAAGTTCACGCCGCGGCGGTTCCGCCTCAAGGGGATGCCGCCGGGCTTCGACTGGGAGTGAGGCTCACTGGACCGCGAAGGCGGCCCGCAGCTCGTTGTTGGTGGCGAGGTTCATCGCGCTGTCGAGCGTCGCGTCGCTGAGCGCCTCGCGGAAGTTCTCGGTCTTGACGCTGCGGCCCCACCGGCTGCTCTTGCCGGCGAACGGGCCCTGCCAGCGCGTGGTGCCGGTGCGGTCGATCAGCCACACCTGGCCGGCGACGTTGCCCTGGTAGACGTTGCCCTCGTTGATCCAGAACTGGTCGAGCTGGAGCTGCAGCGTGTGCGTCGCGGCGACCGGGTCGGCGGTGACGGCGAAGCCGAGCGTCGCCAGCTCGCGCGCCAGCACGTTGCGCACGAACTCGGTCGGGACCTGGCCGCCCGGCGCGTTGTAGACCGGCGCGTCGGGGTCGGCCTCCTCGCTGAGCCCGAGGACGTTGCCGTCCTGGACCTGCCGCTTGTCGACGATCTGGGCGATGAACACCAGCGTGCCCGGCGGCAGCGGGGCGAGGCCCATCGTCTTGCTCGGGTCGACCTTGGAGCTCGGCGTGTACACGAGCGGGAAGGAGATCAGGTCCGGCGACGAGCGGCGGCAGCCGCCGGCGGCGAGCGCGGCACACAGCAGGCCGCCGCAGGCGAACAACGTGAGGCGGGGGCGGGTCATGGCGAGGCGACAGTAGCACACCGGCCGATCCGTCGCGCCCGCGCCGCCCCGCGAAAATGTCGCGGACGCCGGCGTCACGGCGTCCGCCGCACGAGCGTGCGGCGCGGCAGATCGGCGCGCCCGGAGGCCGCGCCCGGGCGCGCGTCCGCCGACCGCCGCGGCGCCCGGCTCCAGGGGCGGCGGTCCGAAGGGCGCGCGCGGGCTCAAGTCGCGAGGCCGTGACACGTCGTCCGCGCGGGCGCATGCGCGGCGCGCCGGCGCGTCGTCGTGGGCGAGCCGCGGAGGTCGGTCGACCGCGCGGCCCGGTGATGTCCCTGGCGACATGTCCACAAGGGCATGCCCGCGCGCTTGCCGAGGCGCGCCCGGGTGAGGCAACTTCGGGGGCGGTGAGCGACGCACCGGCGCCCGAACTGACCCGCCTGCTCCAGGCCGCCGCGACCGGCGACCGCCTGGCCGCGGCCGCCCTGCTGCCGCGGGTCTACGCCGAGCTGCGGGCCCTCGCGGCCGCCCGCCTGGCCCGGCTGCCGCCCGGGCAGACGCTGCAGGCGACGGCGCTGGTCCACGAGGCGTGGGTCGACCTCGTCGGCAAGGGCGACCCGGGGTGGAACAGCCGCAACCACTTCTTCGCCGCGGCGGCGCACGCGATGCGCGAGCTGGTGATCGACCGGGCGCGCCGCAAGGCGGCCATCAAGCGCGGCGGGGGCGAGGTCCGGGCCGACGTCGACGTCGAGCTGCAGGCGGCCGAGTCCGGGCTCGCCGGGGAGGACCTGCTCGCCCTCGATGCGGCGCTCGAGCGGCTCGCGGCGGACCACCCGCGCCGGGCCGAGGTGGTGGTCCTGCGGTACTACGGCGGCCTGTCGCACGACGAGATCGCCGCCCACCTCGGGGTGACGACGCGGACGGTCGAGCGCGAGTGGCGCTTCGCCCGCGCCTGGCTGTACGTCGCCCTGCAGGGCCGGCCGCCGCCGGAGTGAGCCGGGCCGCCGCCGTTGGTTGCAGACAAGCCCCGGGCGCGGGGGTATGGTCGCGCCCGTGCTCGAGAACCTGGACGCGATCGACTGGAAGACCCTGACGCACGCCTACGGCGAGGCGAGCGACGTGCCGAAGCTGATCCGCGCGCTCGCCAGCGACCACGCCGGCAAGCGCGAAGGCGCCCTCGACGCGCTGTTCTCGACGATCTGGCACCAGGGCACGGTGTACCCGGCGAGCGCCCACGCGGTGCCGTTCCTGATCGAGCTGGTCGGCGCCGAGTCGCAGGAGGATCTGCCGGCGATCCTCGAGCTGCTGGCGCACCTCGCGACCGGGTCGTCGTACCTCGACGCGCACCAGCACCTCGATCACTTCGCCGACGAGCGCGAGTCGCCCGACTTCACCAGCCGCGTCGAGGAGGAGCTGACCCACGTCCGCGCGGCCAAGGAGGCGGTCGTCCGCGGGGTCGGGGTGTACGCCCGCCGCCTGCGCCACCGCGAGCCGGCGGTCCGGATCGCCGCCGCGTACCTGCTCGGCCTGTGCCCCGGCGAGCGCGCCCGCTCGGCCCTGCGCGCGGCCGTCGAGGACGACGCCGAGCCGGCGGTCCGCGCGGTCGCGGCGTTCGCCCTCGGCTGCGTCGCCGACGACGCGATGGTCCCCGACGTCCGCGCCCTGCTCGCCGACCCGAGCGAGCACCCGGCGGTCCGCCTGTACGCCGGCTTCGGCCTGGCCCGCGGCGCTGCGGCGCTGTCCGACGACGACCTCGAGGCGTTCGCCGAGCTGGTCGACGACGCCGAGCTGTTCAGCCAGGTCGACGAGCTGCACGACAACGCCGCTGGCATGAGCTACGGCGCGCTCGCCGACTGCCTGCTCGGCCTGCCGCCGGCGGCGCGCGAGCGGATGGTGCCCGCGCTCGGCCGCGCGCTCGAGAGCATCCGCGGCCGCGACGCGCTCGGGCTGGCGACGGCGCTGATCGGCCTCGCGTTCGCCGACTCGACCCTGCCCGAAGGGGCAGGCGCCGAGGCGCTGACGCCGGTCCAGCGCGCCGCGCTCGAGAGCCTGGTCCGCGCCCCGGCGGCCTGGCGCTTCGCCAACATCGGCATGGCCCTGCGCGACGTCGGCCTCGGCGAGTCCGACCGCGCGGCGCTCGCGGCGTGGCTCGGGATCGAGGCGCCCGAGATCGACGAGGACGAGGAGGAGGACGAGGACGGCGAGGACGGCGAGGCCGACGGCGAGGAGGACGGCGAGGACGAGGGCGCCGACGTCGAGGCCCCCGAGCCCGACGACGCGACGCTCGCCCGGATCGCCCGCTTCGTCGAGCGCCTCGACGACGAGGGCTGGGGCGAGGTGAAGCAGTGGTTCGGCTTCTACCAGCAGATGCGCAACGTCGCCCGCGTCGAGCCGCCGGCGATCGCCCGCTACCACGGCGATCGCGCCAACCTCGAGGTCGGCTACTGGCTGCACGACCGCGAGCTGTCGCGCGCGCTCGGCGAGTGCGTGCCGCTCGAGCACGTCCGCCTGGCGATCGGCCGCGAGGGCTCCGAGGAGCACGTGGCCCTGCGGATCCGCGTCGACGACGAGTCGCTCGATCCGGTGCTGGGCGCGATCGTGCGCCACCAGGACCGCGCGCTGCCCAACGACTTCACGGCGCTGGCGCTCGACCTGATCGCGGCGAGCTCCGAGGTGCTCCTCGAGACAGGTCCGCGGCAGCGCGCCCGTCTCGGCCGCGCCGGCGGGAACGCCTGAGGCTCGGGAGACGCGGGGCTCGAAGGCTGTCGAGCAGGCGGGCGGGGCGGGGACGCGAGGATTGTCGAGCGGGCGGGGTGCCGGTTCGAGGCGGGGACGCGGGGCCGCGAGGATTGTCGAGCGGGCGGGGTGCCGGTTCGAGGCGGGGACGCGGGGCCGCGA
>ERZ1066137.1451-NODE-1451-length-11357-cov-8.640241_pt1 | contig 11357 bp, 9 predicted proteins | sample MGYA00382784_ERZ1066137 | MGnify/ENA primary metagenome ERZ1066137 (study PRJEB33369, sample SAMEA5778367) | biofilm metagenome | biome: Industrial cooling water; feature: Water cooling tower basin; material: Biofilm | place: United Arab Emirates | collected... | reverse complement strand
CTATTAGCGTTCAACCTTCGCCTGTTCCTAAAGTTATTGACCAAATTTTACCTAACAAACTCAATTATGAATATAAAGAACCCGTATTTCTGAATTGGCGACTCAGTCACCCCAGCCAAATCAAAGAACTGAGAATTATTCAACAGGGAAGTGATGGTTCAACTATTCAAAATACTTTGCCGCTGAATCAGTGTAAAATTCAACGTTCAAATCCTTTAATTACTCAGCCAAATCGTTTTGTCACAACTGAATCTGCAAATAACACAGAGATGATCGTCTGTGAAAATATCCGCGTTACACCTAGCAAAGCGGGAACTTATACTTACAAATTAGAAGTATTTTCCAGGCAAAATCCCGCTCAACCTTCAGATACGAAAGAAACCGATACCATTACAGTTAAACCCTTACCAGTACCGAGAATTACTCAAATCTCTTCGAGCAAACCCTTTTATGAAGCAGCTAAAAATGAAGAGATTTTACTAAATTGGGAAATTAGCGACGCCAATCAAATTAGAGAATTAAGGCTAATAGGTTTAGCCCCTGATGGTTCGGTTAACAGTCAATTAAAACGTTACCCGATTATTAATAATAACTTGCCACCACAACTGAGAAACTTTTGTAATTTAACAACCAATTTAATTTGTCAAAACCTACCTACAGGTGCGAAGCAAGCAGGTGATTACACGTTTAAACTAACTGTAATTCCCAAGCAAATAGACGGAGATACAGAGATTGCTAAAAACACGCCAACAGTTAAAATTAAACCAGTCCCACCCAAGCCACCCAAGCCACCCATACCACCCAAGCCAGCAACTCCCGTGAATATTATTTATTTTAGAATCAACGGTCGGGATGTTAGCGAAAAACCAAAATACGTTTATGAGGTTAATAAAGATAGAAAACCTGTCGATATTATAGTGGCTTGGAAAGTAGCAGATGGGGAAGATATTAAAGTTGAACTACTACCGTTTGGAGATGTCCAAAAGCCGGAAGGTTTCAAAACTTTCACGCTGAGTAAACCCCCCAGCAGCGTCACAATTACCCTCAGAGTAACTAATAAAGCAGGCGAACAAAAAACGCAATCAGTTACGATCGATACTGTTGAACCTAGTCGCTTAACTCAACCCCAAACATCTACACCCGGAGGAATCGCACCGGGAGAAACTGCACCGGGAGAAACTGCACCGAGAGAAACTGCACCCGGAGGTGCTTCACCATCACCTTCTAGCCCAGATAGATTGTCGCCAATTGAATTGCCACCTAAACCGGATTAATGTTTGGCAAAGAGCGTGCAGCGCCGATCAACTCGAAGTTAGAGCCACAACAATCGCTACACTAGAGTTAGGAATTCTCCCTGCTTTTTTTCTCTGCTTACCATGTCTCTTGCTCAAGACTTAGAAACTTCGGAAGATATCCTGGAAGATGTTATATTTCCTCCTGGTGACTTATACAGTGACGAACCACCCTTGGAAACCGAACTGCATCTGCGGCAAATCATGCTGCTACTTCAATGTCTAGAATCCTGGCAGGTGTTGGGTTTCGTTGCCTCAACCCAACCTACGGCAAGGGCGATCGCATTAGAATAAAGTCAGCGTTGAATAGATGGCATTTTAATGGAAGTTCTTCAACTTACAACGGCTGTAGATGAATCGGGCCATTTACGTCTTGATATCCCAACACAACTTCCACCAGGACAGGTAAACATTGTGTTGGTTCTCAATCCCGTAATGGCATCTGAATTTCAGAAACTCAACTATAATTTTTCTGACCTAGCAGGGCGTTTGACCTGGCGAGGAGATGCAGTCGCCGTCCAAAGGGCGTTACGAGATGAGTGGTAATCGCTACATGCTGGACACCAATGCAGTTGTGGCGGTATTGCAAGGAAACACTCAACTCGTTCACCTGCTTCAAAATGCTGATTGGATTGGAATTTCGGTGATTAGCCAGATCGAATTTCTGGTGTTTCCTGGGCTGACTGAAGCCGATCGCCAGCTTTTTCGGGAGTTTCTTCAGCGTATAGAAATTATTGGTATAGCGGCAAAAGATATAGCATTGATTGAAAAAATCATTGAAATCCGTCAACAATATCGATTGAAACTACCGGATGCAGTAATTGCTGCGATGGCAATGCAGAACTCAGCTAGTTTGGTGACAGCCGATCAAGAGTTTGCCAAAGTAACCTCGTTAACCGTAATTAGTTGGTAGCAATCGCACTTTTCCTGTTCAATTCCAATCGCCACTCTCGATCATGGCAGCGATCGCATATCCACGGGTGACATATGCGATCGCAGCAGCGAAATCTGCCATAGTTTCAACACGATAAAGTTTTGCTAACGGCGATCGCCACCCAACAGACCACCTAATGCACCGCCAGCGCCGCCGCCACCTAATAAACCACCTAATGCACCGCCAGCGCCGCCGCCACCCAACAGACCACCTAATGCACCGCCAGCGCCGCCACCGCCTAACAGACCACCTAGTACACCGCCAGCGCCGCCACCACCTAATAAACCACCCATTAACAATGGCAGGAAGCACTGAACGGGTTCGGTGCTGTTTTGGATGGGTGCCGCGCCACTTGCTGAGAAGCTACCAGTACCGGGCATCTTGACTATCTCGCCCTGCGCTGCTTTCGCTCCCATATCATCGGCTTCTTTTTCTAAGGCGGGGTCAGCATTAATCGGCGCACCCTTACTTTGATGCGGCACAGGTACTCGTCCAGCGCGTTGCTGCACCACGTGAGTTAGTTCGTGTCCTATTAGCGATCGCCCCGAACGACTGTCGGGGTTATACTGTCCGGGAGCAAAGTGAATGTTGTTGCCTTGCGTATAGGCTAAGGCTCCAATCGACTTGGCTTGAGCGCTTTCAGTATTAATATTGACATTAGAAAAGTCAGTACCGAAGGAATTTTCCATTTGTGCCCGTAATGCTTTGGGCATAGAATTACCCGCTCCAGGAGATGTCGCAGCTGGGTTAGGTTGGCGTTGGACCTGACGCTGAATCGCCGGATCTGACTTCATTTGTTCGGCTTCTTCTTCGGGTTCTTCCTGACGCTGAATCGCCGGATCTGACTTCATTTGTTCTGGTTCTTCTTCGGTTTCTTCCTGACGCTGAATCGCCGGATCTGACTTCATTTGTTCGGGTTCTTCTTCGGTTTCTTCCTGACGCTGAATCGCCAGTTTGTTTTGCACTGGTGATACCTGGCTCAAATTGTGACCAAAGCGTGCAGCTCGACTCAGTTGAGTTTTGAGGTCGCCCGATGGTTGATCGGGCTTGGTTTGCACTGAGAAGCTGCGATCGCCAGTGTTATGCGATCGCGCAGCGGGTATGTTTGCTACAGGCTTTTTCTGAATCTGTTTTTGAAAGCTCATAATTATTTACTCCTATTTTCTTTTCTGTTTTTTTCTGTCTGGTGCGCTCTTCCAGTTTGCTGTTTCTACATCTGTTTCATACTCTGTATCCGTTCCGCTGCTCTTGCCATCGTGTTCCAGATCGCTGTAGTCTGAGTCTTTGGTTGTGTCGAATGTAAATTCTTCTGACAAATTTCTGATCGTCGTATCCGCTTTTTCGAGCTTTTTAGTTGAATTCTTCCTCAGTTTTTTTCGTTTTTCTGGTGTTAAATTTGACTCATCTTTTCGTCCTCTGAGATAGTCTCTTCTATCAGCATACTTTAGAGCAAACCTATACTTTGGTTTATCCGGATGTTCTGCGACTTTTTTATTGCAGTTTTGATTATCTTTTCCGCAATCTTCCCGTTCCGATGACAACTTTTCTATTTGGGCAGTTCTACCTGTTTGTTTTTCTGCTTCCTTTTCATTGATCTCACCAACTCTTTCAAAAATATTTTGCTCCGAATGTTTACCTGGTTCAGATGGCATGGTTAAGTAGCGAGTTTTGAGCGGATCTCCTGCTGCATTCTTAAATCGGAGTTTTGCTGTTGCCAAATTTAGCCCAGATCTTTTATTGAGTTTCTTGATGCGGTGATTTCTGATAAACCTATGACTTTTTGCTTTGAAGTAATCTACTGGTTTTCTTTCCTTTGATTCAGGTTTTTGCTCGCTAGAAGTCTGTGAAGACAAATTCTCTGTATCTGACTTATACCGCTCTTTCTCAGTATCGGCATCTGTCATTGGCTGTATGACTCCAAATCCTCCTTGGATGGCTGTAGGTTGCGCTCTGTCTGTTAGCTTTGTTTGAAGCATTTGTGGAGCTTCTGTTCTGTCCAACTTGATTGGCTGTGCCATCCCCATCTTTGGCTGTAGAGTTGTCGCAGCTGAAAATCCTGCCGGTTGTATCTGACTCAAGTTATGACCGTAACGCTCTGCACGCATCAAAGATGTTTTGAGATCGGGTTGTGGTTGTGCCGTTTTTGACTGCACCACAAACGGACGCGACTCAAACATCCCCTGAGCGGGAGCCGTTGAGAAATTTGGTGTTTTTTTGCGGTTATTTTCCGTTTTAGTGGAAACTCGAATCGGCATAAACAATATCCTCACTTGAGGCAAAACAGATAATGCCGTATTAATACAGATTAAATCCTACGTTGCGATTCCGCATCCGTAAGCGGATGGTCTAATTTGACATACTTGCTCATTTTATCGGTTGGCTGGGTGCGTTATTCCGTTAATTCAGATCTTGCACTTGTGTTGTTCGCCCGCCGTGGACTCAAGTCCACGGCTAATAGCTTAAGTCCATTGAAATGGACTGAAATCCCATCAAAAGTCCATTAAAATGGACTTTCGCTATTAGCCAGAGAATTTATTCTCTGGCGGTTGTGGACAATGGTGCAAGATGTGAATAGAGGGTAGTTTTTACCAAAAGTCTATTAAACCCACCCTCTCACTTCTGTATCGGTAAGCGTTCGCTCCAATTTAACATACTCGTTCTTCGTCGCCTGTAATAAGTGTTGCATGGTCACGGTTTCTCCAGCATCAGCCGCCAAAAATGCCGCATTCAGCGCAATATTGCGAATATTACCCCCTGCTACATTCAATTTGGCTAATTTCTGAAAGTCTAAACCTTCTGTGGGCGTAGCTTTTGGGAAAACCCGACGCCAAATTTCTGCCCGCATTGTTGCATCTGGAAATGGAAACTGCACAACAAAGCGGATACGACGCAGAAATGCTTGATCCAAAGAGTCTTTTAAGTTAGTTGTCAGTACCGACAATCCCCGGTAAGATTCCATTCGTTGCAGTAGATAACTTACCTCAACATTGGCATGGCGATCGTGGGAATCTTTTACTTCTGTGCGCTTGCCAAATAAGGCATCGGCTTCATCAAACAGTAATATTACCCCACCCAATTCTGCCGCATCAAATACCCGACGCAAATTCTTTTCTGTCTCGCCGATATACTTACTAATTACCGCACTTAAATCAATCCGGTATAAATCCAATCGCAACTGCACTGCCAGCACCTCTGCTGCCATTGTCTTACCCGTACCGCTGACGCCAGCAAATAGGGCACTAATTCCCAATCCTCTGCCACTTTTGCCGCCAAATCCCCAGCGTTCGTATACTTTAGCTCGTTGCTGTACGTGAGCAGCCATCTCTTTGAGAACTTTCATTTGAGCTTCTGGTAATACCAAATCTTCCCAGTCGGCAGTGGAATCAATTCGTTGTGCTAAATCGTCCAATTTGGGACGAGCTTGAGCGCGGCAAGTATCCCAAAGAAGATGGTTAAAATCTACTGTATTTGCTGAAGTTTCTGATTGCTGTGCCTGCTGCCATTCGCTGCGAACTTGGGAACAGGTAGCTTGAATTACTGGAACGCTGAGATTAAATTGGGAAACCAAAGCATCAACTTGACCATTCAAAGATTGAGCGCTGGTTCCTAATGCCATTTGCCAAACTTGGTATTGTTCGTTGGTAGTGGGGCGTCCGATGTCAAAAGCTAACAATGGTCTGAGTCGCGCTCGTCGGCGATCGCTAGTAGTTATAATCGCTGGAGAACGCAGCGATTCGCACAGATAGGCGATCGCTCCCTCTCTAGCTGTATCTGCTGTTTCCAAATCATCGCAGTCAATCAACAGCACGCTGTTGGCTAATGCGACTTCCCGCTCCCACAGTAGTTTAAATTGATTGAGATCGCTGGGATTGGTGCTGACGCTGTGGGATGCAATTGTATACAAATTCAGCCCCAAACATTGACAAGCGATCGCGGCGATCGCTCGTTTGCTCGCCACCTCATTACCACATAATTGCAATACTGGCAACTTCAACCAATCGTTAATTTCCACCGACCAAGCTGCTACCATTTTCTGAGCTATTTGCCAGTGAGATGAGACTAATTCCTCTCTCACTTCCACAGGTTCAACTATTCCTAATAACCGCCGATCTAAATGCTGCACGCCCATTAAATAATGCAGTATTCGCTCATCAATCCGTAGGGGACTATTCATCAGCGCGCTACCACCCCCCACTTCAATCAAGCGCCACCTGCGTAGGGTTCCAGCTGCGGTAAAGGCATTCCAATGCACGCCTTCTAACACTGCGATCGCCAAACCGAAAGTGGGATAAGAACGTTGTGCATCCCCAGAAGCCGCAGCGCAAAGGATGGCAAAAGTGGCATCTAATTCCACTCCAGCACATAATAACAGCAAATTCCGCTCAAAATCACTCAAACCAAAAATCGCGCACACCCGCTCTAAAGCCGATGGTTCCCCACCTGAAATCGAGTTTTCTATTGGCTTTTCTGCTAATCGGTTTTCAGACAGCATCAATCCTTCTGAATCGAGCAAACTCGGATCGGCTTGTTGCACCAATCTCTGCCGCACTTTAGCCAGAGATGCGGTTAGATGGGCATGATTGCTGAGTTGCCAGTTGTTGGTTGCTGCTACGTTAATCATGATTATTTTTAACACTATTAACTCAAGTTGCTAGTTATAAAACCGATCCCCCCAACCCCCCTTGCCAAGGGGGGCTTAAGAGAGTTTAAGAGGGATTTCCCCCCCTTATTAAGGGGGGCTGTAAGAGAGTTTAAGAGGGATTTACCCCCCCTTATTAAGGGGGGCTGGGGGGGATCTAAAATCAATATTATATAACCAGCAACTTGCATTATTCATCAACAAACGGCGGTATTATTACTGTCGGGCCAACATACTGCTCAAAGGTTTCGCTTTCTACGTTTTTATCCCAGTCCAGCGGACTTTCTGCGCCGTCCACTTGCACCCGTAGCAGATATTCCCCAGCTTTGACTTCAAAAATGGGAAATATCGCTATATTACTATCGGTTTGACGCAATTTGGCGGCAAAAATATAAGCGGCTGGATTTTCAAGCGATCGCTCGTTCAACAGCAAAAATACCCGCTGTTCGATCCCCATCGTTAAATCAATTTCCACCTCCACTTCTGCCGAATACAAATCATCTCCGTTATCCCATATCTCTAACAAGCTAATCTGTTTAACTGTCGGACACAAAACAAATGGCAATACATTCGACCCCACCACCCTTTCTGGCTCAGATGGGATGCGTTTTGGTACAACTGGATATACCACCTGTAAGCCTTGTACGCCAGCTCGCAGTTCGTTTTTCTCCTCTGTTGATAGGGAGGAAAGTTCCAAACTAATCTCCTTGGGAGTCACTTTTTGCGGCATGACTCTAGCTTCACCAATTTTTATTTGCGTTGCTCCGCGCCACTGGGGATAATTGCCTTGGGATAGTGGTTCGTCTCCAGTCAAATTTTTGCCACGGATCGTCAAGTTACTGTTAGCAACAATTGGCTGATTGAATCCATTTTCTGATACAACTTGTTCAATTATTGCTTGGTTGGGAGTGGTGAAAAATTGGCTGCTGCGTAAAGGTAATGCCCTGCCGCTCGTTCGATGACCTTCGATCAACACCGCGCCCCCTTGACAAGCAAAAGATAGCACGTAGGGAGTCTGGAAAAATACCGACCAGATTTTCGACAAATCTTCAGTCGTCATGTTAGTAGGAACAATCGTTACCCGTTCGATTTGTTGCTCTAAAGTAGAACCTGCCAAATAGCTAAAACTTGGGTGATACACCGTTTCGCGAATCATTGCTGGCGTCAAAATTGGGTGGTCAACAATGGTACGCACCGTGCTACCTAGCAAGCGTTGCGGTTCCAACTCCACCTCGTTACCGTAAAACGTCATGATGTAGTAAAGATCCAGCCCCGCTTGCGCGTGCTTGATTAATTCTCCCTTGGGACGACGGTTGCGTAAATCGTAATTTCGCCAAGCCGGATTCGGTGTCGCTTGATATAAATAAATGTTAACTCCCACCTCTGGCGTCTTGCTCCCAGAAGCTTCCGGGCGCACTGTCGTCACTTTAGCCCCCGGTACGTCGATTTGTACCGCTGCTTGCAAGAGCCTTTGCAAGGTGGCTGTGACAGTTGCGATCGCCAGATAGTTACTCATTTTCTCTTAAGGGTAATAAGCGGTTTCTGCCAATTTTCCGAAAATTTTGGGAATAAAATCCCAAATTTATCGGAGTATTTGATTCATAAAGTTTGGGTTAACATAAACTATATCCATTATTGCATCTGCCATTTGAGCCACAGGTTATCAACCGAACTACTCGGTATTATAGCCATCAAAAAGGCTACGTAAATTTGGCGAGAAATTGGCGAGCGATCGCGCCTAAAAAGCCGATTGGGCAACCGAAGCAGCGCATCTTGGTAATTCTCACCTGCTCGTACCAGCGAGATGCGTATGATACATTGCTCCCCTGTTTCCAGTCTTAAAATCCTCAGAGTAGTATGCAGTTTAATAAGGGTATAAATTTAACCTGGCAACTACTGATAACAGGAGCCTAAAAATAAGGTTAACTTAACCCTTAGCACCCCTAAAATTTTTGATTTTGGCGCACGGTTCGTTACCCGCTGAGTTTTCCTCATAAGGAAGAAAGTTATGCCAAGACTCGATTACTTTGCCCCTGGCGTATACATCGAAGAAGTTGACCGAGGTAGTCGCCCAATAGAAGGCGTACAAACCAATATCGCAGGCTTTATTGGATTTACCGAAGCTATACGCGGTGGGGCAGAACTAGGCAAGCCAATGTTGGTCACCAGTTGGAACCAATATTTAGAATACTTTGGCAAAGAAAACTCCGATGGTTTCACAGACTTCGGCGCTTATTTACCCTTTGCAGTTAACGGCTGGTTCTTAAACGGAGGCGCTCGCTGTTGGATTATTAGTATCGGTACCCAACTCCCCAAGCCCGCAGAAAGTACCACCCAACCCGGGCCAGAATCAACCGCGCTGACCATCAAAACCTCTGGTAGGCGCGAATCTTTGCAATTTCTCCTCAAACCCGAAGAAGCAGATAACGGTGCAGTCAACGTCGAAATTTTTCCCAGCGAACCAAAATCTTACCCCGAAGACCCAAACGTTCCAGCCCCCGTCCCCGCTGAATTTTTCAGCGTTGTAATTAAACGGGAGGGGCAAGAACTGGAAAGGCACGAAAACCTGACAATGGATCGGAACGTGCAACCGGAGGTGGGAGACTATGCAGTAACCAAACTCCAAGAAGCATCCCAGTTCGTCACCGTAATAGACCTGACCCAACGGGGACTACCCCTCGCCCGCCGCCCCCTAGACGGTCAATATGAAGTCAGCCCTCCCCCTCTTTTACCGACGCGGGAAAACTTGTATCGATACGTGCAAGGGGTACGGGATGACCGCAGCGGGATACAAGGACTGTTCGAGATTGACGAAATCACGATGGTCGCTTGCCCGGATTTAATGCTGGCGCACAAACAAGGCTTAATCGACCGCGACCAACTCCACGGACTGATGGAATTAATGGTAAGTTTGTGCGAAAACGCCGCACCCAACCCGCCCAACCGCATGGTAGTTTTGGATGTACCCCACGACTGCATCAAGCCGCAACATGTAACTAATTGGTTGGATAACGAATTTAACCGGCGTTCCATGTTCGCCGCGCTTTACTATCCCTGGATTAAAGTCCCCAATCCGCGCAACGCTGGAAAACCAATTTTAATCCCGCCTTCCGGTCACATGATGGGCGTATGGTCGCGCACAGATGAAACGCGGGGCGTCTACAAAGCACCCGCTAACGAAACTCCGCGCGGCGTCATCGGATTATCTTACGATTGCAACTTCCGCGAACAAGAATTATTGAACCCCAAAGGGATTAATTGCATCCGCACCTTCCCGAATCGAGGTATTAAGATTTGGGGTGCCAGAACTTTAGTAGAACCGGAAAAAACCGAGTGGCGTTATATCAGCGTCCGTCGCTTGATGAGCTATATCGAAAAATCAATCGAATTAGGGACGCAATGGGTCGTATTCGAGCCAAACGACCAAGATTTGTGGGCGAGAGTACGGCGGACGGTCAGCAATTTCCTCGAACGACTGTGGCGGGAAGGTGCATTGTTTGGGGCCAGTCCCGAACAAGCGTTTTACGTCAAGTGCGACGAAACATTAAACACCCCCGACACAATGATACTGGGTCGTTTATATGTAGAAGTAGGTGTTTGTCCAGTCCGACCAGCGGAATTTGTCATCTTCCGCATCAGTCAGTGGAACGCTCAAGATGAAGAATAAAATTAGGTAATGGGTAATGGGTAATGGGTAATGGAAATAAAAATTACCAATTACCAATTACCAATTACCAATTACCAATCACCAATTACCAATTACCAATTACCAATCACCAATTACTAATTACCAAATCAAAAGGAGTTAAATTATGGCAGCAGGGAACGATGAATTATTAGTCAGTTGTAGGTTTTATTTTGAAGCTGACGGTTTGACAGATAAGCAAATTTTAGAAGTATCCGGTTTAAGCGCTGAAAGCCCAGCCGCCGGAGGTGACAAGGTATTGGGGTCGGGTAAACAAGCGCAAAACTTGCGTCAGGCTGCTCCCACAAGAGTCAAATATACTCCAGTTGTGGTTAAAGTTGTTGCTACTACCAACAAAGACCTTTATAAATGGTACGAAGATTGCAACAAAAATGCTGGCGGCAAATCGGAATGGTCGTCAAATCGGAAAGCAGCTTCTATCACCGTTTACGACCAAGCGGGAGAGATGAAAGCGCGTTGGGAGTTGCAAAATGCTTATCCTACTAAGTATGAAGGGCCAAAACTCGAAGCTGGCTCCAATGATGTGGCTAACGAAACCATCACCCTAGTCCACGAAGATATCAAACGAGTGCAATAGGTAATTTGGTAATGGGTAATGGGTAATGGGTAATGGCTAATGGGTAATGGCTAATGGGTAATGGCTAATGGCTAATGGCTAATGGCTAATGGTAATAATAAAAGGCTTGGCTCGCCAGCTACAATTACCAATTACCAATCACCAATTACCAATCACCAATTACCAATTACCAATTACCAATTACCAATTACCAATTACCAATTACCAAT
>ERZ1066137.1441-NODE-1441-length-11461-cov-10.190514_pt1 | contig 11461 bp, 7 predicted proteins | sample MGYA00382784_ERZ1066137 | MGnify/ENA primary metagenome ERZ1066137 (study PRJEB33369, sample SAMEA5778367) | biofilm metagenome | biome: Industrial cooling water; feature: Water cooling tower basin; material: Biofilm | place: United Arab Emirates | collected... | reverse complement strand
GAAAATTCCAGATATAGGTGTGCGTATATCATGCTGCATATTTTCTATAAATTCAGATTTTAATTGATTAGCCTTTTCTGCTTGCTCCTTTGCGTTCATAAGTTCTTGTTCATTTCTTTTTCTATCGGTAATATCAATAGAAATACCAACCATTCCTACAATGTTGGTGCCGCTATATAACGGCACTTTGTTTGATAAAAACACACCTTTTTCATTATTAGCAAAAACCACCGGCTCTTCTATTTCAATAGATTTCCCTGTTTCTAAGACTTGTTTGTTATATTTATCCAGCACCTCTGGTATTAAAAAGCCAGGTATATCAGCATTACGTTTACCTACTATCTCTTTTCTGGAAGACAGACCCGCTGCAATTGCTTGGTTATCATTACAACCAAGATAAGCACCGCTCTTATCTAGCCAATACACGTTGCCAGGCATAAGAGCTATAATATTTTCCAGCATTTCCGCATGCTCAGTAATTTCCTTATCTTTTTCTGTTATATCAATTGATACGCCTAAAACACCTATGATTTTATTATTTTTATTTCTTAATGGTACCTTATGTGATAAATATAGTACATTTACACCATCTATATTTAGTCTCTCTTCAACTATTTTTTGCTCTCCACTTGCAACAACTGCCTCATCAATAGATTTTATAAAATCAAAGTCTTTCTTTGAAAGAAAGTCTCTATCAGTCTTACCTATAACATCATTAAAAGAGTTTCGATTAAGATCCTTCCATTGCCTTGTATTACATCCAATAAAAACACCATTTCTATCTTTCCAATAAACATGGCAAGGTAATTGATTTAATATTTCCATTTCTGATAAGTCAAAATCTTTATTTTTACTTCTATATGCTATAGTAAGAACAACAACGGCACCACAAGTTAACATGCTTATTATATATCCATATATTAACAAGTAATCCTTAACAATAATGCCATGTAAGACTATGGTCAGTTGAATTAACAATAACCCAGAAAAGGTAACAATTGATACGCCCCTTGAAGACTTTTCTTTTATAATTTTTATCGATTGTGGTATAAAAAGTATTGCGTTTATAAATAAAGCCAAGCTAAATACAAATTCCACTACTTGTGTTATAGTCATCATTAACCATCACTCCTAATCCAACAACCCTTAAAAATCACTCCAAACAATAAAACTTTTGTCGCTCTAGTTGTTTGTAGTTCCTAAATCCCAAAGTTACAGCTTTTAAAAGATTTGGCCTATTAGGGAATATAAATATCTCCTTAGTCATACGCATGGCTTCATTATGCAATCCATGGTAAACCTCATAATTGCATTCTAACTCTGTCCATAAACACAACGCCGTACACTCTTCTAAAACAAAGTCATAACTTAATTTTTTAGCTCTATCTATATCAGCATTATTAATATTATTATTTCTTTTTCTGTACTTCTCGACAAAATCTTGAATAGATACATTAAATGCTTCGGCATAAGCAGCATTTGTGGCTATCATAGATTCTATGATAGCTTTTCTTGCATTAAATTCTTTATGTTTTAACCAATAGTCCCAACGCACTACCTTTTCTAAAGAGTTTAATCTTTCAAATACCGTCCGATTTCTTTCAAGCCATAGGTCACCTTCGCGTATAGATATATTATAAAAATAATCTGCATCCTGAGAGTGTTCTAAAGCCATCGTGTGTCTTTGTAAGCTGTCATCTACTATCATGACACATGATTTAAAATTAGCATTAATTAAATCTATTGTTTTACTAAAAAACTCCCCCTCGTGCGATTGTTGACCAACACTTATAGAGAACATGCATCTTGATTGATTGAAATTTTTTCTTTCACTTTCATCTATAAATCTGATGAAACACTTCATTGCTGCCAAAGTTAACCTCGATTATGCTGTATACAAATTTTAATAACTAGCTTGTTAGCTTTAAGCTATTAAACTGTACATTGTTATTATTTATCAATATGCTTCTAAGCTAACCATCCCTGCTATTAGTTCAATAGCATGTAACGTTTGTAAATTCCATCAAAAGTCATCTATCCTAACTTGTGGCTAAGATCTAACACGATCATTAAGAAATTGCTTAGTCACATTATCTAATGTGGCACCTTAAAAATAGGTATACTTAAGATAGTAAATGCTCAATTTACATGATAGAAATTTTAGCATTTTTACATAAAAAGGTCAAATAGAATTTAGTCGATCCGGCGTGTCATAACGGCATAATCCCCTTGATAAAGCAATACTATATTTCTATTATTGTTTGCTCCTCATACACTATTTTTCAAAGTCATTTTTACCTATTTCGAGATGTCATGTTTTTATAATTTTTCTCACCATAGAATTACAAATTCTATTAGAAATTTTTCTTGTAAAGTGACACCCTTATCTACAATAAGAATATGGGTTACTTTATCAAAGGTATGCCTTAATGATATATCACACCAGTCGCAGCTAAAGCGTCACTTTTTTCAATAGGCAATGACCACTTAAGCCTTATGGCTTTGCCATCCATTGGTTTCTACTTTACCTTAATTACTTTATGGCCAATCTCGATGCTAAAACGAGTCTCTGTTTACGTTTTGCGATGCTAAAAGCATCTCTTAACGCATCTTAGACGACTATTAAGGATTTACGTATGTTTGTTACTCAAAAATCGGCCTATGCGAAAAGAAAATCGGTTTAACTTTTTATCTGTTAATCTATGATTAATATACGTACTTTTGCAATTTTTTGTGTCGCTATCTTTGATGTTATTAATCATGATATTTTAGGCATAATAACGCCATCATTTGATTAAGTTTGATCTCAAAAATGACCTTTTTTAATATCGATTTTTTATGACAAGAAAGTGCTTAAATCTTCAAAATGTGATTACGTTAAACATTTTTTTGATTTTTGCCTATGACGTCGAGCCGAAGGCGAGTAAGTGAAAATTTGTGATACGCGGGTTGCCATCGGCAGTCCCGTATCACCTATCCTGCCGTCAATTGCTCTAGTTAATCTTGGATAAACTTAGTTAAACTTGTCGATAAAAAATCAAAATACACAAGCTTATCTAAGTCTCGCGAAGATTGGATAAGTTTAGCCAAGATTAACTAAGATACGCTATGTTTGGTTGAGGCTATAAACGATGTTTTTTAGCTCGCTATATCTATTAATTTTTATATGCAAAATCCGTTGATATTATTAACCTAACTCCCGTTAAGTAAGTCGTTATTTTGGCGTTTTTCGTGTGCCGTTTATGTGATTAAAAAAAAACCAATCAAGGGCTGTCCATTATTTACACCGCCAGACAAGTGCGTGGCAAATGACACTCAAAAATAGTGCTATTTATGTACAAGTAGTGATTTTGTAGCATTTGGCACGCACTTGTCACTCAAAAAATGTACTTAAAATGTACTCATGTCACGCAAATGTAGTACACATTCACTAGGATCCCAAATGTCATACATTTTCACTACATGGTCATAAACCCAATGCTGGTGCTGCATCTCGCCCTTTTGAAATAACCGCAACAAACGTTGCGAGGGGTGTGAGATTTACTACAAAATAACTATCTCAAAATAGCGCAACTTTTAAACAAATTATTGTTGTGCTTTTGATGGCAAATGACGGCTTATGTTTTTGTTACTTTTGACATAAAAGTAACAAGCGTAATGACATGGATAACTATCAAGAATAACTACTTTCATAAATGGCTTTTAGCTACCACAAAATGGTTATTTTGTAATGATAGTTTTTTGTCATGGGTGAATACTCAAAATTGACTCTATCAAATCCAATATGTTTGCTATCATGAAAACGCAAATAAGGATGAATAGATTAACGCTAAGCACGGCAGGTTACAAAGTAACGTGTAAGTGCGCATTCGCTTGACGGTCGGAAAAGGATTTTAAGACAATTTTATTTCGCCATAAGCACAACGTTGCAACGCAACGTATAAGTGCGCATGTTCATGACGGCAGGGTGTCACCTGTCGGTGACATTTCTTTTTTGACTCGTTGCCTTTGGAGCAAGTTTGCAAATCGCAATGATGTTGTCCATGAAGGTTAGCGGGTGTCACAAGTGTTAAGTTAAACGTGTGTTGGTTAGGCAGAGATGGTATAATAATGCATATGTTATCTTTGGCTTGGTGCCTTTTGGATTGGCAAGAATCAATTTTCTTTTTGAGGAACGCATGGCAACTTGTCGGCGTCACTTATCGTTGTTTGTATCATGTGTGTCTCGATAGTTTCATGTGTTCGGTTTTCATTTTTTAATTTATTGCAGCAAGGGTTGATGTGATGAGCCTTGAAGATGCGTTTCATTCGGTGGAAGAGCTCCGGGCAACCGACGACTACCAAAAACTCAGTGATAAGGCTAAACAGACGATAGCCAGTTTAGCCCTAGAGGAATTGCTACCAAGTCCCAGATTATTAGCAGAATTTGTTTTGCTTGATAGCGGCATCATTGACCAAGAAACTTGGCTCGCAAAAAATCGGGCATATATTCTCGAAAAACAATCGCTCACTCGTGTTGAAATATCAACCTGATTTACGGTAAAATGTGAGGCAATGAAACTTAAAAAAATATTGGAGTTTTTTACAATGTCAAAAACACTCAAAAGCGTCGATGCTGAACTACAAAAACTCAAAAGCCAGCAAGCCAAGCTCAACAAGCGCATTAACGAGATTGAATCCAAGCGAAAAGCCAAAGCGCAAAAGCGTGAGCTAGCACGCAAAGCGTTGGTGGGTGGTTACTACTTGGAACTTGCCAAACGTGACGGCAAGCTTGATGAGCTGCACCAACAGATGCTTGGGTACTTGAAGCGTGAGAAAGACCGCGCCTTATTTTTGCCAACCGAGGAAGACGAATACGCCGAGGCAGATCCGGCGTAGGGTATGCGCGACGTAGTGCTATACCCTGCGGCGTGTTTGACTCAGCCGTAGCCGCTTAGGCTCATGCTTGTCATGACTAGCCGCGTAGCCATTAGCCACTCACGGTTTTTTTTTGAGCATTAAAAGCGCTGCCTGAAAATATTTTAGACATTTGCACTACTGCATCAACATGACATTAAAACGCGATTTAACCCACCAAAAATCAATTAAGAACCAATTGCGCTACCTTACCATTATATAGGTTATGAAAATGGTTTTTTAACCACTCTATGGCGTTTATACGGAGTTTTTGACCCAGTTCAACGCCGTTAGGTGCACACTAAGCGTAAATCCTCGAAATTTTTGAATGCGTATTTATTTTAAACACACAACGACTTACCTCGCGCCCAGTGCGGGATGATGCCTAGTCCAGGTCTGGACTGCGCCAGAATTTTTTCGCGCAAAGCGGTAACAACGCTTGACTTCGGCGAAGTCTCTCAGATATAATATCAGCTTATGATTTTAATCAATTAGGAAGTTCAAGTTATGGCCAGACCTAAGCAGCGAGTAAATGAGGAAAACAAAAACTTTATTTATCGTTATTTCAGTATATTTTTTTCTGAAGAACGCTATATTTTTAAGGATGGTAGAAGCAAAGGTAAAATAAGAACCAACAAGTTTTTTAAAGATAATCTTGGCAATGAAACAGATAGGCATTATAATGCCTTAGAAGATTTTAAAAAAATAGAACAGCGATCTTTTAATATTTCTGAGTTACAACAATGGGTTGATAAGCACATAACCGAGTATCTATGGAAAAAATGCCTTGCTTCATTATACCAAATGAAGTACATACAAGATTACGAAAAAGATAAAGGATTATATACGATTAAATTAACTGCGGAAGTTAGATCATCATTAACACATATGCAGCGCATAACCAGCATGTCGCATAATGAAATTTTGGCGGAAGCGCTACATCAATTTTGGCGCAACCTACCGGAAGAGATTAAAAATAAATAACCAAATAAATATATCAGCATTTCATTTTATAAATAATGATACATAAAAATAAATACTATTGACGCATATTTTTGATTTGAAAATGATACCAAACTATGATGATACGTTTATTTTTTTAATGTACTCGTTTTCCATAGTAGAAAAAATGTATTTATTAAAATATCTTTTTAAGATGTTTTGCTTAGTCACGTTTATAAGATGAGATGGTAAAGTTTTATTAGTGATAGTAACTAATTCTTCTTCATTTTTATGTGCATTAATAATGTTTAAATTTTCTTCATTACTTAAATTTTCAACCCATTTATTAAATAGCTTTTCTTTTATTTCGTTTTCTATTTTAAGCTCGTTTTCGAGTACATATTTTAAATTTTCTAATGTTCTTTGTCTTTTGGTTTTATAGCCTTTTGGTAATGTATAGGCTTTTGATGTACGCATGATACCCATAAAGAAGCTAATGGGATCTTTATTAATACTCTTTAATTTACTATTGCTTATGATGTCATATAAAAACGCATCAAGTGACATATCGATAACACCTGGATGGATGTCAACATCTTGTAGCAACTGGGTAATATGATGACGTTCTAAATGGACGCCTTCGTTTTTTAATGCATCGAGGGATTCATGGATTGCTAAAAAAAACTCTTCTTGGTCAAAATTTGACTCGCCAGTATTTAATTCAGTAGTAGTATTTAATATATTAATACTACTACTAGGAGAGATTGCTAACGCTTGTGCTAACGTATTGCTAACGCTTTGCTCACGTATTGCTAACGTACTATCAATTTTTTCGTCCAAAATAAGTTGCTGAAAAATATCTTTTGATAGTTTAAATTTTCTCCATCCATATGGGCCTTTTTTGCATTCACTAACCACCAGAAATTTTTTCTTACATAACCTAAATATGATATTTCTAAGATGAATAGCTTCTATTTTTAGGTATTCGATTAATTCTTCTGTAGTTAGTGGTGGTGTTTCAAGGGAAGCAGAGAGTTTACAATTTTTGAACACGTGCATGAGTAATTTTCGCTCAAAACCCACCACGGTTTTTGGATCAGGATTTACCCCCGAATTGCTAACGCTTTGCTCACGTATTGCTAACGTACCTGCTAACGTATTGCTAACGCTTTGCTCACGCATTGCTAACGTATTGCTAACGCTTTGCTCACGTATTGCTAACGTATTGCTAACGCTCTGCTCACGCATTGCTAACGTATTTTTTTTGCTCGCATCGACAGAATTTTGAACATTTCCGTTGATTAATATACCCACCTCGTGAGGTTTTTTTCTATTTTTCTTTTTAGAATTGTCAAAATTAGTTGATATAAGAGACTCAATATTAGCTTTTTTTTGTTTATCAAAAAATTTATCGAGAGCACTACTTTTTATAGTCATTTAATATCTCCGTTAATTCTTGACCATATTTCTGTTATGGTGTCATAATAATTATTTGCTATCGGTGAATTTGGTTCGGTTTCTATAATACTTGCATTATAAAAAATACTTTCTTGTCCTTTAATTCCACGACGTATAGATTGAGATGTTATTAAATCTGGATACATTGTTTTATATTGTGCTTCTATTTGTGCGCTTAGTTTTGTTTTTTCAAGAAGAGTTGGTACTATAATAAAATTAGACCAGTTTAATTCCATTTCTTTTTTATAATTATTTATAATTCCAATGTTTTGACTTACTGATTTATAGGTACCTATGTCACAACCAACTGGTGATATAACAATATCAGAGGCAACTAGAGAATTTTGTATTAAAAAATTCCAGTTTGGAGCGTTATCAAATATGATTACATCATAATTATTTTTTATTGGCTCCAATAATTTATCTATAAAATATTCTCTTTTTTTGGCGTCTCTAATTTTCTGATCTAGTAAATTTAAGTTTATATTTTCTGGTATAAAATCAAGAGTAATTAAATCGCTTTTTTGAATAACATTATTTATAGGTAAGCCACCATCGTTAGAGGCTTTTGATGCTTCATATAAACCAGGTGTAAAATGAATGTCTTCAAGATCAATATTGTCAAATGAATCTATATCTGTAGTATCAATTAAAAGATCAGTTACAGAGCACTGTACGTCTAGTCCAACAACTAACGTTCTAAGTCCATTTAGAGCAAATATTCTTGCAAAATTATAAGAAATTGTAGTTTTTAAAACACCACCTTTGGCGGTATATATAGATATAATTTTTGTTGTTTTTGGTGGTTTAATAAAGCCATGTATTTTGCCTATTAATGGCAAATCTTTTTTTTGCCATGCACGTACAAAGCTAGAACCTCTACTAACTCTCTCGGCGGGCGGTATTGTCTGATTAGCCTCATCTCTTAGGAGGGTAGTTTTAGTTTTCGTGATTCTAAAGAGTTTTGTAACTTCATTAGGGGTCCAAATTTTATCCATCCCATACCTCACGTTATACTTACATAGATATTTTACGTTAAACTATAACATAGTTTCTCATCCATACCATTTATAGTCAATATTATTTTTTACGTTTAAATATAAATGTTGCTCGCCTAAAGTGCTTTCCTTAGAATACAGGCCAGTGCGGGGATTGGCTTGCTTTCACCACCACATTTGTATTAAATTGAACAAGATACAAGCAGGGGTGTAAACGAAATACTGCTTAACTCTCTGGCATGTATTTAATGTCATAATATGATATTTAACGTCTCTTAAATTATAAGTTAGTAGACACTTTAAAACAGGTGAAATAGGGTAGTTTTGAGTGTACACTAAATTGTTTTTGATACTCATAATAGACAATGTGTCTACTAATCAATTTAGGAGCCATTTTTATGCGACTTTTTGGGTATGCGCGTGTTTCGACCAGTCAGCAATCATTAGATATACAAATAAGCGCACTAAAAGCGGCGGGGGTTAGGGGAGATCGTGTTTTTTCAGACACCACAAGTGGCTGTCATGTTGATCGTGAAGGTCTACAGCAGTTGCGTATGAAAGTCGAATCTGGTGATATTATACTAGTTAAAAAGCTTGACCGGTTAGGACGTAATACAGCAGATATGATTCAGCTTATCGAAGAATTTGATAAAATAGGCGCTTACATTAGGTTTTTGGATGATGGTATTAGTACTGAGGGTTCTATGGGTAAAATGGTTGTAACTATTTTAACAGCGGTAGCCCAAGCTGAAAGAGCACGCATCCTAGAAAGGACGCATGAAGGCAGGGTAGAGTCAAAAATAAAAGGTGTAAAATTTGGCAGGAAGCGCAAGATTGATCGCGATCAGATCTACCAGCTTATTGCTTTAGGTAAAGGCGCAACGTATATTGCCAAAGAGAAGGGTATAGCTCGCTCAACAGTCTATAAGTTGATTAATGAGCAAAGATTATAGTAAAAAATTAAGGGTAGTTATTTCTCTTCTTTATTTTGCATATAGAATAGCTAAGCATATTCATGAGGACTAATCCATACCTAAAATACTTGTCCTATGAGATAGAGCATGATAACCTTGTTTTATGCGTTAGACGTAGTTTACGTGTGGTGGTTGGATCAGTGATGTGTCATCACTGATAGATGACCTAAACCTGTAACCCTATACAGGTCTATGTAAACAGACGTCAAATGTTGCGCAGAAATTTATAGCCCCTACGGATTGTTAATCTATAGGGGCTTTTTTACAAGCATTTAATATCAGCTTTTCATATTATGATGATATGAAAAGCTGATATTAATCATGGTTTTTATGGCCGATTTGTCCCGATCTTGTAATTTGAACCTCATGTTAACTATATGAACTTCTGTAAATAATATTTCCGTGTACTAACTGAGATAACTTATCTTTGCCAATTAATATAACTTATCATATAAACAAAGCAAATATTATAATGTTTTTATAAAAACAATGTAGACATATCTAAAACAATCTATTCTTACTTAGATATAAAATAATTAATTGATAACAATATAGCTATCACGTTTGCAAGACTAATACTTGCATATTTTATATCGCATGTCAATTTAAATCGCTTGTTGTGTTGGCTTATAGCTATCTAGCCAATCTCTTACATCATCAACTGATTTAAACATAGCTTCTAGTTTATCATTGAGCTTAGTAAGCGACTCTTCTTTGCGTTCATATGATTTAACTTCATCGTGCAGTATCATTGCCTGTTTTTCTACTTGGGGCACACGCACGTAACTAATGCCGCCTCTAAACTTGTGGAATAATTCACGCGCTCTTGTATAATCATTATGATTAAAGGCATCTTTAAATAATATTCTTTCTTCTGAAAAGCTAGTAACCAGCATATTTAACATATTAAGGGCAGTTTCAGTATTGCCACTAAACATCTCTGCTGTTAATGCTAAATCAACAATAATGCCGTCGCTAAAAACATGATCGGCCAAGATTTTCTTGGCCGTATCTTCTTTGAGAGGTTTATTATAAAATCCTACAAAACCTAATTGTTTAGCCTTCTCTTTTCTTGCATCATCTGAGTGCGCCGTTAATGCTACGAATGGAGTTTCATAGTTAATATGGGCTGGATCACTCTTTACGTTAGAAATAACATCAAATCCGGTGCCATCGGGTAATCCTAAATCACAAAGAACCAAATCAAAAGCATGCTGCTTAAGCATATCAATGGCTTGGGCGACATCAACCGCTTCTTTTATCTGACAGTGATAATCGAGCTTTTTTAATATACCTTGAGCAGCCATCATGGCTATGGGGCTGTCTTCTATCAAACAGATGCGAATAGCATCCTTTCCTGGCTCTACTGTAGCAGTTTCTTTAGGTGGTAGCTTTTCCAATGGAGCCGCAATTATTGCTGCTTTTTCTTCACACTTTGCTTGTGTAATATCGATAAGTATTGAGCGACTTAACTCTTGGTGCTTCTCCTCTCCCGCAAGTTGCTGCGCTAGCGGTAATTCAAACTCAACATCAACAGCAAATATAGTACCCTCATTGACGACACTTTTAACGTCAAGTTCTGCACCTATTTCGTCAATGAACTTACTTACCATGTGTAGGCCAAGTCCACTGCCTTTAAATTTACCTCTATTTGATGGATTAAGTCTAGTAAATTTTTCAAATATCATGGGTATTTTTTCTTCTGGTATCCCTATACCATTATCTTCTACAACAAAACGGATAGTGGCTTGCTTATCTTTTCGATTAATAAGCGTTACACGTACAATGACCTTACCTTTTTCAGTAAATTTAATGGCATTAGCGATAAGATTAATAAGAATTTTACTTACCCTATAATTATCACCCTTTACAACATCAGGAACATCATCGTTGACTTCTAGTGCTAAAGTTGACTCATGTGCTAATGTTGCAGCGCTATTAAGGTGAATAATGCTATGTAGTAACTCAAGTAATGAAAATTTACGGCTATAAACAGGCTTGTCACCATATTCATGATTCTCAAAATCAATAACTGCATTATGAATATCTAGTAATTCTCTTGCGGCATTTAAAATATGGGGCAAATATTTTTTGAATTCTTCCATGTCTCTGCTTTTATTCACAGCATCAAGTAAAGAGAAAATTCCAGATATAGGTGTGCGTATATCATGCTGCATATTTTCTATAAATTCA
>ERZ1066137.1439-NODE-1439-length-11469-cov-5.905467_pt1 | contig 11469 bp, 8 predicted proteins | sample MGYA00382784_ERZ1066137 | MGnify/ENA primary metagenome ERZ1066137 (study PRJEB33369, sample SAMEA5778367) | biofilm metagenome | biome: Industrial cooling water; feature: Water cooling tower basin; material: Biofilm | place: United Arab Emirates | collected... | reverse complement strand
CGCTGGGCCAGCGCAGGACCGGCGGCCAGCAGGCCCGCCGCGATGGCGAGCACGGACAGGGGATGGGCGAGACGAGGCATGGAGGTTCCCAACGTTGATGGATGATCTTGTGCGCGTGCCCGTGCGCTGGTGGATGACGCGCAGGCCGGCGTGTGTGTCTGGATTGTGAAGACGCGGTCACCCGCCGCCGGCCGCCGGGTCGCGGGGGGTGGCACCCGAATGGGTGGCCGAGAAGACCCTGCCCGGCGACGCCGCCCGCAGGGCCGACCTGCCGCGAGCACCGGCTTCGCGCCCACGCGAGACTCCCACCATGAGCCACCCCTCCGTCTTCGACCCCATCCGCCTCGGCGACATCGAGCTGGCCACGCGCATCGCGATGGCGCCGCTCACGCGCAACCGCTCGCCCGGGCAGCGGCCCACGCCCCTGGTGGCCGAGTACTACGCGCAGCGCGCCGACCCCGCCACCGGCGCCGGCCTGCTGATCACCGAGGCCACGCCCGTGAGCCCCATGGGCCACGGCTACATCGACACGCCCGGCCTGCACAGCGCCGAGCAGGTGCGCGCCTGGCGCCAGGTGACCGACGCCGTGCACGCCCGCGGCGGCCGCATCGTCTGCCAGCTCTGGCACGTGGGCCGCATCTCGCACAGCAGCCTGCTGCCCGGCGGCGCCGCGCCCGAGAGCCCCACGGCGCGCGCCAGCGGCAGCCGCACGCTCATCGACAGCGGCATGGCCGAGTGCTCGCCGCCGCGCGCGCTGGCCACCGACGAAGTGCCGGGCGTGGTGGCCGACTTCCGCCGCGCCGCCGAGCGGGCCCTGGAGGCCGGCTTCGACGGCGTGCAGGTGCACGGCGCCAACGGCTACCTGATCGACCAGTTCCTGCGCGACAGCATCAACGACCGCACGGACCGCTACGGCGGCCCGGTCGAGAACCGCATCCGCTTCCTGGTTGAGGTGATGCAGGCCGTGGCCGGCGCGATCGGCGGCGGGCGCACGGGGCTGCGCATCTCGCCAGTGACGCCGTCCAACGGCGCCGCGGCCGACAGCGACCCGCTGGCCCTGCACACAGCGGCGCTGCGGGCGCTCGCGCCGCTGAACCTGGCCTTCGTGGAGGTGGTGGAAGGCGCCACCGGCGGCGCGCGCGACGTGCCCGTGAACGGCCAGCCCTTCGACCACGCCGCGCTGCGCCGCGCCTTCGCCGGGCCGTGGATGGTGAACAACGGCTACACGCGCGAGATGGCGCTCGCGGCCGTGGCCACGGGCCGCGCCGACCTGGTGAGCTTCGGCCGGCCCTTCATCGCCAACCCCGACCTCGGCCGCCGGCTGCGCGAGAACGCGCCCTGGAACGAGCCCGACCGCAGCACCTTCTACCGCGGCGGCGCGCAGGGCTACACCGACTACCCCGCGCTGCCCGCCGCGGCCTGAGGGCGCCGCGGCGCGCGCACCGGCTCAGCCGCGGCCGGTGCGCGCGCGGAACAGCTCGCGCAGGTTCACCTCGCGCGGGCCCGGCTCCAGCCGCAGCGCGTCGCCCGCGGCCAGCGTGCCCGGGTGCAGCACCGCGAGGTAGGCGCCGCAGAAGCCGCTGTCCGTCATCAGCCGGCTGGCCTGCGCGAAGCCCATCGCGGCCTCGAACTTGAAGCAGGGCAGGCGGGGCTCGCTCACCACCAGGGTGGCGTCCGGGCCCACCAGGCGGTCGCCGATCCAGAGCTCGTGCTCGCGCACGCCGGTCAGCAGCAGGTTCTCGCCGAACAGGCCGGGCGGCACGGGCTCGTCCCACAGCGCCTGGCGGGCCTGGGCGCGCACGGTCTGCCAGAAGGCGAGGTGGGCCTGCGGGTAGGCGTACACGGCCTTGGCCAGGCCGCCGTGGCGGGCGAGGTCGGCCTGCTCGTCGCCGGCCAGGCCCAGCGGGCCCACGGCCACGCGGCCGGCCACGGGTTGCTTGGCGATGGCGGTGGCCACGCGGCGGCCGGCGATGGACACCGGGCGCACGGGCCCGGCGCAGACGTGCACGATGGTGATGGACAAGGCGGCTTCAGGCGGCATGGCGCGGCCATCGTAAGCGGGGGCGCCGCGCCAGCCGGCGGCCGCGACTGGGCTAGGCTCCGGGCATGCCGAGACCAGGCCGCCCCACCCCACCCCCACCCGCGCGCGGGCGGGCCATGGCGCTGGCCCTGGCGCTGGCCTTGGGCGGCTGCGCCTCGCACACGGTGTTCAACCCGGTCACCGGGCGCAGCGAGGTCAGCGCCGTCAGCGAGCGCGAGCTGCTGGCCCAGGCCGACGAGGCGCGCGAGGCGCTGGTCGACGAACACGGCCTGTACGCGAACGACCCGCTCGGGGCCTACGTGAGCGCCGTCGGCCTCCGGGTCGTCGCCGTGTCGCACCAGCCCGTGCTGCCCTGGCGCTTCACGGTGCTGGACAGCGAGGCCGTCAACGCCTTCGCGCTGGCCGGCGGGCAGGTCTTCGTGACCCGCGGCCTGCTCGCCCACCTGCAGGACGAGGCCGAGCTGGCCGGCGTGCTGGCGCACGAGATCGCGCACGTCACGGCCCGCCACGGCGCCCACCGCGCCAGCGGCGCCGCCGTGGCCGAGCGCGGCGTGCTGGCGGCCATCAACGTGGGCCAGTTCCTCGAGCGCCGCGGCGTGGCCGGGGCCGAGCGGCGCCTGCGCCGGCTGGGCCTGGGCCTGGCGCAGGGGCTGATCGCGCAGCACAGCCGCGAGCAGGAGCTGGAGGCCGACCGCCTGGGCGCCGAGTACCTGGCCCGCGCCGGCTACGACGCGCGCGGCCTGCTGGGCGTGCTGCGCATGCTGCAGCGGCTGGAGCAGGCCGGCGCCGAGCCGGCGCCGGCGCGGGGGCGCGACGAGCCCACGCCCGACTGGCTGAGCAGCCACCCGGGCACGGAGCAGCGCCTGCGCGAGGCGCAGCGCCAGCTGGCGCCGGCCCGCCCCGGGGGCGACGACGGCCGCGAGCGCTACCTGGCCGCCATCGACGGGCTGGTGTGGGGCGACAGCCCCGACAAGGGCCTGGTGCGCGACCGCCTCTTCGTGCACCCGCGCGCCGGCTACGCGCTGACCGCGCCCCCGGGCTGGGAGATCGAGGTCGACGGCAGCGCGGTGGCGATGCACACGCCCGACGGCGACGCCACGCTCACCGTGCGGCTGCTGCCGCGGCCGGCGGGGCGCACCCACGCGCAGGTGATCGAGAACCTGCTGCAGCCCACCGAGGGCCGCAGCACGCCGCGTGGGCGGCTTCGGCGGCACGCACTTCGTCGGCAGCCGGCTGCGCGGCGAGCAGCGCGTGCCGCTGCGCGCCACCGTGGTGAGCGGGCCCGGGCAGCGCCTGTTCCTGGTGGACTACACGGCGCGCGACACGGCCGCCCTGCAGCGCGCCCTGCCCGTGATGCAGGCGGCCGAGCAGAGCTTCCGCGCCGCCACCGCGGCCGACCGCCGGGCGGCCCGCGTGTGGCGCCTGGCGCCCGTGCCCATGCCCGAGGGCGGCTGGGCCGCGCTGGCGCAGCCGCTGGCGGCGCTGGACGGGGCCGAGGCGCTGCTGCGGCGCCTCAACGGCCAGGGCGCGGGCGCCGCCGCGCCGGCCGCCGGCACCCGCGTGAAGACGCTGCGCGACACCGCGCCCTGAGCCCGCCGCGGGCGCGCCGGCGCCCGCGACCCACCCCCTACGCGGCCGCCGCGCCGGCGGATGCATGGCCGACTGCGGCCCGGGTGCATGTGCATCCGGGGCCCGCACACCGGGCGTATGGACCGGCACGCCGAGCCCGCACCGGGCCGCGGCGCCCCGTCTTCACACCCCGAGGAGCAAACCCATGCGTCAACCCCTGTTCAAGGCCGCCCCGCTGGTGGCCGCCGCACTGCTGGCCCTGGCCGGCGGCGCGTCCGCCTCGAGCCACCGCGAGGCGCCGTCGATCACCACCACGCCCAAGGTCGATGCCACCGACTTCTACCTGTTCCGCAGCTACGAGCCCGGCCGCGCCGACTACGTGACGCTGATCGCCAACTACCAGCCGCTGCAGGACGCCTACGGCGGCCCGAACTACTTCTCGATGGATCCGAACGCGCTGTACGAGATCCACGTCGACCACAACGGCGACAGCCGCGAGGACCTGAGCTTCCAGTTCCGCTTCAGCAACCGCCTGGCGGCCGGCGGCGCGGGCGTGGCGCTGCCCATCGGCGGCAAGAACGTCGCCATCCCGCTGATCCAGGCCGGTGCCGTCTCCAACGTGCGCGACGCCAACCTCAACCTGGCCGAGACCTTCACGCTCACCGTGGTGCGCGGCGACCGCCGCCGCGGCATGGCCCAGGCCGTCACCAACACCGGCACCGGCACCACCGTCTTCGACAAGCCGGTCGACAACATCGGCGTCAAGACCATCGCCGACTACCCGACCTACGCCGCGCGCCACATCCACACCGCCAGCATCCCGGGCTGCAGCCAGCCGGCGCGCGTGTTCGTGGGCCAGCGCCAGGACCCGTTCGCGGTCAACCTGGGCACCATCTTCGACCTCGTCAACGCGCCCGTGGGCGTGATCACCGACCCGGCGCTCATCGGCGCCGCGCCCAACACCATCGGCGACAAGAACGTCACCACGCTGGCGCTGGAGGTGCACCGCAGCTGCCTGAAGGCCGGCGAGACGGGCGACGACGTCATCGGCGCCTGGACCACCGCGAGCCTGCGCCAGGCGCGCCTGGTGAACCCGAACCCGGCCGCCGGCCACCAGCAGGCCGAGAAGGCCGGCGGCGCCTGGGTGCAGGTGTCGCGCCTGGGCATGCCGCTGGTCAACGAGGTCGTGATCGGCCTCAAGGACAAGGACCGCTTCAACGCCTCGGCGCCGCGCAACGACGCGCAGTTCGCCGACTACGTGACGAACCCGACGCTGCCGGCGCTGCTGGAGATCGCGCTGGGCCTGCCGAACATCGCGCCGACGAACTTCCCGCGCACGGACCTGGTGACGACCTTCCTCACCGGCATCGCCGGCGTCAACCAGCCGCGCAACGTGGTGGCCTCGGAGATGCTGCGCCTGAACACGGCGATCGCGCCGGTGCCCTTCGAGATGCAGAACCGCCTGGGCGTGGTCGGCAACCTGCTGGCCGGCGGCAGCGACAACGCGGGCTTCCCCAACGGCCGCCGGCCCAAGGACGACGTCGTCGACATCGCGCTGGTGGCGGTGATGGGCGGCCTGTGCATGGCCAACGGCAATGGCAACGCGCTGGGCTTCGGCGCCGACTGCAACCCCTCGAAGGTGCCGCTGGGCGCGACGGCGTTCAGGCTGCACGACGCGGTCGACCAGGCCGTGGTGCCGCTGCTGCCGGGCTTCCCGTACCTCAACCACCCGCTGCCGGGCAGCCGCTGAGCGCCAGGGCACCAGGAGACACCCCGCATGAACACGCCACTGCCCCGCCCGCGGGCGGCCCTGCTGGCCGCCCTGGCCAGCCTCGGGCTGCTCGCCGCCTGCGGCGACGACCCCTACGAGGCCGAGCCGCCCGCACCGCCGGTGGCCGAGGACACGGTGCCTGCCAGCGCCACGGCCTCGACCACGGCCTTCGTGCAGTTCACGGCCTCGCTGCCGGCCGACGACCGCGCCGACCCGCGCCGCCTGGACGGCGTGACGCCGCCGACCAGCGAGACGGCCGATCCCGAACCGGTGAACTGACGGCTGGCGCACCCCGCGGGGTGCGCGGCCCAGGCCCGGCCCACCGGCCCCGGTGGGCCGGGCCTTTTGTCGCTGGGGGTCTGGGTCCCGCCGCAGACGCGGCGGGCGTTGGGGGATGAACCGGTGTCAGCGCGCGGCCGCGGGCCGCACGTCGAAGCTCACGCCGAGGAAGTCGCTGTCCCAGGCCTCGTCGGCCGCGGGGCGCAGCAGGATGCTGCGCACCAGCCAGCGCGCGGCCAGCGGCAGCGGCAGCTCGACCACGCCCTCGGCATCCGTGCGCAGCCACAGGCCCACGGGGCTGAGGTCGTTGCGCAGCTCCAGCGCGTGGCCGGGCAGCGGCTGGCCTTGCCAGAGCAGGCGCGCGCGCAGGCGGTCGCCGCGCTGCGGGCCGCCCGGGGGCAGCGCGAGCTCCAGGTCCAGCGGCAGGGGTGGCGGGGGCGCGGCGCCGGTGTCGGCGCGGCCGGTGGGGGCGTCGATCCAGCGCGCGTGCTTGCGGAAGCGCTCGCGCCAGGGCCGGCCCTGGGCCTGCAAGGCCTGCCAGCGCTCGCGCAGCGCGGCGTCGGCGCGCGCCTCGTCGAGGTAGGCGGGCACCAGGGCGGGGTCGAGCTCCAGGGCCGTGGGCCGCGTCTGCACGCGGCAGTCCAGGGCCGCGAGCGCGGGCACCGGCCGTGTGGTGCGCAGCCACAGCGTGTCGGGGCGGTCAGCCGCCCAGCGCAGCGGCCAGGGGCGGCCGGCGGCCGCGCCCTGGCCGTGGCAGACGGCCTCGGCCAGCTGCTCCACGGGCACCGGGCCCTGGTGCTGGGGGAAGCGCTCGCCGGTGCCCAGCGCCAGCACGCGCTCGCCGCGCTCCCCGCTGGGCAGCGGCGCGAGCCAGGTGTCGTGGGCGCGCGCGGGCGCGGCGCTCAGCAGGCCGAGCGCCACGGCCAGGGCCGTGGCCCGCAGCGGCGCGGCGTGGCGGCGAAACGGGCGGGCCCCGGCGCGGCGCATGGGGCTCAGAACCCCGTGCGCAGCGTCAGCCGCACGCGGCGCGGCTCGGCCGGGTGCAGGTGGCGGTCGAGCACGGGCTCGGCCTCGCCGGGCAGCTGCGACTCGTAGGCGTACTGGATGTCGTCGACGGCGCGGTCGAAGAGGTTGCTCACGTCCAGCGCCAGCGTCACGCGCGGCGCCAGGCGCCGGGCCAGGCGCAGGTTGACGGTGGACGCCGGCCGCGAGCGCAGCGTGTTGTCCTCGGTCAGCGCCGCGGAGCCCAGGTAGCGCCACTGCAGGCTGGCGTCGAGGCCGGCCACGTCGCGCAGCGTCAGCGCCAGCGCGGCCACGCGGTCGACGGCGTTGGGGATGCGCGAGCCGTCGCTCAAGCGCGCGTGGTTGAAGGCCAGGTCGGCGTCCACGACCACGCCGCGCGCGGGCGTCCAGCGCTGGTTGATCTCGATGCCGCGGCGGCGGCTGGCCAGGCTGGGCTCGTTGCCGCCGGCGTCGCCCACGTAGACCAGCTCCGAGGCCGAGCGCAGGCCCCACAGCACGACGGAGCTCTGCAGCCCGGGCACGGCCTCGGTGCGCAGGCCGATCTCGGCAGCGTCCACCGGCACCCAGGTGGGCACGGGCGCCAGCGGCTCGCCGCTGCGCGGGTCGGTGCGCGTGGTCATGCCGCGCGCGTCGTTGCTGTGCAGGCCGCGGCCGGCGTTGAACGAGAGCTCGGTGCGCGGCGTCACCGCCCACACCAGCGTGGCCTTGGGCGACCACTGCGTGGCGCTGGCGCGGCCGCCGTTGGCCGGCAGCGTGAGCGCGTCGACGCGCGCGCTCAGGTGGTCGGCGCGCAGGCCCAGCACGGCGCGAACGGCGGGCGAGAGCTCCAGCGCCGTGTTCGTCTGCTCGATGCGGTCCTCGCGCACGGTGGCGGTGACGGCGCGGGCGACGCTGTCGTACAGGCCGTTGCGGATGCGGTCGTGGCGCAGCTGCAGGCCCAGCGTGGTGGTGGCGGGCAGGCCGCCGAGCGCGTGGTCGACGCTGCCCGCCAGCTCGCCGCCGGCGCTGAGGCGGCGGTCGCGCTGCTTGAACTGGTCGCCGTCGTCCGGGCGCTCCAGCGCGTAGGTGAAGTTGGAGTTGAGGTCGAGGTCGCTGTGGATCAGCCAGGCCGAGGCCGAGCGCTTGCCGCGCTCGCCGTGCTCGTGCCACTCGCCCGCGAGGCTGTGGCGCGCGCTGTCGCCGCCGCTGGTGGCGTCCAGCGAGTCGAAGCGGCCGAAGCCCGTGCCGGGCGGCAGCAGCCGCTCGGGCACCTGGTCGGTGGCCGTCCAGCGCTGGCCGTAGCCCTGCAGCGACAGCTGCCAGCCGCGCGTGCGCGTGCCGCCGGCCAGCGTGAGCACGCCGCTGGCCTTGCGCTGGCGCTGCGGCACCGTCCAGGGGCCGTCGCCGGCGGCGAGCTCCAGGCCCGCCAGCAGCGACACGCCCTCGGCCAGCGGCCGCGAGGCCGCGGCCACGGCCCGGCGGTGGCCGTCGCGGCCCAGCGTCACCAGCCCCAGCGGCGCCGGCAGCGTGGTGACGAGGCGGATGTCGGCCGAGCCCGCGGCGGCGAAGTCGCCCACCGCGGCGGTGTAGGGGCCCTTGCGGTAGTCGATGCGCTGCACCAGCTCCGGGATCAGGAAGTTCAGGTCGCTGTAGCCCTGGCCGTGGCCGTGGCTGGGCATGTTCACGGGCAGGCCGTCCACGCGCGTGGCGAAGTCGGTGCCGTGGTCGAGGTTGAAGCCGCGCAGGAAGTACTGGTTGGCCTTGCCCTCGCCCGAGTGCTGCGTGACGACGACGCCGGGCACGAACTCCAGCACGTCGCCCGGGCGCTGCAGCGCGCGCGCCAGCACGGCCTCGCGGCGCACGGTGCCGGCGCTGGCGGCGTCGTGGCTGCCGACGGCGTTGTCGTAGTTCCCCTGCACCACGATGGTCGTGGGCAGCGTGGTGTCGGCGGCGCCGTGCGTGGCCTGGGCGGGCGGGGCGGCGGCGGCGAGGGCGGCGCACAGCGCCTGCACGGCGCGGGCGACCGGGCGGGCCGGGGGGGCGGGGTGGTGCTTCATGCCCGCAGGTACGCAGGTCTCGGCGGCCCGGATGCGGGGCCGCAGGCCCCGCGCCGTGACGGGCTGCACAGGCTGTGGCGCCGGGCGCCAGCCCCGCGTCAGCGCGGCTCGCCGGCGCGCATCGCTCCATGCGGATCTTGCATGACGCCCCATCCCCAGGTGGTTACGGGCCGATTACAGAGATCCGACAATGCCCGCCCCACGCCGCATCCGGCGAGGGCCGCCGCCCGCGGCCCTGGCCCGATGTCGCATCCCCCGTTCCTCACTTCACCATGATTGGATCCACCATGAACCGTCCCGCGATGGAAGGCTTGCGCCTCAACGTGCCGGCCTACGTCAAGCACGCCCGCCTCGTCGAGTGGGTGGCGCAGATCGCCGCGCTCACCGAGGCCGAGAGCGTGTACTGGTGCGACGGCAGCGCCGAGGAGTACCAGCGCCTGACCGAGCAGCTCGTGGCCGCCGGTACCCTGATGAAACTCGACCCGGTCAAGCGCCCGCGCAGCTTCCTGGCGCGCAGCGACGCGTCCGACGTGGCGCGCGTGGAAGACCGCACCTACATCTGCAGCGCGAACAAGGACGACGCCGGCCCCACCAACAACTGGATGGACCCGGCCGCCATGCGCGAGCTGCTGCAGACGGGTGACAAGGCCCTCTTCAAGGGCGCCATGAAGGGCCGCACGATGTACGTCGTGCCCTTCAGCATGGGCCCGCTGGGCAGCCACATCGCGCACATCGGCGTCGAGCTGACCGACAGCCCCTACGTGGCCGTGAGCATGCGCACCATGACGCGCATGGGCCGCGGCGCACTCGACGTGCTGGGCGACAGCGGCGAGTTCGTGCCCTGCGTGCACACCGTGGGCGCGCCGCTCGCGGCCGGTCAGAAGGACGTGCCCTGGCCCTGCAACCCCACCAAGTACATCGTCCACTACCCCGAGACGCGCGAGATCTGGAGCTACGGCTCGGGCTACGGCGGCAACGCGCTGCTGGGCAAGAAGTGCTTCGCGCTGCGGATTGCGTCGACGATGGGCCGCGCCCAGGGCTGGCTCGCCGAGCACATGCTGATCCTCGGCGTCACCACGCCGGCCGGCAAGAAGTACCACGTGGCCGCCGCCTTCCCCAGCGCCTGCGGCAAGACCAACTTCAGCATGCTCGTGCCGCCCGCCGGCTACGAGGGCTGGAAGGTCACGACCATCGGCGACGACATCGCCTGGATCAAGCCGCACGCCGACGGCCGCCTGTACGCCATCAACCCCGAGGCGGGTTACTTCGGCGTCGCGCCCGGCACCAACGACCACACCAACCCCAACTGCATGGCCTCGCTCAAGAGCGACGTCATCTTCACGAACGTCGCGCTCACCGACGACGGCGACGTGTGGTGGGAAGGCATGACCGACACGCCGCCGGCGCACCTGATCGACTGGCAGGGCAAGGACTGGACGCCCGCCATCGCCAAGGAGACGGGCGCCAAGGCCGCGCACCCCAACGCGCGCTTCACCGTGGCCGCCACCGCCAACCCGGTGCTCGACCCCGAGTGGGACAACCCCGAGGGCGTGGCCATCGACGCCTTCATCTTCGGCGGCCGCCGCAGCACCACGGTGCCGCTGGTGACCGAGGCCCGCACCTGGGTCGAGGGCGTGTACATGGCCGCCACCATGGGCAGCGAGACCACGGCCGCCATGGCCGGCGGCAACGGCGCCGTGCGCCGCGACCCCTTCGCCATGCTGCCCTTCGTGGGCTACCACATGGCCGACTACGTGCAGCACTGGCTGGGTCTGGGCGAGAAGCTCGCCAAGGCCGGCGCCAAGCTGCCCGGCATCTACTGCGTCAACTGGTTCCGCAAGGGCGCCGACGGCAAGTTCGTGTGGCCGGGCTACGGCGAGAACATGCGCGTGCTGGAGTGGATGGTCGGCCGCATCGAGGGCCGGGCCCAGGGCGCCGAGAACGTGTTCGGCACCAGCCCGCGGTTTGAAGACCTGCGCTGGGACGGCCTGGCCTTCACGCGCGAGCAGTTCGCCGCCGTGATCGGCATCGACAAGGCCGCCTGGCAGCAGGAGCTGACGCTGCACGCCGAGCTGTTCAAGCAGCTCGAGAGCAAGCTGCCAGCGGCGCTGCCGGCCACCAAGGCGCAGATCGAGGCGCGGCTCGAGCAGCTCTGACGCCCGGTTGAGCGACGACCCCCGGACGCGCCTGCTGCACGCCTTCGACCGTCAGGTCGAATGGTGCGCGGCCGGCGCGTCGCCGTTTTCAGCGCGTGTGCTGGCGCTGTCGCGGCGCTGGCTGGCCGGCGAGCCCGAAGCGCTGGCCGCGCTCGCCGCGGTGGATGGCGACCCGCTGGCCGCCGCCGTCTCGCTGCGCTGGCTGGGCGCGCTGCACCACCTGGCGCTGCTCGGGCGCGGGCCCTGGGCCGCGCTGTGGCCGCCCGCGCCCGGGCCGGTCGACGACGAGGCGCTGGTGCAGGCCCTGGCCCGCGCCTGGCACGGCGAGCGCCCGCATGTCGAGCGCGCCCTGGCCCGCGCGCCCCAGACCAACGAGGTGATGCGCAGCGCCGCGCTGCTGCCCGGCCTGCTGCACGTGGCGGCGCGGCTGCAGCGGCCGCTGCAGCTGGCCGAGATCGGCGCCTCGGCCGGGCTCAACCTGTGGTGCGACCATTTCCACCACGCGCCTGCGGGCGCCGCCTGGCGCTGGGGCGACGCGACCGCGGCGCTGACGCTGGCCACCGCGTGGCGCGGCCCGCCACCGCCGCTGCAGGC
>ERZ1066137.1433-NODE-1433-length-11586-cov-8.845547_pt1 | contig 11586 bp, 8 predicted proteins | sample MGYA00382784_ERZ1066137 | MGnify/ENA primary metagenome ERZ1066137 (study PRJEB33369, sample SAMEA5778367) | biofilm metagenome | biome: Industrial cooling water; feature: Water cooling tower basin; material: Biofilm | place: United Arab Emirates | collected... | reverse complement strand
CGCCGCCGCAGGCTGATGGACCACTTTCAGGCGGCAACTATCTTGACACCCACCGACCGCTCCGGCAACCTCCTGATCCTGGACGAAGCCCACCACGCCGCCCCCTCCTCCGGCGGCCGCTACGGCATCGACAGCCAATTCACCCGCGCCATCCGCGACCTAGCCCCGCGCTTCGAACACCGCCTCTTCCTCTCCGCCACCCCCCACAACGGCCACAGCAACAGCTTCTCCACCCTCCTAGAGCTCCTCGACCCCTACCGCTTCACCCGCGGCACCCCCGTCCGCCCCCGCGCCCTGGACGAGGTCATGGTGCGCCGCCTGAAGGAAGACATCCGCCAAGCCCACGGCGGCTTCCCCGAGCGCCACGTCCTACGCATCCCCATCGACCACCTGCCCGAGGACGCCCCCGAACTCCAACTCTCCCGCCTCCTCGACCGCTACCGCACCCTGCGCGAAGCCGCCTACGCCCACGCCCCCAAACGCCAACAAGCCGCCGCCGGCCTGGTCTGCGTGGGCCTCCAACAGCGCCTGCTCTCCTCCATCGACGCCTTCGCCCGCATCCTCGCCGTCCACCAACGCACCCTCGAACGCGCCGCCCCCACCGCCGCAACCTCGCGCCACGATTCGACCGCTGCCAACGGGTCCCCCAGGAGTCAGAGTAGTTGCCGTCTAGGGGCCTACCGAGTTTCTGCGCCTCGCCCAAGGCGGTCGCGGTCTAACCCAGAAGCAGGATGCCCGTCTCTTAGACGATACCGAAGTGGAATGTCAACTCATGAGGGCCAAAAGCACTTGACAGCCTGAATGAAGCATGAAACAATACCGTGCATCTTGAGTGCGATCGATCCGGACCTGCCGCGACCCTCAATAGTCTCCGGCATGCGTAGCGCTCACGGCTCGCATTCGCCCAATTGTAAGGTGATTGGGACTCTACAGCCCGCATCACTAGAAAACCAATAAACAGAGCTTACCTCCGGCTATGAAGCTGATTTTCAGTCACTTGCTTGCGCTCGCTCACACCCTGCTCGCATCGACGCAGGAAGTGGACCTGGACCAGATCAAAAAGGATTTGGTCCGTCAACTGGTCAACGCATCCTGGCCCGTGGATGTCGCTGTCTCTGTAGCCACGTGCCAAGCCCCGATTCTTGCCCAGGCGACTCTGGGCGATCCAGAGCAAGCAAGAGATCGTGTGGAGCGATTAAAGGGACTGGGAAAGCATGCCCCAGCGATGAGGTTGCTCTACGACGCACCGGACCTGACCGAGGTGGTCCTCGGCCATCCTGATCCCTCCACCGCCGCGGAAATCCTGTATGAACTAGGCGACCGAGCGGATGTCAGGAACACCATCCTAATGTTCCCAGCGGAGACACTTGAGGTGGTTGACCTGCTGGTTGAGTACCGCGAGGCACTGACCAGCCGTCCCCTGGAAGATGAAGGGTTCGACACACTGCCCGTTCACCTATTCCTGACATCGACGGCGGCAGAGGAACCGTATCGTCAACTGGTGGCAGACTTACTCCTGTGGTCAAGCGCATCGACCGAGCGGAGAATCGCCGTGATCGGGAGCCTGAGTCGCACTTCAATCGAAATGAGGCGGATGATTAGGGCTTCTCCCGAGCCTGTCGCCGCCGCGGCTCGGACCTGGATGCGATACTGCGATGACTATCCTGACCGAGTAGAGTGGATCTGTGGCGTTCAGCTCGAACTCGATCAAATACTTGAGTTCTTTCAATGCACAAACAGCAGACTGATGGCGGAGCGCATCGGATTGGATGCGCCCATGATGATTATCGACATGGGAGTGTCCGAGTCCATTCGGGCAGACCTATCTCAAATCATTCCCTACACCGACGCGGAAATGCGGGCAGATATGAGGCTACTGAGCGGTCAATATGGCTTACCGCAGCTGCTGGCAAGGACCTCGCTTCCACCGGGAACGATGAAGGCTGCGCTCAGGGCGGCAACAAGCGACACCCAGAAGCTCAGGAGATGGCTGAGTCTCTCAGATCAAGCGATCGCGAGAGATGTAGGGACCCTGGATATGGGCTTATGGGGTTATGTGCCATTCGTTGATATCTCGGCAAAGCTGATAGATGGACGGGAGATAACCGCAATCGATGGAGTCATGGTTGCGGTCGATGCCGTGTCCTTGATCGTACCCATGGCGAAAGGAGTTGGAGGTCTCAGGCACGCAGGGAAGATCCTCAAAGCTGACATAGAGAAGATAGCCTCCAAATACGGCAAAGAAGCAGCACAACGAGCCATGAAGCTCGCAAGACATCCAGCGCAACTTCAAAAAGAGCTTCCCGAAGTTTTTGAAGCTGCTCTCAAGGCAAGCGTTAAGCGTGAACTGAAGGATGGTGGCCTGGATATCACCAAATTAGTTACTTGGGCCTACGAGAAAATGGGCGCCAATGGCAGGTACTTGAAGAAAATCTCCGCGCTCGAGCCTCGCATCTTCATGAGGCCTGACCGCAAAGTGATTTTCTTGCCGCACAAGACCTTGCTCGGCCGCGTGCTGAAAGAAACTATAGACAACAAGGGCTTTGAAGTTGCGATCGAAAATAGCCTACAGGCCGCTTCGGCGATCGCTCCTCACGTGAAAGCATCTGCAGATGAAGCGATTAAGCAGATCAATGCGATCTGGCTCGCCGTCAACGAACCTAAAGGTCTCGGCGCTCTTATGCTTTATAAAGCTACGGGCATGTGAGCCTCTGATACCCCCCCCCAGCAAGATGCAGATGAACTCAAAGATCCGACTGGTTCTTGTGTCGACCCTCATCGCCCTCATCGCATTCCAGCAGAGTGCGCGGGCCGACAAGCTCAATAACCTGCTCAAGAAGGCCGCGCGCATAACAGATGATGTAGCCTTGCGCAGTTCGGATGATGTTCTCGCCCGGATCAGAACGATCCCGCGCCTGATGCCCAGTAAAGAGGCCCTAGCCGCTGCATCCAAGCAGGGAATCGGCGAGGCGACGGACATCAGGTCGGCGGCTGTGCTGCTGGACGGAGCCCAGCGCATCGAGAAGGCCGTACCCGACCTCCTATTGAGGAGCAACCTGATCGCCAGGCATGGGCATGACGCCATCTTGTCTGCTGGTTTAAGGTCAAGCGCAGCAGATGACCTGATTTATTTGCATAGCTACCTCCAAAAACTCGATCTGCCGCTCTCAGGGAGATTCCGCACAGCAACTATGGCCGACTACGCGCGGGTAGTCGAGGACGATGTCAGATGGGGCTTCTGGACGAAGTACGTCAAGCCGCACAAGCAGCTATGGGCCGGAGGCGCCGCTTTGACTGCCTACCTGGTCAATCCCGAATACTGGCATGACTCCTTGGGCAATATCGTGGAAGGCTCTGTCCACTTGGCAGCCGACCTGGCCGGGGAGCAGCTTGCAGCAGTGTTGCGCGGAGCCAAGACGGGTGCAAACGCGCTGACCGAGCCGGTGGTCCAGGAAATCAAGTCGTTTTTCACGGGAAGCCCAACAGTGATACTGACTGCGATCGCCATTCTCTCCCTGCTAGCCGCCCTCCTGATTGCCCCATTGCGGCAGCGCTTGCTCAAGACCTTCCGGTATCTTTTCGTCGCCGAGCCCAAGAGTGCCCATGGCAAGGACACGTTCTGAGAGTATGCAGCGCACCGCGGGAGTCTATCGAATTGGTCTTTTTGGCCGCTCGAACGCTGGGAAAACCAGCCTGCTCCTGGCTCTGAGCGATCTCAAGGACTCCGCACTAGTGGAGGGGAGGCGCTGGTCGGTCGCCTATCTCCCGCCCGTCAAGGGGCAAGGTCATGATCCCGTCGCTTATGAAAAGCTGAAGAGAGGCGATGAGCTGCTTTCCGCTGCTCGGGCAGCGATGAGAGCAGAAGGGCGGACGCCAGTCACGCCGGAGGATGCGAAAACTACCCTGTCGAGGTTCCAGCTAGCCTGTGACGGATCGAGCGTCATCATTGAACTTTGGGATTTCGCAGGAGAAATCCTGGCACCGAGCAGGCTTGGTGACACCGAGAGTCATGGCCATGCCCTAGCCAAGAGGATCGCCCATGCGGATGGCATGCTGATGCTTGCCCCCGCTGACGACGGCAGTGAAGAATCGGTCCTAGATGCAGAAAGAACCGAGCAAGTCATTCAGGCTATCGCGCGGCTCCATGACTGGATCAAGAGTCATGACGAGCTGGCGGATGTCCGTGAACGGCCCTTCGCCTTGCTGATCACGAAGGCCGATAGAACTCCCTCAGGTGCTTTAGCGCTCGAGGAATATGGGGAACCGGCGGTTCAGGCGATGCACGCCATCGAGTCTCTGATCGGGGCTGACCGCACTCGTTGGTTTCCGCTCAGTGCCCTTCCGGGCCATTCAAGGGCAGATGCCTTGCTGGCCCCACTCATATGGGCGGTGGATGCCATCGATAGCCAGGTGCTTGCTTATGCCCAAGTCATTCGCTCTCAGTCCGTCTTCCGGGTTGGGATCAAGCATAAGTTCCGCGCGACCGAGTACCTGACGCGCCTGATCAATCGCCGAAAAACCGCTAGATCCTCCGATCAGATTCTCTCGGGCGCTCGATACGAATTAGCCAAGATCCGGAAAGCACTCCTTGGATTCGCAGGAATCCTCGCGACTTTCTCACTATCCGCCATTTTCGTGTGTCTTTCGTTACTAGATAAATCAAGGGCCACCACGCATTCATCGATGTTGAGTAATCCAAACGCTACAGAAAGTGTAGTTCGGGCCGCTCAGGATTACCTTGATCGATACGATCAAGGCTGGCGCCAATACTTGCTATTTCGGCTTTCTGCTGAAGAACTCGGCGCGTTAAAGCGCAATGCCTCAGAGCTTCTGGCGAACCGAATGATGAACCAAGTGCGATCCGAATCGGACTTGGCAGCACAAAAGTCCCATGCTGAACAGTTACTCGGTTCCTATCCAGGCACCAGTCATGCTCCAGAGGCTGTGCAGATCCTCGAGTCGATCTCCAGGACAGAGACTGCACGCAAGTACGAGGAATGGATTGCCGCATTAGAGCTAGAAGCAGCCGATCCACTCCTCGATGCAGACGGGCTAGGAGAATTGGCAAAAAGATTAACTTCAACTCCTAGCGTTCTGCAAGAAGACGAGGCTCAACGAGGCCGGAGGGTCGCCCTCCGGGAGAAAGTTCTCCAGCGCGGAGAGGAGCAAAGAGAGAGCGCTAACGTGACCAATTTGCTAAGGCATGTGGAGCAGGCTATAAAAGATGCCCTACCGAGCGAATGCCTGCGCGCCCTACAAAAAAATAAGGGACTTCTTGAGAACCAAGAAGTAAAACGGATGATAGCAGGGCTGAAAGTTTCTTGGAGAGATTGCATCCAAGACTGTGCCGTTAAGGCTAAGGCACAAGCCGCTTTTGAACGAGGCATTACCGAACTCAAGCGTACCCTTGAGTATGAGTCGGTGGCTACCGAAGTCCTAAAAATTCAGATAAAAGAAGGCGTAGACGAAGCAATCGATGGGCTGACTGATGCATGGGATCGTTACGAGTATGATCTCTTGTGTAAGCGACCACAGTTAAAGTTCGCCGAAGACTACTTAGAATCTGGTCATCGCAAGTGCATGGAGCCGGTTGTGTTAGAGTGGAAACTCTGGCATGAAGGACTGGATCAAGTGCAGGAGCTGACTTTACGTTTGACGGAAGTACACTGGGATCAGAAAGAAGGTCCTGACGACCCGATGCTAGACTTCTTCGTAAATGAAGTCGAGGTGCTCAAGAAACGGAGGCTCGAAAATGATGCGGCTGGAGAGCATGCCCTGATTTCCGACGCTGTTCATCAACTGAGCAGTAAACCGAGTAGCACGATCAAGATAGAGCTCGCCCTCTGGGATTATGATCTGTTTAATCGGGACGATTACGTAACTGGTCTGGAAGAAAACGAGATAAGTCTTGTCGGCCTAATGAGATCTGGACTGACTTTGCGCTTGGTCGACGGGCAAAAGGTTCACAAGGTCAAATTTAGGGTCGATGGCTATCCAAGCGAACCTGAACTTAAAGTGTGGACTCCATGCAAATAGTGAAGAACCGCCAGATCATTCTTGTTCTCCAATCTGCCAGGCTTTCAGGCACTGATTGTCAGTATGTAATCGGCACTGGTGCCTCTCTTGGACCGAGAGAACTTGCGGTGCTAGAGACGAGCAAATCGTCAGTCTCCGTTAGCCACCAAGTCATCCAAGCCAAAACGCAGAGGCCTGGACCTGAGAAGCTCGTCTTCGATACTGGTTACGAGCTTGAGCCCGGGGAGCGGAAAGCTGTCGAGCAACGACTTCGGGGCTTTCTTTCGGAACTGCCGGCGGTTCTTGCACAGGTTACTGGTCAGTCAGGTTCCAACGGCATTCTGCAGAGCGACATGTTGGCACGTTGGTCCTTGGAACTTCAGGTGCTCCTCAAGGATCCGCAGCGCAAGTCCTCGAGGAGTATGTTTGGCCGAGCCAAGAAGCCAGCTGCGTTCTTCCCAGTTTTGGGTGCCGCAATGGGGCTTTTTCTTGTGTCGCACCTTGTGAATTGTGCCGGTCCCTCCGTGTTGAAAGACATGCTGGCTGGAGTGCATAAGGGAGCCAATGACCGCAGGATCGAGCGCATCCTTAGCTGGAAACGCCCAGGAGCTGCTGACCCATACACCAATGAGGCCCTTTATCGCGATGTCCTCTGCCTGATAGCGGATCTACCCGCGACTTACTCGCTTGGGGATCTGGTCCGAGGGCTCCGGTCTCTCAACGGACTGCGCCTCCAAGCGAGTCCAGCAGTTGCAGACAAAAAGACTGACTACTCCGATCAAGAGCTGCAGATGATGCTTGCTGATGAGGATCTGCGTCGATCGTTTCTTCGACTCTGGACTACGGAGGGAAAGCCTGATTTCCGCGGACATCTTCGGAATAGCACCTTTCATCATCAGAAGGAATACGATTCCTTAGAACGTCTTCTTCCCGCACAGCTGCATGAGGGCTCTGCTGCGCTCTTTCGAAGCCTTGTTAGGAAGACGGTCAACCTTCCGCAGAATCGGGAGAGTACCTTCCTTGACTCTGAGTATAGGGAGCGAGTCGATGACGCACTTAAACAACTGCAATATGAATTGCAACCAGCAAATACAACGGAATCCGCCTTGCCTGCCTTCACCCTATTCACTGCCTTAGACTGCAAAAACGCATTTTACCTCGAGAAATTTTTTCAACGCATCCAATTCGATACCAGAAAACCAGCTAAAGCATACTCCTCCGAAAGCCCCTTCGAAAGGTTGAATGTCCTCGGCTACGAGAATGATCCTCTCCGGGCCGTTTTGTGGTCCTGGATCGAATTCTGCCAGGGCTTAGACTCTGAATCTTGAGTGGTCGGCCCCTCGGTATGAGTCGTGTCACCTCCACTTGGCAACGATCAGCGTGATGGTATATGCTTCTTGGTTAGCGTCGGAACAGAGATCTAGGCAACACTATCGGGCCCCCGGCGGCTTGTGCGTTAGCTGCCTGGGGTGTCAGAAATCACTTCAACACAAGTCGTCGTGGCCGTAGCTGCCCCTGCTTGCACAAAGGCTCTTTCGCATGCCCACCCGCCCTCTCCGGCGACGAGACAACGCAAAGAGGATCCGGAACCTGAGGACTTTCTGGAGATGTCAAGGGACGGGAACACCCAACTCGCCCTGCTGACCGATGACAGCCGCTGGTTACCCAAATAGCCTGTCACCTCAGGGCCCGCATGGCGTAGAATAGGGAAGCCCCTATTGCTGTGAGCCAAGGCATGTAGGGAAAGCGGACGAAAATCCGTCGGCTTCTTAGGGTTGTACGGGAGGGTCGATTCGGAGAGACAGCTTCCCATCAGCGACCAAATTGGCCATCAAGGGCGCTGCAACGAGTGCCCTTTCCCTGGCGCAATGCTATCATGTCACCTTGCGCTGACGAGGTCAGCGTGGGCCTCGTAGCAACACCCTCGCCGGACCTCCATGGGAAAAGCAGAAGCAACGGTAGAAGAGCTTGTCAGCAGAATCGAACGTGGGCAGCTGCGCCTCCCCGAGATGCAGCGGCGCTATGTTTGGAAATCAACCCGGGTCCGCGACCTCCTTGACTCGCTGTATCGTGGCTACCCGTCCGGAGCGATCCTACTCTGGGAGACAGACGAGGATGTGCCGCTGCAGGACATGGCGGTGTCTCAGCAATCGAATCCGTACCATGAGACGCAGCTGCTGCTCGATGGGCAACAGCGCCTCACCTCACTATCGGCTGTGATTCGTGGCGAACCGGTCAAGGTGCGGGGCAGGAAGAAGCCTCTAGAACTACTCTTCAATTTGGAGCATCCTGACCGTCTGGAAATAGTCACAGAAGTTGATGAAGATGGGATCGACGATGAAGACGCCGATGTTCTAGGAGATGATGAGGCGGATTCCAGCGATGACGAGCTCCAGCAAAGGTTCGACCGGATGACCTTTGTCGTGGCAACAAGAAAACTCGAGCAACTGCCCCAATGGGTAAGGGTCACTGAGGTATTCAAGACAGATGAGGATGCTCCCTTCCTGGAACGCGCGGGCATCGAGAAGGTCAATGATCCACGCTACAAGAAGTATAGCCAACGCCTAGCGCGCCTAAGGGGGATACGGAAGTATGTCTATCGTATGGATGTGCTCGAGAGAACGCTCTCATACGACGAAGTCACCGAGATTTTCGTGCGAGTCAACTCTCTAGGCGCGAAGCTTCGAAGCTCCGACCTTGCACTGGCGCAAATCACGGCAAAATGGCGCAACTCACTAAAGACCTTTGAATCTTTTCAGCAGCGCTGCGAGAAAACAGGCTTCGATCTAGAGCTTGGATTGATCCTGAAGAACCTGGTCGTCTTCACGACCGGGCAGTCGAGGTTCTCGACGGTGGGCAATCAGCGCCTTGAGGCCCTAAAGGCCGGCTGGGAAGCCAGCTGCCTGGGCATGGAATTTGCGCTCAACTTCCTGAGGAGCAATGTGGGGATCGACGCTCCCGCACTCCTTTCGTCTCCGTACATCCTCATCACGCTTGCCAGTCATGGCCACCGAAGAGACTACTCGCTCTCGGCCGAAGAGTCCAAGCGCCTGCGGCACTGGGTACTCGTCGCGAATGCGAAAGGCCGCTATTCTCGGGGGTCGAGCGAGACGATCCTCGATCAGGATCTAGCGACCATTCGAGATGGAGGGGGTGCGCAGGAGCTAATCGACCGCCTGCGGCAGCAGGTCGGGCGCCTAGACATTGCGCCTGACGAACTCGAGGGCCGCAACCAACGCAGCGCGCTGTTTAAAACCATGTTCTTAGCGTTCCGCTCCGGAGGTGCCAGGGATTGGCGCTCCCAGGTGGCTATCGCCCTGGATCATTCGGGAGCTCAGCACAGACTCCAGTTCCACCACATCTTTCCGAAGGCTGTTCTCAAGTCTAGCTATACGAGACGAGAGACCGACGACATAGCCAACTTGTGCTTTATCGCGGGCAAGACCAACCGGCAGATCAGCGACAAGGCTCCGCGGGACTACTTCCCGTCGATGATCGAAAAGTCCGGTTTGTCGGTTTTCGATTCGCAGTGCATACCCACCGCGAATGCCCTGCTTGGGGTCGATAACTACAAGGAATTCTTGCTGGAGCGCAGAAGACTCATAGCGGCGTGCCTAAATCGCTTCCTGGCCGTTTAGGCCAGGTAGGATCAGAGTTCGGTCTGACCGTACTCCTATAGAACGTTCAAGATGCATGGATCCAGTGAAGGCCTTGTCAGCAGGATGCTCGTGCAGCGTCGCACGGTCAACCTTCAGCCTTTTTGGGCCACCAGGGCCCAGACTTAAGGACTCCTGATGATGAGGCTTGCGGGTCCCCCTTAGGACCATATGGATCGGCGAACCTGGCGGGATATCACGGGCTTCAGCGATATCGAGATAGCTGGCGTCTTCGCCGTCCGCGCGGCCCAGCAGGGTCATGGCGGACCAGTACAGGCGGCGCTGGGAGTCCTGGCGGTCGAAGCGCTGGACGCAGAAGGTGCGGCCGCGGCCGGCGAGGGATTCGAGGCGGGCGGGTGGAACGTGTATGCCACAGGCGCTGGTGAGCTGATGCAGCAGGAACTCCGCTCCGGCGACGTCGATGCGGTCGTCGCGCGATGGGAACTTGGCGATCCAGAGACTCCCGTCGGAATCGCGGAAGGTCGCTTTGGGGCGTGTTCCGCCGAGGCTGCTGCCCGGTTGTAGCTGGCTGGAGATCGCTGGGTCGAGGTCGGCGGTCGGGTCGGCCTCAAGGCGGCTTGCGGCCGCTTCGAGTTCGCGCAGGCGGGTGATCGGTGGGATGCCTGGGATACGGTCATCGAGCCAGCGCCCGCTGTCGGGGTCGCGCAAGCGCAGGGCGCCCAGGCGGCTTTGGTCCTGCACGCCGAGCAGGTAGTCCCAATCGGACAGGGTGCGCGGGCGGCGGGACTGGCTGGCGGCTTCGTCGCGCTCGCGGCGGTCCATCAGGCGGCGGCCCCAGCGATCGGGAGCAGTGTCGCGCAGGACGCCGTGGAGGGTGCGCGGCGAGGGCACGAAGAAGTCGCCAGGACCGAGTGGAAGTTCGGGGTCGATGGCGAAGCCTGGGCCGGTCTCGGCGAGCCACTCGTTGGCGTAGCGAAAACTCACGGTCACCCGCCCGCGTGGGTTGTCGGCTTGGAGCTCCCCGACAAGTTGCGGCTGCGCAGCGACCAAGCAATCATCGACCCAAACTTGAATCCACTCCATCAGGGCTTCCCTCGTCCGCGCGGGGGGGCTTTCTGGGCTTGGTCTTGCAGGCGGCGGCCCAGTTCGTCGTCGGCGGCGAGGTGGTCGATGTCGGTGGAGAGGCCGAGCACGCCGAGCAGGCGCACCAGGGTGGCGAGGCTGGTGGCGGAGTTGCCGGACTCGAGCTTGGCCAGGGTCTGCTTGGAGATCCCGATGCGGGCAGCCACGACCGCCTGGGTCAGCCGGCGGCGCTGGCGGGCGAGGCGCAGGCGCTCTCCGAGGGCCTCCAGCTGCTGCTCCGAGCGGGGGAAGATCGGGACGGTCCGCTTGGCCATGGTTCCATTAAATCGACTTCTGCCGCTCAGAAGTCTATTTTAATATGCTAGCACGGCCCCGAGGCGACCTGACCGGGCCCGGATCCGAGCCCGTGGGCCGGTCAGGAGCAGACCTTGGGGCCGGGCAGGCTTCCCGGCGGATCCCTGGGAAGTGAGGGGCACCCGCGCTCCTGGAGCTGCCCAGGCATCGAGCGAACAGATACCTAACCCTCGCGCCCAGGTGCGTAACGATTGACGTCCCCTAACTGCGCAAGAGCTGACGTCCCATCACACATGGACGGGGCCTGGGGGCACGGAAAGAGGTCGCCAGGGCCGAGCGGAAGTTCGGGATCGATAGCGAAGCCCGGGCTGCGCTCGGACAGCCGCCGGTTGGCGTAGCGGAAAGGCTCGGTGATCCCGTCGCGTGGGTCGTCTGCTCGGAGCTCCGCCACAAGCAGGGGCTCCGCAGCGACCTGCCCGCCATGGATCAGACTCGGGAGGCGCTCCTTCAGAACTCTCCGGGGCCGGTCGGAAAGGGCGGACTCACGGGCCTGCGGAGATCTCGAGGGGGTCGGGGC
>ERZ1066137.1426-NODE-1426-length-11648-cov-8.232813_pt1 | contig 11648 bp, 17 predicted proteins | sample MGYA00382784_ERZ1066137 | MGnify/ENA primary metagenome ERZ1066137 (study PRJEB33369, sample SAMEA5778367) | biofilm metagenome | biome: Industrial cooling water; feature: Water cooling tower basin; material: Biofilm | place: United Arab Emirates | collected... | reverse complement strand
ACTGTCAACTGTCCACTGTCCACTGTCCACTGTCCACTGTCCACTGTCCACTGTCCACTACCCTTGGTCAGCACTTCTAGAACCGCGACGGGTTATCCTGAAGGCGACGCCGGATAAAGATTGCGACTCCGACTCTGCTTCTTGGCGGGAAGGGGCTGGAACTAAATCTTTTCTGGACACTCCTCGCCAGCGCAAGGTGCGGGTTTTCAGCCAGGACATGCGTCCGAGGACGGGTTTTTGTGCCGGTTGCAATCCTTGGAAAACTTCCGACAAAGGCATATCCAAAGATACCGACTTCGACTCCCGCAGCTTGTGCCAAACCGAACGGGACATCAGCAGAGTGTGTTCTACTTCTTCTGCCCCTATTTGTCGCAAATATTCTTCTCGTTCTGGTTGATAATCCGCAGAAGTTAAGAGTAACAATTGGGTGGGAAAATCTTGAGTAATCCGTGCCATTTGGGCGAGCAATTCGGGGTACAGCCAGGTGTAGGCTGGGTGTACGGTTAATTCGGCTACATGGGGTTTAGTGCCATTGCGCGACAGATGCATCTGAAAATAGCCGATAGCTGCTTTGCGCTGGGATTCAAACACGTAGCCGCTGACGACTTCGGTTTGAGAAAGCCACTGCTGGATGCCTTCAATTAAAGCGGCAACAAAACTGGTTTTAAAATCTGTATTGTGGCGGTCGAATACTTGGCGCACCAAGGGGGGCATCGATGCGGTATCTAATTGATACAGCAGTTGGGCATCGGCGTTGCTGACTGGTAGCAGATTGGGTAAATCGGGTTCTCGCTCTTGCAATTCTGCTAGCATGGATGGAGCGATCGCCCAATACGTCATGTGCGCCAAAGGCTGAAAACCATTGCGCCGATACAGTGCCAGCAATGTTTTATCGTGGATATTGACTTCGAGCAACCAAGTGCGCGCCTCTAAAATTGTCTCAAAGCAATAGCGCAACAGTTGCGAGCCTACTTCTAGACTGGATACTTGGGGGTCAACTACGACTCTATCTACCCGCCAAGTGCTGCGCGTGCGATTAAACGGCGATACTTGAATCGCGGCTAAAATGCTTTGAGCTTTAGAGACGACATAGGCTGTAAACTTGTAGCGGAATGGGTTGGGGAACCAGCTCAAAAGCTTGAGTACCCAGTACCAGCGACGTACCCGTTCTAGTTGCTGCTTGGTATGGGCACAACAACTGTGGTGTTCTGCTAAACAAGATTGCACCACGATATTTTTGATCGCTTCCAAGTCCCGATATTGCACGGGACGGATGAGGGCGTTGGTATCCTGGGGGGAAGAGAGATCCATTTTTTGTCGGGCGGCTAGTCAGCTAGAGGGTTAGCGATCGCGTTTTGCTATTGTTAGCATCAGCGAAGCTAAATAGCTTGGGTTGTTGCCTTTATCTTAGCTGGTTTTCACATATTCCCACCGACTCCAAAATGCTATAGCTAGGGGCTAGGGGCTTTCTTGCTAGGGAAGGGCGTCAAATCTTGGGTTTCACCAATTAAGAACGTTGATTACGCCAGTGCGGTTGCTATAACTAAAAGCTAAAAGAGTACCGACAAAACTCCAGCGGGAAGGTTCGTCACCGTACAATAAAAAATCCGGCTATAAACTACACTGACAATATTTTCCCGCTCTTAGCCTGAGAGAACACGAAAATGCTCGAATCCTATCGTCAACACGTTGCCCAAAGGGCGGCACAAGGAATTCCTCCTCTACCCTTAAATGCCCAACAAACTTCCGAATTGTGCGAATTGCTGAAAAATCCGCCTCCAGGGGAAGAAGAGACACTGCTGGACTTGCTAACTAATCGCGTCCCTCCCGGAGTCGATGAAGCGGCTTATATCAAAGCTGGATTTTTAACCGCAGTTGCCAAGGGCGAGATTGTTTGCCCCCTGATTGTACCCCAAGCCGCCGTTTATCTTTTGGGGACAATGTTGGGAGGCTACAACGTTCAATCGCTGATCGAACTGCTCAAGTCTCGCGATACTTTATTAGCAGCGAAGGCAGCAACTGCCTTGAGTAAGACTTTGCTGGTATTCGATGCTTTTCACGATGTCTTGGCGTTGTCGGATGTCAATCCTTATGCCAAACAGGTAGTTGATGCTTGGTGTAATGCCGCTTGGTTTATCGGGCGTCCTCAACTCGAAGACGCGATTACCGTGACGGTGTTTAAAGTTCCCGGCGAAACGAATACCGACGATTTATCACCCGCTCCCCATGCTACGACGCGCCCGGATATTCCCTTGCACGCTTTGGCGATGTTGGAAACTCGGATGCCTGGGGGATTGGAAGTTATTGCTCAATTGAAGCAGAAAGGGCATCCTGTCGCGTATGTCGGCGATGTTGTCGGGACTGGTTCGTCGCGGAAATCGGCGATAAACTCGGTGTTGTGGCACATCGGGCAAGATATTCCTCACGTGCCGAACAAGCGCGCGGGGGGGTATATATTGGGGAGTGCGATCGCTCCCATTTTCTTCAACACCGCTGAAGACTCCGGCGCTTTACCCATCGAGTGCGATGTCACCAAGATGGAAACGGGAATGGTAATTACCATCCATCCTTATAAAGGGGAAATTACCAACGAAGCAGGCGAAGTCATTTCTACCTTTACCCTCAAACCCGATACTATTCTCGACGAAGTACGCGCAGGCGGGCGCATTCCGTTACTAATTGGACGCACTTTAACCGATAAAACTCGTGCCGCGTTGGGATTAGAACCTTCTCCGGTTTTCGCCCGTCCTAAACAACCCGAAGATACAGGTAAAGGTTACACCCTCGCACAAAAAATGGTCGGGAAAGCTTGCGGATTACCCGGAGTTCGTCCCGGTACTTCTTGCGAACCATTAATGACAACGGTTGGTTCTCAAGATACCACAGGGCCGATGACCAGAGATGAATTAAAAGAACTCGCTTGTTTGGGTTTCAGTGCCGATTTGGTGATGCAAAGTTTCTGCCATACGGCAGCATATCCCAAACCTGTCGATATCAAAACCCATCACGAATTACCCGATTTTATTGCCCAACGCGGCGGCGTTGCATTACGTCCAGGAGATGGAATTATTCACTCTTGGTTAAACCGGATGTTAATGCCAGATACAGTAGGAACGGGTGGCGATTCCCACACTCGTTTCCCATTAGGAATTTCCTTCCCCGCAGGTTCTGGTTTAGTAGCATTCGCTGCTGCTTTGGGCGTCATGCCATTAGATATGCCCGAATCGGTTTTAGTCCGATTCAAAGGCGAATTGCAACCCGGTGTCACCCTGCGGGATATTGTGAATGCAATTCCTTACGTCGCGATTCAAAAAGGATTGCTCACCGTCGAGAAGAAGAACAAGAAAAATATCTTCTCCGGGCGCATCATGGAAATCGAAGGATTGCCCGATTTGAAAGTTGAGCAAGCTTTTGAACTCACCGACGCCACTGCGGAACGTTCTTGTGCCGGATGTACAATTAAACTCAGTAGCGAAACCGTTTCCGAATATATTCGTTCCAACGTTGCCTTGTTGAAAAACATGGTAGCGCGGGGATATCAAGACGCCCGCACCATCATGCGTCGCGTGGCAAAAATGGAAGAATGGTTAGCCAATCCAGTATTAATGGAAGCTGACGCCGATGCCGAATACGCCGAAATCATCGAAATCGATCTCAACGAGATCAAAGAACCAATTGTCGCCGCTCCCAACGACCCGGATAATGTTAAATTATTGTCCGAAGTAGCAGGGGACAAAGTTGATGAAGTCTTCGTCGGTTCTTGCATGACCAATATCGGTCACTATCGCGCGACTGCGAAAGTATTAGAAAGCGAAGGTGCGGTGAAAACCAGGTTGTGGATTTGTCCCCCCACCCGGATGGACGAACATCAACTAAAAGAAGAGGGATATTACGGCATTTTTGGCGCAGCAGGTGCTAGGACAGAAATGCCGGGATGCAGTCTATGTATGGGCAACCAAGCGCGCGTAAATGATGGCACAACCGTGTTTTCAACTTCTACCCGCAACTTCAACAACCGCATGGGCAAAGATGCGCGAGTGTATCTTGGTTCGGCGGAATTAGCAGCAGTTTGCGCGCTGCTTGGTCGGATTCCTACTGTGCAGGAATATCTCGACATTGCGGCGAATAAAATTAATCCCTTTGCAGGCGATTTGTATCGGTATTTGAACTTCGATCAAATTGCCGGATTTGAGGATGAAGGGCGCGTGATTCCCTTAGAAGAAATGCCCAAAATTGAGGATATTTTGGGTATGCCTGCGGCGGCGAGGTAATAGCATCTCGTTTGCAGATGTCCGCAGATGCACCCAGATGCCGTCAGATGCCCCCAGATGCCCCCAGGTTAAAACCTGGGGCTACACAAACAAAGCCCGCCTACGCGGGCTTGGATCTCGGATCTCGTTCCCAGGTTCAACCTGGGAACGAAAAACAGAGGCTCCGCCTCTTGTTGCAAAATGTGACTGGAGCCAACTTTCAAAACGTCGAATATATCAGTGAATCAAATTAAAGCAGCCAAAAACACAATTTTTGTAAAGAACTAGAGTTAATCATCATGAAACTAAACCGCATTACCAGTAATCCCAATCGCATGAACGGACAACCCTGCATTCGTAACCTTCGTCTTACGGTACGCCGGGTAATCGAATTACTTGCAACTTATCCCGATCGAGAAGAACTACGTCAAGAGTTCCCAGAATTGGAAGATGAAGACATTCGGCAAGCTCTGATTTTTGCATCTTCCTATCTAGACGATCGCATCATTGAACTACCTAATCGCTATGAAACTGTTGCTTGATCAAGGTTTACCACTCTCTGCGGCAACATTGTTACGTGATGTAGGGATTGACACAATTCATGTTGGCGAAATTGGGCTATCCGCTGCTGAAGACGCAGAAATTATTCAAAGAGCAAGAGAGGAAGGACGGGTTGTTGTAACACTTGATGCGGACTTTCATACATTGCTAGCTCTTGAGGAAGCGATCGCTCCATCAGTGATTCGGATTCGGATTGAAAGATTACGCGCTCAAGCATTAACTGATTTGTTGCTGAGAGTAATTAGTGAATGTGAGCAGGAGCTACAACAAGGTGCTGCACTAACTGTTGAGCCAAGCAGAATTCGTATTCGTCGTCTACCTTTGTTACCTGATGTCTAATAAAACTATGGATAAGAAAATTAATCCTTTGGATAAGGTAATTCACTATCAAAATTTTATCAAGCAAATTTTAACCGAATACCAAAAGATTTCACCGCAAGTTCCTGTTCCTGATGTGGATGAAGTGTTTATGAACTAGAATGATCGTAGGGTGGCAAAGTCTACCTCAATTGCGATCGCTCACAGCGAAACACTACCGTCTCAACCATTGAGGCTGCTACGATGACTTCTTCACTGCCTAAATCGGTTACAACCCTTCAAAATTTGCCACCGTTGGAAAATGGCGATCGCTTGATTCGTCCGGAATTCGAGCGCCGTTACCGTGCTATGCCAGAAGTAAGAAAAGCCGAATTAATTGAAGGAGTTGTTTATATGGCATCGCCGTTGCGTTTTAGACCCCATGCCGCACCGCACGGACGCTTAATCACTTGGTTGGGAGTTTATCAAGCTGCAACACCCCAAGTAGAAATGGGAATTGAGCCAACGGTACGATTGGATATTGACAACGAACCGCAACCGGATGGCGTATTATTAATTAGTCAAGAAAGTGGCGGAAACTCAACTTTGAGCGCAGATGGATATCTGGAGGGAGCGCCGGAATTGGTAGTAGAAATTGCGGCGAGTAGTGCAGCAATCGATCTTGGGGATAAAAAACGTGCCTATCGAAGGAATGGCGTTCGGGAATACATTGTTTGGCAGGTATTTGAGCAAAGAATTGATTGGTTTAGTTTGCAAGATGAGGATTATGTTTCGTTGTTACCCGATGAGCAAGGTGTTATTTGCTCTGTTGTGTTTCCGGGATTGTGGTTAGATGTTTCAGCGATGTTGCAAGGAGATATGCAGCAAGTGTTGGCAATTCTGCAAGCTGGAATTAATTCGGCGGAGCATCAAACCTTTGTACAACAGTTAATAGCTCAGCAGCAAGGTTAGAGAAACATAGTTTAAAGAACTATAGTTTTCACTAAGATCTATAAAATATCAGCAGGTTAAGACCAATGGATTTTTACACAGTGGTACTCAGACAAAGTGCAGGCTATTGGGTAGCCTTGTGTCTGGAAAATGGATTGGTAGGACAAGGAAATACCCAAGAAGATTCTATTAGCAAGCTCAAAGATGCAATTGATTCTTTTCAAGAAGTTTATGAAAGTGAAACTGGGATTTATAATGCTTCTGTTTCGATCAAAGAACTGCATGAATTTTTGACAGTTGAGGACGAGGATATTAGTTCAGATATCTATGAATTAAGGAAAGTTTATGCCTAAAAATATACCTTCGCTCAAACCTAAAGAGTTAATTAAAATTTTGGAGCGGAGTGGCTGTTTATATTATAGAGAAGGAAAGGGAGATCATCGGTTATATATTTGTGAAGTTGAGGATACGCGCAGAGTTGTTCCTATTGATATGGGTGCAGGCGAGATGTCACCCGCTTATGTGTTACGTATTTTTAGGCAATTTGGTTTTACTGATGAAGAAATTGAAAGCCTTTTAGGAAATCGCTGATATAGCTATTACTTCACCATAGTTTAAACAACTATAAATCTTGACGGCAAGCTCTGACATACTCTCGAAAAACAGGAGATAAATTAAACTCAACTTTCTCTCCTTTTATTGTTTTGATTAAATAGCGTTTCTGCAAGGATTGCAATCCATTAATCAAATCCATTGACGACAAGGATAAAGCTTGTCTTAAATCTTCTCTCGACACGGCTTGATTATACTTACTCAATTCTAAAACAATCTGTTGTTCGCTCGCTGATAAGCGTTCAAATAATTCATTAAACCGAGATTTCATATTCTCGGTCAATATTAAACTATCTTCTGTTAAAAATTCAGAAACTTTACCCAGGAAAAGATTTTTAATCAAACTAGCAACATCTTTCAAATAAGCTGGGTTACCTTCGTATAAATTAAGCAGTGTTAACCAGCTTTCCTCATCTTTCAATCCCAGGCTTTTCAGTATTTCCGTATTATCTAACTTTTCTAATTCTAAGCACTTAGCAGGATATAATTCCTCATCTAAGCAAAGCATTTCTTGACATTGTTCTTGAGAGAGCAAGATTAAACTACTTTGATGTTCGATTTCGGTTACCATTGTGAAAAAGATTTTGTAGTCTTTATATTCAGTTTTATACTGTCCCGCGAGTTGTCCGCTGGTAAACAGTTCTTGCACATCATCAAGGATAATCAAACATCTTTTCTGGCGTAAAAGGTTCAATAATTGAGTTAATTTATTGTCCGTCGGAATAGATTCAGAATTAATAAGTGCGAAAATATCAGTAATAATGGTATCCAAAGAAGGGGATAGTTTGATGCTTTTCCAGATGACTACATCAAATTGTTGTATATTTAGGTCAACAAACTGTTTAACTAGAGTGGTTTTACCAATTCCACTTAATCCTAAAACTGAGATTAGACGGGGGTTTTGAGTGGTTAACCAGTGGGATAGGGTTTGGAGTTCGGTTGTGCGATCGCAAAAATGAGTAATTTTAGGCGCTAGGGTTAAATCGTAATAACCTGTGTTTTTGGTGATTTTCTCTTCATCAGTTATAGATTGCTCTCGATCGGCTTTAGGAGTATTGACACACCAGGTAATATGACTATTTACTAAACCAAGCAACTGAGAATTTTTAGCCCTCTCTATCGTCCAACAAAAATTATATTTATCGATATTTTCATTTAATTGTTCAGATAAAACTTTAAATAACTTACGGCTAACATCTCCAACATAGTTTTTATCATACCCACATTCATCTGCAATTTGGTTGTAAGTTTTACCTTGCCAAAGTCCTTGAATGACAGTTTTTTGTAAATCGTCTAGGTGTTCACCTGTTTGTTTTTTGACTAACCGATCTACATATTGTAAAACTTCCGTAATAGTCATACAAGAGACGTATGGTATAGATTTTAGGAAATTATAACTTAGTATAAAGCAATCAAATCATGTTTTTTATGGTTTTTACTTAATATTTTGTTATGAAAATCCTATAAAATCCGTTTTTTTAAGTTGGTAGCATTTAGCACAGGGGATTTAGTATAAGGAAAATGTCATTTTATCTGGTCAGATAAAGTCATACTTTTTTGGCTAAAAAATCGCAAGTGGTAGAGAGCAGGGGAAAAATGAAGTTTATTCATAAATTTGCCGCAATTGGCACAATATGCCTAGTTTTTGCCGGCTCTGCTTGGCAAGTAGCGCAAGGACAACAGCGCACTACTTCTCTATTTTCAACTGGCTGCGTTCGGCGCGGAGAGGTAAACAGTAGCCAGCAGGATATTTCTATAGGTAGACAGGCATTTACCGAAATTTTTTATATTTATAGTGGATATAACTCATTAATTACCTGTAGGATCAGACCTGCTGGATCTCAATCAAGGTTTAAAACTCTTCGTCTAGCTTTTGGTATTGCTGATGACATAAGGGCTAACAAACCAGTAGATGTAAACGTTTATCTTGATGGAAATCTGGCTGGGTCTAGAACGCTGTCTGTAGGTGAAAAATCCCTTCTATTATTGGATGTCAGCAGGGTAAGTAGCGTTGCCATAGAAGTTCCGAACAATAACGATTATCCATATCCAAAAGTTTCGTTTGTCCAAGCCCTACTTGAGCCTATTTCCTCATCTCCAGGTAGGAGGCAGTAATTATGAGTATCAACAGACGTAAATTTACTCGGTTAGCTGTTTTAGGTGGCGCTTCTGTGGCGACTACCTCTGGTATATTTTTCCCAAAACCAGCAGAAGCGTTTATCATCGGCTTGATGCTTCGGGCATTAACATCCCGTGCTGTTTTTGGTGGCTTATTGCGCTTTGCTGCTGGCAGAATTATTCGAGGTGCATTATCCGAGTCATTTGGCCCTTCTGAAGAAGAACTTTTGGCAATTCAACTGGCTGACCGGGATTTCGTTGAGCGTCAATTCAGAGAAAACAAAACCGAACTTGCACGCGCTCAAACCACGATTTTATGGGGACAACAAAGACAAGATAAGTGGGGGCCAAATGTGGGTTTTGGCTTTGTTCAGAAATATCAAGGTGAAACTAGCACCGCTAAAATTACTGGCCCCACAATGGCAGGCATTCACGTTGCTACTCAAGTGCTAGGTAAACAGGGACTTCCTCCTAATTTGGTTGCGGATTCACTTTTACCCGTACTTTCACAATTTGATGATTGGTGTAGTTGGGAAGGAGATACTTTCCCTGATGGGACTGGGAACCGAAATGTTTGTTTTCAAAACTATCGTACAGTCTTGGGTGAAGTTACTTCTCGCTATGAGTTAATTCAACCAGGTCGGGGCGGACGTGGCAATGTTGAGCTAACTGTTGAAGCTGGTGGTCAGCCTCGTCGGGACATCATCGTTGAAGTCAAATTCATGTGAGAGAAACTGATGAAAAAGTCTGTCTTTGGTTCAACTACAGTAATACTCTTAGCTGCTTCTTTCCTGTTGTTTAACAGCCAAACACAAGCAGCTAAAAAATTTAGCACTACCACAGATACAATCAATCCAGAATTCCACTTACTTTCAGACTCGGAAACTCTGTTAGCTAGAAGACCTCGCCGAAGCTTGCCAGCATGGGTAAGGAGAGTGCCGACAAGAAGTAGAGGTCAATGGCTCGACGAAGAAAAGGGTATTTATCGCTCCAACAGAGGTAGTATTATTGGCCCTTACGCTTCGCTGGCAAATCATCCGCAACGACGTGCTTGGCTACGGCGAGAATTCCAGGGACAAGATGTTCAGGCTCACCATCTGATAGAGAGACGTTTTGCCAGAATATTTGGTATGAATGGAAATGATATGCCTGCCGTACTCCTGACCAGAGAACAACACAGCAGAAGGATGGGTAGTGGTGGAATTCACGAGCGAATAAATCAACTAATTCGCCCTGGAAATAGATCTGGTATTAGAAGATATAACCCCACTCAAGTTTTGCAAGCCTACAGAGAAGCATATAGGCAAAATGATGATTGGATCGATGCAATTGGGGCAATACTGAGGCGATAAGCTGTTATACATTTAAATTGGGTATTCCCCGTGGCCTCTTCCCTTTTGCCCGCTTCTTTGAGGAATTTAGGCGTCCCAATCTGAATGCTGAAGAACAGCTTAGAGCGAGCGCCTATTTCGTATCTATTCTATCCCATAATTCAGAAATAGGCCGCGTTTCTCCGGTTTTTACTTGTTGTAAAGCCCGTTTTAAACTCGCTTTAATTTCTGCAACAGGGGTATCATCAGGATCGGGTTCAGACTCATCATCATTAGTAAGTAAAACAATTACTTTCACACGACTAGGTGCAGGAATATCCAGATGACGATCTAAAATCAATTGACCGTTTTCATCAATTGTTCCCATCACTTCAAAGGCTGGCATTATATCTCCTGAAACTGCGATCGCTATTCATTGGTAATTGCAGTGCGATTGTGGGAGCGATCGCTTCGCTTCACCATTTTAGCGTGCTACGTAGAAGAGAGGTTGGGGGAGAGGTCAAGACGTGCGATCGCTTTTTTGATATCCTGTCGGTTTGGAGACTGCGATCGCATTCGCATTTATTCGTATACTTCGCGTCGGTGAGCAATCGTAATTACAATAACCCGACCTCGATCTCGATCCTTATCAGCATCTATATCGGTGTCAACATTTTCTTCAATGTAGTAAACCACACGATAATCACCCACACGATAGCGGTAATAACCAGCAAAATTGCCTTTGAGCGGTTTAATATTAGGATGGTTGCGGGGATTTTCTTCCAGTCGCTCAAAGCATCTGGCAAGCTTTTTGGCTAATGCACGGTTTGCTGCTGCATAAAACTGCTCTGCTTCAGACGATAACTCAACTCTATACATCGTCTCGTACTTTTCGCCAATTAGTTACCCTTCCAGCAGCAACATCCTGTTTTCCCCGCTCGAAAGCTTCAACAAAACCGGGAATTTCTAACAATTCCTGAGTTGCTTCGTTACTCTCGCGTTCTGCCAAATAAGCTAAAAAATCAGCAGCAACGCGCAATCGTTCGGGGGACAATCGATCTACGTATTCTTTAACTTGAAGGCGCATCTCGTTAGTATTCATAGGGAATTATTAGTGCGATTCTTGGAGCGATCGCTTCGATTCACGCCCGCGTGCCGTAAGCATTCGCTCCACCATTGTAGCGTGCTACGTAGAAGAGAGGTTGGGAGAGAGGTCAAGACGTGCGGTCACGAAGTGTGGCTAGCCTTTCCAGCAGCAACATCCTGTTTTCCCCTCTCGACGCTATTTTCCTTGAATGAACTATGTTCTCAAGTTACAAAGCCAAATATTGAAACACTTTTAGCTTTTGACGAAAAAAGAGATCAATATTTATGGTTTCAAGTCGGGTGGACTCCAGAGGAAAGAATAAAAGGGATTTCAGTTCATATTCGGATTAAAAATGAGAAGATTTACATCTGCAAAATACAACAGAGGTTGACTAAAGCCAACTTTTCCTTTACATCACACATATGTAGGCAGGCTTTGTTTGTGTAGCCACACCCTTTAGGG
>ERZ1066137.1418-NODE-1418-length-11681-cov-8.355152_pt1 | contig 11681 bp, 9 predicted proteins | sample MGYA00382784_ERZ1066137 | MGnify/ENA primary metagenome ERZ1066137 (study PRJEB33369, sample SAMEA5778367) | biofilm metagenome | biome: Industrial cooling water; feature: Water cooling tower basin; material: Biofilm | place: United Arab Emirates | collected... | reverse complement strand
GACGAAATTAAATTGATGCAGGAATTAGCGAACCGCATCTTTCAAAAATTGGAACGCACGCGCGTTGAAACAGCATTGCGTGAATCTGAAGAAAAATATCGCACGTTGTTCGAGTCTATTGACCAAGGCTTTTGTATTTGCGAAGTGTTGTTTGACGACAACGATAAACCAATTGATTATCGGTTTCTTGTAGTGAACCCAGTATTTGAAGCGCTTACGGGACTTAGGGAAGCGGCAGGTAAAACCATACGCTCTCTCGTGCCCAATATCGAAGCCTTCTGGTTTGAAATTTATGGTAGAGTTGTGAAAACTGGCAAACCCGTTCGGTTTGAAAATCAATCGAATGTAATGAATCGTTGGTTTGATATCAACGCTTTTCCCCTTGGCGAACCGCAAAGCCACAAATTAGGCATCTTATTTACAAATACTACCGCGCGTAAAAAAATTGAACAGGAACGGGAGCGTTTTCTTGCCGTAGGTTCAGATTTGCAAGTAGTAGTTGGTATAGACGGTTACTTTAAATGGGCCAGTCCAACCTTTGAACGAATGCTTGGCTGGACTGTGGACGAAATGACATCACGTCCTTGGACTGATTTCTTACATCCAGATGATATAGCTAGAACCGAAACGGAAATAGAGCGTGTTTTGTTGGGTAATAAATCATTTGCATTTGAAAACCGTTATCGTCACAAAGATGGCTCCCAGCATTGGTTGCTTTGGAACGCACAGTCGTATCCCAAAGAACAGGTAGTTTACGCGGTTGCCGTTGACATTACTGAGCGCAAAATTGCGGAAATAGCTTTAATCGAAAGCGAGAAGCAAAGCCGAAATATTCTGGAGAGTATAAAAGATGGCTTCTTAGCGCTCGATTCTAACTGGAAATTTACATATGTAAATCAGGCAGCAGAACATTTGCTTGACTGTAATGCAGGTGCCTTGCTTGGTAAAAATTTCTGGGAATGGTTTCCTGGACTTGCGGATACTGAATTCGGGCAGCTTCACCGTCGCGTCATGGGTAACCGTGTGGCTGAGTCACTCACAGCGTTTTACCCAGACCATAATCGCTGGTATGAAGTTAACAGCTACCCAGCAAAAGACGGAATTACAATTTTCTTCCGCAATATTACTGATAGTAAACAGGCAGAAGAAGCCTTGCGCCAAAGCGAATCTCGCTTTCGGCTCATGGTTGAAAGTGCCAAAGAATACGCAATTTTTACCCTTGACCTTAACGGCATAATTTCTAGTTGGAATTCCGGTGCCGAAAGGCTTTTGGGTTATACAGAGGCTCTTGCTATTGGTTGTAGCGGTCGGTTGATTTTTACACCAGAAGACAACGACATTAATAAAGCCGAGCAAGAAATGGAACTAGCCTTGACAGAGGGACGCGCAGAAAACGAACGTTGGCATATACGCTCTAATGGCAGTCGCTTTTGGGCAAGCGGTTTAATGATGCCATTACTTTCAGAAGCTGGAAATGTGCAGGGTTTTGTGAAAATTTTGCAGGACAAAACCGAGCAACGGCAAGCTCATGAACAAATTCAACAACAAGCACAGCAACTGCAACAAGCCAACCGAATTAAAGATGAATTTCTAGCGGTATTATCGCATGAATTGCGTTCACCTTTAAACCCCATTTTAGGCTGGTCAAAGTTACTTCAAACAGGCAAACTCGACTCTTCTAAAACCGCCCAAGGACTAAACGCCATTGAACGTAATGCCAAGTTACAATCGGAACTAATCGAAGATTTACTTGATGTCTCCCGAATTTTACAAGGCAAATTGTCTCTAAGTGTTCATCCAGTCGATTTGGCGCCGACAATTGAAGCTGCAATGGAAACAGTACAGCTAGCAGCACAAGCAAAATCAATCCAAATAAATGCAAAGTTTGAAGCAAATATAGGACAAGTTTCAGGTGACGCAAATCGATTACAGCAAATAGTTTGGAACCTGCTCTCCAACGCAGTTAAATTTACCGACGTAGGAGGACAAGTAAGCATTGCTCTTAAACATCTTGGTAATACAGCCCAAATAATCGTCAGCGATAATGGTAAAGGCATTAACCCCGACTTTCTTCCTTATATATTTGATTATTTTCGTCAAGAAGATGGCAGCATAACCCGAAAATTTGGAGGTTTAGGTTTAGGATTAGCAATAGTCCGTCACTTAGTAGAACTACATGGTGGAACCGTTTATGCAGAGAGTTTAGGCGAAAGGCAAGGGGCAACCTTTACTGTTACATTACCACTCATACCAAATTCTTGCCAAACAAACATTGATAACAAAACCTCCGAGTCATCTCTTAATTTAGATGGTATCAAAGTTTTGGTAGTTGATGATAATACCGATACACTAGAGTTTATCGCCTCCATGTTATCTATATATGGAGCATCAGTAACAGCCGTTAGTTCAGGCACCGAAGCTCTTGCAACTATAGTCAACAACAAACCAGATATATTAGTAAGTGATATCGGAATGCCAGATATGGACGGTTATACACTCATTCAGCAATTAATAACTTTGGCGCCGCAATATAGACTTTTACCAACAATTGCTCTCACTGCATTTGCTGGAGAAATAAATCAACAACAAGCCCTGAAAGCAGGATTTCAACGACATTTATCTAAACCTATTGAACCACAACTCCTAATTACAACCATCAAAGAATTATTCAACGCATCCCTTATGTCATGAGTAGTGAACGAAGGGCGCAGTTTTCCTGCTTTCGCGCGCATTTTAGGATTATTGTACTAATATATATTGTGTCAACCAGCATTTTTCTATCTTTATAGAGAATTTAATACCCATGACGTTGCGTCACAGTTTAGCATTTTTGGATACGCAGACAGGACAATTAGTAGAAGCAGGCAAACACGAGCAACTATTAGAAAAAAATGGAATTTATACAGCGTTGTGGCGAGTACAATCAGGAGTAAGGTAATATTAATTTTTTTCAATTGATTCTATTTTTTTCTACAGTTAGGCGCCAATTGTGATATTACAACATGTCTTTTAATTTGGTTCATTTGTACTTATTGCGATTGAATTTGTTAGTGCGTAAGTTACTCTAAACTAAAAAATCTGGTAAACGAAGCCTTCATGTTATCCGTAATATATATATTTATGGTAGGATAGTTTGCGGCAACAAAAAAATGTACCTGAAGGCGCGAATTATCATTGGCATAAAAGAAATATCTTCTATACAATAAAAGTAATGCCCTCAAAATTTCACTTTAATTTCGTAACTAAACTGTATCAATATGGCGAGAAAAAAAATAACGAAGTCTGAAGAGCGCGAGCCATCAGCGACAAAAGTCAAACAAGTCAAACCCGAAGAAAACAAGGCATCGGCTAAAAAAGTCAAAGAAATTAAGCCCTTGGAAGGTGAGGCATTAGTTAGCAAAGTCAAAGAAATGCCGAACAGCAGTAAAGAAGAAAAAGCTAAGGCCTGCGGCTACTATAGCGTTACCAAGAACGGCATAGAGCGAGTTAACATGATGAAATTCCTCAATGCTTTACTTGATGCAGAAGAGATATCATTTGATACCCGTTCGGATGAGCATGGTCATGTCGGCCGCAGTCCAAACTATCGAATTACAGTGCAATCTAACGGCAATTTGCTTGTAGGTTCAGCTTATACAAAACAATTGGGCTTGAAACCTGGAGATGAATTTACCATCAATATTGGAAGAAAGCACATTAAATTGATATCAGTCTCAGAGCAAGAAGAGCCAGAAAATCAAGACGAGCTTGCTGCTTAAAAGCTAATCTAAATCTATGATGGGCGCCCTTTGTGATAAACTTAGGGCGCCTTTTCTAATCACGGGACACGAATTATTAAATTAGGTAGGATGCGTGACGCTATCAAAATATTTCAGCGTGATTATAAAACAAACGATGCCTAAACCCCTTAATGATAATCTTGTATAAAAATTACAACGACTATACATGTTCATCCTGTAGAAAAGCGCTTTTTTGCGTTCACGGAGTGTCTCCGGAGGGAAAAATTACTTAGTTTATAAAAATAAAAGCAACTATATTTACTCAGTGTTCTCGTAACTTACTTATTTAAGGCACCTCTTATTCTCCTCTCTCTGTGTACTTTGTGTCTTATAAGGTAAAAAAAACTATTGGATATCTTTATAATACTTTTGCTTTTGAAATCGACTTTGAAATTTCCAACCTCTTAAAGAAGCTGGAAATATACTTATATTCTATGAGTTGTGAATTACAGGCTTAGAATAATACTGCCTAGATAGTGGACATAAATTGTCACCAAGTTCAAATACCCCCTCATCGAGCAAGACATATTCTCCTTGGTGCAAGCGTATATCTGATTTCTCTAAAAGTGATTGAAACTCCTGCCGTGTCGCAATACGTGCAGGCGCCACTAATTTCTGTTCAGATTCGGTTTTAACCAAAATACCACGTTCGTACCAAATAACAGATGGTGCCTGAGTTGGTTGTGGATATTTATCTTGCTGTTTGGCAACATATTTCTCCAACTCAGACCATTGTTTCGAGTAGCGGTACTCAGAAAGCGCTTGTGCTAACCAGTGAGGACGGTTGATATCATGCAAAAAATCAGCTATCGCATGAATCGTATCACGTACATTTTCATACACGGCGCCTTGGTTTACATATTGGTTAAGCTCTTTTGTGGCAGGGAGAGTTGTTTTAATTTCGCGGGTTATCATTTTGATATGTATCTAATTAGTAGATGCCTATAAAGGCGTATACTTATCTTTCCCATATTTAAATAAGATTCATCACAAGTATGGTCAATTTATACAAATAGGTGAGTGATAAAATATATAATTCATGTCTTTGCGTGCTAGTGAGAAACCCGGTTTCTTTTGGTAATGTTGAGGATTGTAATGCTTAATGTAGAGAAACCGGGTTTCTGGTTATTTTTTAACTAAAATGTACGCATTCGCAAATTCAGGAAGTGTACGAATATAGTCTTGAAAATCTGCTTTGGTTTTAAAAATGCCGGAAAGATAATCAAGTTGGTATAAACTTGGTAAAAAAGCACCACCAGTATCAGCAATAACAGCCATTCGCAGGCGCCGATTATTGCCTCTTCCTGAATCTAGCACAATCATACGACCTAAGCCAATGTTTAAAACATCGCCAGCAAAGGTTACACCAGGTTTGATTGAGATTTTCGCGTCAATTTTATATCCATAACCTTTGATAGCGTCAACCTTTCTAAAATACCAGTAGCGCTTTTGGTTTCTTGGGTTTACTCCTTTAACAAAAGGAATTTCGTTACTTCTGTCTACATTGAAATACCCACTAGTACCATCGGGAAAATTAATTAATATAGTACCTTCCATCAATGCTTCTTCTAAACCTTGCCGAGTTAGATAAGCAAGGGGTTCAACTTTACCGTGTTCTTTGCCACCCGGTTCGTATATACCACCCAATACATCTTGTTTTGTGTATTTGGTATAAAACTTATTAGAAGCAAATTCATCTTTAAGACTGTAGATAGGAATACTGAAAGCAGAAGTTTTTGTACGTGAACCTGGGTGTGTGAAGACAGCGTACTTAGTTAAGCGTACTTGTTTTTGGGCAGGTTTTTTGGGGTTATGTGCCGTCCATTTGATAACTCGGAAATTTTGATTGATAAAATCTGGGTTTTGTAAGCGAGTTGGGCGCCCGTTTGAAATATCTTCTCGCAAAACGGATATCATAAAGTCAAGGGTTTTGAGCGTATCTTCGATTGTTACACCTTGTGTACCCAATAACCCAGGACGTAAAACATCAGGGTCAGCATTTGAATGTTCTTGGTAGTATTTGCGAGTGTTAACAAGGGTACTTAGTAAATCAGCTTGATCGAAATTAACTCTCGCTTTTGGTAAAGTTGAATTATCAAGAATTTTATTACCCTGAACGGTATATGTATATTGTCTTGCTTCATTAATCACTCTGTAGGCATCAGAAGCTTGTGCGATTTTGGGGCTTTGAGCTACAATCGATACTGGAGGTTCAGTAGAATCCGCTTTAACTAAATTCTGTGAACAGCTATTTAAGGCTACTGTGGATAGTACTGACAGTAAACACAAGCCGAGAGATAGGTAAAATTTGCGACTAAATTTAAAACGCATAAAACGTAGAAACGACTTCTACTGGTAAATGATAGGGTGATTTGACGAAAATAAACAGCAGCTAAGATGTTTGACGACAAGACGGGATGTATGTATATTTGGTTTCCTGAATTTGGTATATGTGTATACGGTTATGGTGCGTAATGCTATTAGATATACCCTACGTATAATTATAAGCCTCACCATGAAAACGATTTTGGCAAAATGCATAAATAACAGCACAAACGTGAGCATATAAATTTTAGGCAGAGTCTCTAACCCTGCTATCAAAATTTATAACTGTAACTAATATGCAAATAGTACACAGGTATGGAGATGTAATTGCTGAGAAATATCAAATTATAGATATTCTAGGACAGGGTGGAAGTTGTACAACATACGCAGTGCAAGATTTGACGAGTAATCAAAAGATTGCTTTAAAGTCTCTATCGTTAAACTGGGTAAAAGACTGGAAAGTGGTAGAACTGTTTGAACGCGAAGGAAATATTCTCTCACGGTTAGACCATCCTGCTATTCCTCGTTACCTTGAATACTTTTATATCGATACACCAGATAATCGTAGCTTTTATATTGCCCAACAGGTGGCGCCAGGAAAATCTTTAGCCTTCAGGGTTGAGCAGAGTTGGCGTACAACTGAGCAAGAAGTTAAAGATATTGCCATACAGATATTAGAAGTTTTGAAATATTTACATGGGTTAACACCGCCCGTAGTACATCGCGACATCAAACCGCAAAATATTATTCGTGGTGATGATGGGAAGGTGTTTTTGGTAGACTTCGGCGCCGTGCAGCAAACTTACCATAACACGTTTATACGGGGAAGTACTGTGGTGGGAACGTATGGCTATATGGCGCCAGAACAGTTTCGGTCTCAAGCTGTACCCGCTACTGACTTATACGGTTTGGCAGCAACACTATTATATCTATTAACGCATCGCTCACCCGCCGACTTACCCAGTGATGGATTAAAAATAGATGTGTGTAGCTGCGTAAAGGTGAGCGAACACTTTACTGCTTGGTTAGAGAAGATGTTGGAACTAGACTTGGAACAAAGGTTTGGGTCAGCAACTGAAGCTTTGGAAGCATTACTGTATAAACATCCAATTAAAAGTAACAAAATAGTTAAGAAGCCGAAAACAACACTAAAGTTACTACTTGCGACTGCATCAATTACTGGGGCTGTCTATAGTATTAATTTACTAAGCACTTATAGATTAGAGGTTTTAACGAAACTTAGATTTAGTAACTTTATAAATACCATTTCTTTAAATCAAGCAATAGAAAATGGCGATGAAAAATTAATCAAGACTTTAATCAGCGGTGGTGCTAATGTTAATGCCAAAAATTATTTTGGAGAAACGCCATTGCATGTAGTTAAAGATATAGAAATGGCAAAACTACTAATTAGTAAAGGCGCTAATGTAAATGCTAAAGATAAAGCAGGTAATACGCCCGTATATAAACGTATCAGTGATTCTAATAAACCAATAGTGGAATTATTAATTCAAAATGGCGCCGATGTCAACGCTAAAAATGAAAATGGAGAAACACCATTACATATTGCTCAAAAAGCAGAACTTGGTGAAAGCATAAAAAATTTATTGCTTGAAAACGGCGCCAACCCGAATATCAAAGATAATAGAGGTTTGACAGCTATACAAAACAGTAAAAATTCTGAAGTAAGAAAAAAGCATCATTAAGTCAAATAAAAATAAGTGAAATATGAAAAATATCAATCAAATAGAAGAATTAATCATCGTTGACCAAGATAACGAAAAGAAATCATATAAAATTATAGATGTTTTAGGAGAAGGTGGTGTAGGAATTACTTATTTAGCCACAGACCAGAAAATGGAACAAGTAGCGATTAAAGTATTATCCCTACAACAGCTTAACGACTGGAAACAAGTAGAGCTATTTGAAAGGGAAGCAAAAATTCTTAGCCAACTGCATCACCCTGCCATCCCCGAATATTTGAACTACTTCCAAATAGAAACACCGCAAAACGTTTGTTTTTACATAGTTCAAAAACTGGCAAAAGGAACATCGCTTACTGCACTTATCGCTCAGGGTTGGCAACCAAGCGAAAGCGAGGTAAAAGATATAGCTATACAACTGCTAGAAATATTAAATTATCTACACTCCCTTACTCCACCTGTTATTCATCGCGATATTAAACCACAAAATATTATCCGTGAGGATAATGGCAAAATTTATCTTGTGGACTTCGGCGCCGTCCAAGATACATATCATAATACTGTTACAGGTGGCAGCACCGTTGTGGGAACATATGGTTATATGGCGCCGGAACAATTTAGAGGGCAAGCTGTACCTTCCACAGACTTATATGGGTTGGCAACAACACTACTATTTTTACTAGCTCGAAAATGCCCAACTGAGTTACCACAACGTCATCTCAAAATCGATTTTCATTCTCATGTTAATATTTCATCCAACTTTGCCAACTGGTTAGAGTACATGTTGGAACCATCTATCAAAGACCGTTGTGGTGATGCAAACACCGCTTTAAAAATGTTGCAAGGCAAACATTATAATAAACCTCAAAAGCCTAAAAATACTTTTATTAAAGTTAAAGAGAATGACTTGAGCTTAATTATAGATATACCACCAGGAAACTCAAACAATTATACCTTATTTCTGTTGATGATATATCCAATCTTACTTAGTGCTTGCTCAATAATTAGCTACTATATTGAGTTATTGCTGATTCATTTTAAATGGATAGAAGGATTATCTATAATTATTTCTGTTTTTATTTTTATTTGGTTATTTTGGAAATATATTAAGAATATTAAGAATAGCACTTTTATAGAAGTGTTATTTATTATAAGTTTCCTACCAATATATTTTATATTCTCTTCTTTGACTTGCTTCACGATACTCTATCTACTCTCAACAGTTGCGTCTTTATTATTATCATATTCATTTGGCTTATTTGCAATTATAATTACTTTAAATAATCTAATTAACTTTATGTCACATAGAAGAATTATAGTTAAAAATAATTATATTAATATTGAATATTCTTTATTAAAGTTTACCTGGCGCCGTAGGGATATCTCTTATAAAGGAAAGAAATATTTGCGCGCGTGTAAATTTTTAACCAAGGTGGAAAAGCAATGGTTAGAACTGGAAATTAATCAATTTATGAAGAACATTTATAAAAAAAATTATTTACAGCAACAGGTCAAAACATTCTTTAGATGAAAGCATAAAAAATAAGCAAAAACCTATCAAATCAATACGTTTGGCTTATTTAGGGTGCTTAAGTAAGTGCCATTTCACCCTACGTATGTATAAATTGTTCAAATTCATATAGTGCAAGACTTACTCCAACAACTTTAGCACGGCTAATGTATTGTGGGATAATTTTTACAACGTCGATATCAGGAAAAGTTGGGGAAGTTAAAGTCTCTATATATTTATCGTTTACTAAAATATTGATTTTTAGTGATGGTGCGTCATAAACCCAAAGCTCAGGTACACCCAAAGCTTTATACGCATCCGTTGTGGTTTTGGAGGTCACATCAGTTTCCAGTGCAAGGTCGGGTGGTGGGTCTATAGACAAGTCTATTCGTTCTTTACCAATAACTGCTTTATAATTTTGAATATAAAAACAATCATCTGGTTCTATACCAGCAGTCATATTTTAACGTTTAAAGGTAGTTGACCCTAAAGGTTTCCATGCAAGCTTTTTGGATTTAAGTAGAATTTTGACCAAATCAGCTATTAATACTTTATTTCGTTCGTGTTCAGGTAGCGGCGCCATAATTTCTAAAATACCATTTGCATAAGCTATTCGTGAAGAACGCTTTTCTCCAAGTTCATCTAAAATAGCTTCAAACCTTTGCCACGAAACAGGTTGAAGCGTTACTTTCTGACCGGGTTCTAAAAGTAAGCTAATTGTAGCGCTTGACATTTGTTACCTACTTTGACGCTCAGATTAAATAGCCAAATTTATTTTATCATTATTAAATATTGTAACTAAAAGTAAAAATGACTATAGGTATTTGGATATTAGGTGATCAACTTCATCACAGACAAGCAGCACTTGCTTCTTTAGGTAGTCAAAAGGCACCTATAATTATGATTGAATCACTACAACACGTTAAAGCGCGCGAGTATCATAAACAGAAGCTTGTACTCGTATGGTCTGCAATGCGTCATTTTGCCGAAGAACTGCGCGATTCAGGGTATGATGTCACCTATAAAATAGCTGATGATTTTGCCACACCGCTGACAAAGTGGGTAGAAGAGAATAATATCACCGAAGTGCGGGTAATGGCGCCTGCCGATAAACCCTTCGTTGATGTGATAAAAAATATTGAATGTCCTATTACATTAATACCCAATAATCATTATTTGTGGACACACGAACAATTTGCACAGTGGGCAAGAGGACGTAAAAACCTATTGATGGAGTATTTTTATAGAGAAGGGCGCCAGCGTTTTAATATATTAATGTCTGGTGACAAACCTACTGGAGGAACTTGGAACTATGATAAAGACAACCGTCAACCTCCTAAAGGGAAACTAAACACTCCACCCGCAAGATGGTTTGAACCAGATAAAATAACCCAAGAAGTGATTGATTTTGTTAATTCTCTCACTATTCCTACATATGGAGAGTTAAAAGAATTTCATTGGGGAGTTACACGCGCTTCGGCTTTAGAAGTATTAGACTGGTTTGTAAATGTCCGTCTTCCTAACTTTGGTCCTTATCAAGATGCAATGGTAGTAGGGGAAGACACAATGTGGCACGCGATGATATCTCCATATATTAATATAGGGTTGCTGCATCCTTTAGAAGTAGTGCAAGCTGCAGAACTTGCATATGTTGAACAGAAACTGCCCCTTAATAGTGTAGAAGGATTTATTCGCCAAGTTATGGGATGGCGCGAATATATGTATGGACTGTATCATTATGTAGGCGCCGATTATTCAGAAAAGAACTACTTTAACCATACAGAAGCGTTACCCGAATTTTTCTGGACGGGTGACACTAAGATGAACTGCTTGCATCAAGTTATATCTCAATTACTGCGTATTGGATATGTACATCACATCCAGCGTTTAATGATATTGAGTAATTTTTCCTTAATAGCAGGGTTTTCACCGCAACAGGTAGAAAGTTGGTTTCATACAGCATTTATTGATGCATATGATTGGGTAATGCAAACTAATGTTATTGGTATGGGACTGTTTGCAGATGGTGGAATTGTTGGTTCAAAGCCATATGCATCATCAGCTAATTATGTCAATAAAATGAGTAATTATTGTAAAGGGTGTGCATATGACCCGAAAGCACGTACAGGAGAAAAAGCTTGTCCGTTTAACTATTTTTACTGGGATTTTCTTGACCGTAACCGCGATAAACTTACTAACCAGGGACGAATGAGTTTTATTCTGAAAAACTTAGATGGTATGTCTGAAGAAGAATTAAAAGCTATTCAGAAATTAGCGCGCGATTGGCATAAAAATACTAAAAAGTATATTATAGCTATAGACTTACGGGAGTGGACACCATGATTAAAGATGATTTTGAATTAT
>ERZ1066137.1408-NODE-1408-length-11778-cov-6.874179_pt1 | contig 11778 bp, 6 predicted proteins | sample MGYA00382784_ERZ1066137 | MGnify/ENA primary metagenome ERZ1066137 (study PRJEB33369, sample SAMEA5778367) | biofilm metagenome | biome: Industrial cooling water; feature: Water cooling tower basin; material: Biofilm | place: United Arab Emirates | collected... | reverse complement strand
AGTACGGGCCGATCGCGGCCGGTGCAGCGGGGGTGGAGATGATCTGTTTAGTCATGCGCGGCTCCGTGGACAAGGCAAGCAAACGAGGCGCGGCAGTCTAGCGGAGCGGTCCTGTGCAGCCGGCTGCATGTGCCGCCGGCCACGCACGTGCGGGCGGATCTCCGGGGGAGGGACGCGCCCGCGAAGGCCCCGTGCAAGGCCCGGAGGAACGGGATCGGCGGATTGCTCGATGCGGAGGTGATGCGCGATCACCGTGACGCACACGGTAGCCAGCGATGTCGCGCGCGGCCATCGCTGCGCGACCACGCGCGCGATGCGGTGACCGAACGGCGACCGGTGCGATCGATGCCGCGACGGCCCGCGCCGCGCCGCAGTCGGTCGGTCAACGCATCGCTCAGCGCGCCGCCGCCGCCCCGCCCTGCGAGGCCAGCACGTCCATCGACGCCAGCAGCTGGCTGACCTCGACCGGCTTGACGAAGTGGCGCAGGAAGCCGGCGCGCTGCGTGCGTTCCTGGTCGGCATCCATGCCATGCCCGGTCATGGCGATCGCCGGCGCCTCGCAGCCCTGCTGCCGCAGCAGTTGCAGCAAATCGCAGCCGTCGCCGTCGGGCAGCGACAGGTCCGACAGCACGAGGTCGAAGCGCTGCGCGCGCACCGCCTCCGCCGCGGCCGCGGCGGTGTCGGCCGCGGTCACCTGCCAGCCGGCCGCGGCCAGCAGCGTGCCCAGCGTCTGCGCGGTGTCGACGTGGTCCTCCACCACCAGCACGCGGCCCGAGGCGCGCGCCGTCATGCGCGGCGGCGTGGCCACGCCGACGGCCGGGGCGGCGCGCGCCGGCAGCAGCGGCAGCGTGATGACGAAGCAGGCGCCCAGATCCGGGCCATCGCTTTCGGCGCGCACCTGGCCGCCGTGCAGCGCGACCAGCCGCTGCACGATCGCCAGCCCGAGACCGAGCCCGCCGAACTGCCGCGTGATGCGCGCATCGCCCTGCTCGAACGGCTGGAACAGCCGCGGCAGGTCGGCCGCCGCGATGCCGATGCCGCGATCGCGCACCGCCAGCCGCACGGTCTGCCGGTCCGGGTTGTCGGTCGTCACCGTGACGCGGCTGCCGGGCGGGCTGAACTTGATCGCGTTGCGCAGCAGGTTCCACAGCACCTGCTGCAGCCGCTGCGCATCGCCCTTGACCAGGTGCTGTGGGGCGTCGAGCTTGAGCTCGACCTCCACGCGCGCCGCCTGCGCATCGTGCTCGCACACCTCGACCGCCTCGATCGCGACCTCGTGCAGCGACACCGGCGCCGCCGCGAGGCCGATCTTGTCGCGCGAGATGCGGGTCAGGTCGAGCAGGTCGTCGATCAGCCGCACCTCGGTCTCGACGCTGCGGCGGATCACCTCGGCGCGGCCGAGCACGGTCTCGCGATCATCGGGCTTCAGTTCCAGGATGCGCGCCGACAGCAGGATCGGCGTCAGCGGTGTGCGCAGCTCGTGGCTGAGCGTGGCGAGGAAGCGGTCCTTGGCGGCATTGGCCTCGTCGCCGCGCTGCTTGGCGGCCACCAGTTCCTGCTCGGTCTGCTTGCGCTCGGTGATGTCGGTGATCACCAGGCCCACCCCGCGGCGGCCCTCGGCCAGCGGCACCGGAAAGTAGTTGCACAGGAACGTGCGGCGCACGCCGCTGTCACCAACCGGTCCGCTGACCTCGATGTCGGCGAAGGTCGCGCCTTCGTCGCGCACCTTGCGGTACAGCGGCCCGATCTGCGGCCACAGGCCGGGGATCACCTGCTCGACGGTGCGGCCGAGCATCTGCGATTCATGCGCCAGCCCCGCCCACTCGTAGGCGCGGCCGTTGACGCGCAGGTGCCTGAACTCGTGGTCGACGAAGGCGATCGCCACCGGCGCGTTGCCGATCAGCGCGTCCAGCCGCGCCAGGTCGCTGGCCCGCTCGGCGTCAGCCTTGAGCTGCTGCGTGATCTCGTAGGCGGCGCAGGTCACGCCGGTCACGCCGCCGCTGCGGTCGATCACCGGCTCCACTGTCAGCCGCCACCAGCTCGGCTGCCCCTGCGCGTGAACGCAGATCTCCTCGACCACGCGGCGACGCTCGTCCATCGCGCGCTGCTTGATCCGCTCCAGCGCGCGCCCTTCGTCCGGCCGCTCCATCAGTTCGCTGTCGCGGCGGCCGAGCATCTGTTGCGCCTGCAGGCCGAGCGCGGGGTTGTGGATCCACGTGTAGCGCAGCTCGCGGTCGTGGCTGAACACCACCACGCCGGAGGCCGACAGCGCGAGCGCGAAGCGCTGGGCGTCGGCGTCGATCGACTGCTGAACCTGCATCTCGCGCGTAATGTCACGCGCCACACCGAGCAGCAGCTGCGGCCGGCCGTCGGCCAGCCGCTGCAGCACGGTGCTGCGCTCGCGCAGCCAGCACCAGCGGCCGTCGTTGCGGCGCAGCCGGTATTCGGCGTACAGCGTGGCGCCGTCCGGCAGCGCGGCGGCACGGCGGCGCTGCGCGATCAATGCGGCCAGGTCATCGGGATGCACGCGCGCATCGAGCTGGCTCGGCGGCGCGTCGGCGGCCAGGCCGAGTACCGCGCGCAGCTGGCCGTTGATCTCGACCGCCTGGCCGCTGTCGGCATCGACCACCAGCACGAAGTCGGAACTGAGCTGCACCACGCGCAGCGCGATGCGCGCATCGAGCGTGTCGCTGGTGTCGAGCGCGGCGTGACCGCGCTCGGCGGGAAGGGGTAATGTCATCGGGCGGTCCGTTGCGGCGTGTCGTGCGCGCCGGCACGGAGCGCGGTCGCACGCGGCGGCGATCATAGGCAATGGCAGGAGTGCGCGCGGTGCCGTGCGCGTGAGCGGCCCGCGGCCCGGCGCCGACGAAGCGCGCCGGATCAACACTGCGGAATGCGTGGTGCCGGAGTGGCGGCGCGCAATGCGCTGCGGGCGATCAGCGCGTGGCCGCGTGCGACAGCCACGAGGCAAAGCGGTCGGCCTCGACCGGCTCGCCGAGCAGGAAGCCCTGCACCTCGTGCACGCGATGCTTCTTGACCAGCGCCAGCTGCGCCTCGGTTTCCACGCCCGAGGCGACCACGCGCAGGCCGAGCCGGCGGCCAACGCTGGCCACCGCCGAGACGATCAGCGCGTCCAGCTTGTCGGCCGGTGCGCGGCGCACGAAGTCGCCGTCGATCTTCACGCAGTCCACCGGCAGCCGCCGCAGCAGCGTGAGGCTGGCCGAGCCGAAGCCGTCGAGCGCGATCTTCACGCCGAGCGAACGCAGCGCCTCCAGCGCGGCACGGTCGTCCTGCGCGCTGCCCCCCGGTGCCGGCTGCGCCAGGCTGGGCTCGGTCAGTTCGACCTGCAGCTGCGCGCCGTCGAGCCCGCTTTGCCTGAGCGCCAGCGCCACCACGCCGGGCAGCGAGCGGCCGCGGAACTCGCGCGGCGACAGGTTGACCGACACCGTCAGCGGCCGCGCCTTCTGCGTCCACCAGCGGGTCCAGCCGGCGGCGGCGTGGCAGGCCTGCGCCAGCACGCGTTCGCCGATCGGCACGATCAGCCCGGTGGCCTCGGCCACGTCGAGGAACTCGCCCGGCGCCAGCAGGCCGCGGCTCGGGTGCTGCCAGCGCAGCAGCGCCTCGGCCCCGGTCAGCCGCCCGCTCTTGGCGTCGAAACGCGGCTGGTACAGCACGCGGAACTCGTCGCGCTCCAGCGCCGCGCGCAGGTCGGCTTCGAGCATCAGCCGGCGTGCGGTGCGCGCGGTGAGGTTGGGTTCGAAAAACTGGTACAGCGCGCCGCCCTGCTCGCGCGCGTGGCGCAGCGCGGCGTCGGAGCGCGCCAGCAGCAGGTCGGCGGCATCGGCATCGCGCGGGTAGAGCGCCACACCCACCGCCGGCTGCAGCGGCAGGTCGCGGTCCTCAAAGGCGACCGGCGCATCGAGCGCCATGAACAGCTTGCGCGCCACCAGCGCCGCGTCCTGCGCATCGGCCAGGTGCGTGAGCAGCACCGCGAACTCGTTGTCACCCACGCGGGCGATGATGTCCGAGCCGCGCGTGGCGCGGCGCAGGCGATCGGCGGCGATGCGCAGCACGCGGTCGCCGGCGGAAAAGCCGAGAGACTCGCGCACCTGCGACAGCCGCGCCAGCCCGACCGACACCAGCGCCGCCGGCTCGCCGTGCGCGGCATGCGCGGCCAGCGCCTGCGCCAGCCGCTCTTCCAGCGCGCGCCGGTTGGGCAGGCCGGTGACCGGGTCGTGCCGCGCCAGCTGCGACGCCGCGGCCTCCACCGCGCTCTTGTCATATAGCTCGGCCAGCAGCCGCTCGTTGGCCCAGTCCAGTTCGCTGGTGAGATCGGTGGTCAGGCGCTCCAGATGCGCCACCCGCCGGGTGAGCTGCTCGATGTCGGCCGCGCCGGCATCGGCAGCGACTGGGTGCGATGAGGTGTCGGGCAAAGTCACGGTACGACCTGCGGCTGCAATCACGATGGCGCGAGGTTGCCATGCCGACGCCGCGGCGAATCGACGAATACGGCGGTGGTTGATCGCCGGCTCCATGCATCGATCCGGGGGCGTCCGTAGCGCGCCGCGACGCCACGCGCACTTCGTTGCAGATCGAGGAGCAACCCTCGCCCTCAAGCCTGCGCTGCCGCTGCCGAAAGACCGATCATGGCGAACCGTTTGCTCGATCAATTGCGCGCCCGCCCGCGGCGCGGACGGCTGCCATGACGGTGCTGTTTCTCGATTTCGATGGTGTGCTGCATCCGGACCCGTGTCCGGATCGGCGGCGGCTGTTCGAGCACGCGCCGGCACTGGCCGACGCACTGGCACCGTTCGCCACGCTGGACGTGGTCCTGTCCACCGCATGGCGCACCGACCTGACGCTGGTGGAACTGGCCTGCCACCTGCCGCGGCCGCTGCGCGCGCGGGTGGCGGGCGTAACGCGCCGCTTCAGCGAGATCGATTGCGCGCCGGCGCTGGTGCCGTACCGCCGGCAGGCCGAGTGCCAGCACTGGATCGACCACGAGCGCCCCGGCGCGCCGTGGCTGGCGCTGGATGACCGCGCCAGCGGCTTCGAGCCGTACTGCGACCGGCTGATCCTGACCCGCAGCGACACCGGGCTCGATGTCTCGACGCTGAACCGGCTGCGCTTTGCGCTGATGCGCTCGCTGCAGCCGGCCTGAGTCGCGCCGCGGCGCCGGCGGCGGCCCACTCGCCCGGCATCCGATCCGGGATGCCCCGCAAGCCCGTGCGGCGAGCTACCTCGACCGGGCGCGCGGCTTGTCCGGAATCGGCCTACAAGATCGCGACGAGACTAGGGATGGCACTAGAGCATCTAGGGTCTGCTTTCCCTACATTGCCGCCATCGCAGCGCCCGCCGGATCCGCGCGGCAACACCGAGTCCAACCCACCATGACGCTGGCCACCGCCACCGAGAACCCGTCCGCCAGCCACGCCACCGCCCGTCGTCTGCTGGTGGTCGACGACGATCCGCTGTCGCGTTCGCTGCAAGCGCGGCTGCTGGGGCTCCTGGGGCACCGCGCGCTGGTGGTGGAAGCGCCGGCCGATGCGCTCGACGCCGCGCTCGGCGCCGACATCGACGGCATGCTGCTCGACCTCGGCATGCCGGAGGTCGACGGCTTCACGCTGCTGTCGCAGCTGCGCGCCGCCGAGGCGCGGCTCGGCCGGCGGCCGCTGCCGGTGATCGCCGTGACCGGCTATGCCGCGTCGACCGACCGCCTGCGCTGCCTGATGGCTGGCTTCAACGACCACCTGTGCAAGCCGATCGATGTCCACGCACTGGGGGCCTCGCTGCAGCGTCACCTGCCGGCGGCCAGCGACCCGGCCGGCGACGACAACGATGCGCGCCGGGTCGAGGCCGCAGCGCGCCGGCTGGCGCAGGTCAGGCCCAACAGCACGAGCTTTGCGCCGACGCTGCTCGAAGCGTTCGCCATGCGCTCGGGCCAGATGATCGAGGAGATCGCGCAGGCGCAGCAGTTGCACGATTGCGCCGCGCTGCGCCACGCGGTCAAGTCGCTGAAGGCGAGCGCCGAGTTCATGGGCGCCACCGGCCTGGGCCAGCTGTGCGACCGGCTGCAGCAGGCGGCCGACCAGCAAGACCACGAGCGCGCCGGCGCGCTGGTCAAGCATCTGGTCGAGGAACATCAATCGGTGCTGCTGCTGCTGCTGCAGTCGCAGGCCCAGGCGCGCGCGGCAGCGTGAACCCGATGCGCATCGGCCCCGACACCCTGCCCGGCAGCGCCACGCCGACGGCGTTCGACCTCGCCTGCGCCAGCGTCGCGGCGGCACCGGCCGCCGCGCTGGTGGGCGACGGCCGCCGGCTGCATGCCAACGCAGTCGCCGCGCACTGGCTCAACCGCATCGACGCCACGCTGCCGGCGCAAGCCGGCCCGCTGCCGGGCGGACACCCCGCAGCGGATGCGCTGTCGCAGGCGATCGCGCGCGCCGTGGACAGCCGCGCGCCGGTCACCGCCACGCTCGCCCCCGGCGTGCAGCTGCCGCTGGCGGCCGCCGCGGCCGGCCCCGAGGCGGCGGTGCAGGTGGCCTGGCTGCACACCGACGCCGCCGCGATCGACGACGTGATCGCCATGCGCGAGCGACTGGCGCTGGCCTCCGACGCCGCGCGCATCGGCCTGTTCGAGCGCGACCTGGAGACCGGCATCGGCGTGTGGGACCGCACGATGTTCGTGCTGTTCGGCGCCGACCCGGCCGCCGGGACGCCCGACCGCATCAGCGGCGCGGCACTGATCGATCCGCGCGACCGCGATCGCATGTGCGCCGAGTTCGACGAGCTTCGCGCCGCGCCGGTCGGTACGACCTACCAGACCGAGTTCCGAACGCTGCGGCCGGGCGGCGGCGCGCGCCACATCGAGGCGCGTGGCCGCGTGCTGGCCGGCCGCGACGGCCGCGGCCGCCGGCTGATCGGCGTGATGATCGACGTCAGCGCCCGCCATGCGGCCGCGCAGGCGCAGCGCACGCTGGATGCCGAGCTGCAGCAGGTGGCCGAGGCGGCGCACGTCGGCCTGTGGCGCTTCGATCCGGTGAGCGGCCGCAGCGAGTGGAACGCGCAGATGTATGCGCTGACCGGCGTCGACCCGGCCGGCGGTCCGCTGTCGCCGCAGCAGGCGCTGCTGCTGGTGCATCCGGACGACCGCCCGACCGCGGCACTGGAGGCGTTGCTGCAGGCCGGCACGCCGATGGCGCTGCGGATGCGGCTGCTGCTGCCCGACGGCGGCACGCGCTGGGTCTACGTGCGCGCCAACCGCATCGGTGGCGACACGCCGCATCTGGCCGCGGTGGTGGTCGACATGTCCGAACTGCAGGCCGCCGAGGCGCGCGGCGCGCTGCTGGCCGAGCGGCTGTCGCTGGCGGTGACCACCGCCGAGGTCGGCATCTGGGACGTCGACCTGGTGAGCGGCGACGTGACCTGGAACGACCAGCAGTACGCGCTGTTCCTGCGCGCGCCGACCGAGCCGCCGCTGAGCGTGCAGGGCTTCCTCGACAGCATCCATGCCGACGACCGCGAGCGCGTTGTCGAGCATGTGCGCCAGTTCGTCGCCGACGGCGGCCGCTTCGAGGACCGCTTCCGCCTGCAGCGGGCGGACCGCTCGACGATCCATGTGGTCGCGCAGGCGATCGCGGTCAAGGATCCCGCCGGGCGGGTGGTGCGGATCGTCGGCACCAACCGCGACGTCACCCACGAGCATCGTGCCGCCACCGACCGCGACCGGCTGCTCAAGCGGCTGCAGCTGGCCACGCGCGTCGCCAACATCGGCGTGTGGGAAACGCTGCTGCAGGAAAAGCAGGAGCTGCTGGACGACACCACCTGCCGGATCCTGGGCATCGGCCCCGGCCCGCAGCTGCGGCCGTCGAACGAGTTCATCGAACGCGTGCATCCGGAGGACCGTCCCGGCTTGCTGGAACAGTTCGCCAAAGCGCTTGCCGAGCACGCAGTGGCCGCCGGGCCGCTGTCGTACCGCATCCTGCGCGACGGCGAGGAGCGGCATCTGGTGTCGCACTACGCGGTCGACTACGACGCCGGCGGCCAGCCGCAGCGCGTGCTCGGCACCGTGCTCGACGTCACCGACCTGCGCCGCGCCGAAGCCGCCGCGCGCGCTGTCGCCGATCGGATGGAAGTCGCCACCGGCCTCGGCGGGCTGGGCGTGTTCGAGCGCAGCGCCGACGACCGCTTCATCTACTTCGATGGCGTGGTGGGCGAGCTGTACGGGCTGAAGCCCGGCCAGCCGGCGCCGCCGATGGCCGAAGGGCTGCGGCGGGTGCTGCCGGAGGACCGCGACAACTTCATGGCCGCGCGCACGCAGATGCGCCAGACCGATGCCCCGGTGCGCTGCGAGTACCGCGCGGTGATGGACGACGGCCGCGTGCGCGACATCCTGTCGTGGCGGCGCCGCCGCACCGACGCGCAGGGCCAGTACATCGGCGAGATCGGCGCGCTGATGGACATCACCGAGCTGCGCGCCGCCGAACGCCGGGCGCGCGAGTACGCGACCTGGCTGTCGATCGCCACCGGCAGCGCCGGCATGGGCGTGTGGGAGCTGGGCGTCGGCGACCGCATGATCGTCGCCGATGATCAGGCGCACCGCCTGTTCGACAACCAGCTGCAGCCGTCGCCGACCCCGCTCGACCGGCTGCTCGAGCTGATCGACCCGGCCGACCGCGATCGCGTCAGCGACGCCGTGGCGCGGTCGGCGGTGGCCGGCAAGATGGAGGTCGAGTACCGGGTGCAGCTGCCCAGCGGCACGCGGGTCATCGCCGCGCGCGGCGAGGCGCATCGCGACGCGCAGGGCCGGCCGATACGGATCATCGGCGTGGTGTGGGACATCACCGCCCGCCGCGACGCCGAGGATGCCGCGCGCGCCGCCGCCGAGCGGCTGCAACTGGCCGCGCTCGGCGCCGGCCTCGGCTGCTGGGAGCGTTCGCTCGACGGCCGCGAAGCCGTGTGGGACGCGCAGATGTTCCGCCTGTTCGGCGCCACGCCGGCCGACGGCAGCGCAGTCGAGGTGTTCAACGCGGCGATCCACCCGGAGGACACCGGCCGCGTCGAAGGCGCGCGCCAGGCCGGGCGCGCCAGCGGCGTGGTCAGCATGGACTACCGCATCCGCCGCCGCGACGGCGAGCTGCGCTGGATCGCCTCGCGCGGCGTGCGGCGCGACCGCGGCGACGGCGCGCAGGACTTCATCGGGGTCGCCTGGGACGTCACCGAGGCACGCGTCACCGAGGCCGCGCTGCGCGCGAAGGAAACCGCCGAGCGCGCCAGCCAGGCCAAGAGCGAGTTCCTGTCGCGCATGAGCCATGAGCTGCGCACGCCGCTGAACGCGATCGTCGGCTTCACCCAGCTGCTGGAACTTGACCACGACGACCCGCTGACCGCCACCCAGCGCGAGCGGGTCGGGCTGATCCGCAGCTCCGGCTGGCACCTGCTGAACTTGATCAACGACGTGCTCGATCTGGCGCGCATCGAGTCGGGCCGCTCGACCGTGTCGATGGAAGTGGTCGGATGGCGGCCGGTGCTCGAAGACGCGATCGCGATGGTGCAGACCGAGGCCACCGCGCGCGCCATCGTGCTGGAGACGCGCAGCGCCAGCGACGTGCCGGTCACCGTGTGGGGCGACCCGGTGCGGCTGCGGCAGGTGCTGCTCAACCTGCTGTCGAACGCGGTGAAGTACAACCGCGATCACGGCAGCGTGCAGGTGACGGTGCGCAGCGAGGGCGGCCACGTGGTGTTCGCGGTGCGCGACTCCGGCCGCGGCATGAGCGCCGGCCAGATGGACCGCCTGTTCCAGCCGTTCAACCGGCTGGGCGTGGATGGCAGCGCACCGGCGGGCACCGGCATCGGTCTGGCGATCTCGCAGCGGCTGATGCAGCAGATGGAAGGCGCGATCGAGGTCGACAGCCGGCTCGGCGTCGGCAGCGAGTTCCGCGTGCGGCTGCGCGCGGCGCGCGTCGAGGTGCCGCGCGCGATCACGCAGCCGGTGCAGGCCGCCTCGGCGCTGGGGATGCGCGAGGACGTCGCGGGCACGCTGCTGTACATCGAGGACAACCCGGCCAACTCGGCGCTGGTCGAGCAGTTCCTGCACTTCCGCCCGCGCGTGAAGCTGTACCAGGCGGCCGATGGCGCGACCGGCCTGGTGATGGCGGCGGTGTGCCAGCCCGATCTGATCCTGATCGACATCCGCCTGCCCGACATGATGGGCGACGAGGTGCTCAAGCAGCTGCGGCTGCAGCCGGAGACGCGCGACATCGGCTGCGTGGCGGTGTCGGCCAACGCGATGCCGCACGACATCGAGTCGGCGCTGGCGGCGGGCTTCGCCGACTACTGGACCAAGCCGCTCGATGTGTCGCGCTTCCTGCGCGGCATCGACGAGCGGCTGGGCGAGGCCGCCGCACGCCGCCTGAACGCGCGCGGAGACGCCGCATGAGCCCGCGCCCCCTGGCCTCGCCGCGCGCAGCCACAGCGGCCGACTCGCCGGCGCCGGCGGGCGGACCGACGCGCGCCGCGCAGATCGACGCGGCAGTGGCGCAGACCGCCGACCTGCCGCCGCTGCACGGGCCCGCCGACAGCGCGGTCACGCCGCCGCCGTCCACCGGCGTGCTGCTGGCGCGCTGGCTGCAGGACCTGGCGCAGTGGCCGGGGCCGGCGCTGCTGGCCGACGCCCAGCATCGGGTCACCGCCGCCAACGACGCCGCGGCCGCCGCCGGCGTGACCGCCGGCCAGGCGTTTGCCCAGGCGCTGTCGGTGCTGACCGAGCATCTGGACCGGCGCGGCCGCCGCCAGCGCGCGGCGATGCCGCTGCGCGTGCTGGCGGTGGAGTGCGACGACTTTCAGGGCTGGTTCGTCGATGCCGCCGGCGCGCTGCCGCTGGACGCTGATGCCGACCGTGCGATCAGCCAGCGGCTCGCGGACTCCAACCTGCGGCTGCAGGAGGAAATCCGGCGCCGCCGCCATCTGGAGCGGCAGATGCTGTCGGTGGCGGAGCAGGAGAAGCGCCGGTTCAGCCTCGAACTGCACGACGGCCTCGGCCAGCACCTGGCGGGCGTGGCCTTCGTGGCACGCGGCATTGCCGACGCGGTGCATGCCGGCAAGCCGGCCGATGTGGCCGAGATCGACTGGCTGCTGCGGCTGATGAACGAAGCGGTGTCGCGCACGCGCAGCCTGGCGCGCGGCCTGTGGCCGGCGAGTCTGGAGCGCGGCTCGCTCGGCGACTCGATCCGCCGGCTGGCGGAGGACCTGGAGTCGATCTACGGCATCTCCTGCGCGGTGACGATCGACGACGAGCCCGCCATCGCCTCGCCGGCCGCCGCGTACCACATCTTCCGCATCGTGCAGGAGGCGTCGAACAACGCCATCAAGCACGGCCGCGCACGCCGGCTCGAGTTCCGCATCGAGCGGCTCGGCGACGAGGTCGAGATCAGCGTGCTCAACGACGGCCTCGCGCTCGACCCGGCGCAACTGGCGGATGCCAAGGGCATCGGCGTGGCCGGCATGCGGCTGCGCGCCGACGCCATCGGCGGAACCATTTTCATCGAACCCCGCCCCGCAGGCGGATCGGAAGTCACGCTGCGTCTGCCCGCCACCGCAGGCAGCCGCGGCACGGATTCATGAACGAGGGAGCAAGACGAATGAACGAGTTCAACAAGGCGCAGCTGCTGGTGGTCGACGACCACCCGATCGTCCGCCACGGCATCGTGCAGTTGCTGAACCGGCAGCCGGACATGGAAGTGGTGGCCGAGGCCGATGACGCCGAGACCGCACTGAACC
>ERZ1066137.1392-NODE-1392-length-11934-cov-7.084182_pt1 | contig 11934 bp, 10 predicted proteins | sample MGYA00382784_ERZ1066137 | MGnify/ENA primary metagenome ERZ1066137 (study PRJEB33369, sample SAMEA5778367) | biofilm metagenome | biome: Industrial cooling water; feature: Water cooling tower basin; material: Biofilm | place: United Arab Emirates | collected... | reverse complement strand
CTTTTGCACGCCGCGGGTGTGGTGCTGGGCTGGGCGGCCTACGCGGCCTCGGGCACCTACCGCCGGCGGCTGCGCGCCAACGCGGCGCGCGCCGGCGTGGGCGTGGGCGAGCGCCGCCGCTCGGTGGGCGAGGCCGGCAAGATGGTCATGGAGCTGCCGCGCCTGTGGCTGCGCCCGCACGAACAGGCGCTGGCCGACCCGCTGGCCTGGCACGGCGCCGAGCTGATCGACGCCGCCCTGGCGCGCGGCCGCGGCCTCATGCTGCTCACGGCGCACCTCGGCAGCTTCGAGGTCGCGGCCCAGGCCTACGCCGAGCGCTGGGGCGCGCGGCAGCCCATGACGGCGCTGTACCGCCCGGCGCGCCAGCCCTGGCTGCGCCAGGTGATGGAGCGCTCGCGCCACCGGCCGGGCCTGCTGACGGCGCCGGCCAGCCTGGCCGGCGTGCGCCAGCTGATGCGCGCGCTGAAGGCCGGCCAGACCCTGGGCATGCTGCCCGACCAGGTGCCGCCCGAGGGCCTGGGCGTGTGGGCGCCGTTCTACGGCGAGCCGGCCTACACCATGACGCTGGCGGCCAAGCTCGCGGCGCAGACGGGCTGCGAGCTGCTGCTGATCACCGTGCAGCGCCGGCCGCGCGGCGGCGGTTACGACGTGCACGTGGCGCCGCTGCCCGAGCCGCTGCCGCCGCTGGAGCGCGGCGGCCCCGAGGCCGAGGCCGCCTGGACGCTGGCCGCCGCCACCGTGCTCAACCGCGCCATGCAGTGGCAGATCGACCGCCTGCCGGGCCAGTACCTGTGGGGCTACCACCGCTTCAAGCAGCCGCGCCAGCCGGAGGCCGCGGCGTGATCGAGCACGCCGTCGCGCGCGGGGTGCTGGCCCTGGTCTGGCTGCTGAGCTGGCTGCCGCTGGCCCTGCAGGCGCCCATCGGCCGCGGCCTGGGCCACCTGATGCACGCGCTGGCGGGCGAGCGCCGGCGCGTGGCCCGCACCAACCTCGCCCTGTGCCTGCCCGGGCTGGACACCGCCGCGCGCGACGCCCTGGTGCGCGAGCACTTCGCGCTCACCGGCCGCAGCCTGCTGGAGCGCGGGCTGCTGTGGCACGCGCCCGAGGCGCGGCTCAAGCGCCTCATCCACGTCGAGGGCGACGTGGGCTTCGCCGAGCGCCACGACGGGCCCGTGATGTGGCTGGTGCCCCACTTCCTGGCGCTCGAGGTCGCGGGCGCGGCCACCCAGCTGTTCCAGCGGCGCCTGGCCTTCGACGTCTACACGCCGCAGAGCGTGGCGGCCTTCGACGCCGCGCTGCTCAAGGGGCGCGGGCGCTTCGGGCGGGCGGAGTTCCTCACGCGCGGCGACGGCGCCCGCGCCATCGTGCGCGCCATCCGCCGCGGCCTGGTGTTCTTCAACGCGCCCGACATGGACTTCGGCCTGCGCGACGCCGCCTTCGTGCCCTTCTTCGGCCAGCCGGCGGCCACCCTGCTGGCGCCCAGCCGCCTGGCGCGCAGCCTGGGCATGGCCGTGCAGCCCATCGTGGCCGAGATGCTGCCCGGCGGGCAGGGCTACCGCGTGGTCTTCGGCGAGCCCTGGACCGACTGGCCCACCGACGACCCCGAGGCCGACGCCGCGCGCATGAACGCCTTCATCGAGGCGCAGATCCGGGAGCGGCCGGCGCAGTACCTGTGGATGCACAAACGTTTCAAGGCGCGTCCGCCCGGGGCGCCGCCGGTGTACTGAGGCGGCCACGCACCCCCGCATCTGCACTGTGGCGCCGGCGGCACGGCCGCCGCATCATCCGCGGATCAGAACGCCCACAGGCAGGAGTGAGCCCATGACCCGCGCGCAGACGCCCTCGACGTCGCCTTCCCGGATGGCATCCCCGTTCATCCGCACGCTGTTCGCCACCGCCGCGCTGCTGGCCGGCACGGCCCAGGCCGCCACGGCCTGGGACGAGGCGACCAACGGCGACCTCTCCAACAACGGCCTCGCGCCCAGCTTCGCGGCCCTGGTGGCTGGCAGCAACCAGGTGCTGGGCACCACGGGCCGCACGGTGGCCGGCGGCCCGGTGGACCGCGACTACCTGCACTTCACCGTGCCCGCGGGCCACGTGCTGCAGTCGCTGTGGGTGCTGCCGGGGCAGGTCACGCTGGGCGGCGGCGCCTTCATCGGCCTGGCCGCGGGCAACGTGGTGACGACGCCGCCCGAGGGCTTCAGCGCCGAGGGCCTGCTGGGCTGGACGCTGTTCGGCATCGACCAGGAAGGCAGCGACATCCTCGAGATCATGGCCGTCCCGGCGCTGGGCTCCAGCGGCTTCAGCATCCCGCTGCCGGCCGGCGACTACAGCGTGTGGATCCAGGAGACCGGCGTCGGCAGCGCCGTCTACAAGCTCGATTTCATGGTGGCCGAGGTACCCGAGGCCCCCACCGCGCTGGCGATGCTGGGCGGCCTGGCGCTGCTGGGCGCGGCGCTGCGCAAGCGCTGATCGCACGCACCCCGGGGCCGCGGCGGCGCCGGGCGGGATAATCCCGCCCACCATGGCGACGCAGCGGCTGCCCTTCACCAAGATGCACGGCGCGGGCAACGACTTCGTCGTGCTCGACGCCACGCACGCGCCGCTGGCGCTGAGCCCCGAGCAGCTGCGCCACCTGGGCGACCGCCGCTTGGGCGTGGGCGCCGACCAGATCCTCGCCGTCGAGGCGAGCAGCACCCCCGGGGTGGACTTCCGCTACCGCATCTTCAACGGCGCCACGGGCGCCGAGGTGGAGCACTGCGGCAACGGTGCGCGCTGCTTCATGCGCTACGTGCACGAGCGCGGCCTGACCACGGCGCGGCGCGTGAAGGTGGCCACCGTCAACCGCGTGCTCGAGCTGGTGCTCGAGGACGACGGCCGCGTCACCGTGGACATGGGGCGCCCGGTGTTCGCGCACGAGGAGGTGCCCTTCGACCCCGGCGCGCTCGTGGCCCAGCTCGAGGGCGGCTTCGAGCGCTGGCCGCTGGAGGGTGTGGAGCCCTGGCGCTGGGCCGTGCTGTCCATGGGCAACCCGCACGCCGTCACGCGCGTGGACGACGTGGACACCGCGCCCGTGGCCACCGTGGGGCCGCTGGTCGAGCTGCACCCGCGCTTCCCGGCCCAGGTGAACGTGGGCTTCCTGCAGGTGCTGTCGCGCGCCGAGGTGCGCCTGCGCGTGCACGAGCGCGACGCCGGCGAGACCCTGGCCTGCGGCACCGGCGCCTGCGCCGCCGTGGTGGCCGGCATCCGCCTGGGCTGGCTGGCCGGCGACGTGGAGGTGCACACCCGCGGCGGCCGCCTGCGCATCCGCTGGGGCGGCGGCCTGGACGACGCCGTGCGCATGACCGGCCCCGCCGAGACCGTCTACCAAGGAGAGATCACACTGTGAGTGCCAACAGCGGCCACCTCGGCGGCATCACCGAAGCCGACATCGCCCACTTCCTGGCCAACAACCCGGCCTTCTTCGAGCGCCACGCCGAGCTGCTGGCCAGCATCACGCTCACCAGCCCGCACGGCCAGCGCGCCGTCTCGCTGCAGGAGCGGCAGATGGAGATGCTGCGCGAGCGCATCAAGGGCCTGGAGATGCGCATCGTGGAGATGATCCGCCACGGCCAGGAGAACCTGGCCATCGCCGACCGCATCCACCGCACCACGCGCCGCCTGCTGCTGACCACCGACGCCGCGCTGCTGCCCACGCGCCTGGTGGAGACGCTCAAGCACGAGTTCCTCATCCCGCAGGCCGGCATCCGGCTGTGGGGCGTGGCGCCGGAGCATGAGGCGCAGGCGTGGGCCCAGGGCGCGAGCGACGACGTGCGCACCTTCGCGGCCAGCCTCACGCTGCCCTTCTGCGGCGCCAACAGCGGCTTCGAGGCCGCGCGCTGGCTGACGGAGGGCGAGGCCGCAGGCGGCCCCGTGGCCTCGCTGGCCATGCTGCCGCTGCGCCAGGGCGACGCCTGCTTCGGCCTGCTGGTGCTGGGCTCGCCCGACCCCACGCGCTACGCCGCCGACATGGGCACCGACTTCCTCGCGCGCATCGCCGAGGTGGCCAGCGCGGCGCTGTCGCGGCTGCGCGCGCCGGCCGCGGCCTGACGGCGACGCCGCGGCCCATGGCCACGCCGGCATCGCCCGCGCTGCAGGCCTTCCTGCAGCACCTGGCGGTGGAGCGGCGGCTGGCCGAGCGCACGCGGGCCATGTACGCCGAGGCCCTGCTGCGGCTGGAGCGCTTCGCGGCCGAGGCCGGCGTGCCGCTGGAGCGCGCGGCGCCGCACCAGCTGCGCGGCTTCATGGTGCAGCTGCGCAGCGTGGGGCTGGCGCCACGCAGCATCGCCATCGCGCTGGCGGCCTGGCGCGGCCTGTACCGCTGGTGGGGCCGCCAGGGCGTGGTGGCCGCCAACCCGGTGGACGGCCTGCGCCCGCCCAAGGCGCCCAAGCCACTGCCCAAGGCGCTGAGCGTGCAGCAGGCCGTGGCGCTGGCGGCGCACCCGGGTGTGCAGGGCGGCAGCCCGCTGGCCGCCGCGTTGGCCGCGCGCGACCACGCCATCGGCGAGCTGCTCTACGGCGCCGGCCTGCGCATCGGCGAGCTGCTGGGCCTGGACGTGCAGGGCGGGCCCGCAGCCGCCGGCTGGGTCGACGTGGCCGAGGGCACGGCCCACGTGCTGGGCAAGGGCGCCAAGCGCCGCAGCGTGCCGGTGGGTGGCGCGGCGCTGGCGGCGCTGCAGGTCTGGCTGGCCGAGCGGCCGGCGCTGGCGGCGGCGGGCGAGCCGGCGCTGTTTGTCAGCCAGCGCGGCACGCGGCTCAGCCCCAACCAGCTGCGCCTGCGCCTGGCGCAGCAGGCGCAGCAGGCCGGGGTGCCCACCCGGGTGCATCCGCACATGCTGCGCCACAGCTACGCCAGCCACCTGCTGCAGAGCAGCGGCGACCTGCGCGCCGTGCAGGAGCTGCTGGGCCATGCGTCGATCTCGACAACCCAGGTCTACACCAAGCTCGACTTCCAGCACCTGGCCCAGGTGTACGACGCCGCGCACCCGCGGGCCAAGGCCAGGAAGGCGGCCAAGGCGACCAAGGGCTGAGCGGGCGCCGGCGGCTCAGGCCGGGTCGCGCAGCTGCTCGCGCATCAGCGTGCGCAGCACCTCCAGCCCCGGCGGCTCGGTGCGGCGGCGCAGGGTGACGAGGCCGAAGCGCGCCGTGGCCTTCAACTCGGGCGTCAGGCGCAGCTCCACCAGGTCGGGCGCGGCGGCGCGGATGGCCAGCAGCACGGCGTCGCTGTGGCGCGCCACCTCCACCAGGCTGGGCAGCTCGTCGCAGCGCAGCGTCACCAGCACCTCGGGGTGGGCCTGCGGGCCGTAGCGCTCCACCAGCACGCGCGCCACCTCGTCCGAGAGCGGCGTGCTGGCCACCGGGTGCTGGCGCAGCGCGGCCAGGTCGATGGGCGTGCGGCGGCGCGCCAGCGGGTGGCCGCGGCGCACGAGGAAGGCGCCGCGCATCTCGTGCAGCTCGCGCGTGTCGAGGTCGGGCGCAGGGCGCAGCGAGCGCGCGTCCACCACCAGCGCGTCGAGCGTGCGCTCGCGCAGGGCCTGCACCAGCTGCTCGGTGGCGGCGCGCGCCACCTGCAGCTGCAGCCGCGGGTGCTGCAGCGCGCAGCGTTGCAGCAACGGTGTCATGAGCATGGCGCCCGGGCCCGAGCCCAGGCCCACGCGCAGCAGGCCCTGCTCGCCGGTGCCGCCGCGGCGGCGCGCGTGCTCGCGCAGGTCGTCGGCGGCGAGCACCAGCTCGCTGGCGCGCTCGGCCATCTCGCGGCCGAAGGGCGTGAGCTCGCTCCGGCGGCCGATGCGGTCGAACAGGCGCTGGCCCAGCTCGGCCTCGAGCGCGCCGATGCTGCGGCTGAGCGCCGGCTGGGTGATGAACAGCGCCGCCGCCGAGCGGCTGAACGAGCCCGTGCGGGCCAGCGAGAGCAGGTGGCGCAGCTGCACGAGCGTCATCGGGGCGGCCCTTCAATGCATGAGTCAAACTCATCGTAAATCAAAGAACAATGCATTGGACGCACGCCGGGTGGCGGCCGACAGTTCGCCCCGAGGTCCCGTTCCCCCCACGCCGGCGCCGCCACGGCGCCACCGACACCGGAGTGCCCGCCATGAAGCTGCCCCGTTCCCTTCGTCGCCTGTTCGTGCTGACCGGCCTGATCGCCGGAGTCCTCGCCGCCGGCCCCGCCGCCCTGGCCCAGGGCGCGTCGACCAAGCCCGTGAACCTGATGGTTCCCTACCCCGCGGGCGGGCCTTCGGATGCCATCGCGCGCATCCTCAACACGCCGCTGGGCCAGCACCTGGGCCAGCAGGTGCTGGTCGAGAACCTGGGCGGCGTCGCCGGCGCCCTGGGCGCGCAGAAGGTGCTGGCGGCGCCGGCCGACGGCCAGTACATCTTCCAGGGCTCGCCCAACGAGGTGATCCTCTCGCCGCTGGCCAACGCCGCCGTGCGCCTGAAGGCGGAGGACTTCCGCCTCGTGCACCCCGTGGCCGACGCGGTGATGGTGTTCGTGACGCGCAAGGACCTCGGCGTGAACAGCGTCGACGAGCTCATCGCGCTGGCGCGCAAGTCGGCCGACCGGCCGCTGAGCTATGGCAGCGTGGGCCAGGGCTCGCTGTACCACCTGATCATGGAGCAGGCGCAGGCGCAGACCGGCATCAAGCTCTCACACGTGCCCTACCGCGGCAACGCGCCGCTGCTGCAGGACATCGCCGGCGGCCAGGTGGACTTCGCGGTGCTGGTCTACAGCGCCGGCATGGGCGCGCTGGCCGAGCAGGGCCGGCTCAAGGTGATCGGCCAACTCGGTGCGCAGCGCTCGGAGCTGCTGAAGAACCTGCCCACGGCCAGCGAAGGCAAGGAACTCCGGAACTTCGCGTTCAAGATCTGGACCGGCCTCATGGTGCCCAAGTCCACGCCCGAGGCCGTGGTGCAGCGCCTGCACGCCGCCATCGGCAAGACGCTGGAGGACCCGGCCGTGCGCAGCCAGCTCGCGGCGCAGACGCAGCTGGCCTCGGCGCCCATGAGCCTGGCCGAGTCGGCCGCGTTCTTCGAGGCCGAGACGGCGCGCTACCGCGCCATCGCGCGGCAGATCAACCTGCAGCCGCAGTGAGCCCGCGCGCGCCCCGCCGCTGAAGCCGAGCCATGACCTACCTCGCCGAAGCCCTCGCCGCCCGCGTGGGCGAGTTCGTGGCCCTGCGCCGCGACATCCACCGCCACCCCGAGCTGGCCTTCGACGAGCACCGCACCGCGGCCCTGGTGGCGGCCAAGCTCGAGGACTGGGGCTACGCCGTCACGCGCGGCCTGGGCGGCACGGGCGTGGTGGGCACGCTGGTGCGCGGCCAGGGCCCCCGCCGCCTGGGCCTGCGCGCCGACATGGACGCGCTGCCGATCACCGAAGCCACCGGCAAGCCCTGGGCCAGCGAACGCCCCGGCCTCATGCACGCCTGCGGGCACGACGGCCACACCGCCATGCTGCTGGCCGCCGCGCGCCGCCTGGCCGAGGACGGCGGGTTCGAGGGCACGCTGCACCTGATCTTCCAGCCGGCCGAAGAGGGCGGTGGCGGCGCGCTGCGCATGATGGCCGACGGCCTGTTCGAGCGCTTCCCCTGCGACGCCGTGTTCGCCATGCACAACATGCCCGGCGTGCCGCAGGGCCACCTGGTGCTGCGCGAGGGCGCGGCCATGGCCTCGTCGGACTACGCCACGATCACGCTCACCGGCATCGGCGGCCACGGCGCGCTGCCGCAGCACGCGGCCGACCCCGTGGTGGCCGCGGCCAGCCTGGTGATGGCGCTGCAGACCGTGGTGTCGCGCAACGTCGACCCGCTGCAGGCCGCCGTCGTGACCGTGGGCGCGCTGCACGCCGGCCAGGCCAACAACGTGATCCCGGCCACGGCCACGCTGGACTTAAGCGTGCGCGCGCTCGACCGCGGCGTGCGCACGCTGCTGGAGCAGCGCATCCGCGCGCTGGCCGAGGCGCAGGCCGCGAGCTTCGGCGTGCGCGCCGAGGTGGCCTGGCGGCCCGGCTACGCCGTGCTCGTGAACAGCGCCGCCGAGACCGCCTTCGCGCGCGAGGTGGCGCTCGAGGTGGTGGGCGCCGAGCGCGTGGTGCCGCAGGGCCCGCCGCTGACCGGCAGCGAGGACTTCGCCTTCATGCTGGAGCGCGTGCCCGGCAGCTACCTGCTCGTGGGCAACGGCGACGGCCCGGGCAGCTGCATGGTGCACAACCCCGGCTTCGACTTCAACGACGACAACATCGCCGTCGGCAGCGCCTTCTGGGTGCGGCTGGCGCAGCGCTACCTGGTGGCGGAGGCCAGCCCACCCACCGACTGAACCGCATTCCCGTGCAGGAGAGTGCCCGCACGCGCCACCCTCGCGGCGCGGGCCACCGAAGGCGCAAGCTCCCATACACGCTCAGGTCCCGTACTGCACAACCCACGATCGCCGTCTGGAGAGACGCCACGCACGCCGTGGCGCACCGAAGGAGCAAGGCCGCGCCGCGGGCGCCGGACCGAATCTCTCAGGTACCAAGGACAGGGGGAGCGGCACACGACACGGCCATCGCCGTGGCGTCCACCCTCGTTCGAACCCTGGAGAACTGCAATGAACGTGATCGTCCTCGGCGCCGGCCTGCTCGGCGTGACCACCGCCTACCACCTGCGCCAGCTGGGCCACGACGTGACGGTGATCGACCGCCAGGCCACGCCCGGCGCCGAAACCAGCTTTGCCAACGGCGGCCAGATCTCGGTGAGCCACGCCGAGCCCTGGGCCAACCCCGGCGCGCCCATGAAACTGCTGCAGTGGCTGGGGCGCGAGGACGCGCCGCTGCTCTTTCGCCTGCGCGCCGACCTGCGGCAGTGGCTGTGGGGCCTGCAGTTCCTGCGCGAGTGCACGCCGGCCCGCACGCGCCACAACATCGAGCAGATCGTGCGCCTGGGCACCTACAGCCGCGCCACGCTGCAGGCGCTGCGCGCCGAGCGCGGCCTGCAGTACGAGCAGCGCACGCAGGGCATCCTGCACTTCTACACGAGCCAGAAGGAGTTCGACGCCGCCGAGGCGCCCGCCGCGCAGATGCGCGCCCTGGGCTGTGACCGCCGCGTGATCAGCGCCGACGAGGCCGTGGCGCTGGAGCCCGCGCTGCGCCACATCCGCCCGCAGCTGGCCGGCGCCACCTACACGGCCGAGGACGAGAGCGGCGACGCCAACCGCTTCGTGCGCGAGCTGGCCGCGTGCTGCGTGGCCGACGGCGTGCAGTTCCGCATGAGCCACACCGTCACGGCGCTGCGCACGGCCGGTGGCGAGATCGAGCACGTGGAGGCCACCGACGCCGAGGGCCGCTTCCAGCGCCTGCGCGCCGACGCCTACGTGCTGGCCATGGGCAGCCTGAGCCCGCTGCTGGCGGCGCCGCTCGGCATCCGCCTGCCCATCTACCCGGCCAAGGGCTACTCGGTGACCATGCCGGTGAAGGACGCCTCGATGGCGCACCAGGTGTCGCTCACGGACGACGAGTACAAGCTCGTGTTTTCGCGCCTCGGTGACCGCCTGCGCATCGCCGGCACGGCCGAGCTCAACGGCTACGACCGCGACCTCAACCGCGTGCGCTGCGAGGCCATCGTCAAGCGCGTGGAGCAGCTGTTCCCCGGCGCCGGCGACACCGAGCAGGCGCAGTTCTGGACCGGCCTGCGCCCGGCCACGCCGAGCAACGTGCCCATCATCGGGCGCTCGAAGCTGCCCAACCTGTTCCTCAACACCGGCCACGGCACGCTGGGCTGGACCCACGCCTGCGGCTCGGGCAAGAGCATCGCGCGCATCGTCAGCGGCCTGCAGCCCGAGCTGGACTTCGCCTTCACGGGCGAGCTGCCGGCCCGGCGGCCGCTGGTTCAGGGCGCGATGCGGCCGACCTGAGCCTCGGCCTCGGCCAGCCGCGCCTGCAGCGCTGCCAGCGCCGGGGCGAAGGCGGGCGAGGCCTGCCCGGCGCGCGCGGCGGACTGCAGCCGCGCCAGCCACTCGCGCGCCAGCGCCAGCGCCGGGTGCCAGGTGGGCAGCGGCACGCAGGCCGGCAGCTGCAGCGGTGGCAGCGTGTCGCGCAGCGCGCCGGCGGCCGTGGGCGCCAGGGCCATGGGCAGCATGTCATAGGCCGGCGCCAGCCCGCAGGCCTGGCCGGGGGCGCTGAAGAAACGGAGGTTGCCCATGTGCATGTCGCTGTTGGCGATGAGCACACCGAAGGCGTACAGCCGCTCCACGGCCGGCAGCGCGGCGGCGTCCACCAGGCGCTGCGCCACCAGCCGCTGCACGGCCACGGGCCAGGGCGCGCCGCGGTCGCCGCTGAACTCGTCGTCGAGGCTGCCCAGCGAGTGCAGCGCGCGGCGGCCGAGCGCGCCCACGCGGTCGAAACGCTCCAGCTGCAGGAAGCGCTGGCCGGCGTGGTCGATGAGCTCGCTGCGCGCCGCGGCCAGGCCGGCCTGGGCATGGGTCTCGCCCAGCACCTGCAGCGCCAGGTGCTCGGCCAGCAGCAGGTCGCGCCAGCGGGTGGTGAGCGGGTTGGCCTCGGGCAGGCTGAACTTCACGAGCACGTGCGCCGGGCCCTGGGCCGTGTCGGCAAAGGCCGTGAACTTGGGCTGCTCGCCGCCGGCCGAGGAGCCCGGCAGCTCGCCCGCCAGCGCCTGCGCCGCGCGCTCGGCGTAGGCGGTGCCACGCTGGCGGCGCGGCACGGGCGCGGGCGGCGGCAGCGCGAGGAACTGCGCGCGCGCCACGTCGCCGATCAGCAGGTTGCCCACGGCGTCGTGCCCCTGCGCGGCCAGGGCGCGCAGCACCTGGCGGTCGGACCAGGTGGCCACGTCGGCCGGCAGGCCCAGCGCCGCCGCGTGGCGCTGTGCAAACGCGCGGCCCAGGAAGCCCTGCGGCCGCAGGTCGGCCAGCCACCAGGGCAGGCCGTCGCTCGTGTGCAGGCCGCCGCCAGGCTCGCGCAGCGCAAAGCCCTGGGGCCGCAGCGGCAGCAGCTCGCCCAGCTCGTGCAGGCGGCCGGCCTCGTCGACACGGCGCACGGGCAGCTGCGGCAGCTCGGGCCAGGTGTCGCGCAGTGAATAGAAAGAAGACCGCCCCCGGCCCAGCACCAGCACCTCGGCCCCCAGCGCCGCCAGCGCGCGCGACACCGTGGGCTGGCTGAGCCCCAGCGCCTGCTGCAGCGCGCGGCTGCTCAGCGGCCCGCGGGCCAGCAGTTCGCGGACGGCGGCGTCATGGCTGGGCATTCATGCATTAAAACATGAATAGAAAAAAGCATGGATGGAAGCCGGCTCAGTGGAAGAACGCGTAGCCCACCAGGATGGCCCCCACCACGCCCACGAGGTCGGCGAACAGGCCGCAGGCCAGCGCGTAGCGCGTCTTCGCGATGCCCACGCTGCCGAAGTACACGGCCAGCACGTAGAAGGTGGTCTCGGTGGAGCCCTGGATGATGGCCGCGAGCTTGCCCTGGAAGCTGTCGACGCCGTAGGTGGTCATCACGTCCACCATGAGCCCGCGCGCGCCGCTGCCCGACAGCGTCTTCATCAGGCCCACGGGCAGCGCGGGCACGAAGTCGGCGTTCAGGCCCAGGGCCACGACGATGGCGCCGATGCCGCCGACGATGAAGTCCATGCACCCGGTGGTGCGGAACACCGAGATCGCCACGAGGATGGCGATGAGGTAGGGGATGATGGTGATGGCCACCCCGAAGCCGTCCTTCGCGCCATCGACAAACGCCTCGTAGACGTTGATGCGGCGCAGCGCCCCCACGGCGACGAACAGCACGATGATCCCGAAGATCACCAGGCTGCCGATGAGCCCGATGGTGCTGGCCATCTGTGCCGGCGCCAGGCCGCGCAGGCTCAGGTACATCAGGCTCATCAGCGCGCCGAAGCCGCCGAAGAACAGCAGGAT
>ERZ1066137.1390-NODE-1390-length-11953-cov-8.433434_pt1 | contig 11953 bp, 10 predicted proteins | sample MGYA00382784_ERZ1066137 | MGnify/ENA primary metagenome ERZ1066137 (study PRJEB33369, sample SAMEA5778367) | biofilm metagenome | biome: Industrial cooling water; feature: Water cooling tower basin; material: Biofilm | place: United Arab Emirates | collected... | reverse complement strand
CCCCTGCTCGGCGCCGGCCTCTACTGGGCCCTATCCCCCTCGGCCCCCTACCTGATCGGCGCCGTGGCCCTGCTTTGGCCCCTGTGGCTGGCCCAAGGCTTGCCGGAGCCCGAGCGCGGCCAAGGGGCCTGAGACCGGCGCGGCCCCGGACGGGCGCGCCGCGCCAGCTCGGCCCCGGGGCCCCCGGGACCCCGGCCGCCCGGCCTGGGACCGCCCGGGCTTGGATCCTCGCCCCCCCCGCGGCCCGCCGGGCTGGGCTGGCCGCGGCCGACGCCGGCCCGCCCGGGCCGCCCGCCGCCGCCCGGGCCTGATTTTCCCGGGTCTGATCCAGCGCGGAATCGAACGCCGCGCCGATCGCCAGGGCGGGGGCCTCCGGCTTCGATGGAGTTTCCGGGTTCCAGACCGCTCCCCGTTGCCACCATGCTCTCCCCCCGCGCCGTTCGCCCCCTGTCCTTCGCTTGCCTGCTCCTTCCGGCCGCGGCCCTGAGTTTGGGCCTCTCCGCGCGGCCGGGCGCAATCCAGGAAACCGACCTCTCCCCGCGTGTGGCCGCCCTGGAGCAGGCCCTGGCGGCACAGACCCAGCGCCTGGAGCTGGCGGATCAGGAGCGCCAGCAGATGCTGGCCAAGCTGGGCACCCTGGAGGCTTGCCTCAACGGGCAAGCCAAGTCGATCGACGAGCTGGTCGCCAGCCTTGGGCGGGTCGAGAGCCAGGGTTTCACCGCGGGCATCAATCCGAAATCCCGGGAAGAGCTCCTGGCCGGCCTGCGCAGTTATCTCGCCGCCCAGAAGGAGGCGCTCGGCAAACTCGAGGCCAAACCGAAGGCCGCCGCGCCCGCGGGGCGTGGCACCGCCCGCTGACCGCGGGCAGCGGCGTGCGCGGAGTTTCCTAGGGCGGCCGCTCCGCTGGCGGCGCGCCCTCGCCGTGCGCGCGCGGCGAGCGGCACCGCGCGGGCATCCGGCGCACGATCGGGAGGGCCTGGCGGGGCACCGCCGGCCCGGGCCGCTGCTAGGCTCCTGGGATCATGCAGGCCGATGGGAACGGATCGAACGCTCGCGCTCCGCAGGCCTGGCGCGCTGCGATCGAGGATTGCCTGCAGACCAAGGCTGCGCAGCGCGGCGCCTCCGCCCACACCCTGCGCGCCTACCGCTCGGACCTGACCGATCTGGCCGCCGCCCTGGCGGACTCCGGGCTCGAGGATCCGGCCGGGCTGAACTCGCGGCATCTGCGCCTGTACCTGGCCCGGCTCGACGAGCGCGGGCTCGAGCGCAGCTCGATCCAGCGCAAACTCTCGGCGGCCCGGGGCCTGTGCAGGCACCTGCTGCAGCGCGGCCGCCTGCAGCGGGACCCGACCCTGTCCCTGCGCCGAGCGCGGCGGGCCGCTCGGCTGCCGAAGGCCCTCTCGGAGAGCGAGGTCGAGGCCCTGCTGCGCGCCCCGGACGTGAGCAACCCGGCGGGGCGCCGCGATCGCGCGCTGCTCGAGGTGCTCTACTCGGCCGGAACCCGAGCCTCCGAAACGGTGGCCCTCGACCTCGGGGACCTGGACTTGGAAGCGGGCCAGGCGCGTGTGATCGGCAAGGGCAACAAGCAGCGGCTGGTGGCCCTGGGCCCCCTGGCGGTCGCCGCGCTGATCGATTACCTGGAGGATCCGGGGCGGCCGAAGCCCGCGCCCGGCGCGGCCGGGGCCCTGTTCCTGAACCTGCGCGGCGGCCGCCTGACCACGCGCTCGCTGCAGCGCATCGTGGCCGGCCTGGCGCTGGCGGCGGGGCTCGGGCGGCGGCCGAGCCCGCACACCCTGAGGCACTCCTTCGCGACCCACCTGCTCGATCGCGGCGCCGATCTGCGCGCCGTGCAGGAGCTGCTCGGGCACGCCCATCTGGCGACCACCCAGATCTACACCCATGTCAGCATGGAGCGGCTGAGGCGCATCTACGAGCGCGCCCACCCGCGGGCCTGAGGCGTTCGCCGGCCCGCTGCCGCCGACCCCTCGGGACCGTTCCGGCCTGAACCCGGGCGCGGGCCCGCGCAGCGCGGCAGCGGCCCGCTCGAACGCTGCAATGCCGGGCGGACTGGAGCCGGCGCCCCGCCGCGGAGCCGGGCTGCCCTGCGCTTCCGCGGCGGGCTAGCAGCCCGAGCAGCCCGCGCACCGAGCGGATCCGTCCGCAGCTCCGCCCCGGGCAGTCGCTCCCGGAGGAGCGCCAACCGGGCATCGCCCCCTGCCAGCGATCGCCTGGCGGCGATCTCGGCGCGCGAACTCGGCGCGCGAACTCGGCTGGGTATCTCAGCGCACGATCTCAGCGCACCAACTCAGCGCACCAACTCAGCGCACCAACTCGGCGCACCAACTCGGCGCCCCCGCTCCCCGCAGGACTTCGGCGGCGATCCAAGCGTCGAGCCTCAGCGCCGGTATCCGTTCCGGCTTGCCGGCGCCGGCTTGTCGACTCTCGCTCGCCGCACGCTTGGCGACCCGGACCCTCTCGGCCGCCCGGACCACCCTGGCCACAGGGACAGCCTTGGAGACCTGGACCGCCTTGGACACCTGGACCGCCTTGCACTCCCTGACAACCCTGCCTGCTCCCCGGACGCGGCCCGGCGCTCGGCGGGCGACCGCGCGGCCCGCTCCGGCGAGCTGCTCGGGGGGCTTCGCGATTGGTGACCCGTAGGGGATTTGAACCCCTGTCGCCAGGATGAAAACCTGGTGTCCTAGGCCTGACTAGACGAACGGGCCAGTCGCGAGGCGGGGAAGATAGGCAGGCCCGGGGGGCGAGTCAATGCGAATCTCGCGCTGCGTTGCGCCCGGGGGTGCTGGTGCGGGGCGGCGCTGCGCGTCCGCGGGCGCGGATCGGGCGGTGGCCCGGCGGCTGGGAGCTCGGGATCCCGGGGCCGGCCCGGCGCGCGGCGCAGCGCCCGCGGCCCCAGGGCTGCGGCGCGCTGTCGCAGACTCAGGCGGCGCGCGTCCAGCCGCGGGCCTGCAGGCGCTCGAGGGCATGGGCATACTCGGCCGCCAGGCGATCGACCAGCGAGCCCGCTCCCTGGGCCGCCTGCCCCAGCAGACTCCAGGTGTAGGTCTCGAGTTCGAGGTGCAGCTCGGGCAGACCCCAGCGGTCCGGATCGGAGAGCAGTTCGTCCAGCAGGCGGTCGGCGTGGGCCTGGGTGGTGGTCAGTCCGCCGGCCGATTCGAACGCCTGGCGCCTGCCCAGGGGCACATGGAAGTGGCAGCGCCACTCCGCGGCCGCCAGCCAATCCGGCTCGTCGGCGAGCCGCCGGGCCAGCTCCGGAAGATCCCCGGCGCGCAGCACCCGCCCATCGGGCAGCTGGGCGCTGGTCTGGTGCAGGAAGACCGGCTCGTCGAGGGCCAGCAGACGGGCGCGGCCCAGGGCATCCGCCCCGGGCCGGGGCAGGCTCAAGGCGCTCGTGAACTGGAACTTGCCCAGGGGACGCCCGGCGCGGCGGGCCCGGTCCGCGGCCTCCACGGGGGCCTCGAATTCGACCGCCGCATGGCAGGCGTCGAGGCACAGGCCGAAGGCGCCCTGGTCCGGGCCGGCCTCGGGCCCCAGGCCGGCGGCGGCGCGCCAGGCCGGCACGCGCTGCAGCCATTCCGCGCTGTCGTTGGCGCTGGAGCGCGGTTCGGGCTCGATGGCCAAAACCAGGCGCGGGTCCCCCGGGCCGCGCAGGCTGTCGAGCTCGCGGGACGTGCGGCCCAGGCCGCTCGCCAAGGCCGGGCTGTGCGGGGGCGCGGCGCCCGCGTGGGCGCCGGCGTGGGTGCTGATCGACAGGTGCCGCGCGGCGGGCGTCGGCCCGCGCCGCAGGCCGCGCTCGAGATCGAGGGCGATCCGGGCCACATCCAGCGTGTAGCGCTGGCGCTGCGGATCGTCCCAGCGCGGCTCGAACACCGCCGCCTTGAGGCCCGCGCGGTGGAAGCGGCCGATCGGGAAGGCGTTGAAGGTGAAGGGGTCGAGGCCGCCCAAGCGGCACAGCTCGCGCAGCGCGACGCGGGCCGGGTCGCGCTCGAGCAGCTCGCCCACGGCGGGCTCGGGCAGGTACAGGCCGATCCCGAAAGGCCGGCCTTCCCCCAGCCGCCCGGCCAGGGGCAACGCCACCCCGGTCAGGCCCTCGAGCACGCCGGTCAGATCCTCGGCCGGGTGCACATTGAGGCAGTAGGCCAACAGCACCGCCCGGCCCGGTTGGTCGCGATGGACGAAGCGCATCGGGGCTGCGGGACGGGGCCGGGCTGCACCCCGGCGCCGGACGACCTCACAGGGGCAGGCCCTCGTCCACCAGCAGCACGGGGATCCCGTCGCGGATCGGGTAGCAGAGCTTGCCGTCGGCGCGCACCAGGGCGGCCTCCACGGGCTCCTTCACCGCCTGGCCGGCGACGTTCTTTTGGCGCCCCTCGGCGATGGCCCGCCCCAGGCGCTGGAGCAGCTCGGGGCCGGCCTCCGCCAGGGACTGGTGGCTGGCCGGGCAGGCCAGGATTTCGAGCAGGTCCTTGTCGATCATCGAAAGCGCGGAACAGGGCGTACGGCGGCACGGGGCTGCCGTGCGGCAGACTAACGTATCGGCATGAAGCTCTCGGCGCTGGTTGCCCTGTGGGCCCTTGCGGGGCTGGCCGCTCCGTCCCCGGGAGACGGGACCTTGACCGGACTCGAGGGCTGGGGCCTCGAGCAGCTCGGCCCGCGCTTGGTCGAGCCCCCCGCCGGCCCCTGCCCGGTGGAGCGCTGGCCCGCTGCCTTCGAGCCCCTGGAGTTCGCCCGTCTGCGGCCCTTCGAGCGCTGGGCCGAACTCGTGCAGGCGGCCCAGGTTCAGCCCCGCGATCCGGCGCTGGCCGCCGAGCATTGCCTGCTGATGCTCGCCCAGGGCCGGCAGGACGAGGCCTGGCGCGCCCTGGCGTCCCTGCCGGGCGCGGGTCAGGCCTCCGCCCTGTGGCCCCGCTTTCTGCCGGGGCTCCCGGCGGGCACGCCCGCCGGCGCGCTCCAGCTCGCTCCGGGCGGCGTGCTGCGGCCGGCGCTCCCGCCGCCGGTCTCCGGCGATCCCCGGGTGCTGCTCGAGCCGCGCCGGGCCCAGGTGCGCGGCTTGCAGGTCGGGGAGGCGCGCGTGGATCTCGACTTCGAGCTGCGCCTCGAGGGCTTCGAGGTCAGCGCCCGCCTGGTCAGCGGTCCGGCGGTCGAATTCGCCTGCGTCCTGCCCTGCCCGCCCGGCTTCGAGCGCTTCAGCGAGTACGCGGACTGGACCCGCGTCGATCCGCCCGGCAGCCCGCTGCCGATCCGGCTCGAGCCGGGCGCGGAACCCTGGAAGCTCTGGGGCCGCTTCCTGCAGGTCCCCCAAGCGTTCCCAGGCGAACTCGGCCCCGGCGCGCAGCTGCCCGCCCGGGTCGAGGCAGCCGGCCTGGCCTTGGTGCTGGCCGAGGGCACGCCCGAGGCCCGCTGCCTGGCGTCCCTGGCACCGGCCCTCGGCGCCCTGTTCGAGGTGCCGGTGGCGATCGAATTCCAAGGCGCGCGCCCCCTGCCAGGCGATCCGGTCCGGCTGCGGTTGACGCCGGATGCGGGGCTGCCCGACAAGCTGGGCAAGCTGCTCTCCCTGGCCGAGGCGAGCTACCGCGCGCGCGCCCCGCGCTGAGCGCGCCGCCCGATGCCCCCCAGCCCCCTTGCGCTGCCCAGCCACGTGTTCGCCGGGCACCGGGAAGTGCTGCTCGAGCGGCTGCGGGCGCGCGGTGCGGCGGCGCTCTTGTGGTCCGGCCGACGCCAGGCCCGGGAGCCGGGGCTGTTCGAGCGCTTCCGGCCCGACAGCGATTTCTTCTACCTGACCGGTCTGCGCGAGCCCGAGGCGGCTCTGGTCCTGATCCCGGACCGCCCTGGGGGCCAAAGCCTGCTGTTCCTGCGTCCGAACGACCCCCGGGAGGAGGCCTGGGACGCGCCGCGGCTCGGGCTGGCGGCGGCCCGCGAAACGCTGGCGCTGGACGAAGCCCGCTCCCTGGAGGCGCTGCCCGCGGATCTGCCCGGCCTGCTGCGCGGCCGGCAGCAGCTGTTGCTGGGAACCGGCGGGGACGAGAGCTTTGCGCCGCGGGCGCTGCGCCATCTGTCCGGCAGCGGACTCGACCAACCGCGGGCCTGGATCGAGCCCCAGACCCTGTTGCTCGAGCAGCGCCTGATCAAGGGGCGCAGCGAGCTCGAGCTGCTGCGCCGCTGTGCGGCGCTCGCCGCCGAGGCGCATCTCGAAGTGATGCGCCATCTGCGGCCCGGGATGCTGGCCCTCGAGCTCGAGGGACGCTTCGGTCTCTCCCTGCGGCGGGGCGGCGCCCGGGAGGCCTTCCCGACCCTGATCGCCGCGGGCGACACCGCCCAGTGCCTGCATGACGCCGCGAACCTGGGTCGGCTAGAGGCGGGTCAGCTGCTGCTGGTCGACGGCGGCGCAGAGCTCGGCGGCTATCGCAGCGACGTGACCCGCAGTTTGCCGGTGGGCGGCCGGCTCGACCCGGCCCAGCGGGCGCTGCTCGAAGCCTTGTTCGCGATCCAGGAGCGCCTGCTGCGCGCCCTGCGGCCGGGGCTCTCCGTGGGGGCCCTCGAACAGCTCGGGGCCCGCCTGCAGTGCGAAGCCCTGATCGAGCTGGGGCTGCTCCGGGGCGACCCCGAGGCGCTCTGCGCCGCGGGGGCCCAACGCGGCTTCACCCGGCACCGCCTGTGCCATTTCGTGGGCATCGACGTGCACGAGGGGGGCGCGCAGGCCCTGACCCCCGGCCGGCGCCTCGAGCCGGGCATGTTGCTGGCGATCGAACCCGGCTTCTACCTGCCCCGCGACGACCCCCGCGTGCCGGGCCCCTATCGGGGGCTGTGCGCGCGCCTCGAGGACCAAGCCTTGATCACGGCCACGGGGGCCGACCTGTGGACCTACGGGGCCCCCCGGGCGCCGGCCGAGGTCGAGGCCGCCTGTGGGCTGGGCTCGCCTTGAGCGGGCCCGCCGGTGGCCGTTCAAGGGCGGGGACCGGCCCAGGAAATCCGCCCCCGGCGGGACCGTAGCATGGGCTGATGGCCGACCGTTCCCCCGCGGAAGAGCTGATCCAGGGCGTGCGCCGTGGGCTGCTCGGTTTTGCGCCGATCGCGCTGCAGGCCGCCCGCGAGGCGGGAGCCCCCTGCTGGGCGTGGCTGCTATGCCTGTGGGCGCCCCTGTTTGGTTATCCGCTGCTGGTCGGGGATCCGGGCACCCACCGCGATCCGATCACGGTCCTGGCGGACTATTCCCCGCTGCTCGACGAAACGCCGGTCAGCTCCTGGCTCGATGGCTCGCCGGTGGAGCTGGACCTGATCTCGTTGTTGCTCTGCGCTTGGCTGACCTCCGGCCTGGTGGCCTGGAGCCTGGCCAAGGAGGACTGGCTCGAGGGCGACCGCGGGCCGGGCTTCGGGCGGGTGCGGCGCGCCGGGCGCGGATTGTTCCTTTCCTGCCTGGCCCTGGCCACGACCCGGCTCCTGTTCGGCACCCTGGCGCTGTTCCTGCTCGCCAGCCTGCCGATCTCGCTGGTGTATCGACTCGGCCAGGACGCCCTGGGCCCCCTGGGCGTGGTCCTGATGCTGGTGGTGCTCGGTTTGTTCGGGCTGGGCCTGCTCTACGTGCTCACGCTCGACGCGGCGGTCTGGCTGGCCTTCTACAGCCTGGCCGCGAACCGGCGCGGCGCGGGCTCCGCGTTCCAACACGCCTGGCGACTGCTCAGCCACGACCCGAGCCAAGCGATCCGCGCCGTGGGGCTCTACGGCGGGGTGATCGGCATCGGCCACGGGCTGCTGCTGCCCCTCCTGCTCAGCTGGTCGGGCGAATTCCGGGATTTCGGCGGCGCCCTCGCGAGCGGACTCTTCGGCTGGTGGAGCGTGCGCTATTGGCTGCACGCTTACCGCGCCCTGGGGGGCGTCCAGACCGCGCAGCCGCATCCCAAACCGGGCCGCCAGAGACCCCATCGACAGGCGGCTCAGGCTGCCGGGTGAGAGGTTCCGCATCGATCGACTCGGGCTGCGCCACAGCCGCGAAACCAACCGGTCAGCGCGCCTCTGGGCCGGCGTCCGCCGGCCGGGGAACGCCGGGGCCGGAAAACTCAGGGGCCGAGATCGCGGCCCGGTGGCCTGCCGGGCGCTCGCTGCGGAGCCGGCCCGGGGTGGTGAGTGCACTAGGGCTCGAACCTAGGACCTACTGGTTAAAAGCCAGTTGCTCTACCGACTGAGCTATGCACCCAGGGGTACCGACGGAGGCCGCGCGGTGCGCGGCCCGCACCGCGTGGCGGTGCGGGGGCAGAAGATACGCAAAGCGCCTCGATCCGCAAGCGCTCGAGGGCACGAAAATCCCCCGCCTGCGCAGCGCCGATCGGCCCCGCGCGCCCCTGGCCGTCCAGCGGGGCCAGGCGGCCCAGGTCGGCCTGCCCCAGCGCGCGGCGGATGCGCTCTCCGCGGTCGCCGGGCACCCGGCCCCCCCGGTCCACAGCCGCCCGGTCCACAACCGCCCGGTCCACACCCGCTCGGTCCACAGGCCCTGCCGCCAGGGAACCAGACCCGGACACGACCCGGTGCTTGATCCGGTGCTTGATCCGGGAAGTCGCGGGCGCCGGGCTGCGCCCCGCGCCCGCCCCGGCGGGGAAGCGCAGCCGCGCGCTTGCCGGAAGCCAGCGACGCCGCTGCCGCGCGGCGCCGGTCCGGGGCCCTGGCACCGGCGCCGCGCGGCCTCCCAGCGGCGCCGCGCCGCTGGTGCACGGCGACCCGTGCGCGGCGGCCCGTGCCCTGTGACTCGTGCCCTGTGACTCGTGCCCTGTGACTTGTGCCCTGCGACGTGTGCCCAGCCGCCGGTGGGGTGCGCCGTGAAGCGGCTGGGCGTGGTCCGCAGGTCGGCGGCCGGCCTGCGGTCGACGGCTGGCGGGGCTCCCCCGAGTGCTGCGGGCCGCCGTGCGGCGGCCCAGGGGCGGATGCGGGCGCGCTTGGGGGGGGTGGCGCGCAGCGGGCGGCGCCCGTCGATCAGCCGGTCACTCGGTGATCTCGGCGACCTTCTTCTTGTAGACCTCCTCGACCTTGTGCTCGTAGTCCTTGAGCAGGTTCTGGATCTCGTCCACCAGCTTCTTGTGCTGGTCCTCGGTGAGCTTTGAATCCTTCTTGAACTGGTCGGCGTGCTTGTTCATGTCCCGGCGCGTGTTGCGCATCGCCACCCGGCTCTCCTCGGCGATTTCCTTGACCTTGTGGGCGAACTTCTGGCGCTGTTCGCCGGACAACGGCGGCAGAATCAGCCGCAGGACCTTGCCGTCGTCTTGGGGCGTGCAGCCCAGGTCGCTCTTCTGGATCGCCTTGCCGATCTCCTTGAGCACGCCCGCGTCGAAGGGCTTGATCACGATCACGCGGGCCTCGGGGATCGTCACCGCGGCCATCTGCGAGATCGGGGTCGGCGTCCCGTAGTAGTCGACGCGGATGTTGTCCACGAGGGTCGAAGAGGCGCGCCCGGTGCGGATGCTGCGCAGCTGCTCCTGCAGGTGCTGCAGGGCCTTCTCGTAGTACGCCTTGGTTTCCTTGATCAGGTCGGCGGGTGTCATGGTGTCGATGCGACGCTGTAGGTGCGGCGGAAGGGCCGCGCTCTCGGGGTGGATCGAGGTCAGCCGATGCGGGTGCCCAAGGACTCGCCGCGGATCACGCGGCCGATGTGCCCCTCGACGAACATGTCGAACACGATCACCGGCAGCTGCTTTTCCATGCACAGGGTGATCGCGGTAGCATCCATGACCTTGAGGCCCTTTTGCAGGACCTCCATGTAGTCGAGGCGCTCGTAGCGCTGGGCGGCCCGGTCGCGCTTGGGATCGGCGCTGTAGACCCCATCGACCTTGGTGGCCTTGAGCAGCACCTGGCAGGCGAGCTCGGCCGCGCGCAGAGCCGCGGCGGTGTCGGTGGTGAAGAACGGGTTGCCGGTGCCGCCCGCCAGGATCACCACCCGCCCCTTCTCGAGGTGCCTGAGGGCCCGCCGACGCACGAACAACTCCCCCACCTGGGGAATGGTCAGGGCGCTCATCAGCCGCGCCTCGCAACCGGCGGCCTCGATCGCCTCGGTGACGGCGATGCCGTTGATCACCGTGCCCAACATGCCCATGTAGTCGGCGCTGGCGCGATCGGTGCCCAGCTTGCTGAAGGCCGCGCCCCGCAGGACGTTGCCGCCTCCGACCACCAGGGCCACCTGGACCCCGCTGCGGGCGACCGCGGCGATCTCGGCGGCGATGCGCTGCACCGCGGTCGCGTCGAAGCCGTGACCGCTCTGGGGGTCGCCGAGGGCTTCGCCGGAGATCTTGAGCAGGACGCGTTCGAAGGCCATGGCGATGCGTGTCGGTAGCGGGAACGGGCGTGAGCATACGCAGCCCCCCAGCTCGATACCAAAGTCCGCTCGACGACAGGCCCACCCCTGGGGCCGCGCCCGGAGCCGACGCACCGCGCCGAGGGCGGGCCGGCGGGAGCGCGCGCCGCCCGCGCTGCCCCGCCCCAAGCGCTGCAAGGCGCCCGCGGAGCGCGCCAACGGGGCGGCGAGCCGCACCTGAGCAAGAGCAGAGCCCGAGCCGCGCCTCGGATGCGGCGGCTCGGGCTCCGATCGGCGCCAAGGGCTCAGCGGGCAGGCCTCGGGCTCCCGGGATGCACGGCCGCTGCGGCCGCCGCAGGCGGTCCGACGGCCCCGGAAGGGTGAGCCCTCCGCAGGGTTTGGCCTCTCACTAGCTTGGCCGATGTCGGGTCTGGCCTCTGACGGGCTGGGATCGCCGCTCGGGCGCAGCCCGAGTCGATCCACTCTCAACCCGTCAAACCTCGAGCCGCACGAAGGCTGCCGGGCGCGAGCCGGCGCCCAGCGCCTGCTGGACGGCCTTGGCCACGGTCTGCTTGTCGTCGAAGATCCAGGGCTGCTCGAGCAGGGTCACGTCCGCGTAGAACTTCTCCAGCTTGCCGAGAATGATCTTCTCGCGGTGCTCGACCGGCTTCTTGAGCACGTCTTCGCTGGCCGCATGGACGGCCTTCTCGCGTTCGATGTCCGCGGCGGGCACCGCCGCCCGATCCAGGACGGCCGGTCGGCTGGCGGTGATGTGCTGGCACAGACGCTTGAGCAGCTCCTCGGACTTGGCCCGGTCGGCGCCGGTCTCGATCAGGCTCAGGGCCCCGCTCTTGTTGTTGTGGTGCACGTAGCTGCCGACCATGCCGGACTTGGAATGCAGCCGGCCCACGCCGCCGAGGCGGATGTTCTCGCCCAGCTTGCCGATCACCTGCTGCAGGTGCTCCTGGACCGTCTCGCCGCCCTTGACCTTGAGCTTCTGGAAGGTTTCCAGCACCTCGTTGTCCGGAAGGTCGTTCGAGATGGCCACATCCAGCAGGGTCTCCACCAGCTTCTGGAAGTCCGGGGTGTTGGCCACGAAGTCGGTCTCGCAGCGCACCAGCAGGATCGCGCCCAGCTTGCCGTCCGGGGAGACCTTGGCGGCCACGCGGCCTTCGCCGGTCTCGCGGCCCGCCTTCTTGGAGGCGGTCTTGAGGCCGGCCTTGCGCAGGTGGTCGATGGCGGCGTCCATGTCGCCGTTGGTGGCATCCAGGGCCTTCTTGCAATCCATCATCGCTGCGCCGGTCATGTCGCGCAGCTTGCGGACCATTTCGGAGGTGATCGCCATGGCTTTCGTCGGGGTGTAGATCTGGGGGAGTGGCGCCCGGCCGCCGGGGATCGGGCCAGGGCGCCTTGGGAGGTTTTGTGGGAAGCCGGCGCCGGTCGGGCGAGGGCCTCGGTCGGGCGGCCCTCGCGGGCCGGGCGCGGGGCGCGAGCGGAAACGCGGCTGGCCGGCGCTGAGCGCAAGCCGGAGCGCTGACTCCGGGCCCGAGCGGGGAGCAGGGGCGGAGCCGTGCAGCGCGGGCGGAGCGGGGCCGGGCGCAAGGCCCGCGCGCCGCGGAAACTCGCGCCGCTCGCCGGGCCCGCGCCCGGCTCGCAGGC
>ERZ1066137.1388-NODE-1388-length-11959-cov-7.573925_pt1 | contig 11959 bp, 15 predicted proteins | sample MGYA00382784_ERZ1066137 | MGnify/ENA primary metagenome ERZ1066137 (study PRJEB33369, sample SAMEA5778367) | biofilm metagenome | biome: Industrial cooling water; feature: Water cooling tower basin; material: Biofilm | place: United Arab Emirates | collected... | reverse complement strand
TCTCAAGACAACACTTTCAGCTATGTTAAGAAAGATGTGACTAATGGATAGCTTAATAAGGGGGGGCTTTAAGAACCCTCTCTTGTCCCCCCCTTATTAAGGGGGGCTAGGGGGGATCAAATTTTATAAGTTACAATAATTATCGATACTTCTCTTTGAATCAGGATAAGTTAGAAATGCCTTTTAGTAGTTATAAAAGTATCAGCGCTGTCGCCAAAGAATTTATCATTAAATATGTACGAGAAAACTTCATTATTGAAACAGAGTTTACAATCAGTCAAACTTTCAGAGACGAACTAGAATTAACATTTAACGAAAGCGTATTTGATAATTCAGAAATAGCGATTTGTGAGAATATAATTTACCCAGTACTAAGAGAGGTCTGGAAACAATACCGCAGTAAATTCCTTTTATGGAGTCACCAAACATTAGTGTATGACGAAAAACTATGTGGTGTCCCAGATTATATATTGGCAAAACGCTCACCCCTTGGAACAGTAGTTTTTGACAAACCGTACATTGTCTTAGTTGAAGCCAAGAAAGAAAGCGACTTTACAGAAGGTTGGGAGCAATGTTTAGCAGAAATGATAGCAGCACAAAGACTAAATACCGAACCAGACGTAATTCCAAATATATTTGGTATCGTTTCTAATGGCGCCATCTGGCAATTTGGCAAACTAAACTCAAACTTATTTACCCAAAATAAAACTTTTTATACAATTCAAGAATTAGAGCGCTTGTTTGCTGCCGTTAATTACATTTTCAAAGAATGTGAATCACAGTTAAATAATATTGCTGGGTAAGTTGCTATGTATGGGACGGGCAGGGATGCCTATCCCACAAGAGATTTAGTTAAATTATTGTAGAACTGCCCCTACATTGGGTCATCTCTACCAATGCCCAATTCTCTGAGCTTATTTTTTACATCTTTCCACTCAGTGCCACAATAATAATATTTTTTGTCTTTAATATCAGCTATATAAAAGCCTTGCTTGCCATTGTTAATTAACCGCAGTTGGTTGGCTACCTGCTTCATCGAAGTATCAAATGCAGCAAATAAATCTTCCTGCTCAAGCCAAGGTGCATTAAACAAATTTATAAACGGTTCACCTTTGGTAAAATGCCAAGTCTTATGGCGCCGGACAACTAACCGATAGTAAACAGGATATACTATTGTACTATTTGACATAATGTTATCTTGTGTAAAAAATGTTTATAATTTGAAATTAGGAATAGCCCCCAGAGGCAAGCTAGGGGCTATAAGGTTAATTAGTTACGGTCACTTCCCGGTTCTTCCGGTTCCTCGTCACTCATATCATCCAAGTTGTCTTGGACATCATTGGAATTTATGAGATACAACTCATCGTTCACCATGTCGCGTTTTTCCCATTGTCCAAATAACAAACGGAGAAAAATTCGTACAGGGTTAAAGAACTTTCGATGACCGTTACTTTCTTTACTCAATCATTTACCTCCTTTATTAGTTATGAGCTGGGGACAAAATTGTCCCCACTTTTATTTTATAATAGGTTGCATCTAAATTGTTTTTTTAAAGAATAAACTTATATCAACATATAAAAACATAAACTATCAATCATGAAATTATGTATTAATATAGTTTCTGGCATATTTGAGCTAATTTATTTTTGCTTAGTACCTGTCTTAGTGGCGCCTGTTTCATGTGAATATTATTAAACAAAAGTATGAAAAATGTCAAAGAACTGCTTGACCCAAACTATTTTCATTATAGACTTGAGGAAGTACGCACGCACAAAAAAAAGCTCTTGAAAAAGCTTGCATCGGCTGAAGAATATGAACAAGTATTAATTGAAGCAATAGAGCGCAAAAAACGTAGAATGGAAAATAAGTTATAGGCGCCAGTTTGTCAAACATTTTAGAGATTCGTTGTACGTCGAATCTCTACTGTCCGTTTTTGCCTTCATCAAAATCAAGTATATATAGCTATTTACAGAGAATTAAAACATTTTGATTAATCAAGGATTATATAAATATGTCAGAAACACAAAAATATCAACCAACACCTGAGCAAATCGCAAAATGGAGAGAAATACAAGAGCTTGATTCAACTGCGTTTGCAGGTATTTTGACAGAAGAGCAACAATGGAAAAATGTTAAAGAACTGCTTGACCCAAACTTTTTTCAAAAGAGACTTGAGGAAATGCGTGCTTACAAAGAGAAGCTTTTGGAAAAAGTTGCATCGGTTAAAGAATATGAAGAAATATTAATTGAAGCAATGGAGCGGAGAAAACGTAGAAAAGAAAATAAGTTATAGGCGCCATTTTATCAACGCTTATAGAGATGAGAGTAACATCACATCTTAACGTGTCCATTTTTGCCTTTCTTAAAATGCTTTCATTCTAATATCGCTTACTTAAATATAATAATCAAAACGATACGGGTCTTTTCATAATGCAGGCAACCTCGCCATAACCTGGGTTTCCTGCTAGTCCCTGTAAATTATTATGTTCTATGTCTTCATCTTAACCTAGTTTACTTGTCCATTTACCATTGGGCATTTGCCTTGCAACATGCTTTGGCATTTTATTTGAATCACTATATATAGCTATTTTTTGATACCCTTCTTCTAAGTTATCGTCTTGAGTAACTTCATAGCCAAGTGTTTGGAACATTGCCTTAAATGCTTCAAGAGTCTCTTCTCGCAAAACATTTGGAGGCCAGTAGTGTATGTATTGGGCGTCAGGCCACCACCAGTTTTCGTTATCCTCTGCTGCCCAAGCAACACAATTATAATCAATAGTATCTGGACTTGTAAGTTGATATCCGCAGGCAGATAAATTGGGAAAATCGCGTTCAATAAATCCTGTTACATAACTAACCCAAGCATTATTACCTAACATATATAACCTTTGTCCCTTCCCCATTTCAACCAAGCTTTAATCATCTCCGAAGTTTTTCCTCTATGTTCAGGTGGAACAGGGTCTTCTCTTGTAATAGACTTAAGTGCCCAAAACCATTGTCCGGATTTTTTCTCAAGTTCTCTAAGTAACAAGGGTATTGCAGCTTCACCCATACCTATAATTTGTTGGTACGCAGGGTGCATTGACATTTGATTAGTAGAAGATACTCCATGATTTTCCTCACGCCATTGCTTAACAAGTTTTGCAAAAGTAGCTTCTAGCTGTATTTGCTTTGAACTAGAAGTTAATTTATTTTCTGTATCCAATTTTTCTGACAAAAGAGAACGCTCATCTACAGAAAGAGCTAAAATAGCTTGTGCCAAAGATTCTACTAATTCGGCATTCATATATCTGATAAATTTTAGATTGGTTTTAAGGTCTTTAAATTCAATTGTAGCTGTTTAGATGGAAGGTGAGGCGCCTTGAACACGAACACGACCTGTTAGAAGGTCTTGCATTAATCCGCGTTTTAGCTGTTCCAACTGCTGCAAATTTGTCTGTGAAGTTTTTTCTGATTGTAAAACATTGTTATAAAGCAAAACTATCTTGTTCTGCTCTTCAAGTGATGGCAAAGGAAGTAGTAGCTTTTTTAGATTAGTGCCTGATAAATTTTTTTGTACTCCACCAGCAGCCATTGTTGCAATTATGGATTGAGTAGAAGGTATCATCATTGCCAATCTTATAAACTCCGAATTAGCCGAATTTATTAGTCTAAAACGAATTAAAAATGCCCCAGGAATCATAGGAACTGTTTGTTCTCTAAATATACAAATAATTCCACATGAGCCAGAACGAGTTACCAATAAATCTCCATCAATTAGGCGATGATTTTGACATTGCTCTTCGGGAAGCATTGCTCTAGGAACAGTTGTGTAGTTAATTTCCCAGTTTTCATCAATGTCAGTAGTTCTAACACTACCATAATTTCCATTTGGGTCATAAAGTTCGCCAGAAAAGCGAGGACCAAAAGCACTTTCTTTTGTAATATCACCTAACTCAACAACTTTCCAACTTTCCGGAATTTTCCCAATTGCACTATCTTTAAATTTAGTATGACCAACACCGCGCGTGAGGAGTTGCTGGAGTAGTCCCTGCTTAACTTTGCGGGTTTGGTCAATGACTGCCTGGGTCTTGGCGATAGCTTCATCCACACTGCTTAAAATAGCAGCGATTTTCTTTTGTTCACGTAGGGGGGGGAGAGCAAAAGAAATAGATTCACACTTTTCTCTATTTAAGTAGGGAATTGTTGTTTTACCTGCAAGCGCAATCATTTCTGCTTCTTTTGCCCGAAGAACCCAACATAGATATAAAGGTAAAACATCTTCTTTACATATAAATCCATGTAACTGTTGATTAATTACAATTTCTCGTGTAGTTACAGCCGCAATACCAAACGTTCCTACACAAGTCATAACTACAGTATTTGGAGGAATCGTTTTACCTTTAGCTTTTTTTAATTCTTCGCGACTTACCGCAAGACCAATTTTAGAGGCTGAAAGCGTTAAACCATCTACATCAGGAATAGTAATCCAAGGAATGTCACCATCAAATATCTTAGGTTTGTTTCTTCCAGGCACGATACTGGTACAAACATCACCAGTTTTTACTACTTTCCATTCTTGGGGTATCTTACAGTATTTCATGTCAACATTTATGATGGGTTGGCGCCAATTACTAAATTCTCTTACTATGCACCTCTGTGCGCTCTGTGTCTCTGTGGTAAAGATAATTACTTAATCACTGCACAGGCGGGACGCCTGTGCTACAAGCTATTTATATTATTGACGTGAAGTAATAGGCGGATGTTCGATTTTCAATCTTTGCTATATACTAAAAACTGGTTATAACTTTGCTTTTAGTCAATGTGAAAATCTGTCAGATGCTTCGTTCCTCAGCATGACATAAGTGCAGATTTTATCGGTTTGGAGTATAACCAAGTTCGTCTACAAATTCTAACATTTTTGCTTCGGCTTTATCGCGCGCTTCCATTAAGTCCTTCAAAACTCTTACTTCTTCTGCTACGTCAATTAATTCTTCTTCTTCGTTAGTTTGTACATACCTGGCAATATTAAGGTTATAATCATTCTTTGCTATTTCGTCTAACTCTACTACGCGCGCAAAGCGTTCTTCATCGTTAAATGCTAAAAACGCTTTTACTAGTCGTGTGACGTTTGCTTCGGAGAGGGTATTTTGATTTTTGCCTTCTACCATTTCTTCGGCGCCATTCACAAATAATACTTTACCTTGACGCGCGGCTTCTTTGTTTTTATTTATAATCAATACGCAAGCGGGTATACCTGTGCCATAAAATAAGTTTGGCGCCAGTCCAATTACTGCTTCTATCAAATCATCTTTTAATATACCTTGGCGGATTTTAGCTTCGGCGCCACCTCTAAATAATATCCCGTGGGGTAACACTACGCCTAATTTGCCAGTTGGGTTTAAACTAGCAATCATGTGTTGCACAAATGCTAAGTCACCATAAGATTTTGGGGGACATCCATAGGTATCACGACCAAATTTATCCCCCTTGCTCCAAGTTTCATCTCCCCAGTTCTTTAAAGAGAAGGGAGGATTGGCTAATACTATATCGAATGTTTTTAATACTTTACTTCCCTCTGCTGCTAAATGCTTCGGTTCGCGTAAGGTGTCCCCTCGTACTATAAAAGCATCGTCAATATCGTGTAAGAATAGGTTCATCTCACAAATTGCCCAGGTGTTGAGATTCATTTCCTGTCCATACAGTTGTAATGACTTAGGATTTTTACCTAGGCGCTTGATATAATTTATTACTTCAAGTAACATACCTCCACTTCCGCATGTGGGGTCATAGGTGGTCATCCCTTCATCTGGCTGTAGGCATGTGACGATTAAGCGCGTTACCATTTTGGGTGTATAAAATTCACCCCCCTTCTTTCCAGCATCATCGGCGAATTTAGCAATAAGATATTCATATGCGGCGCCTAACACATCCGCTTCAACATCACAATTCCGTAACCGATATTTACTAAAGTGCTGTAATAATAATTCTAATGCCGCATCTGGAAAGCGCTCTTTGTTGTTAAAATCGACATCTTGAAATACACCCCGCAAGCGAGTGTTAGCATCTTCAATAGCCCGAAAAGCAATATTAAGTCTCTCACCTATATTTGTAGATGATTTGCGTATATCATCCCAAAAGGCGCCTGGTGGTATATGAAAGCGATGTTCTTCTGGGTCTTTTGCTAGCTCTTCATCTTGGTAGAGTTTGAGACGCTCGTCGTACTCCTCTTGCCAAACATCACATAACCGCTTAAAGAACAATAGCCCGAAAATATAGTGCTTGAAGTCTCCCGAATCAATTTTTCCTCGCAAAATATCCGCAGCATCCCAGAGGTGTCTCTCTAGTTGCTGTTGCGTTATTTTGCCTGTGTAAGTCAGATTTAAAGTTAGTATTTCTTCGTTTAACACTTTTCGGGACATATCAAGTTAGAATTTGTCTGCATGAGCAATATATCTTATACCGTCCAATAAGTGTAATATCACAAAATAAAATTAACATCTTGTGGAATGGGCATCCTTGCCCGTCCTGTATTTAGTGGTTTATGTAATTAATTTTAGAAGATTGGCGCCTGTCTCAAAGCCCCTCTGTGTACTCTGTGCCTCTGTGGTAAAAATATACACCAATCACATTATTAATATTAATTGCTAGAAATAAGCGAGATACCCTCATTAACTGGGTAAATTCTAACATTCTTCATCCATTGGATATGGTAGAGGTTTACCCCATCATATTTAACAATATAGAATTACTGGAACAGGCAGGGATGCCTGTTCCACAAGAGTTATAGTTGTTTTAAAATCTCACTACCCAAATCATCAATCTTCACATCAACCTGCTCGCGCGTCTTCAAGTTCTTCAAAGCTGCTTTTTGCTGTTGCGCTTCTTCGGAACCGATAATTACGCAAAATTGAATTCCTTGTTTTTCTGCTAATTGAAATTGTTTACCTAGCTTTTGCTGGTCAAAGCTGGTTATGACATTAAGTCCTGCTTTGCGTAGTTTCTGCGACACGTCTAAATATACAGGCATTAAATCATCCTGCATGTTGACTACCATAACTTGAGCAGGTGTTGCAGGTAGTGGTGAAAGAATACCTGCTTTGAGTAAACGACTTATTAAGCGAGTTAAACCAATGGAAATACCAACACCGGGCATTTTCTCACCTAAAAATACCCCTACTAGTTCTTCGTATCTACCACCTGAACAAATACTGCCTAGTGCTTCGTGTCCAATTAAAGTAGTTTCGTAAACTGTTCCTGTATAGTAATCTAATCCCCGCGCGATTGATAAGTCTATACAATATCTATTTTCTGCTACTCCTAAATTACGAACTCCATTAATAACTGTTTCAAGTTCAGTTACACCTAATTTAAATTGTTCTGCTTCGGGTATTGAGTCACTTAGATGCTTCAATTTATCAAGCATTTCTGTGACGGAACCTTTTATTTTAATAAATTCAATAATTTTATCGATACCTTCGGTTGGAATACCTTCTTTATCTAATTCTTGCTTTACTTTTGCTTCGCCTATTTTTTCTAAGTTATCAATTATACCGATACAAGCTTTTATTTTACTTGCTTCTACCCCAACTGATTGAAAAAACCCTGTGAGTATTTTACGGTTATTGATACGTATGAGAAAATCACCAATATTAATTGCCTCAAATATCTCTGTGATAATTGCTGGCATTTGGGCATCATACAATAAACTTAATTCCCGGCGCCCAACTACATCGATATCGCATTGACGAAATGACCGAAAGCGTCCGTCTTTGGCACGTTCACCGCGAAATACCAAGTCCATTTGATAGCGTGCAAAAGGAAAAGTTAAATCATTGAGGTGACGCGCGATGTATGCAGCTAAGGGTACTGTTTGGTCAAATTTTAATGCACGTGCTTCGGCGCCTGTTTCGCTGCCTTTTTCAGCTTTGTCTTTTTCTTCTTGACGGTTGGGAGGTAAGATGGGGGAAATTCCGTAGATGATGTTATCGCCTTGATTACCTTTGGCTTGTAAAACTTCTAACCGTTCTACAGCAGGTGTTTCAATTGGTGTAAAGCCGTAGCTTTCGTATACTCGACGAATTGTATCTAGTAGGTGTACTTCTAGGCGTTTTTCTGTGGGAAGGAATTCGGGGAAGCCACTTGGCGTGGTAAAGTTGACTTTTTCTTGTTTGGACATGGTGAGTGATGTTATTAGTGTGTTATTTGCCTCTTAATTCTTCCTTTGCGCTATGCAGCGTCCTTTGCGGTTCGTTTATTCAACTCGCCAAATTTTATGAGACAGAGTATTAGTGGAGTGTGGCATTAATTTTAAAGTGTTGTCGCAGATTCTGATCCCCCCTAGCCCCCCTTAATAAGGGGGGAATAAGAGAGGCATTCTTAGCCCCCCCTTATTAAGGGGGGGTTGGGGGGGATCAGATTTGACAATAACGAGCATTAGTTTGAGTTACGGGTTATTTGGATTATTAAACCACCAGGGGTTGTGGATTGGTTTGGTTTTAATGAATAGGTTTTTTTTACATAAAAATCTGGTTAAACCGGCGGCACCGAAACGTTTTTCTCCTATTCCTGAAAATTTAAATGCATTTGTTTCTCCTTCTGGGATGGCTATGGCTAGGCTGGCATCGTTTATACTGACTGTGCTGGTGTGTATATGTTGTGCTACTGAAGAAGCTTCGTGTTCTTCTTGTGCAAATACTGCGGCGCCGTTACCATATATTGAGTCGTTTGCTAAGTTTATCGCTTCAGAGACAGTTTTAAATGCCATTACGGGCATGATTGGTCCAAAGGTTTCTTCGGTCATTACTTTCATTGTGTGGTCAACTTCTGTTAATACTGTCGGACGACACCACCAACCACCATTGATGTTTTCTATTCCACCACAATGAATTACTGCTCCCGCAACTTTTGCATCTTGTAAATGTTCGGAAATAATTATAGCTTGTTTGGCGGCGATGATTGGTCCGAGTTCGCCACTTTCAATCGTTGGGTATGCAAATTGCAGCTTATGCGCTTTGGTTATGAGTTGATGGTAAAATTTCTCGAAGATTGAGGATGCTACATAAATTCGTTCTATCGAGTTACATGATTGTCCACTGTTAACCACTGCTCCCCATAATATCGCGGATGTTGCTAAGTCTAAGTCGGCTGATTCTAAAACTATTGCTGGGTCTTTGCCACCTAATTCTAAATAAGCTGGAATAAATTGTTCTGCTGCTGTTTCAAATACGCTTCGTCCTGTTTCTATATTTCCTGTGAAACATATTACATCGACGCATTCGAGCAAAAAAGCTCCAGTTTCTTCGCCACCTTCCACAAAACTAAGAACATCGCGTAGTTGAGGAATGTTATTGAGTGTAGCTTGCAGAGGCGCCATAAATCTGGGTGCGATTTCACTGGGTTTGACAATAACCGCACATCCAGCGAGCAATGCAGGAACAGTATCAACTGTAGATAATAGTAATGGAAAACTCCACGGACTAATAACTCCTACTAAAGGGTATGGTTCTGCTGTTTGCTGTAAGTTAATGTAGCTAACCGAAGTATCATACTCATTTACGCGCAATAATCTTGGCGCCTTCATACACCAACGGTCGATGCTAGCAATTAACCAGTCAACCTCAAACACTGACATAGATAATCGCCCGGTATCTACAATTAAAGCATCGATTAACTTCTCACGTGCTTTGATAATATATTGCTTCCAGCTTTGTAACGCTTCTATTCGTCCTTCTATTCCCAGAGTAAACCAACGCGCTTGTGCCCTCCGCATTCGTTGACATTGTTGTGCCAAAAGCTTTTGAGGAGGTGGTATTATTACGTAGTCAAATTTTCCCGTTCTGGGGTTACGAACTTCGATTGATTTTTCCATTAATTACTGATTAACTAAAGCCTGAAGGCGCGTAAGAACAGCTTGTGCATGGTCTTTAGTTTTGACTTTTGTCCAAGTATAAGCAATTTTCTGGTCGGGAGATATTATGAACGTAGACCGCTCGATGCCCATATATTCTTTACCCATAAACTTTTTCAGGCGCCATACACCAAAAGCATCGGCAACTTGATGTTCTGGGTCGCTTAGTAGGGTAATAGTCAAATTATGCTTATCGATGAACTTACAGTGTGACTTTTGTGAGTCGGTACTGACCCCTATTATCGATGCTCCCAACTTACTAAAGTCGTCAACGCAAGCACTAAAATCTTTGGCTTCGGTAGTGCAACCAGGTGTGTCGTCTTTGGGATAAAAGTATATTACCAGCCATTTACCCTCAAAATCACTGAGACTCACTGTTTCGCCATTTTGATTTGGCGCCGAAAATGAGGGTGCTGCTGTATTAGGTTGAACAATATCGGTCATGATTACGTTGTGTTCAGAATTAGAATGTTAAGGATTGTAACAGAAACCTGGTTTCTTTATGAAAAATTGTAATGAAAACGACGATTTTGAGTAGAAACCAGGTTTCTGTAATGAAAACGACGATTTTGAGTAGAAACCAGGTTTCTTGAATTTATTAATTAATGTGAAGGTCTTTTTTATACGCTTGACGAATGGTGAATTCTTTTATTAGGGATATTTATAGTTATTTAACTAAATATTGCAGTTTGTAACTATTTTTTGGTGTTTGAAACTATCATCCTATAGACTGATAAAAAATCAGAAAAATTAGGATAAGTAAAAATGTGTTTATCAAGTTTACTTTGCCATGAGTTTGTTGTTGCACTATCTTTTCTAGCTTGTGTCGCCGGATTAGCGCTACTTTGGAACGTGAAGCCAGAAGAGAACGAAGCAGTAGAAACCGAGCGAATCTTGTTTAGAATGAGCTTTACTTATTGGCTAGTATACTGCATAGCTTTCGGTATTCAAAAGCTTGTTCTTCCTGACTGGGAAAATGTAACTACGACACTAAAAATTACAACAGCTTTGTCATATTTCTTAACATTCTCGTGCATTGTAAGTTTACCGCTACACAAATTTGCAGTCCACGAAGAAGTTGAAGAGTAATCAATAGTAATTACTACTTTCTCATTGCTATAGCGATTGCGCTCTCTAACTGTTCTTTTTCTAGCTCAGTTAAAATAAATACTTCTTGTACGGTTTTTCCTTGACGGGCAATGGTTTTAAAACCTCCCCGTATCGGCACTGAGATACGTATTTGCAGACTAGGGCAGTGACCTTTAGAACGTCCAATGACACCCGGAGTAACGGTAACAATGCCGTCAAGTTTACATAGACGTTCTAATATTGGTATTAGTCCCGGTATATGGGTAGAGTGGTTCCAGACTAGTCTGCCAGGGGAGGGTTTTTCCATTGTTTTATTTAAGCTGCTTCTAAGGGCGCCATTGTTAAACCAGCACGACGTAATTGCTGGTGGTATAGTTCTGCTTGTTCTAACGGTCCAGTCCAAACTGTGGCAAGACCTTCGTAATGTACTTGGTTCGTTAAGTCCCAAGCAAGATCACCAGTCATACCAGGAATGTATTTCATCAAACATTCAGCTACATGCTGAAAGGTGTTAAAGTCATCGTTTAAAACAATCACTTTATAGTTGGGATAAGGTTTGCTAACGACTTGACTAGACCTTTCAGGAGTTACAGTAGGTGCAGGCGCCATGCCGTAAACCGAGAAGAGTCTTGTAACCATAAGTAATATTTAGCCTTTTGGTGTTTTCCAAATTTACAACTACAAATAACTAGTTTAGTTCATTCCTGGACTATGGGACGGGCAAGGATGCCCATCCCACAAGAGATTATTTCCAGTCTTGCCAGTTTTGGTTAAATATTGATGTGTCGGGGAAAGCGGTGGGGTTGCCGTTTCGTTTTAAAGTTGCTCGCAGTTCTTGTAGTTGCGGTTCTGCTCTTGGTAAGTCATCAACCATTTGGTATGGTGCAATTCCGTTTTTCAACGAAAATGCTGCAACTGTTCCGGCTGCGGCGCCTGCTGACCATTCAAATGAGTGTACTCTATATGCTGCAGCAGCTATAT
>ERZ1066137.1382-NODE-1382-length-11968-cov-7.134223_pt1 | contig 11968 bp, 9 predicted proteins | sample MGYA00382784_ERZ1066137 | MGnify/ENA primary metagenome ERZ1066137 (study PRJEB33369, sample SAMEA5778367) | biofilm metagenome | biome: Industrial cooling water; feature: Water cooling tower basin; material: Biofilm | place: United Arab Emirates | collected... | reverse complement strand
CGCGATCGGCGGTGCGCAGTCGTGCGAGATCGGCGGCGATCGTGCGATAATCGTCGACGAAGGCGGTGACCTCGTCCTCGTCCATGTCGGCGAGGCCCTGCTTGCGAACGACGGCGAGGCGCTGCGCGAAGGCGTCCCAACGCGCGCGCCCCTCGGCGACGAGCGCCCATTCCTCGCGACGGCCGCCGACGTCGCTCCGCACGGGACCGACGACGGCACGCGCGGCGAGTTCGGTCGCGTGTCGTGCGCGCAGTGCCGCGACCGCATCGCGTCCCGCGTCCACGCCGATGCGCGCCGCGAGCGCCGTCGCGATTCGCGTGCGTGCCGCGTCGTCGAAGCCGCCGGCGCGCGCGACGAAGGTATCGAGCAACGCGAAGGTGGCGTCGTCGAGACGCGGCAGTGCCGTGGTACCGTCGGTCGCGATCGCGTCGCCGGTGGCGCGTGCGGCTGGGAGCACGAGTGGCCGCTCGCGCACGACGATCGTCCCGGCGACCATGTCGCCCAGCCGCTGCCCCTGCTTCGAGAGGATCGCGCTCACGATCCCGACGGCGTAGAGGATGCCGGGTTGCTGGTCGATGATGCGCACGAGATTGCGTGCCGCGCTCGACGCGAGATCGACGCCGCCGCCGCCGAGGCGCACCACGCGGAGGCGCAGGAGGCGCTTGCCGATCGTCTGCCCGTCGAACGCCGCCTCGCAGCCGACGTAGTAGCCCCACTGCAGCAGGAACTGGCCGACGACGAGGGCGACGGTCGCCCACGTGTCGCCGGTGAAGCGCCGTCGCGCGCCGGCGACTTCGGCGACCGCGCCGGCGAGCCAGACGAGTGCGACGAAGCCGACGATGACGACGAGGAAGTCGATGATGACCGCCGCCGCGCGCGCGCCGGGCCCCGCGAGCGCATGGGAGACGAGCACCTGTTCGGGCGTCTCGATGTCGACGACGGGATCGAGGACGCTGCGCGGGCGACGAGCCATGCGCGGAAGATAGGGCGGCACCGACGCGACGCGGGGACCGGCGCCGAGCGGCACCGATCCCCGTGTGCGATCCACGATCACGCGGCGGCTGCGCGCCGCGGGCGCGTCACTTCCGCGTGGTCTTCTTCGCGCCGCGCTTGGCGCCCTTCTTCGCGGCCTTCTTCGGTGCGGCCTTGGTGACCGTCTTGCCGTTCACGAAGGCCTTGAGGCTGACACCGGCCTTGAACGCCGGCGCCTTGCTGGCGGCGATCTTGACCTTCTCGCCCGTCTGCGGGTTGCGGCCCATGCGCGCCGCGCGCTTGCGGATGCCGAAGGTGCCGAAGCCGGTGAGGCTCACCTTGTCGCCCTTCTTGAGCGCCTTGGCGAGGTGACCCTCTTCGGCGTCGAAGAAGAAGCGGTAGACGGCGAGGGCGTCCTTGCGGCTCATCTCGTGCGAGGCGACGAGCGCATTCACGATGTCGGTGCGGTTCATTGCTTGCTGCTCCGGGTGAGGGCACGTGTTTCCGCGCCAGTGGCGCGCGGCAAAGCTGGAACGGGGGTGCGATTTCTGCAAGCGGCGCAAGGCGATTCGTCGTGTCGTCGTGCATCCGGCGATGGTGCCGCGGGGCGACGGACGCGTCGCCGGCGCATCCATCCCCCTCGCACGTCACCCGCGTTGCGCCGATTCGCGAGCCGTCGATCGCCCCCGATCGCAGCCCGTTCGCGCACACGCATCGCCCTCGGGCCAGCGGGGTATCTTGGCCCGGTCCCCGCAGGAGGCGGGGCCGTCACCGCTTCATGGAGCCACGCATGTCGCTCGTCCCCGGCCTCGCGCTCGCCACGCCGCTCCTCCTCGCCGCGCTCGCGCCGGCGCTGCTCGCGCAGGGAGCGCCGCCACCGCGCGACCCCGCACCGCCGATGATCGAGGTCGCGGGCCACGGCGAGGTGACGACGATGCCCGACCGCGCGCAGGTGCTGGTGACGGTGCAGGTGCGGGCGAAGACCGCGGCCGCCGCCGGCACCGAGAACGCGACCCGTGCACAGCGCGTGATGGACGCGATCCGTACCGCCGGCATCCCGCGCGAGCAGCTCGCGACGCAGGGCTTCACGGTGCAGCCGTCGTACACCTACCCGGGTGACGGGAAGTCGCCGATCCTCACCGGCTACGAGGCGCGCAACACGGTCCGCGTCGAGGTGCGGCAGCTCGAGCAGCTCGGTCGCGTGATCGACGCGGCGCTCGGTGCCGGCGCGAACGACATCGCCGGCGTCAGCTTCTACCAGTCGAATCCGAGCGCGCCGCGTCGGGACGCGCTGGCCGCCGCCACCGCCGATGCGCGCATGGCGGCCGAGGCGATCGCGAAGGCCGCGGGTGGCTCGCTGGGCGCGCTGCTGATGATCTCGACGCAGCAGGACGACGGGCCGCGGCCGGTGTACGCGACGATGGCGATGCGTGCCGAGTCGGCCGCGCCGAAAGCCGACACGCAGCTCTACGCGCCGACGGAGCAGCAGGTGACGGGGCGCGTGATCGCGCGGTGGCTGTTCGTGCCGGCGGGGCGATGAGGGGCGGCGACGCCTGACGCGGCGCCGGGCGATGCGTAGGGCGCCGCGCGCCGTCGTGGCGGTGGACTGGAGCGGCGCGGCGGATCCGGCGGTGCAGCGCGCGCGCATCCAGGTCGCGGTGGCGCTGGACGGCGTGCTGGTGTCGCTCGAGCACGGGTTCACGCGCGACGAGGCGGTGACGCGGCTGCTGCAGCTCGCGGATGCACACGGCGCGCTCGCGATCGGGCTCGATTTCGCGGTCGGGGTCCCGGCGTGGTATGCGCGCGCGGGGCTCGGGTGTGACGCGGCGCCGGATGTCTGGGCGCGGCTCTACGACGAGTGCGACAGGCTCCTGACGGGGACGCGCCCGTTCTGGGGGCGACCCGGCGTGCCGCGCTGGCCGGAACTCGACGATCCGGCGACGGCGTATCGACGCACGGAACTGGCGTTGATGGACTCGCACGGTGTGCGGCCCAAGTCGGTGTTCCAGGTCGGCGGTGCGGGCGCGGTGGGCACCGGGACGTTGCGCGGCATGGGGGCGTTGCGCGCGTTGCGTGCCGCCGGCGTGGCGATCTGGCCGTGGGATGCGGCGGGCGACGTGACGGCGGGGGAGATCTATCCGCGGCTCGCCACGGGCGCGGTGATCAAGCGCGATGCGCGTGCGCGTGCCGCGCTGGTCGCCTCGCTGGGCCAGCGCATCCCCGCCCCGCTCCGCACCGCGACCACCGCGAGCGAGGATGCGCTCGATGCGACGTGCGCGGCGCTGTCGCTCGGCGTGACGCTCGCACACGGCTGGCCCGCCGGCCCGTCCGACGCGGACGCACGGCTCGAAGGGTGGATCGTCCCGATGGAGCCGGCGACGGCGTAGCGCGCTCGCACGTCGCATGCGTCGCCGAGCACGCGCGGGGTGCGACGCGTGCGTGACGCGCGGCTACTGTTCGCGCATGGCCACCATTTCCCGCCCCGACCTGCGCACCATCGCCGAATCGCCCGACGCACCACCGGGCTTCACGCCGTACGTCGCCGCCGACCGCGAACTCGTCGAGCTGACGCCCGGCGCCGTCGCGCTCGGGATCGCGCTCGGCCTCGTCTTCGCGGCGAGTTCGGTCTACCTCGCGCTCAAGATCGGGCTCACGGTGAGCGCATCGATCCCGATCGCCGTGCTGTCGATCACGATCTTCCGCTCGCTCGGACGTGCGGTCGGCGTGAGCGGGTCGCAGATCCTGCGCAACAACATCGTGCAGACGACGGGTTCGGCGGGCGAGAGCATCGCGGCGGGCGTCGTGTTCACGCTGCCGGCGCTCCTCCTTCTCGGCTACGAACTGCCGTGGACGCAGGTCGCGGCGGTCGCGCTGGTCGGCGGCCTGCTCGGCGTGCTGCTGATGGTGCCGCTCCGGCGATCGCTGATCGTGAAGGAGCATGCGACCCTCAAGTATCCCGAGGGGACGGCGTGCGCCGACGTGCTGATCGTCGGCGAGGAGCGTGGTGTGCAGGCGAAGACGGTGTTCACCGGCTTCGCCCTGGGCGCGCTCTACAAGTTCCTGAACAGCGGCACGAAGCTGTGGGCCGAAGTGCCGAAGCACACGTTCGAGCGCGTGCTGCCGACGGGGAAGAAGGCGCTGTTCGGCGAGATCCAGATGGAGATCAGCCCCGAGCTCGCGGGCGTCGGCTACATCATCGGGCCGAAGATCGCGGGCTACCTGTTCGGCGGGGGGCTGCTCAGCTACTTCGTGCTCATTCCGGCGATCAAGCTGTTCGGCGAGGGGCTCACGACGCCGATCTTCCCCGCCACGGTACCGATCGCCGAGATGGGGCCGGCGCAGGTGCGCGGCAACTACGTGTTCTACATCGGCGCGGGAGCGGTGACGGCAGCGGGACTCATCTCGCTCGCGCGCTCGCTGCCGACGATCTGGAGCGCGTTGCGCGCGGGGGTCGGCGACATCGGCGGAGCGCGCGGCGGCACGGGCACGCGGCGGACCGCGCGCGATCTCCCGATGGGTGTCGTGCTCGCGATGACCTTGGTGCTGGTGCTGGTGACGGCGTTCGTGCCGCCGCTCGGCATCGGGTTGGTGGGGGCGGTGCTGGCGCTCGCATTCGCGTTCCTGTTCGTGACCGTGTCGAGCCGGATCACGGGGCAGATCGGGAGTTCGGCGAACCCGATCAGCGGGATGACGGTGGCGACGGTGCTGCTGACGGCGCTGATCTTCCTCGCGGTCGGGTGGGTGGGCGTGGAGCATCGCGTGCTGGCGCTCAGCATCGGCGGCGTGGTGTGCATCGCCGCGGCGGTGGCGGGGGCGACGAGCCAGGATCTCAAGACGGGCTTTCTCGTCGGTGCGACGCCGGCCCGGCAGCAGATCGGACTCGTCGCCGGCGTGACGACGAGCGCGGTGCTGATCGGCTTCATCATCACGTTCCTGAACGACGCGAAGTCGACCGTGGTGACGCGCTCGTTCCCCGGTGTCGTCGTGGACACCATCGAGCCGGTGCCGGTCACGCTCGATCGAGGGCGGCTGGCGGTGGCCCGCGAGATCGACACGGGCAGCGGCTACGCGTGCCCACCGGATGCGAGCCGTGAGTGCGTGGTGCTCCCGGTCGGCCGGCTCTACGAAGCGCGCGGCGCGGCGACGGCGGGGCGCTACCTCGTGGATGCGCGCACGCGCGAGATCCGCTACGCGATCGATCCGGGCATCGGCGGCCGCGAGCCGGTCGACTACACCGGCCGCAAGGTCGACAAGCTCGACTCGCCCAAGTCGCAGATCATGGCGCTGGTGGTCGACGGCATCCTCACGCAGAAGCTGCCGTGGGGGCTGATCCTGATCGGCGCCTTCCTGTCGATCGCGATGGAGATCATCGGCGTCTCATCGCTGCCGGTGGCGGTGGGTGTGTACCTGCCGATCAGCACGAGCGCGGCGATGTTCGCCGGCGGCGCGCTGCGCTGGCTCGTCGATCGTCGCACACAGGCGAGCGGCACCGCCGATGCGCACGGCGACTCGGGTCCGGGCGTGCTCTTCTCGTCGGGGCTCATCGCCGGTGGGGCGATCACGGGCATCGTGCTCGCGGCCTTCGGCGTCGCCGGCTGGAGCCGGGGCTACGACCTCTCGCACGTCACCGGCGGCATCGGCGAGGTGCCGTGGGTGGCGTTCGCGATCTTCGTCGTCGCGGTGCTGGTGCCGCTCTTTCGCGTGGGCACGACGCGAAGCTGACGTCGGGTGCGCGCGGTGCGAGTTCCTAGGACCGGCACCGCGCACGCCATGATGCACAACGACTTGCATTCGGAACGCCGCCGTCGGGTCCGCATTCGCGTGCGATGCGCGCGTCGTCACGAGTCGACCGCGACGGGAACCGGCGTGCGCGCCCGGTGTTCGTGGCGTCGTGCCGAGGGCCGGATTGGCCGGCGGACGGTACGCCAACCTCGATGACGGGATGGGTGGACGATGAAGCGGTTCATGACGGCGCTCGCGCTCGCGGGTGTGGTGCTCGGCGCGCCGCGCGCGACGATGGCGCAGGCGCAGCGGAACATCGTGGAGACGGCGGTCGCCGCCGGGCAGTTCACGACGCTGGCCAAGGCGCTGGGCGCCGCCGGGCTGGTCGAGACGCTCTCGGGCAAGGGGCCGTTCACGGTCTTCGCGCCGACGGATGCGGCCTTCGCGAAGCTCCCCAAGGCGACGCTGGACGCGATCCTCGCCGACAAGAAGAAGCTGACCGAGATCCTCACCTATCACGTCGTCGCGGGGCGCGTGCTGGCCGCCGATGTCGTGAAGGTCACCGAGGCGAAGTCGGTCCAGGGCGCGCCGATCGCGGTGAAGGTGAGCGGCGGCACGGTGACGCTCAACGGCAGCGCGAAGGTCGTGTCGACGGACATCGCCGCGTCGAACGGCGTGATCCACGTGATCGACACCGTCATCCTCCCGCCGGCCGGGCACTCGGGGCACTGAGTCGTGTCCGCGCCGGCAACTTCGCCCGGCGCGAACATCCACCGAGCCGAACCACGGCGCGATGCGCCACGGTGAACGGCCCACGGCCGAACCACCCACGGCTGGAGAACGTCTCCAGAGATTCCCGTGGGCTGTTCCGCCGTGGGCCGTTCACCGTGGCGCATCGCGCCGTGGTTCCGTGCGGCAAGTCTCGAACTCGAGCGGGCTGCGTCGATGTTGCCGTGCGGTTAGCGTAGTGCGCATGAACGCTGCAATCGTTCGTACGCTGGGCGCGCTGGTGTGCGCGCTGTCTCCGGTCCTCGTGCTCGCGCAAGGCGCTGCGGTGCCGACGCAAGCCGAGATCATCGTCACCAACGCGCGCATCTACACGGTGGACGAGGCGCGTCCGCTCGCCGAGGCGATGGCGATCGCAAAGGGGCGCATCGTCTTCGTCGGGAGCGCGCGCGAGGCCGCGGCGCTGCGCGGGCCGCGGACGCGCGTCGTGGACATGACAGGGCGCACGGTCATCCCCGGGATGACGGATGCGCACGCGCACCTGTCGGGCCTCGGCAAGGTGCTCCGCGAAGTGGATCTCGTCGGCACGACGAGCTACGCCGACGTGATCGCGCGGGTCGTCGAGAAGGCGAGGACGAGCCCGAAGGGCACGTGGATCCTCGGACGCGGCTGGGACCAGAACGACTGGGGCGAGACGACGCTGCCGACGCACGGCGCCCTGTCGCAAGCGGTGCCCGATCATCCGGTGCTGCTGCAGCGCGTCGACGGGCACGCCTCGCTCGCGAATGCGGCCGCGATGCGGCTGGCGGGCGTCACCGCACGCACCGTCGCGCCGAGCGGCGGGCGTATCGAGAAGGACAGCACGGGCGAGCCGACGGGCGTCTTCGTCGACGACGCGGAAGCGCTCATCGAGGCGAAGGTGCCGGCACCCACGAGCGCCGACTCCCGCACGTGGGCGATCGCGGCGATCGAGGAGGCACAACGCTGGGGGCTCACCGGCGTGCACGAGATGGGCGTCGGGCGCGAGACGATCGAGGTCTACGAACAGCTCGCGCGCGAGGGCAGGTTCGGCCTCCGCAACTACGTCTACGTCTCGGGCGATTCGTCGAACGTGGCCTGGGCGCTCGCGCGCGGGCCCAGGATCGCGCAGTTCGACGGACGGCTCTGGGTGCGCGGCTTCAAGCTCTACGCCGACGGGGCGCTCGGCAGTCGCGGCGCGGCGCTGCTGTCACCGTATGCCGACGAACCGCACAACCTCGGCCTGACGCGCATGTCGCCCGACTACGTGCAGTCGGTGGCGGAGCGGTCGCTGCGTGGCGGTTTCCAGATGGCGACGCACGCGATCGGCGACCGGGCGAACCGGCAGGTGCTCGATGCGTACGAAGCCGCACTCAGGACGGTGCCGGTCGCCGATCATCGCTTCCGCATCGAGCACGCGCAGATCATCCATCATCAGGACATCCCGCGCTTCGCGCAGCTCGGCGTGATCCCCAGCATGCAGGCGAGCCACCAGACGAGCGACATGTACTGGGTCGCCAACCGCCTCGGCACCGAGCGGCTGCGCGGCGCCTATGCGTGGCGTTCACTGCTGCAGTCGGGAGCGATCATCCCGAACGGCTCCGACTTCCCGGTCGAGCTGGTGAACCCGCTCATCAGCTTCCACGCCGCGATCGCGCGCCAGGACGCCGACGACTTTCCCGTCGGCGGCTGGTATTCCGAGCAGCGCATGACGCGCGACGAGGCGCTCCGCTCGATGACGCTCTGGCCCGCGATGGCCGCGTTCCAGGAGCGCGAGCTCGGCTCGCTCACGGCCGGCAAGCACGCCGACTTCGTCGTGCTCGACCAGGACATCATGCGCGTGCCGGTCGAGCTGGTGCTGCGTACGAAGGTGCTGCAGACATGGCTCGGCGGCACGGTCGTGTACGACGCTGCAGTGCCGCGGCGATGAATCGTCACTGAGAGCGGGCGCTGACGGACTGCCGACCGCGGAGATGCGGGGGGACGCGAAGGGACGCGGGGAACTGCCTTGGGAAAAAGTCGTCTCCGTCCTCCGGTCCTCTCCGTTCCTCGGATCCTCATTGTCTGTTCAAGATCCTGAACTTACTTGGAACTTCGGAGGAACGGAGACAACCGGAGGACGGAGACGACATTGCTCCGGTGTTCGATGTGCTTCGGGATCTCGAACTGCTTGGAACTTCCGAGGAACGGAGGGGACCGGAGGACGGAGACAGCGGTGCTTACCGTCGGTTCTCCGCGTTCCTTCGCGCGCCCCCGCATCTCCGCGGTCTGCAGTTCAGACGGTGCCACATCACCCACGGAACATGCGGTACGCCACGACCACGAGCAGCACTGCGAAGGCGCGCTTGAGCATGACGGGTTCCAGCGATTGTGCGACGCGCGCGCCGAGTGGGACGGCGACGAGCATGCCGGCGGCGACGAGGAGCGACGCCTTCACGTCGAGCTGCCCGTTCCGGTAGTAGGTGTACGCACCCAGCGCGGCACCGGCGGGGAGCATGAGGGCGCCGAGACTCGTGCCAACCGCCTGCTGCGGGCCGAACTTCGCGAAGTAGATCAGCGCCGGCACGATGACGATGCCGCCGCCGATCCCGAAGAGGCCGGAGAGGATGCCGGCGGCGACACCGATGCCGAGGAGGACGGGCCACATACGGATGCGGTATTGAGCGGTGTTCGTGTCCGATGACGGAGACTTCCGGGGCCATTAGCATACCACGATGCTCTCCGACCGCGCCCTCTCGTTCCTCAAGACGCTCCTCGACACGCCCGGCCCGTCCGGTTTCGAGGCCGCACCCGCCCGCGCCTGGCGCGCCGAAGCGGAGACGTTCGCCACGGTCACGCGCGACGTCGTGGGGAACTCGCTCGCCGTCGTCGAGGGAACGGGCGGCCCGACGATCCTGCTGGCCGGCCACATCGACGAGATCGGCGTGATCGTCACCTGGATCGACGAGCACGGCTTCCTCTACATCGACCCGATCGGCGGTTGGGATCCGCAGGTGCTGGTCGGGCAGCGGCTGCGCTTCCTCGGTCGTGCCGGCGACGTGTTCGGCGTGGTCGGCAAGAAGCCGATCCACCTCATGAAGGTCGAGGAGCGCGACAAGGTCACGAAGTTTCCCGACATGTGGGTCGACATCGGGGCGACGTCGCGCGCCGAAGCCGAAGCGCGGATCCACGTCGGCGACGCGGGGGTGATCGACGCGCGCGCGCTCGAACTGCCGAACGGCCGGCTCGTCTCGCGCAGCATCGACGACCGCATCGGCGCGTTCGTCGTGCTCGAGGCGCTGCGTCGCTACGCCGCCGCGCCCGGCGCTGCCCGGGTGATCGCCGCGGCGACGACGCAGGAGGAGATCGGCTACCAGGGTGGCGGTGCCCGCGTGGCGGCGCAGGCGACCGACGCGATCATGGCGATCGCGGTGGACGTGACGTTCGCCACCGACCATCCCGGTGCCGAGAAGAAGGAAGTCGGCGAGCACCGGCTCGGTGGCGGTCCGGTGATCACCCGTGGGAGCATCACGCATCCGCTCGTGGTGCGGCTGCTGCGCGAGACGGCCGAGGCGAACAGCATCCCGTACTCGCTGCACGCGTCGGGGCGCTTCACCAGCACCGACGCCGACGCGATGCACCTCGCCCGCAGCGGCGTCGCGACGGCGCTGGTGTCGGTCCCCAACCGCTACATGCACTCGCCGAACGAGATGGTCGCGCTCGAGGATCTCGATCGGGCGGCCAAGCTGCTCGCCGAGACGTGCCGGCGAGTCACGGCGGCGACCGACTTCACGGAGCGGTGAGCGACTCTCTCTCTCTCTCTCGTTGCTGGGGGCTCGGTGCATCGCCCTCCAACGGCGGGAACGCAGAGGGCGCAGAACGGAGGGCGAGGTCGCAGAGAGGCGACGGGCGAGCATCACGAATGCCGCTTGCTAGTGTGGCGTCCCAGAGATTCCTTGCACAAGAAATTCCGTTCCGTCGCGTGTCTGCCAAGGCGGGGCGACGAGTCGTGCCCGTAGGCACGGCGAGGAGCCCCAATGCAGGCCGGCACGTGACGGGGCGGGATTTCTGCGGGGGATCCCTGGGACACCACACTAGACACTACTGTCGCGCTTGTGGTGAGTGCACGGTGCCGTGTGCCTCGATCAGTGCGTTCATGCAATCACGCTGGTTCCATAGGCGACACGCGAGCGCCGTCGTGCCTTCGTGATGCTTGCACGGTCGTCGGCTCCCATCCGGCACGTCTGCGACCTCGCCGTTCGTTCCGCGCCCTCTGCGTTCCCGTCGTTCAGGATCGATGCAAAGCACGGCACGATGAGGAACGGTACGTGACCGCGCCGTGCACGACGCGCGAACTAGACAGGAAGCGATGACACTCCATTGCTGGTCATCGCCGAAGTACGCGATCGAGCTGCCGCCGGGGCATCGGTTCCCGATGGAGAAGTACGCGCTCCTGCGCGACGGGGCGCTGGCGGCGGGGCTGGTCCGCGCCGGCGAGACGCTGCACGAGCCGGAGCGGGTCGCGCACGAGGACCTCCGGCGCGTGCACTCCGCCGCGTACGTGCGCGACATCGAGCAGGGGACGCTGGACGACGCGGCGCAGCGGCGGATCGGGCTGCCGTGGAGCGAGGCGTTCGTGGAGCGGGCGTTCCGGGTGGCGAACGGCACGGTGCAGGCGGCGACGCACGCCGTGCGGCACGGGATCGCGATGAACCTCGCCGGCGGGACGCATCATGCGCATGCGGACTTCGGCGAAGGCTTCTGCGTCTTCAACGACGTCGCGATCGCGATCCGGCGGCTGCAGCACGACGGGGCCATCGCGCGCGCGTGCATCGTGGACTGCGACGTGCACCAGGGGAACGGGACCAACGCCATCTTCGCCGACGACGACTCGGTCTTCACGCTCGACCTGCACGGTGCGCGCAACTTTCCCTTCCGCAAGACGCCGGCGACGCGCGACGTCCCGCTCGACGACGGCACGGGCGACGACGCCTACCTCGCGGCGCTCGCGGCCGAGTTGCCGCGCGCGCTGCACGCGGCGCGCGCCGATCTCGTCGTGTATCTCGCCGGTGCCGATCCGCACGAGGGCGACCGGCTCGGCCGCCTGCGCCTGACCTTCGACGGGCTCGCGGCGCGCGACGAGTTCGTGCTCCGCAGTTGCCGCGAGATCGGGTTGCCGGTCTGCGTCGTCATCGCCGGTGGCTACGGACGCGACGTGCGCGACACGGTGCGCGTGCATCTGTCCACGCTGTCGATCGCGTCACGGTATGCGTGCTGATTCGTGCAGTGTTCGGTGCGGACCGGAACTGCATGAACGCAGAGGGCGCAGAACGGACGGCGGGGGCGCAGAGGGTGCGAGGGGCGTGCGGTCGCTTGTTCGTCGGTGAACTGCCATGACACGGAGGCACGGAGACGGCCGGAGAACGGAGGGTGCGCGTGGGGAGCCGTGCGCGGGAGCGAGGCGATGTTCCTTGGATGGGCGCCGTGCACACGGGAGGGGTGTGTACGGATTTCTGTGTGTGACGCAGGGAATCCGGTTACGGCTCCGGGG
>ERZ1066137.1366-NODE-1366-length-12095-cov-4.904568_pt1 | contig 12095 bp, 13 predicted proteins | sample MGYA00382784_ERZ1066137 | MGnify/ENA primary metagenome ERZ1066137 (study PRJEB33369, sample SAMEA5778367) | biofilm metagenome | biome: Industrial cooling water; feature: Water cooling tower basin; material: Biofilm | place: United Arab Emirates | collected... | reverse complement strand
GTCTGGATAATCTGCTGGGGCAAATCGGCGGCAAAGGCCGTCAACCGCTGGCTGAGGGAATTCGACTCTTGTAAAATGCGCTCTGTCCAGGATTCATGGCGACAACCAAAAATCTCCTCTGCCGTATGACTAAACGGCCCATGCCCCAAGTCATGCAACAACGCCGCACACAACACCGTTGGGCGATGGGGCTTCAATTGGGGATAGTGGCTACAGAGTTGGTCAAAGGCTTGACGGGCGATCGCCAACACCCCCAAAGAATGGGTAAACCGCGATGCCTCTGCCCCGTGAAAAGTGAAACTGGCTGGCCCCAATTGACGAATCCGCCGTAACCGCTGAAACTCAGGCGTATCAATCAATTGGATAAGTAGCGCCTCAGTTGGGTCAGTCCCATCCAGCGCAATTTCCCCATGCAAGGGGTCATAGTAAGTTTGCAACAACTTAGGCGGCACCCGCGTTCGCCACGGCTGTCGTTGCCGGTGTCGTCGCAAATTGGGTTGCCAACACATCAACCGCCGCCTGATATTGAGCGTCGGCTGGAGTGCCCGGTTGGGTCAGGGCTTCCGGGGTCAAAGCCACCAGGCGATCGGGCAAAATCCCATGCTTATTGATATCAATATGATTTGGAGTTTCATAGCGGGCCACCGTCACCGCCAACCCAGAACCATCAGACAAGTCAAACAACGATTGAATCAAGCCTTTGCCAAACGTACGCTCACCAATAATCTGCGCCCGGTGATTGTCTTTTAGCGCTCCGGCCAAAATTTCACTGGCGCTCGCCGTTCCCTGATTCACCAATACCGCAAGCGGATCTGTTGTCAAGGCCGATCCATTCGCATCAAAACTCCCCATTACCCCACTGCGGTTAACGGTGTAAACAATCGTGCCTTCCGGCAGCCAAAACCGCGCAATATCAATCCCAGCCTGGAGCAGGCCACCCGGATTACTCCGCAGATCCAAAATATACGCCTCTGCCCCCTGCCCCTCCAGGTCGCGAATGGCATGGGCCACTTCAGTGGTGGCATTAGCATTAAACTGGGTGAGCCGGATGTAACCAATTTTCTTGGGTGCGATCGCCGCCCCAGGTAGTACGGGAGCCTCCCGCAGCTCAGCCACCACCGGGTTCAACGTGATGCGATCGCGCACAATCGCCAAATCCGACAGCACCGTACCATTTCGCTGCACCGTCAGCACCACCTGCGTCCCAATTGGCCCCCGCATCCGGTCTGCTGCCTCATCCAGAGTCAGCCCTGCTGTGCCAACCCCATCAATCTTCAAAATTGTGTCCGATGGTTGCACCCCGGCCACCTCTGCCGGCGAGCCCGCGATCGGGGCAATCACCTTCAGCAAACCCGTTTCAGGCTCGGAGGCAATTTGCAGCCCCACCCCCGTCAACTCCCCCGCCGTATTCGTTTGCAAGCTTTTGTATTGGTTTGGCTTCAACAGCCGCGTAAACGGATCATCCAAACTCGCCAACATCTGCTGAATCGCCGTGTAAGCCTGCTCACGGGTATTCAGTGGTTGCCGGAGTGTCTTTTGCCGTACGAGCCACCAGTTTTGCTGGTTAAATGAATCGTCCACATAGGCTCGGTCAACTAACCGCCACGCCTCTGCCACAAGCTTTTGCTCCTCAGTCAGCGCGATCGCTGGTGGGGCACACCACAGCAAACACAGCAGCACCACACCCAAACACAGCCCCAAACGCTTAGACCAAACAGCTTGCCAACTCATACTCAATTCACGTTTAAAAGCCAATTGTAACTTCGTTCTTTCGCAGAGCCCGCAGCCCCTTGCGATCGCCCAACCTACCCAACCTTGCGGCTAGCCCGTTTCCCTCCTGCCAACCCTCGAAATTACTCACTACTAACCCTGTGTTTCTGCGCCCTACGCTAACGCTAGCCCAAGGACAGCTCAAGGAACAATGCGTAACTTTACTAAAAATAACAATCCTTTAACCTAGATTAAGGATTTTTTGAAGATGCTGCAACGCTTTCCTCAGCCCCCCCAAAAACCTCACTCCAAGCTAGACAACCATTTCTTTGTCCCCCGTTCGCCCCGCCATCCCCTACCGATGGATTGAAATAAGTCTTGTATGAAAACCGTGTGGGGTCTGTGTTACAGTCTTAATGAACAGCAATACATTTTTAGGAATTCTCTCTTCATGTTCACTAAGCAGGTAACCGACTCAAAGGTCTACCAGTGGTTCCAGGAAAGGCTGGAGATTCAGGGCATTGCTGATGATATCGGCAGCAAGTATGTCCCCCCCCATGTCAACATTTTCTACTGCTTGGGTGGAGTGACCTTAGTTTGCTTCCTGATCCAGTTTGCCACTGGATTCGCCATGACATTCTATTACAGACCTACTGTAGCTGAAGCCTTTCAGTCTGTTCAGTACATCATGACAGAAGTCAACTTCGGTTGGCTGATCCGCTCCATCCATCGCTGGTCTGCCAGCATGATGGTGTTGATGATGATCCTCCATGTCTTTCGGGTGTACCTGACCGGCGGTTTCAAGAAGCCCCGTGAGTTGACCTGGGTAACTGGGGTCGTGTTGGCTGTCATCACCGTTTCATTTGGTGTAACTGGCTACTCCTTGCCCTGGGATCAGGTGGGATATTGGGCAGTCAAGATTGTATCTGGGGTACCAGAAGCGATTCCCGTTGTTGGGACGCTGATCGCAGACTTGCTGCGGGGTGGTTCGAGTGTTGGTCAAGCCACACTTACCCGCTACTACAGTGCACACACATTTGTCTTACCCTGGCTCATTGCAGTCTTCATGTTGCTGCACTTCTTGATGATTCGGAAGCAAGGTATCTCCGGCCCCCTCTAAACCGGGCAAGGCCGCTAACCTTAGTTTCAAGTCTCAAGCTTACGTGTCTTTAGCCTCTGCTAGATACACCTTTTGTTTTTTCCATCTGCCGATTTTCTCAGACTATTTAGGAGTGCGTTCCTAACTATGGCAACTATCAAAAAGCCGGATCTCGCGGATCCAAAACTGCGCGCCAAGCTCGCCCAAGGCATGGGGCATAACTACTATGGTGAACCTGCTTGGCCCAATGACTTGTTGTATACCTTTCCAGTTGTAATCCTAGGCACTATTGCTTTGTGCGTTGGGTTGGCGGTGCTTGACCCAGCCCTGGTTGGCGAACCAGCCAATCCGTTTGCAACCCCACTGGAAATTCTGCCGGAGTGGTATCTGTACCCCGTATTCAATATCTTGCGCTTGGTACCGAACAAACTGCTGGGCGTCGTATTGATGGCTTCAGTTCCCCTGGGATTGATTATTGTTCCGTTCATCGAAAGCGTAAACAAGTTCCAGAACCCATTCCGTCGGCCCGTTGCGACCACCATCTTCCTATTTGGGACGTTGGTTACGTTGTACCTGGGTGTTGGTGCTGTTATGCCAATCGACAAGGCGCTGACCTTGGGCCTGTTCTAGTTCTATCTGCTTGATTTCAACGTTGGTTAATTTATTCGCAATGCTTGCTGCATCTTCGGAGCTTTGAGTGCTTTGGGATGTGGCAAGCATTCGTAGTTTAAAGCTGTTATTTTTTGCCAGTTTAGTCAGCAAAAAAGTTTACCGGGGGGAAAGGGCGATCGCTGAGTAGGATAGAAAAAGCTGATTAGGATAGAAGTAAGAGTGTGAACTCGCGGCTGACAGGAGTTGACAGTGAACCAAAATAATTATCAAACCATTCAACTAGCGTTGGCAGGAGCCAGTCGGTGGTTGTTCCCCTTATTTATCATTTGGCTTTTGGGGGCGGTGGGCCTGGGCTGGCTCGTCAAATCTTTACTCTTTTTATTTGGCCTACTATTGATTACCCCCGTGATCGCGTTTTTCGGGTTGCGCTGGTGGCTGAAACAGAACTTAGTGCAAGGCGCTTGTCCGGTTTGTAACTATGAGATTGTTGGGCTGAACCAGGCAGAATTTCGGTGCCCCAGTTGTAGCGAGCCGTTGAAGGTTGAGCACGGACGCTTTGAGCGCCTCCAACAACCTGGAACCATTGATGTGCAAGCTGTGGAAGTCACACCGCAAGTTCTGGATGAAGGGTAAACCGCACCCTTGCGATCGCCCACACAATTTATAGGCATAGAAAAATTAATCTTAGTCCACAGTTTACTGCTGAAAAAAGACAGAGAACTGATCTAAGTTACATCTGTCTTTTTTCCTGAAACACTATTTAGCGATTAGAAATGACCTAGCTATTGGAAATGACGAGCGTATAAGCATGGTGCTCATTGCCGCGATCGCCCACAAAAACTGAATACGTTCCTTTTGGCCAGCGCCCTGGAATTTTAATTTTTCCTTGGGAATAGTTATCAGCCGGAACGCAAAAGCTTTGGCCAGTTGCACTCTGAATGAGGAGAGTTGGCTGCCCAGAACTTTGTAATTCAAACTCTAAATCTGCATCTTCCGTCACACTGATGACATGATTTGGGCTAGCCGCAATAAACCCCGCACAACTAGCATCTTGCTTATCTCCCCCCGACATTCCACTTACTTGGATCGGCTGAGAATTGGGGGCAATCATCAGGGGTTGGCCTAACGCTGCGAGCCCCGGACTCAAGACCAGCATTAATCCTAAAGGAATCGTAAACCAACGCGTTATCAACATCATATTTAAGCTACCCCGATCAAACACTCCTTACTATTCCAGTATCACAAACCATACTTTTCACTCTTGTTTTAGGGATCCTGTTCTTAAAGTGTCACTCTGATAAAACGCTACTTTTTGAAAAATAAGTTGAAAGAATTTTCAAACTTTTATCCCTTCCTAAATTGCCAAAAAAATTGTGCATTTTAAGAAAGATCGGGTTAAATGATAGAGACCTCTGCCACGCAGGGATCATCACTGAAATATGCTCCGGATTAAAGGTTTGCGTATGAAGAAGCGAATAGCATATCTTTCGAAGGGTGGGCTCTCTGCGATCGGCAGTCTTGCACTTGTTGCAGGTCTGGTTTTGAGCAGTTCCACGGCGGCCACCGCTCAGGCGGCCTATGGCAGCTATCTGGGGGCTGGCCCTGCGTTTGGGGTCACCAATGGCGATGGGCTCAACGAAGATAGCAACACCTCAGGATTTTTTGCAGTTCGGTATAAATTTCTGAAAGCGCCGATTTCCCTGCGAACTCAGGTTTTAGTCGGTGGCGACGGAATTGCTGTGGTGCCCACCGTGTCTTACGATATTCCGATCAACTGGCAAGCGGATGCTTACATTGGGGCTGGGGCTTCCATTGTTCGGGGTGACAAAACGCCTATTGGCAACAAAGGAAGTTTTGTGATTCAACCGGGGATTGACTACGCCTTGCCAAACACCAGCATGTCGTTGTTTACGAATGCCATTATTTCCTTTGATGGATACGAATCTGACAATGGCACTGCGGTTTCCATCCAAGGGGGTGCGGGCCTGCGGTTTTAGCTGCCTCAGGGAACCCAAGGTTTGAGATTTTCTAACTATGTTTGCTGTGTCTTTCTCTAAAAGAGTTCATAACCCTAGACTTAACACTCTAGGGTTTTTTATTGACCGTGCACCAGCCTAAGAACCGGGACATTTTTAGGGTTTAAGCGCGATCGCCCGACAAAGCATCACTAAAGCGCGTAATATCGTCTTCCCCCAGATATTCCCCATTTTGTACCTCAATCATCACCAGAGGAATGACCCCCGGATTTTCTACCCGATGGGGTGTACACATGGGGACATAGGTAGACTGTTTCTGCACCAAAACCGTCTCCTGCCCATCAAAAATCACTTTAGCTGTCCCCGATACCACTACCCAGTGCTCACTGCGATGAAAGTGCATTTGGGTACTGATATGGTGGCCAGGCGCTAGTTCGATCCGATTAATCCGATAGTTTTTGCCCTGTTCTAACAAGGTAACGGTGCCCCAGGGCCGACTCCGATGCTCAGTTGACTCTGGGGTTGGCGTATCCCCTTGGGAATCTTGGGGTGGGTTACTCATGGGTTAACGTCCGATTTGGCGGGATGGTAACGAACCGATGCCCCCATTCTAGAACGGAAAATCTTTTTGAAACTGTTCACGGGTCAGGGGTTGGTCGAGTACCAGCCCTTCCCCGCCCAGCGTATCCACCAGCTTGCCATCTACCGATAACCACACTGGCGTGTTCGGCTCCAGACTGGTCACGGTGTACAACACTTGCGCCAGTCGGCCCGTCATGGCGGCACTGCCACCGCCCTGGGTAAATTCCTTGGACAAATCGAGGTGAATGCCATCCGGTTTGATGGTGAGTTCGCGGAGTTTGGTGCCGTCGGGCACAGTGGTGGAATAGGTTGTGTTGCTGGGGCCGCTTAAGAGTTGCTGCATTGCCCCAGTGAGTAAGTCAGATGGGGTGGTGGTGGAGCCAATTTGCACCGATTGAGGGGTAAGTTTGAAGCTGGTATCGGTGGGGGTCAGCCAATAAACTTGCAGCGTTTGCTCTGATTTCGCGGCGGCATCGGGAGAAGGGGCGGTTTTGGACGAGTCTGGGGCGATCGCGGTTGATTGCCCATCAGTCGATTTGGGGTTCTCAATCTTAACGGCATTTTGGGGCGCAGATTTCCACGTCCACCACGCCACACCACCCCCGGTTGCCAACAGCAGGGCGGAGAACCCTGCAATGAGACCAAGCGGTAAACGACGAGAAGGATGATCTTGCATGGGAGGGCCTCCTTGCGATGGACTAGCAAAGCTCTATTAATGTAATAGATTTACGCGAAGCTAGTGTGATTTCCGTAAAGTATCGCGATTTTTCCGTTCAGGTTGACCGTTGTTTAGGTTAAATCTTGAATCCTTTGGGTAAGAGAATAAACGCAGCGAGCTCTAATTGCTCGTCTTTGAATTGAAACTTGAACACTCTAGCTTTGACATTGAGCACAGCTTCCAGGCGTTTGAGATCGAGCTGGCGAGTGAGGGTAGCCAGGATACCGTCCAGAAATTCCGGGGGGATGGGTTGGCCGTTGATGCTGAGGGTTGGTTGGATCAGTTGCAGGCGTTGCCCATCTTGAAAATCGAACCCTGTTTCAGCTTCGATTTTGAGTTTTTCGGCGGTGGAAAGTTGCTCAATCTCAGCTTCCAGGCGGACTCGTTGGTTTTCCAGAAATTCGACTTTGGGGTTGGAGAGGCGGAAATCCTTGAGGTCAGGGAGGCCAAAGGCTTTGGTTTTCTGGGAACCGCCCAGGAGTTTTTGAATCTGGTCAATGATTTCAGGAGACAGGATGGCCTTGATGACATCATCTTTTTTGATGACGATGCGGGTAGCGATGCCGAGTTGCTCTTCGAGGAGGAACGTGCCTCGTTTTTTGGCCAGTTGTTGCCGACTGATGTTGATCGGGTCAGTTTCGAGTTCGATGGTGTCAATGCGCAGGCTTTTGAGAGGATAAACCCCACGGGTCGCAATTCGCAGTTTGTCGGCTTTGCCCAAGATGGGGTTGTGCAGGGGGGCGCTGTCGATGCGAACTTTGACGACTTCTGCCGCTTTGAATTGCGATCGCACGGCGTTTTCGGCGACTTTATCTGCTGCAAAGTTGAGCGGCGAGAGGACGCTGATCAGGCTAGACAGGATGAGAACCAGGATTTCCATAGGGGAAGCAGCGGTTAGTGAACGGAGGTTGCCTGTGTGATCCAGTCTTGGAGGGTGGAAACCACATTCTCAAGGGGAATTTCTTGCGCGGCGTGGTCGGAGCGTTGAACCACTTCGACTTTACCGTTTTTCAGAGCTTTTCCGGTCACAATTCGGTAGGGAATGCCAATTAAATCGGCGTCTTTGAATTTAACCCCGGCCCGTTCGTTGCGATCGTCCAACAGGGTTTCGATCCCGGCCTGGTTGAGGGCGATATACAGTTGCTCAGCGGCGCTGACCTGCTCGGCATCATTGATGTTGGGAATGACGACGATCGCGTGGTAGGGGGCGATCGCCACGGGCCAGATAATCCCATCTTTGTCGTAGGACTGCTCCACCGCAGCCTGGGCCAACCGCGACACGCCCACCCCGTAGCAACCCATGACTAGCGGTTGCTCTTCCCCTTGTTCGTTGGTGTAGGTGGCTCCCAGGGCTTCGGAATACTTCGTACCCAGTTGGAAAATGTGGCCGATTTCAATGCCCCGTGCGGTTTGCAGGGTTTGCGTTGGTTCATGCACAGCGCGATCGCCTGCCATCGCAGTCCGCACATCCACCACCAGTTCCGGCAATTTGAAGTCCTGGCCCCAATTTGCGCCAACGACGTGATAACCCGATTCATTCGCTCCGGTCACAAATTGCTTCAGGTCAACCGCAGTCTGATCCACCATCCGCACAAACTTGCGGGCGATCGTCTCCGTTGCTTTTTGCTCCACCGGGGCAGGACTGGGCAACTTAATATAAGTATCAGCCAGATCGGGCGCAATATAGCCCAACGGTAGCGGCTTCGCGGCCCACTTGTCCTGCGTGGCGGCATCGGGCACCGTCAACGCCAGCACCGTATTCGCCTTGTAGTTGGGGGCCAATTTCACCAGTTCATTTTGCAGTTTGACCTCGTTCACCGCCTGGTCGCCCCGAATGCTGACTAACACCAGCACCGTCATGCCGTTGTCGTACACCGCCTGGTACAACACATTTTTGACTACGTTGGTCGGGGAGCATTTTAGGAACTCGCATAAGGTGGCGATCGTGTCGGTGCCGGGAGTTTCCCGCTTTTCGTAGGTCTTGAACGGCGACTTCACCGCCTCCACAGGCAAGGACACCGCCTTTTCCACGTTGGCCGCATACTGGCCATCATCGGTGTAGAGAATTTCGTCTTCCCCCGCTTCTGCCAGCACCATAAATTCCTGAGAACCGGAACCCCCGATCGCCCCAGAATCCGCATCTACGGCCCGAAACGCCAGTCCAGAGCGGCTCAAAATATTCCGATAGGCGTGATCCATCTTGGCGTAGGTCGCTTTCATGCCTGCCACGTCCGCATCAAAGGAGTAGGCATCTTTCATGATGAATTCTCGCCCCCGCATCAACCCAAACCGAGGCCGAATTTCATCCCGAAACTTGGTCTGAATTTGATACAAATTTTGCGGTAACTGACGATAAGACCGGATCATGTCGCGGGCGATCGCGGTGATGACTTCCTCATGAGTTGGCCCCAGGCCCATTTCCCGCTGTTGGCGATCGATCAGGGAAAACATGATCCCTTCCGCCTTCGTGTAGGTATCCCAGCGGCCCGACTCTCGCCACAACTCCGCTGGCTGCAACTGAGACAGCAAACATTCCTGCGCCCCCGCCGCATTCATCTCTTCCCGCACAATTTGCGAGACCTTTTGCAGCACCCGCCACATCAAGGGCAAATAGGCATACACCCCACTGGCCACCCGGCGAATGTACCCTGCCCGCAGCAACAGTTTGTGACTGGGAATTTCCGCCTCGGCTGGATCTTCCCGCAATGTGACAAAAAGCATCTGAGACAGGCGCATGGCTTGCTTTCCCCTTCCAAAAATCGCTCAGCGTGTATGACCATCCCTCAGTCTACGGCAGATGGGGATGATTGAGCAGCTTTTACTCCGCAGGCCTACTTTCAGGCCATTCTTCTGCTTTCAGGCCATTCTATAGAAGTGCATTTCAGCAGCATTCAGCGCAGTTTGATATGGCCTGCGATCGCCTGAACTGACTGAGTAATGAATATGCGCGTTACGGACGAAGATGAGCTGTACCACCGATCAATACCTGCGCCACATTCCTGACTACCTTTCAATTATCTTCCAACGTATTACAAATATTGCAGAATAGTTTCAACATTTTGTTTGATGTCTGACAATTCTTGATCGACAACAACCCAGACAATATCCAAGTCAATCTCAAAATAGTTATGGGTGAGAATGTTGCGCATCCCAATCATTTTTGTCCAGGGTATCTGTGGATGCTGATCTCGAATGTCTGATGAGAGCGATCGCGCGGCTTCACCGATAACCTGTAGGTTTTGAGTAAACCAGGTTTGGATCAATTCATTTTGCTCAAATGCGGCTTTTCCCTGGATAGAATAGCGCTCAATCCGTTTGATCGCGTCGAGAATGTCGCGCAGTTTCTCGCGATCGCTTCTCATAAGGGAATGGCTTCACAAAGCACGCGATCGCGAATTCGGCTGCGTAAGCCTTGAACGGTGACGATATCGACTGGACAACCGAGCAACTCTTGCAGTTCCATGAGTAGCCCACCCAAATCGAGTAAGCTTCGTCCTGGTTCTAGTTCCACCAGAAAGTCTACGTCACTATCGGAGTCCGCTTCGCCCCTAGCCACGGAACCAAAAACACGCACGTTATAGGCACCATACTTTGCGGCTAGACCAAGGATTTCTGCTCGGTTTTCTTGCAGGCGTTCGTTGACGGTCATCAGATGTAGGATCAGGTTTCGTTGGTCAGTTTTGCTTCAAATTTACCATTTGTTGTTATTTCACAACATATGGGATAGGCGATCGCCTAAATCAACCAAGCAGAAGTCTGCACGTTATTGTTAGCAACCTACATCAATGAAGCAAAATTTTGGTTGTCAGGTCTGGTGGTTAATTTGAATGGAAGCGGGCGATCGCTTGTGTCAGGAAAGGCGTGGGCATGGTGCCTTCGCATACAAGCGATCAATGGATTTAGAAGAAGTTCTATATTATTCTAGGAACGCCCCTACATTAGTAGCTGTCCAGAAAGGCAAAAATCTTCCTACTGAGGAATTTTGAAGTCATCAATAAAGATTCCCCCCTCAGGTACCTCCCAGCGTTTAAGAATAGTTTTATCTACACGTGACAAGGTGAATTTGCTAGTTTGACTCCACACTGCAAGACTGGTGTATGCAGGACATTTTACTAACCGTCTAATTGCAGTTTCACCGTGTCTAGAAAGGGCTGTTGATGTTGAGTAGCCTAGATCAAGACTCGCTGTAGCTGTAAAGCTTATAGAGGTTTCCGTACTAACCTTAGCGCTGGCAACACCTACTTCTGCACCTGCCTCCGCGCCTACCTTATGTTCAATAGTACCTGATATTTCAAGTCCCGTATTTCTACTAAAACTTGTAGATTCTTCCGTGGTAAAACCAGCTACAACTGTTACTTCATACTCTTGCTCTGAATTGGTATTGTTGTAGGTAAAGTATTCATCATTCAACGTGTAGCAAACCTCACGAGTTAGCAGATAATAGGGCGACTCGTTGACTTGCCAGTATGAATTATTATCTTGAACCATAAAATAAGGAAGTAGAAAAGGCTTCCCTACCATTCTCCATTCACGAGTAGATTGAGGTTTTTGTGGACTACTTAGTGCAGGAAACTCAAAAGAAGGTAGAGCAGGAGATTGATCAAGAACCTCTTGAATTACGCTTTTGGCACTATCTTTTAATTCAGCCACTTTCTCAAACTTAAATTGGATATTTCCTGCCTGAGCACCCGATATAGAAAGACTATATTCGAGAATTGGTGCTGAATCATCTGTTCTGACTCCTGAGACATTCAGTACTCGACCGCTCTGTTTACTTCTGATAAGATAGGTATCAGGCTTGTTCGGGACTTTCTCTAATTCAAATAATTGAGTATCATTACCTGTGAATGCACGTTGTATAACTTCTGCACCTTCGTACTTTCCGCTATCTGGTATATCCAAAACCTTGCCGCTAGCTATACTGGCTATTACAAAATATCTGCCGACATCATCAGTGGGAAAAACCATAAACTTTTGATTTGCTCTATTCAACCACCCCCATTGCTGAAGTTTTGTGCCATCCTTAGATAAATTTGAGCCATTATTTGAAGCATCAATATCAAGTACTTTGTTGCTATGAACTGCGACGATTTTGAAGATTCCACCTTGAAAGAAATTGGTGTTCATTAGAATTTCCTCAATTCCTCAGAAAAATAGCTGAATCCCTCAGTAAACTAAGTCAAATGCATTGACAAGATCTTGCATGGGATTGCTGCTTTTGCACAAAATTGCTATGACTGGGAAAATTTTTTTGGGTTACGCCTGTCAGGCGTTTAAAGTGACGGTTGAGATGGCTTTGGTAGGTGAAGCCGCAGACAAATGCTACTTCTGCAATACCTAGTTTGCTGTCTTTTAACAACTGCTTGGCCCGCTCGACTCGTTGGCGGATCACGTACTG
>ERZ1066137.1335-NODE-1335-length-12336-cov-6.800179_pt1 | contig 12336 bp, 8 predicted proteins | sample MGYA00382784_ERZ1066137 | MGnify/ENA primary metagenome ERZ1066137 (study PRJEB33369, sample SAMEA5778367) | biofilm metagenome | biome: Industrial cooling water; feature: Water cooling tower basin; material: Biofilm | place: United Arab Emirates | collected... | reverse complement strand
GTCCAGCGCGCCCGCGGCCTGCACGCCGTCGCCGCGCGCCACGGCGCGGCGGCAGGCGGCCACGAGGTTGTCGAGCTCGATGCCGCGCCCGGCCGTGGCCGCCAGCGTGCCCAGCGCGGCGTACCAGGCGCCGTGGCGCGCCTCGGCGGCCGTGCGCGCGGTCGGGCCGCTGCCGCTGTAGCGGCCCTCGGTGGCCAGGTGCTCGGCGGCGTAGGCCTGCACGCTGCCCAGCAGCTCGAAGCGCTCGCCGCCGCGATCGGGCGAGCCATCCCCCGAGGGCGGCCGCACGAAGCTCTTGTCGACGAGGGCGTTGACGACGTCCAGCGTCCAGGGCGGGTCGTCGAGCATGGCGAGGTCGATCACGGCCTCGGCGGCCTCGAGCGTGAAGCCGTTCTCGAACACCGACAGCTGCGCCAGCGCGGCCTTCTCGGCCGTGGGCAGCAGGCCCCAGCTCCAGTCGAAGGTGGCGCGCAGCGTGGCCTGGCGGTCGAGGCGGCCGCCGCCGCTGGCCAGCAGCTTGAAGCGCTCGCTCATGCGCGCCAGCAGCGCGCGCGGCGCCAGCGTGCGCACGCGCGCCGCGGCCAGCTCGATGGCCAGCGGCAGGCCGTCGAGCAGCTGCACCAGGGTGGCGATGGCGGCGCGGTCCTCGCTGCCGGGCTTGAAGTCGCGCCGCGCGGCGGCGGCGCGCTCCAGGAACAGCGCCTCGGCGTCGTCGGCGCCCATGGGGGCCAGCGCCAGCGTCTGCTCGCCCGAGATGCCCAGCACCTCGCGCGTGGTGACGAGGAAGCCCGCCTCGGGCGCGCGGTCGAGCCAGCGGCCCAGCGTGGCCTCGGCGTGGCGCGCGAGGTGCTCGAAGTTGTCGAGGATGACCAGGCAGCGCCCGCGCCCGGCCAGGGCCTGGCCGATCTGCACCACGGGGTCTTCCTGGCCCAGCGGCAGCTCCAGGCCCTGGGCCACGGCGCTGGCCAGGCCCTCGGGCGTGCGCGCGGCGGCGAGGTCGCAGAACCAGACGCCGCCGGGGTAGTCGCCCAGCCAGCTCCAGCCGAAGCGCGTGGCCACGCGCGTCTTGCCGCCGCCGCCGATGCCCAGCAGCGAGACCAGGCGCGCGCCCTCGTCGAAGCGCGCCGCCAGCGCCTGCAGCGCGGCGCGGCGGCCCACGAAGGCGTCGCGCTCGGCCGGCAGCGTGTGGCGGATGGCGCGCGCGGGCAGCCACAGGCGGTGGTCGCGCGCGTCGCGCACCACGCGCCAGACCTTGGCGGAGTCGGGCGGCGGCTCGAAGGGCGCGATGCCGTCCTCGGGCGCGCCGGCCTCGAACAGCTCCAGCGGCTGCGGCAGGCCCTTCACGGCCCAGTGGCCGTGGGCCACCACGCGCAGCGTGGTGGCGCCCAGCGCGTCGACCGCGGCGCGCGTGAGCAGGGTCTGGCCGCCGAGGGCGGCGCTCATCACGCGCGCGGCCAGGGGCTTGCTGACGCCGTCCACCTCGAAGGGCTTGGCGCCGAGCGCGACGTCGTCGTCGGGCGCGGCGCGGATGGTCACGTGGCCCACGTGCAGGCCGGCGCGGGCCTTCAGGGGCACGGGCAGCGCGGCCAGGGCGCGGTGGTAGTCGCGCGCATAGGCCATGGCGTCGGCGGCCTGCGCGAACAGCAGCAGGAAGCCGTCGGTCTTGTCGATCTCGTGGCCGCGCCACTGGCGCAGCAGGTCGCGCGCGACGCGGTCGTGCTGGGCCGAGAGCTGTGCCATGGCCTCGTCGCCCAGGCGCGCGGCCAGCGCGGAGCTGTCCACGAGGTCGGTCAGCAGCAGGGCTACCGGGGCGTCGTCCATGGCGGGTGAGTATCGACAGGCCGGCGGGCGGGGGCGCGCGTGAAAAGTCCCGTGGCGGCCGTCAGTCGAAGCCGCGCACCGGCAGCGCCGCGCTGCGCTGCAGCCAGTTGCGCGGCGAGTAGGCCGCCGTGCCGCAGGTGGCATGCAGGGTGTAGGCCATGCGCGAGCGCGGGCTGCGGTTGGGCGCGCTGTAGTGCGGCAGCAGGCCGTGGAAGACGATCAGCGTGCCGGCTTCCACCGGCAGCGGCACGGCGGTGGCCGTGGACGGCCAGGGGCGGTTGGACAGCTTCTCCATGCGCAGGCGGCCGCCCTCGCCGGATGGGTCGTGCACATAGCGCTCGCGCAGCTTGCCGCGTTCGCCCCGGTGGCCGCCGGGCTCGGCCCACAGGCAGCCGTTGTCCAGCGTGGCGTCCTCGATGGCGAACCAGAAGGTCGTCACCGTGATGGGCTCGGACTCGAAGAAGCTGGCGTCCTGGTGCCAGCCGACCTCGCCGCCGATCTCGGGCTGCTTGAAGATGACCATGCTCTGCCAGACCTGCGGCCGCGCCAGCCCGAGGTCGGCCGCCAGCGCGGCCAGCGCCGGGCCCTTGCTGAAGGCGCTGAACACGGGGTCGAGGTCGTGCATGGCGTGGCCGATCTTGTTGATGCTGCGCGCCTTGGGCACCACGAGGCGGCCCTCGGCGTCGAGCGCCTCCTCCTCGAAGAAACAGTGCATGGCCTCGGCGCTGGCCAGCAGCCGCTCGTCGGCCACCAGGCTGCGGTCGCGCGTGGAGAAGCGGCTGGCGCCGGCGGCGGGGTCGAAGGCGTCCACCAGCTCGTGCGCGCGGCGGGCCAGGGCGGCGGTCTCGTCCGGGCGCTTGAAGCCGGGCAGCACGAGGAAGCCCTGGTCGGCGTAGGCGGTGCGTTGGGTGGGGCTCAGCATGGGGCGGTGTTGCGCGGCGGCATCAGCGGCGGGGCGGCGCAGGGGGCGTTTCATCGGCCGCGGCAGGGTGCGGCGGCATCATCCATGCTACTTCGGCGGGCCGGCCCTGCCGCCGGCCCCATCACCGACCACCCGGAGCCCTGCGATGCCCCAGAAGAACGCCGCCCTGCACCTTGCCCTGCACCCGATTGCCGCCGCCGTGGTGCTGACCATGCTCCACGCCGGTGCATCGGCGCAGACCCCGCCGCCGGCCGAAGGCGGCCTGGTCACCGTGACCGTGACGGCCGAGCGCCGCGTGGAGAACATCCGCGACGTGCCCAGCGCCGTGAGCTCGCTGCAGGGCGAGACGCTGGAGGTGCTCAACTCCGGCGGCCAGGACGTGCGCCAGCTCGCCGGCCGCGTGCCCAGCCTCAACATCGAGAGCTCCTTCGGCCGCGCCTTCCCGCGCTTCTACATCCGCGGCATCGGCAACACCGACTTCGACCTCAACGCCAGCCAGCCCGTGAGCCTGGTGTTCGACGACGTGGTGCAGGAGAACCCCATCCTGAAGGGCTTCCCGCTGTTCGACCTGGCCAGCATCGAGGTGCTCAACGGCCCGCGCGGCACGCTCTTCGGCCGCAACTCGCCGGCCGGCGTGGTGCGCTTCGAGTCGGCCAAGCCGGTGCGCAGCTTCGAGGCCTACGCGCTGACCACGCTGGGCAGCGACCGCATGTTCAACGTCGAGGGCATGGTCAACACGCCGCTGGGCGAGACGGCCGCGCTGCGCGTGAGCCTGCAGAGCCAGAACCGCGACGACTGGGTGCGCAACACCCGCGGCGCGCCCACGGCCGAGCTCGAGGGCTACAACGACAACGCCGCGCGCGTGCAGCTGCTGGTGGCGCCGGCCAAGAACCTGAGCGTGCTGTTCAACGTGCACGCGCGCGACCTCAAGGGCTCGGCCCGCGTGTTCCGCGCCAACATCATCAAGCCGGGCACGAACGAGCTCGTCGACGGCTTCGACGAGAACTCGGTCAGCATCGACGGCATCAACAGCCAGGACGTGCAGACCGTGGGCGGCAGCGTGCGCGTGCGCTGGGACCTCGGCGGCATGGCGCTCAACAGCATCACCGGCTACGAGAGCGTGGAGTCGTTCAGCCGCGGCGACATCGATGGCGGCTTCGGCGCCGTGTTCCTGGGCCCGGGCAACTCCGGCCCCGGCTTCATCCCCTTCGACGCCGAGAGCGCCGACGGCCTGCCCAAGCACAGCCAGTTCACGCAGGAGTTCCGCCTCGAGAGCACGGGCACGGGGCCGCTGCAGTGGATCGCAGGCGTCTACTACTTCGACGAACAGCTGAACATCGACAGCTTCAACTACAGCAGCATCGGCGGCAACGTCCAGAACGGCTTCGCCACGCAGCAGCAGGACAACACCGCCTACGCCATCTACGGCACGGTGAACTACGACCTCGGCGGCGGCATCAAGCTGCGCGGCGGCCTGCGCTACACGCAGGACGACAAGGACTTCGTGGCCGACCGCATCCAGGCGCCCCCGTTCAGCCCCACCTTCATCGGCCGCCGCACGGCCAACACCAGCGCGAGCAACACCAGCGCCGACTTCTCGGCCAGCTACGCGCTCAACGCCACGAGCAACATCTACGCGCGCGTGGCCACGGGCTTCCGCGCGCCCAGCGTCCAGGGCCGGCTGCTGTTCGGCGACACGCTCTCGGTGGCCAAGAGCGAGACGGTCACGAGCTATGAAGCCGGCTACAAGGCCGACCTGATGAACCGCCGCGCGCGCGTGGCCTTCAACGTCTTCAGCTACGAGATCAAGGACCAGCAGCTCACGGCCGTGGGCGGCGCGGCCAACTTCAACTCGCTGGTGAACGCGGCCAAGACCACGGGCAACGGCGCCGAGTTCGACCTCAAGCTGCTGCCCACCGACAACCTGCTGCTCAGCCTGAGCGGCAGCCTCAACAAGACCAAGATCAAGGACCCGAGCCTGGCGGTGGCGCCCTGCGGCGGCGGCTGCACGGTCACCGACCCCACCATCATGCGCGACGGCGCCACGCTGGCCCTGATCAACGGCAACCCGCTGCCCCAGGCCCCCGAAACCACCCTGGCGTTCAGCGCCCGCTACACCATGCCGCTGGCCGGCGGCGAGCTCTACGTGCTCACCGACTGGACCTACCGCAGCGAGATCAACTTCTTCCTCTACGAGAGCGTGGAGTTCACGGGCAAGCCGCTCACCGAGGGCGGGCTGCGCGTCGGCTACAGCTTCGGGGGCGGCAAGTACGAGGCCGCGGCCTTCGTGCGCAACCTCACCAACCAGATCCGCGTGGTGGGTGGCATCGACTTCAACAACCTCACGGGCTTCATCAACGAGCCGCGCACCTTCGGCGTGAGCTTCAAGGCCAGCTTCTGATGCGGGCGCGGCGCGTCATCGCCGCGGCGGCGCTGGCCCTGGTGGCCGGCGCGGCCGCGGCGCAGCCGGCGATCATCTTCGAGCTCGGCGGCAAGAACGACAAGAGCTTCGGCGAGGCCGCCTGGCGCGGCGCCGAGGCCTGGAAGCGCGAGAGCGGCCGCGCCTACCAGGAGTTCGAGATTGCCAACGCCGCGCAGCGCGAGCAGGCGGCGCGGCGCTTCGCCGAGCGCGGGGCCAACCCCATCGTCGGCGTCGGCTTCCCGCAGGCCAGCGCCATCGACAAGGTGGCGCGCGACTTCCCGCAGCTGCGCTTCGCCATCATCGACAGCGTGGTGAACCTGCCCAACGTGCAGAGCTTCGTCTACCGCGAGCACGAGGGCGCCTTCCTCGTGGGCATGTTGGCGGCCCTGGCCAGCAGGACGGGCACCGTGGGCTTCGTGGGCGGGCAGGACATCCCGCTCGTGCGCAAGGTGCTGTGCGGTTACGAGCAAGGCGCGCGGTTCGCGCGGCCCGGCGTGAAGTTCACCTCGGCCATGACCGGCACCACCAACGCCGCCTGGACCGACCCCGCGCGCGGCGCCGAGCTGGCCAAGACGCAGATCGCCCAGGGCGCCGACGTACTGTTCGCGGCCGCCGGCACCACCGGCCTGGGCGTGCTGCAGGCGGCCAAGGACGGCGGTGTCTACGGCATCGGTGTCGACGTGAACCAGAACCACCTGCACCCGGGCACCATGCTCACGAGCATGCTCAAGCGCGTGGACCTGGCCGTGCTGCAGGCCTTCCGCGGCGTGCAGCCGGGCGTCACGGTGCTGGGCCTGAAGGAAGGCGCGCTGGACTACGCGCTCGACGAGCACAACGCCAAGCTGATCACCCCCGAGATGAAGCGCCGCGTCGACGCCGCCAAGGCCGAGATCGTGGCCGGCCGGCTGAGCGTGATCGACTCCAGCGTCACCGGCCAGTGCCGGTGAGCGGGGCCATGGCGGCCGACGCGACGCCCGGCACCGGCGTGCCCACGCGGCTGCGGCCGCTGGGCCGCCAGCCCTACGCGCAGGTGCTGGAGGCCATGCGCGACTTCACCGCCACGCGCACCGAGGCCACGCCCGACGAGATCTGGCTGGTCGAGCACGATCCCGTGTTCACGCAGGGGCTGGCCGGGCAGGAGGGCCACCTGCTGGCGCCGGGCGACATCCCCGTCGTGCGCACCGAGCGCGGGGGCCAGGTCACGTACCACGGCCCCGGCCAGGTGGTGGCCTACCCGCTGCTCGACCTGAAGCGCCGCGGCTACTTCGTCAAGGAGTACGTGTTCCGCATCGAGGCCGCGCTGCTGGACACCCTGGCCGACGCCGGCGTCACGGGCCACCGCGTGCGTGGCGCGCCGGGCATCTACGTGCGCCTGGACGACCCCTTCGGCCACGCCGCGCTGCCCCCGGTGCCGCCGGGGGCCGACCCGATGCGGGGCCTGGGCAAGATCGCCGCGCTGGGCATCAAGGTCAGCCGGCACTGCACCTTCCACGGCCTGGCGCTCAACGTGGCCATGGACCTCGAGCCCTTCGGCCGCATCAACCCCTGCGGCTACGCCGGGCTGCGCACGGTGGACCTGGCCTCGCTGGGCGTGCAGGCCAGCTGGGACGCCGTGGCGCCCGTGCTGGGCGCGCACCTGCAGCGCCGGCTGGCGCCCTGACGCCCGGGCGCCCCGAAGGCGCGGCGGCTCAGGCCTGCAGCGCCCGGCGCAGCGCGGCCTCGAGCTCGCCCAGCGACAGCGGCTTGGTCCAGCAGTCGATGAAGCCGGCGGCCAGGGCCTCGTCGCGCCGCTGCGGCAGCGCGTCGGCCGTGAACATCACGGCGCGCAGGCCCGGGCCGTGGCGCTGGCGCAGCGCGGCCAGCAGCGCCAGGCCGTCGGTGTCGGGCAGCTGGCGGTCGATGATCCAGAGGTCGAAGCCGGGCCCGGGTGGCGCCGCCAAGGCGGCGGCGCCGTCGGCGAACACCGTGAGGGCCAGCCCCGTGCGTGCGGCCAGCATGGCGCGCAGCAGCTCGACGTTGGTCTCGTTGTCCTCGACGTAGGCCACGCGCCCCTGCAGCCGCTCGGGCGCCGCCGGCGCCGCGCCGCCCAGCGGCAGGCGCAGGCTCACGGTGAGGCCGCTGCCCGGCGTGCCCCGGGCCTCGATGCGGCCCTGCATGGCCTCGACGAGGCGGCGCGAGGTGGCCAGCCCCAGGCCCGTGCCGGCGATGCCGCGGGCCTCGGCGTCGAGCCGCTCGAAGGGCTGGAACAGCCGCGGCAGCTGCTCGGGCGCCACGCCCGGGCCGCCGTCGACCACGTCCAGGCGCAGCCACGGTCCCTCGACCGCGCCGCGCAGCTCCACCCAGCCGCCGTCGTGGTTGAACTTCACGGCGTTGCCCACGAGGTTGCCCAGCACCTGCAGCAGGCGGGTGCGGTCGGCCGCCACCGCGGGCAGGGGGCCCAGCTGGTTGCGCAACTGCACGCCGCGGCGCGTGGCCTCGGGCAGGTTCAGGGCCAGGGCGTCGGCGGCCACGGGGGCGGGGTCGAGGTCCTCGAGGCTCAGGGTCTCGGCGCGCAGTTCGTCGCTGCTGATGGCGAGCACGTCGTCCACCAGGCGCAGCAGGTGGTCGGCGGCGGTCTGGATGCGGTGCAGGTCGGCCTGCTGGCCGCTGCTGAGCTGGCCGCTGTCGCGCTCGCCCAGCATGCGCGCAAAGCCCATCACGGCGGCCAGCGGCGTGCGCAGGTCGTGGCTCCAGCGCGCCAGGAACTCGGTGCGCGCGCGCTCGGACTCGCGCGCCGCCAGCGCCGTGGCGCTGTCGGCCACGGCCTGGCGCAGGCGGCGGCGCATGGCGTCGAGCGCGTCGGCCAGCGAGGCGATCTCGTCGCTGCCCTCCACCGAGACGCTGTCCTCGAACTGCCCGTCGGCGATGCGCGTGGAGGCGTGCTTCAGCCGCTGCAGCCGGCGCACCGTGGTGTGCTCGAACTCGCGGTAGACCAGGGCCAGCAGCAGCACCACCAGCACCAGCGCCGCCACCGAGGCCAGGCGCAGGCGTTCGGCGCGCGCCTGCTGCGCCGCGGTGCGGGCCTGCAGCTGCGCCGTGATGTCGCGCGAGACCTCGAGCAGCCGGTCGATGACGACGGTGCCCTCGGCAAAGTGCTGCAGCGCGGCCTCGTCGCCGCCCTGGCGCGACACCACCTTGGCGATCGAGCGCTGCGAGAACACCTCCACCTCGCCCAGCGCCTCGCGCAGGCGCTGCGGCACGGCGCCGGCCGCGCCGCCCTCGGCGGTGAGCAGGCGCTCGAGCTCGGCCAGAGCGCGCGTGTCGGCCTCCAGCAGCTCCAGCCGCAGCGCCACGGCGCCCGCGGCCATGAGGTGGCGCGCCGTCTCGGCGTCGCTGAACTGCGCCTGCTGCAGCACCGCGCTGCCCCAGCCGCGCTGGCGGCCGATGGACTCCACCAGCATCGGCAGGCCGACGAAGGCCATGTCGTAGGCCCCGGCCAGCGAGGGACCGTTGCTGGTGGCGCCGCGCGTGCCGGTGCGGTGCATCAGCACCAGCAGCTGGTCGATGACGCGGTTGTGGCGCTCGAAGTTGCGCTGCGGCTCCAGCGCGTCGGGCACGGCCATCAGGGCCCGCACCTCGCGGGCGAGCGCGTCGCGCGGCGGCGTGTCGGCCTCGGCCTCGTCGGCCGGCAGGCGCTCCAGCAGGCGCAGCAGGCCCTGCTCCACGCGCTGCTGCTGCTGCACGAGCCGGCTCGACAGGCCCTCGCCGCCGGCCAGCAGCGTGGCCGTGAGGCCACGGTGCAGGGCCAGCGCCTCGATGAGGTCGCGCGCACGGGCGGCGCGCTCCAGGGCCTCGGCGCGCTCGTGCGTCACCTGGACTTGGTGGTGGAACTGCGCCGCGGCATACCCGGCCAGGGCGCACAGCGGCCCCGCCACCAGCAGCCCCACGACCACGAACTTGGTGCGGAAGCTCATGCGCACGAACCAGCCGCGCAGGCGCTGGCCCAGCAGCCCGGCGCGCGCGGGGGCCGGTGAACCGGCCTTGTCGTGGGGGTGAATCGGGCTCGTCACGGCAACAGCGCCGCAGTATCGCCAGCCCGCCGGGCGGGCACCTAGGGGTTGTGAATCCTCCCGCGTGCCTGCAGCCGTGCGGGCCTAGAACGCGGCAATGCCCGTGATGGCGCGGCCCAGGATCAAGGCGTGGATGTCGTGCGTGCCCTCGTAGGTGTTCACGACCTCGAGGTTGACGAGGTGGCGCGCCACGCCGTACTCGTCGGAGATGCCGTTGCCGCCCATCATGTCGCGCGCGGTGCGCGCGATCTCCAGCGCCTTGCCGCAGCTGTTGCGCTTGAGGATGCTGGTCACCTCCACCGAGGCCGTGCCCTCGTCCTTCATGCGGCCCAGGCGCAGGCAGCCCTGCAGGCCCAGGCTGATGTCGGTGGCCATGTCGGCCAGCTTCTTCTGCACCAGCTGGTTGGCGGCCAGCGGCTTGCCGAACTGCTGGCGGTCCATCACGTACTGGCGGGCGCGGGCGTAGCAGTCCTCGGCCGCGCCCAGGGCGCCCCAGGCGATGCCGTAGCGCGCGCTGTTCAGGCAGGTGAAGGGGCCCTTCAGGCCGCGCACCTCGGGGAAGGCGTTCTCCTCGGGCACGAACACGCCGTCCATGACGATCTCGCCCGTGAGGCTGGCGCGCAGGCCGACCTTGCCCTTGATGGCCGGGGCACTCAGGCCCTTCATGCCCTTGTCGAGGATGAAGCCGCGGATCTGGCCGCCGTCGTCCTTGGCCCAGACCACGAAGACATCGGCGAACGGCGAGTTGCTGATCCACATCTTGCTGCCCGTGAGGCTGTAGCCCCCGGGCACGGCCTTGGCGCGCGTGACCATGCTGCCGGGGTCGGAGCCGTGGTTGGGCTCGGTGAGGCCGAAGCAGCCGATCCACTCGCCGCGCGCCAGCTTGGGCAGGTACTTCTGGCGCTGCGCCTCGGTGCCGAACTCGAAGATGGGCAGCATCACCAGCGAGCTCTGCACGCTCATCATGCTGCGGTAGCCGCTGTCCACGCGCTCGACCTCGCGCGCCACGAGGCCGTAGCACACGTAGTTGAGGCCGGCGCCGCCGTACTGCTCGGGGATGGTGGCGCCCAGCAGGCCCAGCTCGCCCATCTCGCGGAAGATGGCCGGGTCGGTGGTCTCGGTGCGGAAGGCCTCCAGCACGCGCGTGGCCAGGCGGTCCTGGCAGTAGGCGGCGGCCGCGTCGCGCACGGCGCGCTCGTCGTCGGTGAGCTGCGCGTCGAGCAGCAGCGGGTCGTTCCAGTGGAAAGTGGCCTTGGCCATGGCGGTGTCCTTCAGAAAAACGTCAAACCTGGTTCGGGTCGGGGCCGATCACGGCCGTGACCTCGATCTCGACCCGGGCGCGGTCCTCGATGAGCCCGGCCACCTGCACGGCCGTCATGGCCACGCCGAAGTCGCCGATGAGCTCGCGGTAGACGGCACCGATCTCGCGGGCGCGCGCCAGGTACTCGCGCTTGTCCAGCAGGTACCAGGTCATGCGCACGATGTGCTCGGGGCGCGCGCCGGCCTCGGCCAGCACCTCGACCACGTTCTGCAGCGCCTGGCGCACCTGGGCCACGAGGTCGTCGGAGTGGAACACGCCCTGCGCGTCCCAGCCGATCATGCCGGCCACGTGCACGCTGGTGCCCTGCGCGGCCACGCCGTTGGCATAGCCCTTGGGGCGGGCCCAGTGGGCGGGTTGCAGCACGTGCTTCATGGGTTCTTCAGCAGGTCGCGGCCGATGATGAGCTGCTGCACCTCGGAGGCGCCCTCGTAGATGCGCAGGCTGAGGATCTCGCGGTACAGGCGCTCCACCACCTGCCCGCGCGTGACGCCGAGGCCGCCGAACAGCTGCACGGCGGCGTCGATGACCTGCTGCGCGCCCTCGGTGGCCGCGAGTTTGGCCATGGCGGCGGCGCGGGTCACGTTCAAACCCTGGTCGCGCTCCCAGGCGGCGCGGTAGGTCAGCAGCGCGGCGCTGTCGATGCTGAGGGCCATCTGGGCGAGCTTGGCCTGCGTGAGCTGGAAGTCGGCGAGCTGCTGCCCGAACATCGGCCGCGCCTGGGCGCGCGCGAGGCCTTCCTCCATGGCCCGCCGCGCAAAGCCCAGCGCCGCGGCGGCCACGCTGGTGCGGAACACGTCCAACGTGCGCATCGCCACCTTGAAGCCCTCGCCCGCGGCGCCGATGCGCTGCGACAGCGGCACGCGGCAGCCGTTGAAGCGCAGACGCGCCAGCGGGTGCGGCGCGATGACCTCGATGCGCTCGGCGATCTCGAAGCCCGGGGTGCCGGCTTCCACGGCGAAGGCGCTGATCCCGCGCGCACCAGGGGCTTCGCCCGTGCGGCAGAAGACGACGTAGAGGTCGGCGATGCCGCCGTTGCTGATCCAGGTCTTCTCGCCGTCGAGGATGGCGGTGTCGCCCTCGATGCGCGCCGCGCAGCGCATCGCCGCCACGTCGGAGCCGGCGTCGGGCTCGCTGAGCGCGAAGGCCGTGATGCACTCGCCGCGCGCCACCGCGGGCAGCCAGCGCTCGCGCTGCGCCGGCGTGCCGGCCAGCGACAGCGCGCCCGAGCCCAGGCCCTGCATCGCGAACGCGAAGTCGGCCAGGCCCTCGTGGCGGGCCAGCACCTCGCGCGTGAGGCACAGCAGGCGCGTGTCCAGGTGCTCGCCCACCGCGTGCTGGAGCCAGCCCGCGGCGCCCAGCTCGCGCACCAGCGCGCGGCAGGTGGCGTCGACATCGTCGCCGTGGCGGTCGCGCACGTGCGTGGCGGCCCAGGCGTCGAGCGCGGCCGCGAACTCGCGGTGCCGCGGCTCGAAGAAGGGCCAGTGCAGGTGGGCGAGGCTCATGGCTCAGTCGCCCTGGAAGACGGGCCTGCCCTTGGCGACAAACGCCTCGTAGGCACGGCGGAAGTCCTCGGTGAGCATGCAGATCGCCTGCGCCTGCGCCTCGCTCTCGATGGCGGCGTCGATGCCCATGTCCCACTCCTGGTGCAGCATGGTCTTGGTGATGCCGTGGGCAAAGGTCGGCCCGGCGGCGATGTCGCGGGCGAGCTTCATCGCTTCGTCGGCCAGCGCCTCGGGCGCCACGAGCCGGTTGTAGAAGCCCCAGCGCTCAGCCTCCTCGCCGCCCAGCGCGCGGCCCGTGC
>ERZ1066137.1333-NODE-1333-length-12339-cov-6.220368_pt1 | contig 12339 bp, 9 predicted proteins | sample MGYA00382784_ERZ1066137 | MGnify/ENA primary metagenome ERZ1066137 (study PRJEB33369, sample SAMEA5778367) | biofilm metagenome | biome: Industrial cooling water; feature: Water cooling tower basin; material: Biofilm | place: United Arab Emirates | collected... | reverse complement strand
CGGCCGCGGCTCCGCCGCGCCGGCGCTGCAGCAGCGCGGCGGTGATGGCCCGACCCGCCAGCAGCCCCGCGGCGAGCGAGATGCCGATCAGCGCCACCGAGAAGGCCGCCGCCACGCCGCCCATCACCTCGCGACTCTGCAGGCTGGTGATGCTCCGCAGCCCGATGCTCCCCGGCACCAGGATCAGGAGTCCGGGGGTGATCGTCACGATCGGTGTGGTGTCGCGCAGCCGCGCGACGAGTGTCGACCCGGCGCTCACGACGAGCGCCCCGATGAACGCGCCGAGTTCGTCGCCGAGGATCGGCGATGCCCACGACGTCGAGAGGAACGCGGCGAGCGCCGAGAGCACGATCCACGGTGTATCGCGTCGCGAGGCCTGCAGCAGCACCGTGAAGCACGTCGCGGAGAGGACCACGCCGAGCAACGCCACGCCCGACGGCAACGCGGCCGACTGTCCCGTGACGCGCACGCCGTGCGACACGAGCCACTCGCCGAACGCGCCGCCGAGCTGCGTACCGAGTGCCACACCGAAGCCGAGGCCAAGGAAGGTGACCAGGGCGCCGCTCAACCGTGCCGTACCGCTCGCGAGGTGTCGCGTCGAGAGCTCGATGATCCCCGTCGTGAACTGCATCCCCGGCAGCAGCACCACGAGGCCCGCGATGGTCGTGGTGTAGGCGGCGTCGCTGTCGATCACGCGTGCGGTCGCGAAGGCGAGCGTGGCGACGAGCGTCGCCGCCAGCGGTTCCGCGACGTCCTGCAGCCCGCGCACGCGTCCGGCGCGGAGCGTCACGGCGCCGCTCACGAGGCCGAGCACCGCGGCCGTCGCGATGTCGAGCGTGCGCACCCCGCGCAGCACCGCGATGCCCACGCTCAGCGCGACGAAGGCGACGAGCACCTGCCACTCGCTCCACCGCGGCGGCTCGGCGAGGAGCGCGTCCACCCGCGCGCTCCCCTCGACGGGATCGAGCGTGCCGTGCAGGACGTCGCGCGCGATGCGATCGAGCCGTGCGAGGTGACCGAGGTTGGTGGAGCCGGGCTCGATCCGCAGCAGATGCGTGTGCTGCCGCTCCTGCGGCCCGAAGCCCGCCATGAGCGACGTGGGCGTCGAGAAGAACTGCGCCTCGATCCCCAGCTTGGCCGATACGTCCTGCAGCACCGCCTCGAGGCGGTGGGCGGCGAAGCCGTGCGTGTGCAGCGCGGTACCGAGCCGGAGGACGAAGCGCGTCGCGGCCGCCTCGTGCACCGCGCGCGGCGCGGCCTCGAGGGCGGCGCTGGCGGCGTCGGTGAGCGCGCCGTCGTCGGTCGAGTCGAGGGCAGGGTGCGGGGCGACCATGCGGGGAGTGTACGCGGGACGGTGGTCGCGGGCGAGCGGCGTTCGGATCGGTCATGAAACGATGTCGGGTGCGCTGCGATGCTGATGTGTGTGGCCGCGTCGTGCTGGCCGCCATTCGTGTCGCGCCGCACCATGGCGACATGTCGTTCACCTCGTCCATGGCGCCGTCCCCGTCGCACGCGCCGTTGCTCGCCGTCCGCGCGCTGCTCCGGCGCGTCGCCGTCGATCCGGCGATGCCGGTGCTCGTGCGCGCCACGCGGCCCGCGCCGGCGGCGCGCCTCGTGCGCGACTGGCTGCTCGACGGACTCCCGCGCGCGGTGCTCGACGCGCGCATGCTCGCCCCGGACGACCAGCGTGCGCTGGCGGCGTCGATCGTGCGGCGCGGGGCCGCGCCACACGCGACGCGACCGATGCCGATCGTCGTCGCACCCGCGCGCGGCGCACTCGACCCCGTGCTCGACCGCGCGTGCGGGCGCTGCCGGATCGTACTGCCAGCCTTCGGCCCCCTGTCGGCGACGGGCGCGGCGCGGCCACCTTTGGGTCATGCCCGACCGTCCGACTCCGTCTCCCGTGCCCGGCCGCCCCGCGCGCCGGTACCGCCCCGCATGCGCATCCTCGTGATCGAGGACGACCCGACGGTCGGCCAGTTCGTCAAGCGCGGCCTCGAGGAGCAGCAGTTCACCGTCGATCTCGAGAACGACGGCGAGGCGGGCGAGCGGCGCGCCGGCACGGGCGAGAACTACGACGTCGTCGTGCTCGACATGCGCCTGCCGGGCAAGGACGGTCTCGCCGTGCTGCGCGGCTTGCGCGCGCGCGGCTTCCAGCGACCGGTGCTCGTGCTCACCGCGCAGGATGCGGTCGACGCGAAGGTGCAGACGCTCCGCGCCGGCGCCGACGACTACGTCACCAAGCCGTTCGCCTTCGAGGAGCTGCTCGCGCGCATCGAGGCGCTCGCGCGCCGCCCGCGGCAGATGACCGCACGCCGGCTGCGGATCGGCGACCTCGAGCTCGATCTCGACTCGCGCGAGGTCACGCGCGCCGGCCAGGCGGTCGAACTCACGCCCAAGGAGTTCAAGGTCCTCGAGTATCTCATGCGGCATCCCGGGCGCGTGATGAGCCGCACGCTGATCACCGAGTACGCGTGGGGCTATCACTTCGATCCGGGCACCAACATCGTGGACGTGGTCATCACGCACCTGCGCAAGAAGGTGGACGCGGGCCACGACCGGAAGCTGATCGGCACCGTGCGCGGCGTCGGCTACGTGATCAAGGAGTGAGCGCGTGATCCGGTCGGTGCGCGCGCGGCTGACGCTCTGGTTCCTCGCGGCGTTCGCGACCGGGCTGGCCGTCTTCGCGATCGCCGTATGGCAGGGGCATCGCACGGCGCAGTTCCGCGAGCTCCGCCGCTACGTGATCACGCAGGCCGACCTCGCGCTCCGCATCATCTACCAGGCCGAACGTGCCGGCCCGGTGACCATCGTCAAGGACTCGATGGTGGGGCCGCAGGTGACGACCGAACTCGCGACGGCGCTCGACGTGCTCAGCGACTACGTGCTCGTGCTGGACACGAGCGGGCGTGCGCTCTACATCAGCGAGGAGGCGCGCGCACTCGGTCCCGACGATCTCGCGTCGCTGCAGTCGTCGGCGCTCACCGTCGAGGCGGGGCCGACGGCGGTCGTGCTCACGTATCCCCGCTCGGGCGAACAGATCTTCCTCGCCGCACGCGACGAGGACGATCCGCGCACGCCGATCGCGCGCGTCGTCGCCGGCAGCTCCACGCGGCCGACGCAGGTCGCGTGGAACGAACTGCTGGTGACGATGGGGATGTGGTCGGTCGTGCTGCTCGCCGTGGCGGCGGGCGCGGCGTGGCTCATCGCCGGGGCGGGCGTGCGTCCGGTCGGCGACATCATCGCCACGCTCGCCGCGATCACCGACGGACGCTCGCTCCACAAGCGGCTGGGCGGGGCGGACGACGCCGGCGACGAACTCGCGCGGCTCGCCGCGACGGTCAACGACATGATCGGCCGCCTCGAGACGAGCTTCGGTGGCCTGCGCCGCTTCACCGCCGACGCGAGCCACGAGCTCAAGACGCCGCTGACCGTGCTGCGCGCGAGCATCGAACGCGCGATGACGTCGCCCGGCGGCTCCAACGAACAGCTCCGCCACCTCGAGGAGGCGCTGCACGAGGTCGCGCGGATGACGGATCTCGTCAACGGCCTTCTCACGCTCGCTCGCGCCGATGAAGGGCGCTTCGATCTCGTGCGCGATGTCGTCCTGCTGGACGCGGTCCTGCGCGACGTCGCGGAAACGGCCCAGATCCTGGGCGAACCCGCGTCGCTCGAGGTGCGGATCGCGGAGTGCCAGCCGGTGACGGTCGAGGGCGACGCGACGCGGCTGCGCCAGCTCCTGCTCAACCTCGTCACCAACGCGATCAAGTACACGCCCGCCGGTGGGCAGGTCACGCTCTCGCTGGTCGAGGAGGACGGGTCCGCCGAGGTGACGGTGCGCGACACGGGGATCGGCATCTCGGCGGCGGACCTGCCGTTCATCTTCGACCGCTTCTGGCGCGCGGACCGGTCGCGCTCCCGGACGAGCGGGCGCGGCGGCACCGGGCTCGGCCTCGCGATCGCGCAGTACATCGCGCAGGCGCACGGCGGCACGCTGACCGCGCGGAGCCGGCTCACGCGCGGCTCGGTCTTCACGCTCCGCCTGCCGCAGGCGGTGCGTCGCGACGCCAATCGGGCGGCCGTGGAGCCGGCGCCGGCACCCGCGCCGGCCCCCGTCCCGGTCGGGGCGGGCGACGCCGTGGAGCGCCCGACGCGCTGACGGTGCGGGGTGGGGGTGTGATCGGGCGGAAACATGAGCGAGGCGTCACCAAGCCTTAAGGGTTTCCTAATCCGCGCCCCATTCCGGTGACATGCGCCGCCTGCACCTTTCCGCCGTCCCGATCGGCCTCCACCCGGAACCTCGTCGAGGGTGCATGTTCGACAACCTGATCGAATCGAAGGCGAAGAAGGAAAAGCGCTTCGGTGGGACGTTCATCTCGTTCGTGATCCACGTCATCGTCATGGTCTGGGTGACCCAGAAGACGGCGACGGCGCTGGAGAAGCCGAAGGAGGAGAAGGTCACGCTGACCGAAGTGAAGAAGGAGGAGCCCAAGCCGGAGCCGGTGAAGGAGCTGCCCAAGGACGTGGTGGTCTCCCAGAATCCGCCGCCGAAGGGCTTCCAGGTGCTCACGCCGCCGGTCGACGTGCCGGACGTGATCCCCGACGTCGACCTCTCCCGCAAGGCGACCGACGAAGCGGACTTCTCGGGCAAGGGCGTCGCCGGCGGCACCAGCAAGGGTGTCGAGGGCGGCACGGGCCCGGTCATCAGCGACCAGCCGTACTTCGACTTCCAGGTCGAGAAGCCGGCCATGGCGCTGCCGAACAACCCGGCGCCCCGCTACCCCGACATGCTCCGCTCGGCGGGCGTCGAGGGTGAGGCGATGATGCAGTTCGTGGTGGACACGATGGGCCGCGCCGAGGCGGGGTCGATCAAGGTGATCAAGGCCTCGCACGAGCTCTTCGGCGCCGCGGTCAAGTCGGTCCTCCCGCAGATGCGCTTCGTCCCCGCCGAAGTCGGCGGCCGCAAGGTCCGCATGCTCGTGCAGCAGTCGTTCGCGTTCGGTCTCAACCGCTGACCGGGCCCCCGGTCCAACTCTACCGCTCCAGGAGATCACGACGATGGATATGGCAGAACTCTGGCACTCGATGGGCTGGTTCGCGAAGGGGATCGTCTACACCCTCGGGATCATGTCGATCTGGTCGCTGACGGTGCTGTTCAGCAAGTGGTGGAACTTCCGCGCCGCGCAGGCCGAAACGAAGAAGTTCGCCCCCGAGTTCTCGCAGTTCCTCGAGGAGGACAACCTCGGCGAGGCGATCAAGCTCGCGGAGACGTACAAGAAGTCGCACGTCGCGCGCGTGCTCGGCGGCGCCCTCGGCGAGATCCGCCCGCTGATCCAGGACGGCTCGGTCACCGTGTCGGACATCAACACGGCGGAGCGTGCGGTCGAGCGCGAGATGCTGATGACGATCGTGAACATGAAGCGCGGCAACGCGATCCTCGCGACCGTCGGCGCCACCGCGCCGTTCGTCGGCCTCCTCGGCACGACGATGGGCATCGTGAACGCCTTCACGTCGATGGCCGCGTCGGGCTCGGGCGGCATCACGGCGATCGCCGCCGGCGTCGCCGAGGCGCTCATCACGACGGCCTTCGGCATCGGCGTCGCCATCCCGGCCGTGTGGGCGTACAACTACTTCCAGACGAAGATCGACAACCTCACCGCCGAGATGACGTACACCTCGAAGGAGATGATCGACTATCTCATCAAGGGCGTCTCGGGCGAGTTCGGCCGGTCGCGCTTCACCCGCGAGTTCAACACCACCGCGCCGGGCCAGAACCCGATCGCCGGTTGATCCGCGCCCTCACCCGAGCCACGAGGTAACGACGCATGGGAATGGCCGTTTCCAGCGGCGGCGGCGTCAAGGCCGAGCCGAACGTGACGCCCATGATCGACGTCATGCTCGTGCTCCTGATCATCTTCATGGTCGTCGTCCCGCAGGTGCAGGCGGGCTTCAAGGCCACGCCGCCGAAGGGCCAGAACATCAAGGCCCATCCGGAGGATGAGAACAACGATCAGGTGCTCGGCATCGACGGGCAGGGGAACTACTACCTGAACAAGCGTCCGATCCCGAACGCCGAGCTCGAACAGCGCGTGAAGGCGATCTACGACGCCCGCACGGTCGACAAGATCATGTACGTGAAGGCCGACCAGGGGCTGGCCTACGGGAAGGTGCAGGACGCGCTCGACATCATCGCCAAGGGTGGCGTGCGCGTCTCGGGCCTGATCGCCGACCAGACCCCCGGCACCGAGTCCATCGTCCCGGGCGACGTGCCGAAGGAAGGGGCCGCACCGGCCCCCGGAGGGAAGCCGTAATGGGCATGAGCACCGGTGACAGCGGCGGCGGGCTCTCGAGCGACCCGAACGTCACGCCGATGATCGACGTGCTGCTCGTGCTCCTGATCATCTTCATGGTGATCGTGCCGAGCCTCCGCAAGTCGATCGACGTCCAGCTCCCCGACCCGACGCCCGTCGCAGTGCCCCCGGACAATGCCAACAACAACATCGTCCTGGAAGTGCTGCCGGCGGGGAAGTACAAGATCAACTCCGAGGAAGTCGACAAGCCCCGGCTCGGCGCCCGCCTCAAGGAGATCTACGGCCCGCGCCCCGACAAGATCATCTTCATCAAGGGTGATTCGACGGTGGTGTACCAGGACGTCATCTTCGCGATGGACGTCTCCCGCGGCGCCGGCGTGAAGGTCATCGGCATCACGCCGAAGTCCACCGGCCAGTAGGGCGCAGCAGGACGGGCACGACAGCCAGTCGACACGGGGACGGTCCTTCGGGATCGTCCCCGTGTGTCGTTCCGGTGCGTGCGCTGGACGTCGGAATGACGGTGCGGCCTACCGTTGGCTGATGGCCCGGCGGTCGGGCGACATCATCAGTGCGTGGAGGAGCATCCGATGCAGGCATGCGATGACGCAGGGACGTCCGGCAATGACGGCGAATCGGAGAGCCCGGCCGGCGGGCGTCAGGCCGCGACGACGGTCGACGCGATCGATCGTGCACCACGACAGTCCCACGACGGGGCGCGACGAACGGACGAGACCGTGAACGCGACGGACGCGACGGCGCGACGGGCGCCGAGGGCGATGCGGCATCGCAGTCCGGCCAACTGGTGCAGCGCGCGCGTGCTCGATGCTGCGTTGCGCGTACATCGTGCACTCGGACCGGGCCTGCTGGAGTCGACGTATCGCGCCTGTCTGGCCCATGAGCTCCTGCAGATGGGATTCGCGGTCCGTCAGGAGGTCGCCGTCCCTCTCAAGTACGGCGGCCTGTCGCTGGAGACCGGGTACCGCCTCGATCTGCTCGTCGGTGAACTGGTCGTGGTGGAGATCAAGGCGGTCTCGGCTCTCCGGCCCGTCCACTCGGCGCAGCTGCTCACTTATCTCCGTCTCGCCAACTATCCGCTCGGCATGATGTTCAACTTTCACTCCATCCGACTCATGGAGAGCTACGTCCGGATGGTCAACAATCTCTGAACGGCCGCGTGGCGTCGTCGCGCCCGTTTCGTTCCAGGCTGTCGCCTTTCGTCGCGCCCGTCCGTGACGCTCGTGCTGCGCCCGAACCCGCGCAGCGCCGCGCTCGTGATCAAGAAGCGAACCTTTCTCCACTCCCGAGGCGTACTACTTTCGCCCGATCCGCACGCCGACACCGCCCCCGTGACGCACTCCGTCGACCCCTCCCAGCCCCACCCCGATCGCCTCCCGAATGGCCGCCCGCGTCTGCGTCCGCTCATCGGCGTGCCGCGGAACATCCGGGAGGATCGCAAGACGGGGTTGGTGGTGGCCGTGCTCTTCCACGCGCTGCTGGTGCTGCTGGTCGCGTTGCCGGCGGCGTATGCGACGACGAAGGTGCTCGAGGTCGACGGGGCGGGCGGCAAGGGGCCGGCCGGTGGCGGTGGTGGCGGCACCGGTGGGTTGGGCGGCATTCCGGAACGGATCCGCTTCACCCCCATCACGCCGGCGGCCGCCGCACCGACGCCGCAGCCGACGATCACGCCGCCGGTGGTGAAGCCGCCCGAGGTCAAGCCGCCGGTGGTGCCGCCGACACCGCCCCAGCCGCAGCCGGTCGCGCAGCCCAAGCCCGCGACGACGGCACCGCCGGCCTCGGCGCAGGTGACGGCCGCGACACCGGGCACCGGTGGCGGGAGCGGGACGGACGGCTCCGCCGGCAGTGGCCCCGGCTCCGGCGGAGGCATCGGATCGGGGCAGGGGACGGGCACCGGATCCTCGGTGGGACCGGGAACGGGCGGCGGCAACGCCACCATCTATCCGCCGACACCCACGCAGCTCATCCTCCCGCCGCAGCCGATCCCGGGCAAGGTGCGCGGCCAACGGCTCGTCGCGACCTTCGACGTCGATTCGACCGGCAAGGTGCTCGCTTTCGACTTCGCGCCGCCCACGCGCGACAACGGCTACAACGCGCGGCTGCGCGAAGTGCTGGCCGAGGTCCGTTTCAGGCCCGGCGTCCGCAGTGACGGTCGCCCCGTGCGCACACCGTACAGCTTCACGATCGAGTTCTGAGGCGGGCCGCCGATCGGTGCCCGCCTTTCTCGTGCGCGGCATCGACGATGCACGACGCACACAGCCACGCCGACGTCGCGGCACGGTCGAGGTCGCGTAACTGGTTGCGCCCCGTGTCGCCGCATACCTTGCCGCGACCCTGGCGACCGCCGGGGGCGGCGCCGGCGTCGCTCCCCGGGCGCCGCGCCCTCAAGCCCCTGCGCGCATGCCCCTCGCCCGCGAGACGCCCGCGGTCGCCCCGTCCACGGGCGCGACGGCCACGTCGGGCGCCACCGGGTTCGTCTCGGCCCTCACGCTCACCGACGCCGCGATGCTCGTCGCCGGCTCGATGATCGGGTCGGGAATCTTCATCGTCTCGGCCGACATGGCGCGCCAGGTGCAGAGCCCGTTCTGGCTCCTCATGGCGTGGCTCCTCACCGGCGTCATCACCATGCTCGGCGCGCTCTCGATCGCCGAGCTCGCGGCGATGTTCCCGCGCGCCGGTGGGCAGTACGTCTTCCTCCGCGAAGCGCTCGGGCCGCTCACCGGCTTCCTCTTCGGCTGGACGCAGTTCGTCGTCATCTCGGCGGGCACGCTCGCCGCCGTCGCCGTCGCGTTCGGCCGCTTCCTCGGCGTGCTCTGGCCGGCGATCACGCCGGAGCGCTACGGCTGGTTCCCGCAGGCCGACATCTGCATCGCGCTCCTCGGCTGCAAGGACCCCTCGGCCGCCATCCAGCTCGGCCTCACACCGCAGCGCCTCGTCGCACTCGTGAGCATCTGGATCCTCGCGTGGATCAACCTGCGTGGCGTGCGGGAAGGCAAGGTCGTCCAGACGATCCTCACCGCCGCCAAGGCGCTCGGCCTCGTGATGCTGGTGGTGCTCGGCATCGTCGTCGGCCGCAACGCCGATGCGATCACGGCCAACTTCACGAACGGCGCCTTCTTCGGCACGGTCGATGTCGGCGGCGCCTTCGTCCTCGCGTTCGGCGCGGCGCTGGTCGGCTCGCTCTTCTCGAGCGACGCGTGGATCAACGTGACCTTTGCCGCGAGCGAAGTGCGCGATCCCGCGCGCAACCTGCCGCGCGCCCTGCTGCTCGGCACGGGGATGGTCACGGCACTCTATCTCCTCTGCAACGTCGCCTACCTGCTCGTGCTCCCGATGCAGGGCACGCCCGACGGCGCGAGCGTGCTCGCACGCGGCATCGCGCACGCCACGCAGGACCGCGTCGGCGTCGCCGCGGCCGAGATGGTGCTCGGGGCGAGTGCGGGGACGGTGATGGCGGTGCTCATCCTGATCAGCACCTTCGGCTGCAACAACGGGTTGATCCTCGCCTACGCGCGCCTCTTCTACGCGATGGCGCGCGACGGGCTCTTCTTCGCGAAGGCCGGCACGCTCAACGCCAACGGCGTGCCCGGCTTCGCGCTCGTCACCTGTGTCGCGTGGGCGTCGGTGCTCTGCCTCACCGGCACGTACGGGCAGCTGCTCGACTACGTCATCTTCGCGCAGCTCCTCTTCTACGCGCTCACGACGATCGGCCTCTTCGTGCTCCGCGCGACGCGTCCGTCGGTACCGCGTCCGTACAGGGCGCTCGGCTATCCGATGGTGCCCGCGCTCTACGTCGCGGCGTGCGTCGGGGTCGCGGTGATCCTGCTCATCGTGGACAAGACGCGGGCACAGGCCGTCTCGGGGCTCGTGCTCGTGCTGCTCGGCGTGCCGGTCTATCTCCTCACGCGGGGCGGTCGCGCCGCCGCGTCGTCGGCGACCGCGTGAGCGTCGCATCCGCCTCCGTGCCGGTGCCCCCGCGCCGGCCCGCGCACTCCCTCCCCCCGACCCGCGCATGACCCCCTCGCAGTCCACTCTCCTCGCCGTCATCATCGGCGGCAGCGCGATCGCGCTCGCCTTCGCGACCTGGCTCTCGCGCTGGGTGCTGTCGCGCGGCACCGGTACCGACGCGATGCGCGTGATCTCCGGTGCGATCCAGGAAGGCGCCGAGGCGTATCTCGCGCGCCAGAACAAGACGATCGGCGTGCTGGCCCTCGTCGTCGCCGCGCTGCTCTTCACCGGCTACGGTATCCTGCGCGGCTCGCATCCCGGTGACCCGGTGAGCGAGCCGATGGTCCTCGCGACCTTCGTCACGCTCTCGTTCTTCCTCGGCGCGCTCTGCTCCGGCATCGCGGGCTACATGGGGATGTGGGTCTCGATCCGCACCAACATCCGCGTCGCCAGCGCGGCGATGCAGTCGCTGAACGACGCGCTGCAGGTCGCGCTCCGCGGTGGTGCGGTGTCGGGGCTCTTCACCGTCGCCATGTCGCTGCTCGGCGTGGGCGGCCTCTTCGCGATCATCAGCCTCCTGCAGCCCGCCGACGTCGAGGCGAGCACCTGGGCGACGCGCATCCCGTTCCTGATCGTCGGCTTCGGCTTCGGCGCGTCGTTCGTCGCCCTCTTCGCGCAGCTCGGCGGCGGCATCTACACGAAGGCCGCCGACGTCGGGGCGGACCTCGTCGGCAAGGTCGAAGCGGGCATCCCCGAGGACGATCCGCGCAACCCGGCCGTGATCGCGGACCTCGTCGGCGACAACGTCGGCGACTGCGCCGGCCGCGGCGCCGACCTCTTCGAGTCCACGGCCGCCGAGAACATCGGCGCGATGATCCTGGGCGTCACGCTCTACAGCTACTTCGGCGTCAGCGGCATCCTCTTCCCGCTCGTCGTCGGCGCGCTGGGGCTCGTCGCCTCGATCGTCGGCGTGATGGTGGTCAAGACCGCCGAGGACGCCGACCCGATGAAGGCGCTCAACCGCGGCTACTACGTGACCGCGGCGCTCGTCACGGCGGCGTTCTGGTTCGCGTGCAAGTGGATGCTCGCCACGCCGCAGGCGCCGAACGCCTGGTTCAACTACTTCCTCTGCGCGGTGATCGGCATCGTCACCTCGATCGCCTTCGTCTTCATCACGCAGTACTACACCGAGTACCGCTACCGTCCCGTGAAGTCGATCGCCGACGCCAGCCGCACCGGCCCGGCGACGAACATCATCATGGGGATCTCGGTGGGCATGGAGAGCACGATCCTCCCGGTCATCACGATCGGCATCGCGCTCCTCGCGAGCTTCATCCTCGGGCGCGACGCCGGGCTGGTGAACGCCGAGGGGGCCCCGATCGGCGGGCTGTTCGGCACCGCGGTCGCGACGATGGGGATGCTCGGCACCGCCGGCTACATCCTCGCGATGGACGTCTTCGGCCCGATCACCGACAACGCCGGCGGCATCGTCGAGATGTCGCAGCAGCCGGAGCACATCCGCGACAAGACCGACCGCCTCGACGCCGTGGGCAACACCACCAAGGCGCTCACCAAGGGCTACGCCATCGGCTCGGCGGCGCTCGCGGCGTTCCTGCTCTTCTCGGCCTACCTCGACGAGGTGCGCAACTACACCGGCACCGAGCTGCGGGTCGACATGAGCAAGCCGCAGGTCTTCATCGCGGCGCTGCTCGGCGGGATGCTCGTCTTCTGGTTCTCGTCGCTCGCGATCAAGGCCGTCTCCGTGGCCGCGCAGTCGGTCATCACCGAGGTGCGCCGCCAGTTCAAGGAGCGGCCGGGCATCATGAAGGGGACCGAGAAGCCCGACTACGCGGCGTGTGTCGACATCGTCACCAAGGGGGCGCTTCGGGCGATGGTCGTCCCGGGTGCGCTCGTCGTGGGCTTCCCGATCATCGTCGGCGTGGCATTCAAGGCGATCGGTGCGGAGGGCGAGCGGCTGGGCGCCGAAGCGGTGGGCGGCTTCCTGATGGTCGCGACGATCGTCGGCATCCTGATGGCCGGCTTCCTCAACAACGCCGGCGGCGCG
>ERZ1066137.1321-NODE-1321-length-12450-cov-13.201533_pt1 | contig 12450 bp, 13 predicted proteins | sample MGYA00382784_ERZ1066137 | MGnify/ENA primary metagenome ERZ1066137 (study PRJEB33369, sample SAMEA5778367) | biofilm metagenome | biome: Industrial cooling water; feature: Water cooling tower basin; material: Biofilm | place: United Arab Emirates | collected... | reverse complement strand
TCTGCCTCGCCGCGACCGTGCTCTTCTGGCTGCCGAAGTGAGTCCTGACCCTAGAGACCCTTCAGCGTGTGCACGCGCGGGACCCAGAAGCTCTCGACTTCGAGCTGGGCCAGTCTGTCTCTCTACGGTTACGCGCCCACTACATGGGGATGCTGCGAGTCTATCAGCTCCTCGTCACGGGCGGCGGCATCGCCTTCACCTTCGAGCCGGGAGGCAAGGAACTTCCCTCATTCCTTTTCAAGCTTGACGATATCTTCGAGCGCTTCGTGCGTCAGACTTTCGTGCATGGCCTACGCGAGCACGGCATAGCTGTTCTCGACGGAAACAAAGAGAAGCATCAAGGCCGTCTCTTTGAGGACAATCGACAGTATCGAACGAAGTCAGACCTCATCTTCAGGAGAGCAAGGAAGAACATCATTGCGTTGGGTGAGGTGAAATACAAGCCGAAGCTGAAAGAAGTGGATCGTTACCAGATCATCAGTCATGTAACGGCCGCGAAAGCACCTATTGGCATTCTCTTCAGCCCTGCCGAAGGCGATGAAAGCCAGAGGTTGGATAGAGTGGGAAGACTGTCTACTGGCGCTCACTTCTATCATTATCGAGTTGACATCCGTGGAGACATCAAGGGCGCTCAACGAAAGATGGTTGATGACGTGCTTGCGATCCTGCCTGCTTTGAGTCCGGTCGCTGCATAAATCGTGACTTTGTGACCGCCCGCTGGACCCAAGCGCCGCAAAGGCTTAGACTGCGCGCAAGTCCGGTGCGAAAGGAAGCCCCATGACCGCGCTCCTCGACCGTGCCATCGCCGCCGCCCGCCAGCTCCCGCCGGAGGCGCAGGACGAGATCGCGCGCGAGCTGCTCCTCTTCGCCGGCGAGGAGGTGGGGCCGGTGCCCTTGAGCCCCGAGGAGCGCGCGGCCGTGGCGACGGGCCGGGCCGCCGCCGCCCGGGGCGAGTTCGCCTCCGAGGCGGAGGTGCGGGATCTCCTGGCCCGGCACGGGGTGGCGCACGAGTCGCGGCCGAAGGGGCAGCACGGGGCGTGAGGGTCCGCCTCGCCCGCCCGGCCTTCGAGGAGCTGGCCGCCATCCTGGGCTACCTCGCCGAGCGCTCGCCGCGGGCAGCCGAGGGCCTGGCCTCGCGGGTGGACCGGCTGCTTGCCCAGTTGGCCGAGCAGCCTGGGATGGGCGTTCGCACCGACGACCCGGGCGTGCGCCGGCTGGTGCTGCGACCCTACCCCTACCTCGCCTTCTACGAGGCGAGCGAGGCGGAGGTGGTGATCCTGGCGATCCGCCACGCCGCGCGCGACCCCCGCACCATGCCCGGGGCCGGCCCCGAGGGGGAGGCGCCATGATCCGGGGCTACGCGCGGGTGAGCACGGACGGCCAGTCCCTCGCCGCGCAGCTCGACCAGCTCCAGGCGGCGGGGGCGGGCAAGGTCTATCGAGAGACTGGTTCGGGGGCGAAGCGCGACCGGGCGGGCCTCGCCAAGCTGATGAAGGAGGTGGAGCCCGGCGACGTGGTGCTGGTGACGCGGCTCGACCGGCTGGCGCGCAGCACGCGCGACCTCCTCAACGTGCTGGGGGCCTTGTCGGAGAAGGGCGCCCTCTTCCGCTCCCTCGCCGACCCCTGGGCCGACACCACCACGCCGCACGGCCGTCTCATGCTCACCGTGCTGGGGGGGCTGGCCGAGTTCGAGCGCGAGCTGATCCGGGCGCGAACGAGCGAGGGTCGGGAGCGCGCGAAGCGGGAGGGGCGCAAGATGGGCCGGCCGCATAAGCTCACGCCGCACCAGCGGCGCGAGGCTCGGGAGCGCAGGGACCAGGGCGAGAGCCTGTCGAGCATCGCGCGGAGCTTCAACGTCCATCACGCCACGATCGGACGGCTCTTCACGGGCTGAGAGGGTGGGCAAAGAAGAGCGCTCGCCGCTGGGCAGTCCCTTCCGATGCCAGGGGCCTCGGAAGGGACAGGCAAGAGCGTGGGCCGCTGCGGTCCGGTAAAGGCCTGTCCTCGGCCCGTGCCGGGCCTGCGGGAGGCCTTGACCGGCCCTCCGCGTCGGCGGCCGAGGTCGCGCATAGGGCGAAAGCCGTTGCGGGCCAGCACCGCGTCCGGCACCATGAGGGGAAGCGCCGGCGGGGGAGACTCCCCAGCACAGGCGCGACACCAGGGGAGCGACCACCCAGAAACACCAAGACCCGCCGGGGGCGGGCCTGGATACCGGCGGAGCCGGGAAACTAAAGCTCTGGCAGGCTTAGCTTCCCATGTCCCGCCACCCCTTCGCAAGAGCTTTTCTTGCCACGGAGAGGCTATGCCTGTGCACATCATGGTGCGCCGGCCACGTCCCCTCTGTGCTGGCCCTCGCCCCTGACGGCTCCCCGCGAGCTGAGAGGGACGACACATGATGCAGAAGATCGGAGCGGTCCTAGGCGGGACAAGCCCAGGGGCGTCCGGCCGCGGCCGGCGCGCCCGCGACCCCGTGCGGCGCGGCTCCCGCCTAGTTGGGACGTGCGAGGGCGGCTGGTGGCGCCCCACCCCCAGGCCCGAGGTGCGCCGCGTGCTCCTCGCAGCCAAGCGCTTCGAGCTGGCCGGGCGGCAGGCCGGGCGCCGGCGCGGGCCGCTCGGGCACGTGGCCCTGGAGGTGCTGGAGCTGCTGGCCAACCTCGTGAGCCACAGGAGCGGGCGGCTGGAGCCGTCCTATGCCTACCTGATGCGGACGCTCAGGCGGTCCAAGGACGCGGTGCACCAGGCGCTCCTCGCGCTTAGGGAGCATGGCTTCCTGGACTGGCTCAGGCGGCACGAGAAGGTGGAGGTGCTGGAGGACGCGCCGGGGCCGCGGGTGCGCCAGGTGAGCAACGCCTACCGCCTCAGCTTGCCCGCAAAGGCGGCGCAGATGCTGAAGCACATCCTCTCGGGTAAGGCGCCGCTGCCCGACGACGTGGCGCAGGAGCGCGCGGACCGCGCGGCCTGGCTCAGGGAGCACAAGGCCGCCCTGCCTCTTGTCGAGTTGCCCTTGGCAGAGGTCGAGGATGACCGGCTGGCGCGGGTACTGGGGGAGCTGGGGCGAGCCGTCGAGGCGAGGGCCCGCGCTGCTAGCGGCGCCCCTGCCGAGCGCGATCAACGCAGCGGCGACGAGGCGCTTTCCTGAGACGGAGCGCGAGTCCGCCATGCAGGGAGAACCCAAAGCTAGAGGCTTAGTCAGCACCCAGCAGAGACAGAGAGGCGGATGAGCGCATCCGCCGGAGGGCGCACCCAGGGACCACCCCAGGGCGCGCCGCCTGATCCCTGTTCCCAGAGCCGCCGTCGCGCGGGGTGAGCAAGCCTGAGCCCTTGGCTCCGCAAGGGCGGGACGCGACTCGCGGCCCGGGACCGCAGCCACGCGCAGCCGCAGGAGCGGCACGCGCAGCGGGCCAGCAACGAGGCGAGCATGGCGAGGACCCACCTCTTGCGGAGCCAAGGGCACAGGCTGCCCCGCAGGCGAGACGGCGGCTCCGGGAGCAGGGGTCGAGCCCCCCTGTTCCAGGTGAGCCGGAACACTTTTCTCCCTAATAACGAGGTGCTGGTTCTTCTCAGGAGGCGCGGGCTGCTGGCCCGATGCTCCACCATAGGAAGCGGCGGCGAGGCAGCGGAGCCACTTCAACCGGCGCAGGCTTCTCGGCTTGATGGGTCACAAGCGCCACGAGCTTCCTTCGTTCCTCGGCTTCGGCATCGAGGCGGGCGCGCAGGTCCTGCACCTCATCGACCAAACGCTCGTTCAGGGCCTGAGCAGAGCGGAGCCGCTCTTCCAGAAGCTCGACTTCACCTTGCAAGGGGCTAGGGTTGCTAGGGGTTTCCTCCGGTCGAAGTTGAGGGGTTTCTTCAACCTTGCTGGCAACCCTTGGCCAGACGCGGAACAACTCGACTGGCTCGATGCTATAAGGGCCGCCCTTGGGGCCAATAGCCGAGAGCTTCCCCGACTGTATGGCCTTCGTGATCGTTGGAAGGCTCTTGCCGACCTCCCGAGCCGCTTCCGAAGCGGTTAACCCCATGCCCTTACCTGACCCTTTCCCCCGGTCGAAACTGCCAGGTTTACGAAAGGGTAGCATGGAAACCCCCCTTCGCAGAAGGGCTCTTTACTGCTTCGGCTACGGCCTTTCGAACTTGCAGGAGGTGCCGTCGCCCCAGGCCCTGTAGTCCCACCACTCCCCGCCCATGAGCCGGCAGGTGGCCGCGTGGTCCGCCATGAGGCGAGGTGCTGCGACGAGGAGGGCGAGCACCAGGAGGAGGGCGGCGGCGGCGATGCCTGGCAGGCGGGCGCGCCAGAGGGCGGCGCGCTCGCGCGCGCGGCGCAGGTCGCGGGCGAGGTCGGAGGCCTGGCCCCTGAGCTGGACGAGGCTCTCGCGGTCCCCGCCCGCGCGGTCCAGGCGCTCGACCGCGGCCACCATGCCCCGCAGGTGCGGCAGGAGGGCCTTGCCCAGGGCTTGCTCGACCTCGGCGGCGAGCCTGCCCGGGTCGGCCTGCGCGCAAGCGGCAAAGGCCGCTTGGCGGGCCTCAGCCGCGACGCCGGCGAGCTTGGTCAGGGCGGCGGTCTGGCCGTCCACGCGGTCGGAGACGCTGGCGGTGAGGGTGGCCATCATGTCGAGCGTCTCGCCCAGGCTCGCCAGCTCGGCCGCGAGCGCGTCAGGAGGGAGGGGAGAGGCCGCGCGATCCGATGGGGCCGCGGGGACGGGGGCCGGCACGAGGGCGCGGCCGGGGGCCTTGGCTTGGTCGCCCGCTGGCTGGCCCAGGAGGTCAGTGAGCTTGCGGGGCGGCATGGAGGCCTCGGAACTCGGGGTCGGCGAAGAAGCGGAGCTTGGCCGCCAGGATCATGGGCTGGCCCTGGACGCGCAGGAGCTGGAGGCTGTCGGGCAGGCGCATGACCTCGTCGGGGGTGAGCAGGTCGCGCCCCGTCAGGTGCAGGCTGGTGGAAGGCGGGTCGCCCGGGCGGTGCGAGGTTGTCTCGTAGGCGGTGGTCTCCTGGCCCATGAGCTGGGAGAGCCACTTGGCCGTCTCGTGGTCGTTGACCCCGAAGGCTTGCAGCACGCCCGCGTTGGCGACGAAGGTGCTGGCCCTCTGCCCGTAGAGCGCCCGGAGCTGGCTCATGTCCTGGAGGATGGGCCAGAGCTGGAGGCCGTAGCCGGCCATCAGGCCCATGGCGCGCTCGACGGCCTCGAGCCGGCCCAGGGCCGCGAACTCGTCGAGGAGGAACAGGGTGGGCTTGGACAGGCGGGCCGAGGCGCCTGTCTCCGCGTCCCGCGCGATCTCCGCGAGGGCCTGGCTCACCAGGAGCCGCAGCCACCGGCTGTAGGCGTCGAGGCGGTTCGGGGGCAGCACCAGGAAGACGGACGCGACCTCGTGGCGGAGGCTGGCGAACGAGAAGTCGGAGCGCGCGGTGCTGGCCACGATGCGCGGGCTGTCGAGGAAGTGGGTGTGCCGCTGCGCGGAGGAGAGCACGCCCGCGGCTTCCCGGTCGGACTTGCCGAGGTGGCGGTTGGCGGCGCGGGCGATCAGGCCTCCCGCGTCCCCGCTCCCTTGCATCACCCCCAGCAGCTCGCGGAAGCGCTCAGGGGGGAAGGTCAGGTACTCGCGCACGGTGGCCAGCGTGCGCTGGTCCTCATCCTCGTGGCAGACGGCGAAGAGGATCAGGCCCGAGAGGAGGGCCTTGGCTTCCTCATTCCAGTGGGCCTCGCCCGCCTGCCCGGGCGCGTCCACCACAAGCGCCTCCGCCAGGGAGGCGGCGTCCTCGCCCAGGTCGGGGCTGTCGGGGGAGAGGCGCCCGAGCGGGTTGTAGCTGGCCGAGGGGAGCCCTGTGACGCCGAAGGGATCGAGGACGTGGACAGGGCCGAAGCGGTGCCGCGCGTCCCCCGCCACGCGCGCGTTCTCGCCCTTGGGGTCGATGCAGAGCACCGAGCGCTCCGCCACCAGGAGGTTGGGGATCACGGTGCCCACGCCCTTGCCCGAGCGGGTGGGGGCGAGGGTGAGGAGGTGGGCGGGTCCGGCGTAGCGCAGGAGCTTTCCCGTGTCGGTGTCGCGGCCGATCAGGAGGCCGGCGTTGCCCGGCCCGTCCTGGAGGGCGGCGCGCTCCTTGCGGGTGGCGAAGCGGGCCGAGCCGTGGCTGTCGGACCCTGGCCGCGCGTGCCAGGGCAGCGGGATGCCGGTCCTGACCGACCAGGCATGGGCGGCGAGGAGGCAGGCGAGCAGCGCGAGCGCGATCAGAACGGGGTCGTGCCACCAGGCGGCGTGCATGACGTCGCCGCCGAGGAGGGCGATGGCGAGGGTGCCGAGGAAGGTGCTCGCCGCGACGGCGACAAGGAGGAAGAGGCCGAGCTGGAGGGCGAGGAGGGGCGTGAAGATCACGAGCGCCGTCCAGCGGGTGAGGGCGCGCAGGGCCGAGGCGACGGCGGCCACGATCAGGCGCTCCGAGCAGGCAAGGCGGGCGGAGCGGAGGCCGCGGCCGAGCCCGAGGCAGCGCCCGAGCTGGCCCCTACATCGAGGCCGTCCGCAGCTCCCCCGTCCGGCAGCGCGTCCCCCGGCTTCCACCCCACGAACGCCTTGCGGTCCTGCTCACGGGGCAGGTTCCTCACGAGCCGGTCGAGCATGGCCGCAGCCGAGCTGTCACGAGCCGCCAGATCGACCAGGGCGCCCCCGAGGATCACCTTGCGCCGCGTGTCGATCTTCCGTGCGGCGGTGGCGGCCCGGTTCTTCAGCGCGAGGAGCCTGGCCTTGGCCTGAGCATACTTCTTCTCGGCCCTTTCCAGCTCTGTCTCTGCCACAGCGCACTCCCCTCAGTGGACACTACCCAGGACAACAACTCTCCCCTAAGCTGAACGTGAGCGCAACCTGGAGGCGTGATGCCTGGGCCCGCCGACCAGAGGGAGAAGGGCGCACTTTCGCAAACCCTGCGGGTTTGCCGTGCGGTCTCCCGGGGCGTGCTACGCGCCCCGCCGACAGCGTCCCCAGCCGTCCGGCGCATGGCGCCGGAGCAGGAGGGCATGGCCCTCCCGCACCCTCCCCGTCCGCCGCGCCATCGCGCGCCGGATCGGGAGGCGCTCCCCGCCCTCCCGAACCCGCCAGCGCCACCCTGCGCGGGTGGATCGCGGCCGGGCTCGCGCGCCAGGGCGCGGGCTCGCCCGGAGCGGCGCGGCAGCGCTTACGCGCCCGCCTCCGCGCCGCTGGCGTCCCTCGTGCCGTCGCACCGGCCTCTGCCTTCGGAGGGCAGTGCTCCGTCGCCGGCATCGCTCACTCCCGTCGCCTGCTCGCGCCGGCCCCGGCCTTCGGGGGGCCGGCCTCGCGCGCGGCTCGCCACCGGCCGCGCCGTCACCTTGCGCCGCGCTCTTCGCGGGCGCGGGTGAGGCGGCCGTGGCGAGCTACCACCTCAGCGTGAAGTCGGTGCGCCGCTCGGAGGGCCGCTCCGCCACCGCGGCCGCGGCCTACCGGCACGCCGAGCGCGTCCTGTGCGAGCGCGAGGGCCGCGTGCACGACTACCGCGCCAAGAGCGGCGTCGAGCACAGCTTCATCGTCGCCCCCGACGACGCGCCCGCGTGGGCCCACGACCGCGAGGCGCTGTGGAACGCGGCCGAGGCGCGCGAGACCCGCGTGAACTCGGTGACGGCCCGCGAGTGGGAGCTGGCCTTGCCGCACGAGCTGGACGGGGAGGGGCGGCGCGACCTGGCCCAGGCCTTCGCCCGCGAGTTGGTGAGCCGCTACGGGGTGGCCGCGGACGTGGCCATCCACGCCCCGCACCGGGAAGGCGACCAGAGGAACTGGCACGCCCACGTCCTGACTACCACTAGGTCGCTCGGCCGAGAGGGCCTGACGGAGAAGACCCGCGTGCTCGACGCCAAGCAGACCGGGGGCCATGAGGTCGAGCACATGCGGGGCAGGTGGGCCGAGATGCAGAACCGCGCCCTGGAGCGCGCGCAGGTGGCCGAGCGCGTGGACCACCGCACGCTGGCCATGCAGCGAGAGGAGGCCCATGCGCTTGGGCACGAGGTCCGCGCCGACAACCTGGACCGCGCCCCCGAGGTGAAGATGGGCCCCGTGGTCAGCGGCATCGAGCGGCGGGAGCAGCGGGCCGCGGAGAGGGATGGCCTGATCTACCTGCCCGTCACCGAGAGGGGCGCCCAGGTGCACGAGGCGCGCGAGGCGCGCCGGCTGGTGCAGGAGCTGGCCCGCGTGCGGGACCTGGTGCGCCAGCAGGTGCTGGAGCGGGCGGCGCAGGCACGCGAGGCCTACGCGCTGGCGCGCGAGCAGGGCACCGACCACGTGCGCGCGGGCCTCGCCGCGCTCAGGGCCGCGGCCCTGCGGCAGGGGATCGGGCACGAGCGGGGGAACGGCCTGGCCCACGGGGAGAGCTGGTGGCAGGGGCGGGAACCCGCCCGAGAGGAGCGGGGCCATGACCAGGATGCCTGGCAGGAGCGCGAGGCGAGCCGGGCCAGCATCCGGGAGCGGCTGGCGCGGATCAGGGAGCGCGAGGGCCCCGACCAGGTCCACTACGCACAGGACGGACTAGGGCTGGGCATCAGGGCCCGCCGGCAGGAGGGGCGGCTCGCGCATGGGGAGGAGCGGCACCAGGGGCGCAGCCTTGGTGCCGAAGCCATCCGCGAGCGGCTGGAGGCTTTGCGGGAGCGGGCGCAGCCGGGGGCCGAGCGCGTGGTCGAGCGCGAGGAGCCGGCGCTGGAGCGGCCGGCGCATGGCGAGGCCCGGGAGCGCGTCCGGGAGGCGCACCAGGCGCCAGGGCACGAGGCCATCAACGAGCAGCTCAGGGGGGCGCTGGACCGCGCCAGGCCCGTGGCGCTGGAGCAGGAGGGGCTTGGCCACGAGCGTGGCGCCAAGGAGAGGGTGCACGAGGAGCGAGGGCATGAGGACGAGCGGGAGAGGGTTCGGCACCGGGAGAGAGACGACTCATGGGACTATGGGCTGTGAGGGACCCCAGCCGGCACCTGCAAGTTCCTGTTGATAAATGAAAAACGCCCTGGCCGCAGGGGAGTGTTGCTGCAAGAAAGCACCAACAACATTTTCCTCGCGGGGTTGTGAAGTTCACACATTGTTCTACTTTCAGCCCCAACAAGCAATCAGCGCGCCGTTGTAGGCGCACGAAGGAGCTGCTCGACATGGGCCCCGCATCCTCGACTGCACCCTCTGTCGTCCAAGCCGACGAGCGATCTAGTCCCGACCGATCTGCCTACGCCTCCTCCACTGGTCACTTTGCAGGGCTGATGAAGGGCGACTCGGCCTCGATGCTGAAGACCCTGCCGAGTGACGTCTTCAACGTGGTCGTGACCTCACCTCCCTACTACTGGGTCAGGGACTACGGCTATGAGGGGCAGCTCGGTCACGAGGACTCCGTCCAAGCCTACATCGACGCGCTCATGGACGTGTTCGATGAGGTGAAGCGCACACTTCACCCCGAGGGCGTCTTCTTCCTCAACATCGGTGACACCTACTATTCCGGGAACGGGCAGCCTCACGGCAGCGACCCTAGGTGTTCCTCTCGCAACTTCCTCCGCCGGAAGGTCCGCCCCGTCGATGTGGGCGGCTGGGACATCCCCAAGAAGAGCATGATCGGGGTGCCGTGGAAGGTCGCCTTTGCCATGCAGGAGCGCGGCTGGACACTCCGCAGCTCCATCATCTGGAACCGGGTCAACGCCTTCGTGGAGCCCACGGCACGCGACAGGCCCTATCGGCAGTATGAGTTCGTCTTCATGTTCTCCAAGACTCGCTTCTACAGCTTCGACCGCTCGAAGCTTGTGGAGGAGGACGTCTGGAACATCCCCATCGAGCGCAGCCGCCGCAGCCGCCAAGCGAACCACAACGCCGCCTTCCCCGCCGAGCTGGTGAAGCGCTGCGTCGAGGTGGGAAGCCCAGCCAACGGGCACGTCCTCGACCCGTTCGTGGGCAGCGGGACGACCGTGCTGACTGCGCTCCAACACCACCGGAACGTTGTCGGGATCGACATGAGCGACGACTACATCGACTATGTGCAGGGAGCGGTTGAGAGCGAAGGACTTGAGTCGGTCTCTTGGAGCACCGTCGAGCGTCGTCTGAGGACGCCGTCGCCACTCTGGGAGAGCTGGGAAGGCAACCGCCTCAACTTCCGCAAGCCGGGAATGGCCAAGCAAGAGTGATGCGTGCAATACTTCGACATCCCGACCATCAAGGCCGCGATTGAAAGACTCCAGGGGATCAGCGCCAACTGGCTGATCCCCGCCTTTGTCTTTGCTGCAAACGACGTCGGCACGACTGGCTTAGTTGATATCTCCCAGCAGAAAGGCACGGACCAGTTTCTCGACCTATATTTCGACGGCAGCCTGATGGGCTTGGAGCCGTTTCCAAGCGGCAACAACCTTCTCCGCCCGCGCCTTAGAGGCATCAAGTGGGACCGCGGCGACTTCGCCGGGGACCATGTCATCCGCCAAGACACCAAGATGTGGGGAAACCTGTTCTCCAGTCGTGGCTACCGCGAGATGCGACAAAGAGGCGAGATCGAGGGTGAGCGAACAATCGTTCGGCTCACGGACGCCTTCCAGCCCGCCTTCGAGGGTGAGATACCGGCGACATTTCAGTTCGAGGGTTTCCTCATCTGGCTCTTCGCCTTCAGTGGATTTCCTGAAGAGATCAACTCTTGGCAGGGCCTATTCGACCACCTCTTGAGCGAGTTGGAGTTGGTCGAGTTCCAAGAACCCTACCGCGGCCGGTTCAAGCTGTCGCCTGGGTGCCCTTGGCCTGCCACCCTCGCGCAGCGTCCATCGGACGAGGAGTTCCAAAGGGAGTTGGCCCCACGGCTCCTTGCCATGCTCGCCGCGCCGCCAGTTGCGCCCGAGGCCGAGGAGCCCCCGAAGACGCTCATAAAGCCGGATGATGCCAACTTGGCGATCATCCTGAGCGCTATCGCGAAGGGAACGAGCCATTCCTTCCTGTTGGCGGGACCGCCCGGAACCGGGAAGACCACGAGCGCGCATGACATCGCCGCTTTTCTTGCGGATGGTGACGACGAACGTGTCCTCTTTCTCCAGTTCCATCCTGCTTTCGGCTATGACGACTTCGTCGAAGGCTTCCGACCCGCTCAGACCGCAGCAGCAACGGTGCCGGCGCAACCTGGAGCAGTCGCCGAAGGGCCGAAGGGAGTCACCTACATCCTTGAGGACCGCCACTTTCTGAAGTTTGCGGACAAGGCAGCCAAAGACCCTGAAAAGCACTATGTCCTAGTGATCGACGAGCTGAACCGCGGGGATGTAGCACGCATCTTCGGGGAGCTTCTGACCTACCTAGAACTCGACTATCGCGGCAAGCCGTTCACGCTCGCTATCTCGGGCAAGCCTACAACGCTGCCCCGAAACCTGATCGTCTTGGCGACCGCGAACCCGTTCGACCGATCCGTCACGGACTTGGACGACGCGCTCCTACGGCGCTTCGTCGTCATTGTCATGGAGCCTGACAGGGCCTTTCTTGAGCGCCACCTTGAAGGCAAAGGTGTCGAGGCCCGTGTCGTCAGTCGCACGCTCCGCCTCTTCGACATCCTCAACAGGGCGTTCCCAGCCGGGTTCGGGCACACCAACTTTCTCAAGGTTCATTCCATCGAGGACTTGGCCGAGGTGTGGACTGGTCGCGTCCAGCTTGGACTTCGTCGGACGCTCTTCCATGAGAAGGAGCGCTACGACGCCCTCAAGGTCGAGATCGAGCGGCTCCTAGAGGTCGATGAGGAGGCAGAGGTGGCCGGCGCTGACGACCTCGACGCCGAAGCCTAGAGGCAGGGAACACGGCCGCCGTGGCTCGCGTCATCGACATCGCCGAACGTGACCATCGCACGGTTCCCCGCACGGACCTCTTCGATCCTTTCGGGCGCTCGCTGATCCTTCCCGCCACGCGCGAGCTGAAGGCCGTCGAGATCACCGACACGCCGGATGGCTCCAAGCTCATGGCGCAAGGCCTTATCGGGTATCTGCCTCTTACGAGCGAGATCACCCTCAACATTGTCCCGAAGTTCCCGATCCAAAATTTATGGGCGATGCTGGAGATAGGCGGCGAAACCTACGCCAATGTCCTGCCAACCGTGCGTCGCTACCAGACCAGCACGAGCCCTGCGCCCATCCAGATGCTGGCGCGGAGCTTCTGCCACTACTTGAAAGGGGTTCTCGCGGACGGCTTCGAACGAAGCTACTACCCACGCCAGCAAATCGGCTTCTATCGACCCCGCATCGAATTTGGCTCAACAATGAGCCGCTTTCTATCGCGCGGCAACCCAGTCGATGTTGTCTCCTCCATCTTTGAGTTCGGTCTGGATAGCCCGGTCAACCGCATCGTGAAGGCGGCGTGCCTTCGCTTCGCACGGCTCATGCCGAGCGGCGACGACTGGCAGGCAGAGCGCAACCTCATCCAGATCGCCCTAGGGTCAGGACCTACAAACGCTCTTGCCTTGCAGCAGCTTGGCTGACTCCTGCC
>ERZ1066137.1320-NODE-1320-length-12458-cov-8.962751_pt1 | contig 12458 bp, 9 predicted proteins | sample MGYA00382784_ERZ1066137 | MGnify/ENA primary metagenome ERZ1066137 (study PRJEB33369, sample SAMEA5778367) | biofilm metagenome | biome: Industrial cooling water; feature: Water cooling tower basin; material: Biofilm | place: United Arab Emirates | collected... | reverse complement strand
GGGTAATATAGTAAGCCTAGGAGCTATAAATCAAGGCTCTACAGATGGTCAAGGAATAACAATTAATGCGATTAAATTAATTGTAAGTGATGGTGCCCAAATATATACTTATACTTTAGGTACAGGTGCTGCGGGAGATATACAAGCAAACGTAAGAGAATCTGTAGAGTTAAGTGACAAATCAAAGTTCTTCCTGAATGATAACATTTTATCTACTGTCTTGTATAGTACAACCGCTGGGAGTGGAAGAGCAGGTAATATAACAATTAATACTAAAAATTTGTCAATTCAAGGGGCACGGATTACTACACAGTCTGAGGGAATCATTTCAGCATCAAATGAATATATACCAGCTACAGGAGCAGGTGGAAATTTAACTATAAATGCTTTGAACTCAGTAGAAATAATTGGAAAAACAGACAATCCATATATCGGTTTATTTGCTGGAACTCAAAGTCCTGGTAATTATGGGGATTTAAAATTAACTACTGGAACATTGACGGTTCGTTCAGGTGGAGCAGTGACTGTCAGTAGTAAAATTCCCACAGGGGTAACATATGTTGGAGATACAAGTAAATTAGGTACTGCGGGGAATCTTGATGTAACTGCGCGCAATATTATCTTAGATACAAACGCTAAAATTACATCAGAAACAGACTTAGGACGCGGTGGGAATATTAATTTACTCGTGCGCGACCTATTACTAATGCGTAGAGGTAGTCAAATATCAACATCGGCAGGTAAATTAAATTCTGCTGGGGATGGTGGCAACATTAGTATTAATATCCCTACTGGCTTTATTGTGGCGCCACCTCAAGAAAACAATGATATTACAGCAAATGCTTTTAGTGGTAGTGGTGGCAAAGTTCAAGTTAATGCAATTAGTCTTTTTGGTACGGCGCCAAGAAGTCGAGAAGACTTAGTGAGAAAATTAAAAATTAACAATGGTACAAACCTAAGTGTACTTGACCCAGATTCGCTACCAACAAGCGATATCACAGCTATTTCCCAGGAAAATCCGACATTGAATGGTATTGTAAATATTAATACTTTAGATGATAGGATTAACCGCACACCTATTAATTTACCAACCCAGTTAGTTGAGCAGAAACTTAGCCAAAGCTGTAGAACTGATGTATTGAGAAATCAAAGCCAGTTCGTCATCACTGGACGTGGTGGACTCCCTACTACTCCGTTAGAACCAATTAGAAGTAATACTACCATTAAACCTGATTGGGTGTCAGTTGAGAGAGGTGATAGTGAAAGTCGGCAAGATTTTCTTCATTATGCACCGGGCAAAATAAACATAGATTCTTCGCGCGACCCTATGAAAGTTGTGGAAGCTATTGGTTGGGTGCGGTCTTCTAAAGGAGATTTGTACTTAGTTGCTAACACGCCTTTTACAAAAACTAATACACCTAGATTTCAATCTGTATCTTGTAGGAGAGATTGAAGTATTTGTAAAGCATACTTGAACAGGCAGGATGCCTGTTCCACAAGAAAAACTCTTGTGGGATGGGTGTTATATTTACATCAGATGTTCCCAAACGTCGCTTTTCCATTTTTCCTCCTTTGTATCTCTTTGAATATTGCCTTAGATAGTTACTTAATTTATCTAGCTGTGGGTTCAATTAAAATGACAATTTATAATGGTGCTTATGGAATTAACTACAAATATTCACGCTTTGAAGGAATGGGCTGTTGCAATTGAAGCTTTGGAAGCTGGTGATACTGTGATGCTGCTTCGCAAAGGAGGTATCCATGAAAAAGGTGGACGCTTTCAAGTTGCCCAAGAACAAGTTCTACTGTACCCAACTTATGAACACCAACAACCTTTGTTACTTAAACCAGAGTATGCTGACCGTGTTACTCCTGTAACATCTGGTTGGCACCCAGAAACGGTAAAAATTGGTAGCTTTGCTCAAATTACTCATATTTTCCCAGTTAGTGATGCCCATATTGTTAACCAATTATTGCCTTTTCATATCTGGAACGAAGATTTTTTAGTTGACCGTCTCAAGTGGAAACCTCGTCAACCTTTATTTGTGCTGCTGTTACGTGCGTATAAGTTAGCACAAGTAGAAGAAATTCCTTACCGAGATTCATATGGTGGTTGTAAATCTTGGATTGATTTAGAGCGGTCAATTAGTATTAAAAATGCAATACCTGTATTATCTGAATCTACTTATCACCAAACTGTAAATGATATTAGCAGCATTATTGGTCAGAACTTAGAAACCCGGTTTCTTTAGGTTATTACAATTTCGGCGCCTCTTCTTCAATAAAAAACATACATCTCTCTCCCCCAACCTGGTTTTCCCGTTTTTTTTCGGTTCCTGCTTGTATGTTTCGCAGTGCTACATAGCGTTTCATTAACATTCGCAGTTGGTCTGGTTGTAGTAATTTGGGAAATTTGTTAATTGCAAGTTCAAGGTCATCTATATAAGGTGCATTACTAGAAAATGCATTGTATTTAGCTTCCATCCATTTGGTTGAGCTAGTTAGCAGGTTGTAGACTTCCTCTATACGTCTTGCTGCATCAAGGTGTCTTACTAAATATAACAACCCATACTTATCAAATTTTTGAAAATCCACTTCTTCCCAAGTTGTATCTTGCTGATAGTACTGGATAACCAAGTTATGGTAGAAGCTAGCGTCACACCAGAATTCTCCACTACGTTTTTTATCTAGAAAATAATCACGTAGTGATTGGTGAAAGATGCTATAAGTTTCGTTATCTACATATAAAAACTCATGCAATTCTTTTAAATATTGAGATAGATTATCAATATTTGTAAAATTTGTTAGTTGCTCTTGTGTTAAGGGTTGTTGTGCGACTATTAGTATATTTAGGATATGCTGATAATTTTGCCTTTCATCTACATTAATGTTATTAAGGAAGCTATGGTAAATACCATCTATATTTTTTGATGAAGCTTCTAAATTATCTAAAGATTGCTTTGCTACAATATTATTTATTAATAACTTAGCGTATAAAAAATTACCCTTCGCCCAGTTGGTAATTTGACTGCTTAATATTCCACTTGTAACAGGCGCCCCCTGAACGCTTACAGTGAGTATATTTTGAAAATGTGGTTGCTTTAGTCGTTCTTCTACATATTGCCATATATCTGTCAGATTTTCCTGCGATGTATTCTCTATATAATACGGTGTAACTGTTGAGAATTCTTGCAAAAGTGGGTCTCGTGGACGAGATGTCAAGATAAAGCGCACAAAAGATGGTAAATCTAAGTTCGATAATTGCGCGAATAGTCTAATTATATTTTCATCTCCTGTAATTGCAGCTTCATACAAAGAGTCTATAAGTATGACTATATTAGTCGGTTGTGGCTGTAATATTGTTAAAGGCGCCTTGATTAAAATTTCTAGTTCGTTTTCTGGGTCGTTTGGCGCCAAATTATCAATGTAAAGTTTAGCTATTTGACTTTCTGTCATCGACGAGTCAATACTATTGACTTGTGCTTGTAAGTCAACTAGTTTAATTGTACTTGCCAAAGCTTGACCATAGTTTGGCAGATTTCCCAACTGTATAGCTAAAGACCTTAAGATGTTGCTTGATTTTGTAGTTTCTAAATCCCCAGCTTGACAAAAATGATACGCAGTTATGTAGCTGCGCTGAATTAATTGATTTGAAATAGAGCTTATACCTACCCCAGATTCCCCAGTCAGTATAAAAAAACGCTCAGTTGTGTTTCGTAACCAATTGTCTATAACTTCAAAGAGCCAACTACGCCCAGTAAAATCTTTTATAGAGGTTTTCATATTATCTGCATATAAAATAATAGTAAGCTGTCAATACCTCATAGGTATGATTGCCCCGGATGATATAAAGTTAAATTAACATAAGTTGGTTTATAAAGTCCCTGGCTGTTAGTCAAGTGAGTGCATATAAGCAAAATAGCCTACTTTCCTCAAAGGCAAAGTAGGCCATAAATTTTTGTTTGTAGGGTGGGCACTGCCCACCTTACATAATTAAGGTGTTTGACCTGGTATAGGCGCCGGATTTGATTCGGGTGTTTGACCTGGTGTAGGCGCCTGGTTTGTTTCGGGTACTGTGTTTGGTGCTGGCACCTGCTCCGGTTGAGTTGTGGGGCTTGATTCTTGTTGGAGTTTTGTTGCAATGGTTTTGCGTAAGCTTGATGGTAGAAGCACGCGGTTGACGGCGTGAATTACACCATTGCTCGCTTTGATGTCAGCTTGGGTAACGCTAGCATCGTTTACAATGACCTTCTGACCAGTTTTGCGAACTGCTACTGCACCACCAAGAGTTTTGACAGGACCACTTCTTAATTTGTTGGCAGGAACTCTACCAGCTACAACGTGATATGAAAGCACTTGCCGTAACAAGTCTTTATTTTCAGGTTCGAGTAGAAGCTGTAAGGCGCCTTGAGGTAAGGAAGAACTAAAAGCTTGGTCGGTAGGCGCGAAGATTGTAAAATTACCGTCAGAGAGTGTGTTAGACAAACCTGCTGCTTCAACAGCTTGGGCAAGAGTTGTAAATGTACCACTCGATTGAGCTACTTGCAGTAAATTTTCATTTGCTGCATTTGTTGGAGTTTTGGCTGGTGTGGATTGATTTGTTGATGGTTCAGTCGTGTTGCTGGGAGTATCTGTAGTAGTACCAGGAGATTCTTGGGTGTTTGTTGGCGCCGAAGGGTTTGGACTTGTTTGTGCTGTAACAGGTATTGCTAACGCGCTGATACCTATGATAGTAGCAGCAATCTTGGCGGAATTTATAAATTTGTTAAACATCATTACACTGGTTTGTAATTAAACACGCACAATATTCAACTTCGTAATTAAACACGCACGGTAATCAACTTAGTTAATTTTTGTAAATATTTCCTCTAGCAAAAGTAGTATTTTTTATGTTCAATATTCAATTACTCCCCCGTATAAACGCTAAAGTTTCACGTCAAGATGGTAAACAATATTACGTTGATGCTGATGGAAAAAGTTTTCCGAGTGTGACAACAATATTAAATGCTACTAAGCCCCAAGAAGACCGTGATAGGTTAGCTAATTGGAAAACACGTATTGGTGTAGAAGAAGCGACTAAGATTACAACAAAAGCTAGTCGTCGTGGTACTCAAACACATAAACAAATTGAACGTTATTTACTTAACCAAGACCCTGTTTGTCCGGAAGCAAGTCTTCCATACTGGGAAAGTATTAAACCTGTTTTAGATAAAATTGATACTGTTAGATTAATCGAAGGTTCGGTTTTTAACTACAATTTAAATTATTCGGGTCAAGTTGACTGCGTTGCCAGCTATGAGGGTATAAATTGTATTTGCGAGTGGAAAACTGCTGATAAACCAAAAGGTTCTGTAGAAAGACTATACGAATATCCATTGCAGTTAGCAGCATATTTAGGTGCAGTTAGCGAATCTTACCGCGAGTATGATATTGAAGTGAAACACGCGCTTTTGGTTGTGGCTATTCCAAATAGTCCAGCAGAAGTGTTTTGGTTTGAAGCTGAAGCGATGTCCGAGTACTGGTTGATGTGGGAAAAGCGAGTCAAGGAATATTGGCAAAAGAGGAAATATTGGGAATTCTAGTAGATGTTAGTGTAAAATAATCAAGAAATAGTATTTTATTTTAGTGAGAACATACAAATGCGACTAGAAGACTATTTTGATTTTATATCGCCTGATGACATTCGCCTTAAAGGTCATCGTATTGGAATTGATAATGTACTTAATTATTATTTAGAAGGATACTCACCCGAAGAGATTTTAGTTAATTTACCTTCACTGAGTTTAGAAAAAATTTATGCCACAATTACTTACTATCTGCATAATCGGGCTGAAATAGATGCTTATTTATTACGTTTAGCGTTGTTAAATGAGCAAAGATATCAAGAATGGAACGCTAATCCTTCACCGATTGTACAACGTTTACGTGCCTTAAAAGAGACTCGAAAGCAACAGGTAAGTGCAAGTACATGAAAGTGCGTTTTTTGCTAGATGAAAATTTAGCTCCTCGCTTGAAGGTTGCTTTGTTACGTCTTAATCCTCAAATTGATATTTTACGTGTGGGTGAACCAGATGCACCAGAACTTGGAACCTTAGACCCAGATGTGCTACGCTATTTAGAGTTATCTCAACGCTTGTTAGTTACAGATAATCGTGCTAGTATGCCAGGACATTTGGAAGAACATTGGAACGTGGGTGGACATATTTGGGGGTTACTTTGGATACGCCCCAAAACACCAATAGGAGTAATATGTCAAGAGCTTTTACTAGTGTGGGAAGCGACTGAAGCAGAAGAATGGATAGATAGATTAGATTGGATTCCATTTTAAAATTTTGTAGAGATGTTATATGTAACGTCTCTACTGTTCCTATATCTATAATATAGATGAATAAAAAGCAAAATCTACAACAAACGGCGCCAGAAACAACACCCCCATTGTTGACAACTTTAGCTCGTGGCGCCAGTAGTGCTTTAGCTGTACAAATATTAAATGCTGCTTTAAATTATGGGTTTCAAGTCTTTTTAGCGCAGACTATTGGAGCTACAGAATATGGAGTGTATGAATACGCAACGACGCTAGCAACTTTCTTAGCTTTTCCTGCTAGTTTGGGTTTTCCTACGACTGTGTTACGGTTTATTCCTGAATATATTATTAAACAAGATTGGGCACATTTAAAGGGAATAGTTAGGGGTAGTTGGCTACAAACACTAATTGCTAGCTTGATAATTTCATGCATAAGCACTGGAGTATTATTATGGTTAGAAGTATATTATAAATTAGAAAATACCATAGCTTTGATTATTGGCGTTTGGGGAGTCCCTTTCTTAGCTATTGCAATTTTACAGCAACAAATGGCAAGGGGTTTGCATCGGATTATTTTAGCATTGGCGCCATATATGGTTGTTTACCCAATCTTATTTATGTTTATAACGATGTTATGGAGTGTGGGGCATTCTTTAACATCATATAATGTACTGTTTTGTTCAATACTATCTTTACTTATTGTTACAGTTGGGCAATTGATTTTATTACGTCTGAGTTTTCCTAGAGAAATTAATTATGTCAAGTCAAGTTATGCATTGGGTCAATGGTGGAAAGTAGCATTAGTGGTAATATTTCTCGACGGTTCTAACGTGATTTTGAACCAAGCAGACACGCTAATGATTGGTGGTATGCTAGGAGTGAAAGCAGTGGGTGTTTACGGCGCCGCTTTTAAAACGTCACTGTGGGTAAATTTGTTACTAACATCTATCAATTCAATTGCGGCGCCGATGTTTGCTTCATTATATGTGAAAGGTGATATGGTTGGGCTACAAAAATTAGTATCAACTAGTGTTAAGTGGATGTTGGGAATGATTATCTTTGCAGAACCGATACTGCGAATGTTTGGTGAAGAATTTGTCAGCGCGAAGTTTGTATTAATAGCTTTGATTTTAGGGCAACTTGTAAATGTCGGTGCAGGTTCGGTGGGGTATTTGTTGCAGATGACTGGACATCAAAATCAGTGTGCGGTGGTTGTGGGTATCAGCGCACTCGTTAATATTGTACTGAATTTGATTGGTATACGCACTCTGGGAATTTTAGGCGCCGCATTAGCAACAGCGTTTTCGATGATGCTATGGAATTTGTGGTTACATCGTTTGGTAGTCAAGCATTTGGGTATTCGTCCTTCGATTGTTGCTGCATTGTTAACACCCTGCATGAATCGTTGAATATCCAAATATTAATATTGCTAGCGTTATAGGGATTATTTTAATCCATAAATAAATATTATCTTTTTTATTATTTTGTAACGCTGGAAGTATTCCTACTAGAGTTCCTATTAGCGCACCCATTATTAACCATGCAATAGAAGGCTCTTTTATACCTATAAATTTTAGCGGAGATACGAATAAATCCAAAATTACGATAAAACAAAAACTAACTAAAGTTAAAAGGTAAGAAAGATGACCTGATGTTATAATTATTGGTAATAATATTAAAAGAGAAATTATTATTAAATGAACAAAGTTACCTAAAAAATCAAAAACTTTTGTAACAAAATTTTTACTGATAAAGTTTGGCAATATTATAATTATTAAACACCCGAACAAAGTTAGAATAAAATTAGGCTCTACGTTTGTGATTAAAGATATAAGATTATTATTTGTATCATTAAGATAACAAAAATTTCTCAGTTGTGCTAATGATAATGAATTGATAAATCGAATTAGTCCAAGACTGCATCCCGCAAAAAAAGCATAGAAAAAAGAAATAGATAATATATTTTCCCATCTGGTTGGAATTTTGAAAAGTATAGGAATCGAATATTCGCCAACGTTTGTTTTTATAATAATTTTATCTTCATGCGAGCCTAACTGCATTAATCTTGTATCAACTTTTAAACTTATAGAAAATTTTGAGCTTTCAAATATTGTCGGTTTAATTTTAATATGCTCTGGCCCAAAAGAATATGCTTGAGTTAAAATAGTACCTTTAATTCTACCTGTAGGTGGTTCGCAACTTACTTTTATAATATTATCGAATTTAACTTCATCACCTTTAATAACACCTAAATTTAATTGAGCAGGTTCTAAATAAATTTTAAGTGTTGTAACTTTGTAATTAATATCAATTCGACAATCATAGTCAATATCTTCCAAATAAATATTAATAGTACCTTGATAATCTCCTGGTAATGTGTAAAGTGTATCCATCTCAACAAAAATTGATTTAGTAGTTAGTGAACTAAAAGACGTGTTCATTATACTTATACCAGGAACATCTCCTTCAATTGTTATCTCACCCCAAGCAAAACCACGTCCATTATTGCCTATTTCTAAATAAACTTGTTGTTGATAACCAATTGGAATTGTACCAAAGTCTAATTTATTTGGTTTTACAAAAATTTTAGGGTAAGGGTCGATTTCTTCTGTACTTTTACAAAGTTCTCGTACAAACATCTCTAACCCTCTGCGCTTGTCCTGTTTATACTCAAATACAAACTTCGTTGATATGCTTGCTAAATCTGTTCTTCCTAAATGTCCTACAAACCATTGCTCAAAATAGTTAATAAATAGAAATTCCGTAGCTTTTTCAGGATATTTGTCGCATAAAGCGATTAATTCTAGTACATTAGAAGCTTCTTCGTCATTGTTAAATTTAAAACGTATTAATTTCCAAGCTTGTGCTTGACTTGCTTGTAAAAACTGATAGTCATCATTGCTCAGTATTTTCTTATCTGCCCATCGCAGTGCATCTTCTAATGCTTTTCCTTGTAATAATCGCGAATCATCCATACGTTCAGACATTAGCCAAGCATTTATTGCTTCAGCGTATGGTCGTAATTTTGCCAACTCCTTGTTAATCCAAGTCTGGTCAAATACTACTTGATAGATACGGTTATAAACTTTTAGCTTATTTTGTTGTTCAACAACTAACCCCGATAGACGTAGTTCCATTTCTTCTAGATTGTCATTAGGTGCAACTTCGTCGTTTTGCAAAATATGTTGATATAAGCCTAATAATCTTCCAGCGCTCTCGCTTTCTAAAATTCTATCGCGTATTGTGCGTAAATGTGCTTGCTCATCTTGATATTCCCAATCATTAATCACGCGGCCTTGTACCAAGTTTTGGATTGATTCCGCCTCATTACCTGCAATTATATATGATTGTGATTCGTTAACTAGTTTACAAAGTCTATGTGTGAGATACGGTTGTCCTCCTGTCCAATTTAATATCTGCCTCAATATTTCTAACGGGTTATCAACTTTTCCTTCTAATCCTTTTGCTAAAGGGTCTACTTCGTTTAACTGAAAACCATTAAGCTCAATTGCTTGACCGATATTAAATGGTGTACGTGTTTTATCTTTAATTAAATCAGATGGTGTTGCTACTCCTAGAAGCGCAAAAGTGAGGCGCCTGTATTCAAGGTTATCGGCGCGTTGGTTAAAACAGTATCGGATGAAGGCAAAAAAATCATCTATTTTAAATTTAAGACTAATAATGCTGTCAATTTCATCTATAAAAACTACAATTTTATCATAATTATAATTTAGCAAAATCATTTCGATAAATTTACTAAATCTTTGTATCGGAGACAAACTTTTGTAACGGAACCACCAATTGTCTAAATTAAAATTATCTGCTAAATCTAATTCGTTAATCAAGCAATCTATTAAATCAGTGTACCACTCCTCTAAAGAAACATTAGTATTAATGCTAATATCTATTGCAGCACAAAGAATACCTTCTTCTTTTAACCGTTGCATAGTTCTTACCCGAAGGCTAGATTTACCCATCTGCCGCGAATTAAGAACATAACAAAATTTTCCTGCTTTCAATGCTTGGTAAAAATCTTCATCTGCTTGCCGTGTTACATAAGTCAAAGATTCAGCAGGTAAAGTACCTCCATCTTGGTATCCGTAATTTCCCTCGAATTCTGCATTCATGAATTAACCTCTAACCTATCTTTAAAATAAAGACGAAATAAATCACATAAAATTTCAACTGAATTACCTTTTGATTTTACTAACCCCATATTCCTTAATTTTGATGCATTCTTGGCATCTATTTTGACTGGAGCATTTGCGTTGATTATTTGCTGAATTGCTTCACGCAACTCTTGATTATCTTCTAGGTAAGTTAAATAGCGCAGTAAGTAATCACCGTACAAACCTTCTTCAGTAGGGGCAGTTTTAATAAATTCTTCAAATGTGAGTTTTTCATATGCAATTTGCTCTAATGCTGTCATTAGCAAAAAAGGATGACCACCTACCATTGCCATTAGTTGTTTGACTTTTTCTTCATCCAAATTTACTTGATATTTTTGCACTAATTGAAAAACTTGTTTCTGGCTTAATTCTTGAAGTTCGACGTTCTTGCCAACATTAAATGGTGACTGATTTTGAGGTAGAAAAATATTATCTTCTCTGGAGTAAGCTAGTATTAATCGCAATTTTTGCCAAATAGGCTTTACCTTGGCATCTTCATGCCAACTACGTAGTAAGGAAAAAAAGTCGTGAGCAGTTGTTAAGTTAGAAAACAGTAAATCAACATCATCTAATCCTAAAATTAAAGGGTTATCAATTGATGCTAATAAATATTTTTCAAAATAATTACTACAATTTCTTTTAGTACCTCTTGTTTGGCGCCAATATTCATCTAGCTTGTCTGACAAATTTATTTCATCAGTAATTTTAGAACAAAACCACTTTAAAAATTGTTCTGAATTGATAAAAACATTTGAGTCTGCTTGCTTAAAATCTACTCTTACAAATTTATAGCCTTTTTGATTACCATAGTTTAAGATGTGCATCATTAAATAGGTTTTCCCCCATTTCAAAGGAGCTTTTACTCTAATTAATGCACCTGGTTTATCAATTTCTTTACAGCAATCAGAATAGAAACTATAATCCACTAAATAATCTTCTGATTGTGTTAATAATTTATGATGAAGCGAAACGTGCAAATCTTGTTCGTAATTGGAGCTTGGTAATGTTTTAGAAAGAACATTTTTTTGTTGAAAATTATTTAATTCTTCAAGCAATTTTTTAATATTGAGTAATTCCTCATGGTTTTTCTGTACATTAGTACTTGTCCTAGCTTGAGATAAAGTCGTAAAGATGCGATAAAGTAACTCATACTCTACTACTTCTTCTAAAAAACAGTTAGATATTTTTTGAAATAAGCCACTTGTTTTATGCTTTAGCTTTTGCTCATAGATAACTACGGGGCAGTTTTCTAGCGCTAATGGTAGTAGTTTATCTATGAGACTTATAGGGGTTGAACAATCGGCTCCAGCTTTAGATGCTAAGAGTTGCTCAATTTCTGTTAGACTAAAAAGAGGTATACTAGTTGGATTTTTTTTTATAAAAGCTAGCTGTTTTTTAAGAGAGTCAATTTTATGTTGTAAATTATGAATATCAATATGGTTTTGCTCTGGCTTATAGGTAATTAGTCCACGATAATTAGCTTGGGTAGAATTACGTTTGAGTTCTTCAATACATTCGTTGGCAATATGTTTTTGTGCATTTATAAAGCATTTAGCAAGTGCCGAAGCTAAATATTGATTTAATTGATGATTATTTTTTATTTTTAAAATAAAAGTTTCTAAATGTAAAACTTCTTCAATTACATCATAAGCTACATTGGTTAAACAGCCTTGCCAAACAGTATTAAACAGTGCCACCATACATGTAGAAGAAATGATGTCCATCTTACCTCCATTTGGTGTTCTGCCACTGGCATTGAGAATTTATATTTATTTATACCAATAAATACCAAGACCGTCTGTTTTATTTATTACAATAATCGAAGTTTAAGTTTTTTACTTTAACTATAGTTTTAAAATCCCCCCTAACCCCCCTTAATAAGGGGGGAATAGAGTATTTTTAGCTCCCTCTTAATAAGAGAGGTTGGGAGGATTAAATACATATTTTCTATTACTTTTCAAGCATCTTCTAACACTGCTAGTACT
>ERZ1066137.1315-NODE-1315-length-12481-cov-7.346210_pt1 | contig 12481 bp, 11 predicted proteins | sample MGYA00382784_ERZ1066137 | MGnify/ENA primary metagenome ERZ1066137 (study PRJEB33369, sample SAMEA5778367) | biofilm metagenome | biome: Industrial cooling water; feature: Water cooling tower basin; material: Biofilm | place: United Arab Emirates | collected... | reverse complement strand
TAATTATAGTAATAGTGCAGAGGTACTTCGGCTGCTGGTAAATCGAGCAAACCTTCGTATAATTGTCGAGCGATTTCTAAATCTGACACCATTACCGTGTATACTTTTGGCGCACTAGTCAAAAACATCCACATGGCGCCAGCATAAGCTGCCAGCAGCATTACCATAATGCCTTGGGTGGACATTAAACCATCCAGCGCAGGCAAGAACGACGCCAGGGTAAGGTGAGGAAAGGGAGCTAAACTAACTGCTATAAACATGAAAACCGGAGTGTTTTATATAAAGGAGCCAATGAAAAATTGTATGGAGATTAGGACTTAAATTATAAGTCTGTGTTTCCAGTGTATCAATTACAAACAAGTCTAAACGGTTGCGCTTTAATCATACCTTCCCCAAAATAGGCAAAAAATAACTAAACTTTATCTTGCTTATTTTAGTTATTAGTAACAAATTTCAATTATTCTTCGTTACGACCCGTGCAAATACCACACTTCCCCGAAGCTAACCACCCGCTTGTGAAATCACTGTTTCACCATAGCGACCATGAACTGTTAACTTTATTCCAGCAGCATCCGGAGGCTGGTAAGTTTTTTACGGCGATGTTTTGCCGCTATAGTCCTATAGTTTACACCTTGATTCGCCATTCTGCTCGCTCACCAGTTCAAGCAGATTATTTATTTGCCCTCACATGGAAACATGTGTACCATGAACTTGGTGGTCTTGATTTGAATCAGCAGATTAACGAGAACTTAACGCTGCAAAATTGGCTGATTAACATGACAGCTTATTGTATCAACGAAATTGAATTACCACCCACAGAAGCAATTCACTATTCACTCAAAGCGACATCACCACCATTATGGTGCTATGTCGAACAAGCTTTGGAACAATTACCCCCAGTGCTGCGCTTAATGGTTTTGATGGCACAAACATTTCATTGGAGCGAAACCCGCATTGCTGCTTACCTTCAAGCTGAGGGTGAGGGTATCGCGCCTCATGAAGTAGCAAATTTTCTTCAGGAAGGTTATCGTATGTTAGAAGACAAATTGCCGACGGACATACGAGCCATATATTTAGGCGATAATATTCTTCCGGCAGCTTCTCAGTAGTATTACTGTTATGTGTGTTCTTTTTGTAAAAATAATTAGTTTCTAAATTCTTTTACTTAAACCCGACTACGGGAAGTTTTTTATGAGTCAAACACTAGTATCTTTATTTTCAAGCAGGCGAAGAATTAAAATTCAGCCCTATATTTACACTCTTCTTTTGACTTCTCTGTTTTTACCAGCAATAGCAAACGCCGCCGACATTACCCAACAACTTCATTACCCAAGACAGTTAAGGGTAATGCCTGAGATGCGTGATGATGCGGATACTTTGCTGCGTATCGCTGAACAGCAACTCCAACAACAGGCGCCTTCTAAGGCAGTTGACTCATTACTAAAAGCGTTAGAGCTTTATCACTTCAAAAATGATTTAAAAGCAGAGGGTTTAGCTTTTGACTTACTTAGTCAAGCGTATATTCAGCTAGGACGCTTTAAAGAAGCAGAAGACGCAGCACGACGTCGTCTTGCAGTTGCACGAGATACTAAAGACCTTCGGGGTCAAGTTTTTGGTTTAAATAACGTAGGTAGTTTACTATTACAACAAGGAGACACGGCGCCTGCTTTTGAAGCATTTGCAGAAGCTGTGAATATAGCAAACAGCATTAAGGAAATTGAAGGACAGGGTTTATCGTTGAGTAATCTTGGTTTAGCAACCGCACGACTAGGTGATTATAACAAAGCGATTAAACTTTATGAAAATGCTTTAACGTACAGGCGCCAAACCCGTGACCCAATAGCTGAAGCAAATACATATAATAACTTGGGTGAAGCATATCGAGCGATTGGAGATTACCAAAACACCATTAGCACATTTGGCTATGCTTTACGACTAGCAAAAATGACAAGAGACCGTACAAACGAATATCGTGCTATCGATGGACTAGTTGCAGCGCACACCTCAGTTGGACGTAACGAACGCGCGTTTGAATTGTTGGCACAGCGTTTAGAACTGGCAAAAGTTGGGCAAGACCTAGGAGAGCAACTTAGAACATTTGAATCATATGCTCAGTTCTATGAACAACAAGGTAAATATCAAACCGCACGCAACTTCTACGAACGAGCAATAGTGATATCACGCACCCTCGAAGACAGTAAAAAAGAGATTTATTTAGTTGATAGGCTAACGCGAATTCTCAAAAAATAACAAAATCTTGTGGGATGGGCATCCTTGCCCGTCCATCCCACAAGACAGGATACTAATTAAGGAAAACGTTTCCATTATTTTCAATTCTTAACGCAGTTCTGTCCATTGCGAAATCAGTAGTTTCTTGCATAGTGACTTCCAATACACCAGACTCAGAACTTCTAGGTGTCACCATCAATAAACCACGGTCTTGACGATAGAAGGTAACTGTTGCAGGAACTCGTAGACCTTGCAGTGCTATCTCAGAACGACCAGCTAAAGTACGTACTTGTGTATCACCAACTGCTTGGAAGACAATTGGTGCATTAGTATTGTTAACTAAACGAACAGTAACGCGACCATCACTAGGAGATACTGCTGCAACAGCATTTTGATATCTACCACCCAAATTGCTTTGGTTTTGTTGAGACTGTCTTGAGTTGGTATAACCACCAGCAGGCCCATTTATACGTCTACCAGTATTACTATCTATTTGGCTGTTAGGGATGCCACGGTTTGGATAATTTAAAGGTTGTGGTGCTTCACCACCAACACCTAAGCGTGTTTGGTCGGGAGTTGGCGCCACTGAGGAGTTAGACATGCCCATACCAGTAGCATTCATTCGCGTTGTATAAGCATTGGGTGTACATCCTTGGGGAACCATGACTCGGTTATTGTGGGGTTCTTCGTAAAAAATACTTGGACAAGGATTAATTTTTGAACCTGTACTCCTTACAGGCGCCTGCTGTGCTACTGCAATTGTAGGTAAACCGATAAGCATTCCACTGCATATGGCGCCGAATAATTTAGCAGAATTACGTGATTTATTAGATTTAAGACTCATTGCGTTCTTCTCCTGAATGTCTAAATTAAATTCCAAATGTCAACTAAAAGTTAATGATTGCTGAGAATAAATTTTTTATTCGTTAAAATTTAAACACATTTAATTAGCTCGCGTTATATACACGAACTAATTAATGATTACACTCCTAAATTAACAACTCCTACTGATATATACCTCTAACTCTAGAAGTGAAGCTAATACGAGTTTAAATAAGCCTATAGAAGGGTATAATCAGCCCTAGGAAAGATTAAAAGTTAGTTATATTTATGAAGCTAACCACGATTGAAATTGCTTTGTTTCTGCCAAGATAGGATGAATTGTAAACCAAGAACCGTCTGTATCGCGGTACTCAAAAATAAACAGACTATTTAATAGCGTGTGGTATTTAACATCATCTTTAATATGTTGCTTTTCTAAAACTTCAAATATTAGATCCCATTCTTGAGAATCAATTGGATTTGCTCGAAAGTCTCGGTAGCGTCGAATAACTGCTTCTACTGTGTCTCGCTCAAAGGGTGGGTCTTGTTCGCGTAAGCATTCAAATACAAGTCCCAGTAAATCTCGAACGTGACCTCCACTTATTAAACATAACCTGTCAAGGGTTGAGTGTGAGTCGAATATTTGCTTGATTAACTTTAATCTTTCAACAGGACTCATATCTGGACTCACATCTGGAAAAGCACGTGCGAGTACGACTTGTCGCATCAGCGCTAGTCCCACACTATTAATTTCCCCATTTCTATGTCGTACTGGTATCATAGACAATACGCGCGGCGCCACTCCTCCTCCCAAACGGTTTTGTAGCAAAGCATTGTCATTCGATAAAACCAAAGACATCGGTACAGTGTATACAATATGACAATTGAATCGGCGTAATTCTTCGCTATGGTCGAGAAATATATGTTCTGGTAGCGAACGTCCAGAAGGTAAAGTATGAATATCTAATCGGTCAAGGTTATCAATAATAACGACAAGTCCTTTTTTACCCTTTGCTTTCAACTGGGTAGTTATATTTGAAAGTTCTTGATTCAGCAATTGCAGGATATTGTCTGTGTGAGGTTCTAGATAATCACGCAGTTGTCGTCTACGATTAGGGTTTTCCTTAGTTTTTGCAGTAATTTTAGCTGCACCAGCAGAGAATCCTTCGAGTTCTAAGTCGAGAGGTGTTTGCAAAAAATTATTGATTTCTCCAAACAGCTTAGTAAAGTAGTTCGACTCGAAACGAATGTTGATAGGTTTGAGACTTTCGGCAACTTGTTCGACAATGGCAAGCAGGATGTCAATTAAATCGACATCGACCATATCTAATATATAGCTAGATTCAAAATAAACGACATGAAAGCTTTGCTGCTCTAACTCAGCTTTGAGACGCAGCAGTTCGGTTGACTTACCACAACCAATATGACCTGTTAGTAACTGACATGTAGGCGCCTCTGGAGATATGCGCGTAATTGTGCGTGCTAAAGACTCTGCTATTTTACCACCCCGCACCGACGCAAAATCAACATAATATTTCTGGTTTAAAGCATTTTCTAGCAGTAAAGGTCTATTTGGATTGAAAGCTTGATAAAATTTTTCAAGGTCAAGTCGAGAAATATTGTAACCAGTGCTAGATTCGTGAAGAGTATTACTACTGGCGCCACGGAATGTATTATACTGTTTACCTTGATTTGCATAACTTTGTTTTGCACGCTCTAAAGCTTCTTGATTACGCACTGGGTCAATTTTATGCGCCCTTGTATAAAGTTCTACAGCTTGATAATAGTCTCCAATATCAAAATACAACTCTGCTAGTTCAAACAACGCATGAAAGTGATTAGGGTTTATCGTTAAAACCTGCTGGAATAATTCAAGTGCGGTTAAAAATTCTCCTATTTGCCGCTCTTTAATGGCTTGTTCGTATATGGAATGAACAAGTGACTCATCAAGTTTTTCAAGTTCCCATATTTCTCGACGTAACGGACAACGTTTAATTAGCCAACGACGAACTAACTCGACGGTTACTACATAGCTACTTGCTTGCAGCATTCTAGCATCATCAAAAATTTTTAAGAAATTCCATTCAAGTAAGCGAGTTTCTGCTTTGTGTAATGCTTCTGAAGCGATAACTCCATGTTTTTGTAGTAACGCTAATGGTGTACCCTGAAGTACTGCTGATTTACACTTTTCTTGCTGCATTTCTGCAACCGTAGAGAAAATAACCCGCTCTGGTATTGGTAGACCATCTCTAAACCATGTTAATCCAGCTTCGCCAATTTCGATTGCTTGATTAATAATGTTATATACATCCGCGCGTGTGATGTGAGGTTGTTGTTTTTCTCTAGCATGGCTAAACAGCGCAAAACATAGCACCTGAGTAAAATAAGGATGTCCTGCTGATAATTCTAAAATTGCATCAATAGCATCTGGTTCATAAATTAAACTACTACTTGCTGGTTTAGTAATTAAACGTTCTGCACTAATTTTATCGAGTAAAGCAATTTCTTGAGTAGGCGCCTGTCGAAACAACGAGAGTAGGTTTGGCATGTCATCCAGGCGCCGCCCGACTACAGGTATAATATAAAGCTGCGGTTGCCTGTGAATAACCGATAATAAAAAAGGGAAAAAATGAGTTACCGCCGAATCTGAGTGTGAGTCACCTAAAACATCAAACTCATCAAGCAAAAGTACTATATTTTTATTACCAAGTGCCTGATATACTTGAGGTAAACAATCATCAAAAAATATTAATTTATCTTTTTGTAGTGCTTCTTTGCTGGGTAAATTTACTTGTGCCTTCGTAAAATCAAAATAGTCAAAAATATCTTCACTTAATTCATATAAAACTTCATGTAACAATTTTTGACTTTTACCTTCTAACGATAAAAGTACAAACACAAAGTTATCTAAACAAACAAAATTAGGAATTTGAGATAAAACAGAAGTTTTACCAATTCGCCGCTGACCATGCAGCAAAATAACCTGTACTTTCTGATTTAAATTATCCTTAATAAAATTAAACAGTTCTTCACGCCCAAAAAAGAATTCTGGCTCATAAATTGGGCGCCCAATTATGTAAGGATTTTCTGAATACTGAGTAGCCGAGAACACCATCAGCAATACCTCCCTTACATTGATTTTAGCAGCAAATCTAACTAAGCGGGGGCGCCAAAAAACTGTTTAATAACAGTAATAACTACAGATTGAACAGTATCTTTATTTTGCCATAACCAGCGAATAGCTTGCTGTGTTTTTTGTGCTTGTTCACGACTCATCAAATTGAGAAAAACTCTCTCACGTGCTAAAAGCTTTTCTTCGTTGCTATTTTGAATCTCTTGAATAACCCACCACTCCATCATCGAAGAAGTAAAACTATAAACAGTTTTGCCTTCAGAAAGTGTGTGCTGAATTACACCTCGTTCTTCTAAGTCAACAAGTTCTCGACTGCGCTGACTAAAAACAAGGTCAACATCACCCAAACCGTAACGAGTATTTCTATTCAAACGACCTTGTAAATTACAAAGTGCGATTAACATTAATAAAATTTGTTCTTCATCTGTAGAAAATCTCCACGTATCCCGAAAATACTGTTCGGTAGCGCTTTGAAAGTCTCGTGTAAAAATATCTATGTTGGGAGTTTGCCCTGCTTCCAGGGTTTCATGCAGCAAATAACCAGCATTTTGCAGTAAAGCTGGATGTCCATCAATAATCTTTAAAACACCTTCTCTAAATAAACCAGAAATTTGAACGAACAACTGGTTGCTAACCTCATCCGTCGTTAACGGTCGCAGTAATCGAAATAAATAATGATTGTACCAGGGAGAACCACCGGGTGTGATAGTGGGACCGAGTTCATTGAGGCGCCGAAAAGTAGTGACAACAGTAGAAAGGTATCTACCTTCGTTGCTATGAACCGCTAAGTCACGGAACTCACTCAAAAAAGTCAGCATTTCCACTTCGGTGTACTGGTCATTAGTACGCAACGCCGCATCGTAGTCATCGAGTAAGAGTAATAAAAACTTATCTTGCTGTCCAATTTTTTTGAGAATACGTCGTAAATCTCCTTTTTCTACTTGCTCATCGTCCAATATCTGGTCAATGTCGGTTCGTAAAGCTTCATTCGCATCATCGTATAAACGATTTAAAATTTCGCGCCAAAACCCTGAAGGAGTAAACGGACTAATACCAGCACAGCTAAGTGAGACTATAAATACTTTGGAAATGTCCTTGCCTCGTCTCTTCCAAATTTCAGGCGCCGCTAAGTATCTGAGCAAAGACGATTTTCCCATACCAGGACTACCGTATATTGCTAAATGCGCGCGTTTTGAAATTTGGTCAAACGCTGTTGTAATTTCTGACGCACGTCCAAAAAAATACTCTAAAGGAACCGGGCCACCGACATAGTAAGGGTTTGACATGTTTATGTGGAGCGAAGAAAATTTGTTACATATATTTTAGATGAGATACTGTAGGTTGGCTTCGCTATCGCAACCCAACATCTTTAATTGATTAACACATATTTAAAAAGTCATGCTGAGGTACAAAACATCTAAAAGTCATGCTGAGGAACGAAGCATCTAAAGTCATGCTGAGGAACGAAGCATCTAAAGTCATGCTGAGGAACGAAGCATCTAAAACATTTTTACGCTTATTAAAAGTAAACTTTTAAGCCGTTTTTAGTATATACAAACATCACACTTATAATTAAATTTTCAGGGCTAGTATTAATGCTTACAGGTATTAAGGTATTAGCTGGCAGTGTAATATTATCTGGACACTTAATTCAAAGCTTACCCATAATTATTCTTATTATATCAGGAGTCTGGACATTAACTTAGGCGCGGCAATATCGTATGTGTGATTAAAACATATTAACTATCGCTCTCTATCCTCACGAATAAGTTCACTGCTATCACTAAAACTTTTGCCAGCATATATAGCTTGTGAACGAGCTACTGTTTCTCTGGCTTTCACCATATTACCACTTGTGTGATATTGTACTGTCGTTTCTGCTGCTTGTTTTAAAATATGCTTCAACTCTTCTTGCAAAGACCTACAATTTTGTTGAGCAAGTGCTTTCAACTTTTCTATCACATCAGGGTCTAAATTTTCGACTATTAATTGAGCCATAATTTTTCAAATAGTGTCCAATTCAAATTTTTGTAAGTTATTTAAAGTAAAAACATTATCTACTTTGATCAAATCGCCAAGACATAAAACTGGTAAACGTTCTTGGTAAGCAATAATTGCTATAATGTATTCATCATCTGCAAGCGAAATATTAATCTTACGCAGCTTGTCAAAAATAATACCAAATAATGTTATTTGACCACTCATTTTGCTATTATGTTTCTCAACATGCGTGACCAATCCCTGTATTTTTATATTATTTGCATTAGTGATTAATTCTCCTAATATTTCAATTTGCGAACGATTTTCTACTTCTTCCAAAGTCTTCAACGCATCACTAATGCGTGCGGCATAGTCAACCCAATCTGGCTTTAAAGGTAATAGTATTTCAAATTCATCAAATCCATCTTTTTTTAATCTCCACACACCTGCGGCGCCATCTAAAATTCGAGCAGTTTCTCGCCAACCAGCAGTTTCTAAGTGAGCTTCTAATATATGAGGCTCTACAGTTCTGAGGACACTGCTATCTCTGACAGTAACTTTCATGGTAACGTATGAAACAACTCATATTACTTATATTACTGTTTTTTACCACAGAGGCGCAGAGTTCACAGAGAAATTAAAGTGGTTTCAGTACAGTACTTAAAGTTATCCAGCAATTACTGTTTAGATAATCTTGCATAGCTGCTTCGTCATCAAAGGTGTGGGGTAAAAGTCTTCCTTCATAAAGGAGTTTGACTTCGCTTTGCTGAAATGGCCAAGGAGATACTGCTATATTATTACAATTGCCTTTCGTTTCTAGCAAGGTTAATTCGAGCCTAGTTTCTCCGTCACTTGTTGGAACTTTTGTTACTTCCTCTTTCTCGGTAAATCCTTGACATAAAATTATTGAGAGACTATCCCACGTTGCTACGAGTTGTTGGTTACGTTTGATTATTTCCGGCGCCGCATATTGTGCAAAATATTCATCTTGGTTGAGAATATTGATAAGTTGCTTTTGAAATGCTGACTCTTGATTAAGAAAATCTTGCACAATAGTTGTTGCTTCTTTTGAGTTTCGCCAGTTACTAAACCTTTCGTACAACCCTGTACCATGCAACGAGACGAGTAATGCTGCGTATCTCCCAAAGGTCAGCGCAAGCTGTTTTGCACTCGACCACATATCTATATGTACTTGTGTTGGCAACTGTGTAAATTTATGAGGATAGCCAGTTTCAGGGTTTAGCGTCGGCTTTTGCTCCCATGTAATCCAACCTATATCATGTAGAGAGGCGCCTAGACAAACCTCATCAAAAGGAGCAAAGTTACCAAATTGTTCGTTACCCCAAGCGCGCGCTAATTCTCCCGCAAGCCAAGCATGGTGAGGTTGAGTAATACAAATTAAACCGTGTTCGGTAAAACGATGCAGCATGAGAAAAACCAAACTACTTCCCACTTTTAAGATAAATCTAACGAGGAAGTTAGTTTTATAGCTGAAGGAAGAGAGTTTATTTGCGATAGGGATTTCCAAAAATTAAATTCATAATCTTGTGGGGTGGGCATCCTTGCCCGCCTAATCCATTGGACGGGCGAAGACACCCATCCCACAAGAAATTTCTTAAAACCTAATTGCATTTTAAATATTTAGCCACCTAAAGATTTGCTCGACGGTTAGAGATAGGTCAATATTACTGAGGATGGGAAGTAAATCTGTTCCTTCTAGAAGTTCAACACGTTGGTTGGGATGTATAACTAAAATACCAGCTTCATCTGGAAGAATTAACCAGCCTAGTTCTGTACCATTTTTACTGCAATGCAGTAGGTTACGGAGAACTTTAGTTTGGCTTTGCTCTGGTGAGAGAATTTCTATTGCCCAGTCAGGATGGCTTTCAAAGCGGTTAGCAATTCTGCCTGACTCAGTACGGGGTATGCGTTCCCATCGAAATACAGCAACATCGGGAACTACAGTGGCGCCGCCAAATGTACAGCGTAGCTCAGGTAATGCTAAAGCAATCTTTTGAGGTTCCGCAACTTCGTTAATAGTAGAAACAAGTTTACCTTGAAGTCGGCTGTGTTCTCCTTGTGGCATCGGTTTTTGATTAATTTCTCCATTTATGTACTCGGAAGCAGGTTCGGTTTCGGGTAATTGCAGAAATTCGTCTAAGGTAATGCGTTTGACTGCTATAGTCATGATTGTTTTTTGCTTTTATTATTGGATTTTTAAACCAATATAACCAATTACTATCTTCCCAGGTCCTAACTCCGTAGAAAAATAAAGGCGCCAAGCTCCAGGTGTCATTCGCACATGTAAGCTGAAGTTTCTATTTATTCCATCAGGACATGTAAAAATTAGCTGCGATTGAAGTCGTTTTAGTCTAGACTCGCTTTCTGGAGATGCTTTACAAGGAAGCGTATCTAAGTTGAAGGCGCCTTGTGTCCAATTTTTACAGGATTGTTCTAGCGCAAACAATCTGTTTAAAATTTGTAGTAGCACAGGATTGCCAGAATCAATAATTTGTAGTTGCTCATAGACATTTTCACAAAAACTTAAAGATGGGAATAATTCTTCTCTACAGTTCCATAAATCCAACCCATCACTTACACCAGTTTTGAGACGTTCCTGTATCCAAGAAATATGCCCTTGCACATGCTCTTTACTACTAGCGTGAAAAACTGTTACTGTATCTGATGTCAGATTGTCATCTTCTAGCCAAGTTGTTTCTAGAGTAATAATATTAGAATCCCAACAAGGCTCTGATTTGAGACTTAAAGCAAGAGATTCTAGTAAATAAGCAATGCCTAAACCATTGCAACTTATTCCTTCGCAATAAAACTCGGAAAGTGTGTTTCTATCTTCTACATCAGGATTTTGAATATCTGCTAAAAAAGGAGCTTTTACCGTTCTAACAATAAATCGTATTTCATCTTTATCTGTACTAGAATCTGTTAACCAATTATATAAAGAATAGTCATTAGCAATTACACTAGCATAAAACTCGCTATGAGTACGAATTATAGGGCTTATACCCAGTTCTCCAGCGGCTCGCGCTGTTTCAATTAGCTCTGACATTCTTTGTTTAGCTGTTTGGATATTTTCAGCAGGGATACGCAAAGATAACTCATTAAATACCATCTCTAAATCCATGCTTTACATATGCCTTGGTTTTAGTAAAGTTATTAAATTTCTTTCTGATTCATCGAAGAACCCATCAGGCCATTTATCTATTTTCGCATTTCTATCAATACGTGGTGACACTGCATCTATAAAAGCTTGTCCTTGTTTTTCTTTTCTTTGAAAATAATGCAATTGGACATCTTCATGATTAGTTTTCCCACTATGAACAGCCAAACGGATACCATTTAAAATATAGTCGCTATGTGTTTCTACAACTACTTGAATACCACTACTTGCAGCAAGGGCAATTAACTCTCCCATTTTTGTTTGTCCTCTAGAATGAAGATTAGATTCGGGATTTTCAAGAAGAATTAATGTACCTGGAGGAGATGCAAGTAACGCAACAACAATAGGTAAGGTATAGGAAATTCCAAAGCCAACATTAGTTGCGCGATATTTGTTAGTAATATCATTTCCTATCCCAAATGAATATTGAATACTAACTAGGTCAATATCTGTATTTGAGGTAAGACAAATCCTTGTTCCTGGGCTTATTTCACCCATCCATGCTTCCACTTGGTCTTTCAATTCAAGTGATTTTGCCTTTGGATGACCTAATAGCTCTAATGTATCTTGGTTCGGATGTTCAAAAGTTTGATGGACTTTTTGAGTATTTATTTTTTGAAGCCCAACCGTATTAATATCGCAGTTTCCAAATAAACTCAAAAAATGTGCTGTATACTCACCTGCTGTTCCAAGCTGAAAATGTTGACGAACCATGTCATCAGCCATTTCATATACATTTCTTGGGCCCATTCTTTCTGCTTGAAGGTAGTGAAAGTAATCTCCAAAAAGGCAAAATTCATGTATTTCCGAGGTATTTGGAACGCTTTCGCTTCGCAAAACATCGGCTTTTTGGTCATAAGCAAAACGCCACTTCCACATTGTTTCTTCTTTATGTAGCTTAACAGAAAGCTCAAAGCTAATAAATTCTTCCTCGGCGCCTTCAAAAAGTGCATCTTGGGCTGTTCCTATACGAACTAAATCACCATTCAGAGCTAAATGCCCACGTTGTAAAACTCTCTGCTGATATGATTGCCTTAACAATAATAATGATTGTAATACTGATGATTTTCCCATTCCGTTAAGTCCAGATAATAACGTTAGCGGACGAAACTCAAGCAACTGCTCTTTAAAAGGTTTAA
>ERZ1066137.1303-NODE-1303-length-12535-cov-9.280208_pt1 | contig 12535 bp, 10 predicted proteins | sample MGYA00382784_ERZ1066137 | MGnify/ENA primary metagenome ERZ1066137 (study PRJEB33369, sample SAMEA5778367) | biofilm metagenome | biome: Industrial cooling water; feature: Water cooling tower basin; material: Biofilm | place: United Arab Emirates | collected... | reverse complement strand
CCTCTTTCCCCCTTTTCCCCTTTACCCCTTTTTCCCCTTTTCCCTCTTTCCCCCTTTCCCCCTTTTCCCTATCGAGTGCCGTGTCCCAGCTGCTAATTATGGCTAATTTACCGGCTAAACCCTTTCCTAAGAGAGATGCTCTTACTAATAATTTGTTGTTAAATAAGACAATTAACTAACTATTAACTATGGCATCACCTACACCTTTACACGATACCGATTTAATCGATTGCGCCAAAGCTAATGCTAAAGATGGAGTGGAAACCGCTGCCTATTTATGTGGCTATGGCAAGGATATCAACACCTTTGAACGAGAACTGAAAAAAGCTTGCGATCGCATTGGCGTCAAATATAACGAACTGGGCGACTTGATTACCGACCAAGACACAATTATAGATCGAGGCGGAATTGAAATTGCTCCCGATACTCCATCAGAACTTTAAAAAATTAGCAATTGGCTAGGGCAAAGCATAAGCGATCTCAGGTTTGAGCCAAAAATTTAACAGCAGTCGCTCATGCTTGCTCCCATCCCACCATCAGATTATCTTCAATACAAATTCTTTCGATGGCAAGAGACTAGCCCTGAGTCAAGCAATCTAATAATTAAGAATTAATAAAAATGTAGCCAATCATCCTTGGCTCAAAAGCAGAAAATATGAGATAATGCGATCGGAAAGAGGTCAAGATAAATAGCTGAAAAAAAAATTAATGGAATCAACAGATTTGATGAATTGGATAGCGGGCGGTCTGGCGATCGCTATATTTATCAGCGGGTTGTTGATGATGTTCACCAATATTTGGACTACCAAAAAAACAAAATAAAGTCAAGTCCAAAACAGATCGCTAATAATCGAACACGAGTAAACAGCATGATCGACCTCAATACATTATCTGAGTTCTCGCGCAACCACTGCCTTGCTATTTGTGGGTTTTTAGTACCAGCTAACTTACTCGCAACATTGCAAACGCTGATTTTAGTAGGATTGAATCGTCCGCAATACAAGATCTACCGCGCGATCGCCATTGCCATTACCTGCGCTGTACTCATGATACTGCACGTTTACACTTGGTTTGCCGTCGGCGTCGTCATGGCACCCACATACATTTTGCTGTTATTGGGAAGTGTATGTTTGTGCTTGAATATGTGGGGATTATGGCATCGAGAAAGTATGATGCGATCGCTTCAAGCATTGTATTTGTCCGCATCTAGTCTACTGGGACAAATGACAACTGCTAAAAGATAAGTTATATCATGTCCGGTTGCATCGGTAGCGTAAGGCCAGGGCGTTCGCGCAGCGTGCCGGAGGCATTAGCATTCGGATACAAAACCTTGGGTTTATTATAGAAATTATCGCCCGAATGCTTCGCCCCTACAAATGCTACCGGACGCGATATTACTTCTTTCTAGTACTCCTGTCCGGCTCAAATAATAGTAATAAGTTGCAGATAAGCATCAACCCGGTTTTGTGAAAAAACTGGGTTTGTAATTAAGGAGGTAAGAAGGGAATCTTTTCGCACAAAGTTAGGGTTTTCGATCAAAATCTGTCTCCTGCCTCAATCTCGCCGCCAAATATTAATCGTACCATAGGCGCTGCCGCTGACCAGAATTTGTCCATCGGGACTGAGGGCGAGAGATATTACCGACTCTGGCGTATCTGCTGTCAAAATGCCCAGTTGTTTGTTGGTGGTTAAATGCCAAATTTGAATCGTGCCATCGGCGCTGGCGCTAATCAAGGTTTCTCCATCTGGACTAATAACGAGTGAAGTGACAGCACCTTGATGTCCTTTTAGCACCGCAATGCGATTTCCAGAGGGAATGTGCCACAATTTGACGGTTTTATCGCTGCTACCAGAGGCGAGAATTTGCCCGTTGGGAGAGAATGCGATCGCACCGATTGCCCCCAAATCCCCGCTCAAGGTTTGCAGTAGATTTTTGCGCTCCCAATCCCAAATTTTAATCGTGCCATCGGCGCTACCAGAAGCAAGAATTCCCCCTGCTTGCCCCCCGATGTTAGAGGGAATTGGGCTAAAAGCAACTGCCCCCACTGCCCCCGAATGTCCTTCTAAAGTTTCAATTAATTCTCTTGTTTCTAAATGCCAGATTTTAACTGTATGGTCAAAGTTACCGGAAGCGAGAATTCCGCCTTTGGTTTGTGCGTTGGGGTAAGTTGGGCTGAGGGCAACCGCTCTAACAGAGCCAGAATATTCCCAAAACGTATAAATTGATTTGCCGGTTTCCAGATCCCAGAGTTTAATTGTTTGATCTGAACTACCGCTGACAAGGGTTTTCCCATCTGGTTTTAATGCGATCGCATAAATTTCTCCCCCTCTTTCGCACAAGGGGCGAATTAGCTGTCCGTTTCTCAAATTCCAAAGTTTAATTGTTTGGTCAAAACTAGCACTAATTAACGTTTGTCCATCGTTAGCGATCGCTAAATCGCTCACCCAGTCAGAATGCGCTGGCAGGGTATGAATGCAACGCCAATTCTGTTGGGTAGGTTCGCTTTGAAATGCCCTGGAAGATACACTATATTGTGGCACGGGCGGGGCGGCTGTAATTCCAACTTCAGCAGCATATTGTGGGGGCGTCGCCATCTTTTCTGCTTTGCGTTGCAAGGCTTCCACCTGCTGAGAAATTGTGGCAATATTATCAGAGAGCTGTCCTAATGCCCGCTCCAAATACTCTACTTTAGGTCTGGGTTTTTCTTCTCTATCTCTATCCCTATCTCTATCTCTACTTCCTGCTTTCCGTTGAATGGCTTTCACCTGCTGTTTCAAATCGTCGATCTGATGTTGCACCGCCACATCAACTTGATCCGAAATAGCAGCAAGTCCTCGCGATAGGCGCGCCAATCCTTGCTCTAAATCCTCTATCCTTGTGGTGAGGGAAGAGCGGTTAAGATAATTGGCGATACTGGTGATAGATTCCTGCAAGTTGGCGCACTGCTGCTGAACTTGCACCAGATCTTCATAAATCGGATTGATATTCGCTTGAATTAAAGATGCGAGATGATCTGGCGCTGGCACCCAGCTACCGCCGCTGGATGAAGTGATGCTGCTGTAGTAGTTGGCAAAAGATTTGAGTTGCTCTGAAAATTCTCGTTCAACTTGTTCGATGGCGTCGCTAGTTTGGCGCTGCATCAGTAATTCAAAGCGACGGCGGTTGATCGAGTTGAGACATACCAATACCGAAAGCGGTGCGATCGCATATACTACCTGTTTAGCGATCGCCGCGACTATCAAGCCAATAATTAAGCCTACCAGGAATACAAATTCCGCTATTTCCAGGCGGTTCAGCTTGTTCGACATCGCAACACTTGCAAAAGCTATCGTGCTTGAATCATAGCAGGGATTCTAGGAGCTAGGGATTAGGGGTAACTATCAACTGTCAACTATCAACTGTCAACTGTCAACTATCAACTGTCAACTGTCAACTGTCAACTATCAACTGTTGAATTTACCAATTACCCTGGCGAGAATTACCCCCAATTGAACGCTAACCACTCCCAAAATCGCACTACCTGCCCAATAAAGACCTGCACTGAAAAACGCGCGATCGCGCAGCAAGTAAAGCGTTTCGATCCCGTAGGTAGAAAATGTGGTATAAGCGCCCAAAAATCCCGTTGCTACCAATAGCCGTACTTCTGGCGAAACCATCCCCACCCGATCTAACGCCAAGGTGGTGAAAAACCCCATCGCACAACAGCCGGTAACGTTGATCAAAAAAGTTCCGTAAGGAAACGCCGTACCGAAGCGTTGCACAAACCACACGGTGAGATAGTAACGACTCAGCGCACCAGCGATCGCTCCTAAACTTACAGCAATGGGATGGCGAATGGCAGGATCTTGCAGCATCTGGTCTGAAAATAGGGTGTCGGGTCTTTTTGTCCGATCTCAAAATACTTAACTTTTTTATCACATTTTTCTGGCTCACTTCTAACTTATTAAAGAAATATATCTTTTTTTCTCAAAACTTACAAAATATGCTTAGTTTTTAAATGAGGAAACTTTGAAAAAATATAGAGATTAAAAAAAAATTATACAGCTGGCATCTAGCTCCTGTTTGACTCTAGAATTTTAAGACGAAAATTTTATTTCAGTTACCGAGCCTTTAGCCCAAAAAGCCCCTAAAGGGGCTTTGTTTGTTTCAACCAAGGGGAATTCAGTCATGGAAGACAGTCGCAAGCCAGAAACCGATGGGATAAAGTCTAATTTTTTAGACAGGTTAACAGAGCTTTTTTCCAACCAAATGGATAGCATTATCTTAGCGGTTGAACTACTCAAATGCTCTGATTATATTTGGACAGAAACCGAAGAATACTATCTAGAGTTTGTCAAAAAATATGCGATTCAAATGGTTGAATTCATTAAAAATAAAACGATAATCATCAATCCGAATGAAACCGATTTAAAGTCACGCTTAGATTGTTTTGGCTTGGCTTGGTGGGTAGAAATTACCACAGTTAATCCCCGCAATAGCTACTATTTTGGGCCGTTTATTAGCGCCAAAGAAGCTGGAATTGCCCAACCGGGTTATATTGAAGCTATCGAACATCAGGGAGAACAAATACAAGGGGTTCGCATTCAACAGTATAAACCCACATTATTATCGATTTTTAACTGTGAATCGACAGCAAGTTGTCCAATTAAGATCGCTCATATTTTCAACCCCGATCTTAACTGATATCAAACTTGGTCATGACTTTTTGAAACCCGCGTTTAACAGTGGACAGTGGACAGTGGACAGTGGACAGTTGACAGTTGACAGTTGACAGTTGCCTCTTGCTCAAGCTTATTAGGATTGCAAGCTATGGGACAGAATTTTTTCTTTCGCTCTCAAAGGACAGGGCTAATTCATCTTCGTAGTAGAAAATTATTTTGGTAGGATTGGCTGTGAAAGAGTCGAAAAATTAGCTAATTTTCTCCCCAGCTCCCCCAGCTCTTCCAATTTTCTTTGATGACAATGAAGTAGCCCTGCCTCAAAGGGGGAGGCTTTAAACCAATTTTTTCTGGTAAAACGCTCTGCTTTCACTATTCCCTAGCTATACCAACAACAAAGTCTCTTCAATTTGCTGTCGCGCACCGTCAGTTAATTCACAGCCGCTATTAAGGCAATCTACCAGCAATTTATTTGCCTCATAATATTGCTGGAGTAATTGCTTTTGGAGATGGCTAAATTGCCAATGTCCGGCATGGCTGTGGGCAATCAGCAAAGCTTTTAACTCCTCTGCCCAAGCTTGACTGTTTGCTTGCCACCAGGTTTGAAAGCTTGCTGAATTTTCAGTTTCTTGAGGCAGTTTTTCTTTCAGTTGTTGTATGGAGTTATGCAATTTTAAGGCTAAGTCGCGTTCAAGTGCCAAGTCAAAGTTATGGACACAACTTAAAATTAATTCCAGCTGGTATAAGCGTTTCAAAGCTGGGTCAATTTTGCCATCGATTGCGCTTAATTTTTGGTCAAATTCGATAGCGAAAGTAAAGCCTGGTGTGGGGGAGAGGTTGGAGTCAAGCGTTTGAGCAAAGTTTAGGTAAAGCAGTAGGGGTAAGTCAGGCAATGGGGGAAACTCAACGCCAAGTTTGCCGATGTTTAAAGCAAAAGCTAAATAACTATCGAGGACACAGGCAAGGGAAAAATAAAAGGCTCGCACGGCAGCCGGTTTGAGATTTTCTTGAAATGACCAAGATTTTTGATTCACCCATTTTAAGAATTGCTGCAATGTTTCATCTTTTGCTAACAACCCATCAATTTGATGTTTCATCATCTGCAATAAAGGTGTAGCATTTGGCAACGTTTCGGCTGCACTTAAAAATACTGGGTGCCAACGTTTTTGAGTTATATAGGTAAGGGTATTGCCTTGTAGGGGCGGGTTTAGCCAAATATTTCCTGGTTCGACAGATTGATTGGTAAAACCTGCGCCGACTGATAAATCGGCATTAGCGATTTGTTTGGCTGTTAAATATACTTGAAAAGTGAGGTGAGAAAAAGCATAAATATTATGCGATCGCCAAACCAATAACCCATCTTGTGCTGCCATCTCTTGTAGCAAAGCAGCGCTGGTTAACTCCAATGCTTCCGGTGCGGTATCTACGTTTGGTAACTGACGCAAATAGTCAGAAATATATTGCTGAATTTTCGATTTTTCAAAAACAATCTCGCCCCGCTCAAACGTAATTGCTGCTAGATAATTTAAGAGCTTAGTTTTGCCGACTAAAGACAAATTAGGATAAATTTGATGGCGTTCAATTCCCCTAGCTGCATCCCATCGAAATAACAAAATATCCAACGCTTCTCGATAAATTTTAGATCTATGGCGGGGAAAGTTGGCTTTGCTATCAAACGCCAAGCAGGCGAGGTGGAGTAATAGCGGGGTAGCGGCAAGTTCTCGAATTAAGTAATTTTCCGGGAGTTTGAGCTGGTCAATAAATGCAGCGGCTTTGGCTATTCCTGCTGATGGGTTATTTTTAGCGACTGCCACAAACCACTTGTGAGCAAACTCTACGATTTGCTCTTGATTAAAATCGGCAATTTCGACTTCTGCGAAGCCTGCTAACTGGTATTTACAAGCGGCTGTTCTAGTAGCGATCGCATACTTATTTTTGTAATATTTCTGGGAAAAGGTACGGATTTCTTGCCAAACGGCATCGCTATCTTTTTGCCTAACTTCATCTAACCCATCCAGCAAAATCGGCATTCTGCCACTTTCCAACAAGGTTTCTACTTCTTTAATTCCTATGCCGTAAAGTTCTAACTCTTGGCTGATGTATTCTAGAAGCGATATGCCGTTGCTGGTATCTTCTGCCAAGTCTTGCAACCGGATAAAAATTGGCACCAGGGAATCTTGTAACTCGCCTCGCAGACAAGCGATCGCAAGATATTGTAAAAATATCGTTTTACCCGCTCCGGGCTTTCCCAATACGGTTAATTTGCCATACTTTGCCATAACTTCCAGCGCCGATACTCTTTCTGGAAGCATTGTTTCCCCATCAGAAAGCCAGTCAGATAATTCTAACCACCTGCGAGCTACTGGCTGTTCTAGAATCTTAACTTCAACGTAAATATTCTCTAAATTCACTGGATGGGTAATATCTAATAAGCGGACAGTACCGCACTGGTATTCAATTTTCTCCCCGTATTGCGATCGCACCCTTTCGACCTTAGCATCAATGTCCCAATCGTTACTTTCCTCAGAAATTGCCGCCCCTTTAGGTATATCGGCAATTTCTTGCCAATTCAAACCCAGTAATGAACACAGCTCGCTAAATATTTGACGATCTACAGGTTGACCTGCGAAAAATCTCCCAATCGGTTGGCGAGTTTTTATACCAGCTTCTCTGGCTAAATCTGCTTGCGTCCATCCCTTGTTGGTAAATGCCTGCTTTGCTTGCTTGATGCCTTCTGGGGATGCTTGGAGCGATCGCTTTGCCATAACTTACGCTTCGCCGCTATTTCGATCGTAATTCTATAAGTTTTTAACAAATAATACAAATCATACCTAAACTCAGATCTTGCACCATTATCAACAAGCATATTTTTTTGTAGGGTGCGTGACGCTGCGAAAATATTTGAACGTAGCCATGAAACTTTTGGCGTCACGCACCAACCACCGATTGTGACAGTTGCGTAAGTCCCGATCCAACCAGCTTTTATGGTAAAAAAGTTCTTTTTGAGCATTTATATCATGTCCAGTGGTATCGGTAGTCTATGAATGTCTAATGGCTAATTGGCTTCAGAGTAGCCATTAGCAGTTACACTAACGTTGCTTAAGCTTTCTAAGGGTTCCGGTTGCACCAGTCTTGTATAGTGGGGTGCGATCGCAACCAGTAGCATCTATGGTAATCGCTAATTGCTAACGATCGTCCCATTCAGTATTTCAAACTTCCCATTTTCTCCCGGTTCAAACGCCAGCACCTGAGTTACTGCATCAATATTCAACGCCCCATAAATGTGAGGAAATAGATCGCTATCAGCTGCTTCGTATTTAATTTCAGCTTGAACTTGTTCGGGTTCAATACACAACAGCACTAACTCTTTTTGGTTTTGAAAAAATCTGTTAGCAGTTCTGACAATTTGTTGGGGAGTCGAACAATGGATAAAACCTTCAGTATCTAGCGTATCGCTGCGATAGATTCCAACTTCTTTCGCTTGTTCCCATTGTTCGCGCTTGGTGATATGTAGAATCATACTAAATTTAGGTGGTTGAGATTGGGTGCGATCGCCACCCAAGTTATATGTTATAGCAACCGCCAAGCCAGTTAGCATTGATTGATTAGAGATTGATTAGACGCCCTTCTTCCTCTAGCCCCTACGCCCCAGCTATAAATGTTGTAGAATCAATGGCCTTACCAGCTGATAGATAATACCAAGGACGATCGGGATCAAAATCGGGATGCCTACTATCAGCCCCCATTTGCCAAACTGGATTTGTTGAGCATCCGACTTGAGGAGTGTAATTACAGCTATGACTCCCATCAGTATCCAGATACATCCGAAGGCAATAAAGATCGCAAATGCCGAGTCTTGCATTTTCTTTTCCTGTGCTTTCAGTCTCTATACTCTAGGCTGGCAAATCTGCTGAGTTGTTGGCATCATACATCGGGAGTATCTGTAACAGTTGACAGTGGACAGTTCACAGTGGACAGTTAGTCAAGCGTCCTTCTTGGACGAGGCTTAAAAGCCAGTTTTTGGTTAATAATTTTCCACTGTCCACTGAAGCGCTTGACTGACAAGGGTTGCAACCAACTAAAATCCCTATCGGGGATTGAAACGAGAATTAGCTGATTGTTGGCTTTGATGCGATCGCGCTTTATTTTATAGCCCGCGATCGCGCAGCGTACCGGAGGCATAGGCGGGCTTTTTCCGGCTTCTAAACCCCTTTATTTTATAGCCCGCGAAGGCGGGCTTTGTTTGTGTAGCCGCGACTTTAGTCGTTCGGCATCAAAGGGGCGCTCGAAGCGGATTTGGTATTACATCCAAAATCGATCCCCCCAAACCCCCAATGCCTTGGGGGGCTTAAAAGAGATTTAGAGAGATTCCCCGCCTTATTAAAAAATTTAGTCTCAGATATTGCATAACCAGCAACTTACATTATCTAACTTAGATAATTTTGGATTATGGCTTTACATCTGGTGGTAAAGGGAACGTACCACGGTTGTAGCCATCCCATACTTTGAACAGCAATTCGCGCCTTTCTTCAGCCGTATTAGTATAAGCTTGAATTTCAGATTGTAGCAACTTTTTCATTATTGGCTGCTTGGCTAAATCTAACAATTCTTTTAACTCTGTTTCGGAAAAATTTGCTTCAAGTTGAGCAATATAATTGGCTTCAACGTATTTCCATCCAGCTTCTCGCTCTAACAGCGACTGCATCCATGCCATAAATTTGGTATTTTTCGCTGTCTCTGGAGAGAAGCCAAAATCGAGAATGTAACTCAGGTAGCGATTGTAATTATTGGCAATTCCTGCTTCTAACAAAACAGCTTTGGCTAATTCTTGCTTGGCTCCACTTGTAGCAGCCGTTTCGGCATAAACTTCCTTAGAAAATGCTTGTTGATTATTATTTATGTATCCAACAAGCAAGACACAAAACACTAACAGAATATTGAGAAAAAACGACTTAAATTTAGCCATTTTAGCTCCAATAAATAAACTTTATGCGGAAAAGGTAAAAGCTCTAGCTAAAGAACTCTGGGAAACAAACTATATCAAATCAAGTTGCTGGCTGTTTACTTCTTTGACTAATTTCCTTAATCCTCATCACCTTTCCCCCTTTTCCCTTTTCCCCGTATTATCTCCCCTACACAAGAAAACCCCTGGCCCCCTTGTAAGGCCAGGAGAGGAGAGTCTAAACTTTTAAACTTTTCAATAATTGATTGGGAATAGGAGATGGGTAATCAGAATTACCCATTACCCATCTCAAAGACCTTAGCCGAACTTGCTAGCCGTAGAGGCAATCAAGAATGCCGCGTAGGTGACGAAGTAGCCAACGGTGAAGTGAGCTAGACCGACCACACGGGCTTGAACGATGGACAGAGCAACCGGCTTGTCTTTCCAGCGAACCAGGTTCGCCAGAGGAGTGCGCTCGTGTGCCCAGACCAAGGTTTCGATTAACTCTTGCCAGTAACCGCGCCAGCTAATCAGGAACATGAAACCAGTTGCCCAAACTAGGTGTCCTAACAGGAACATCCAAGCCCAGACGGACAGGTTATTCATGCCGTAGGGGTTGTAACCGTTGATTAATTGGCTGGAGTTCAACCAGAGGTAATCGCGGAACCAACCCATCAGGTAGGTAGAAGACTCATTGAATTGAGCCACGTTACCTTGCCATACGCACAGATGCTTCCAGTGCCAGTAGAAGGTGAGCCAACCAATGGTGTTCAGCATCCAGAACATAGACAGGTAGAAGGCGTCCCAAGCGGAGATGTCGCAAGTACCGCCACGACCTGGGCCATCGCAAGGGAAGGCATAGCCGAAGTCCTTTTTATCGGGCATCAGCTTCGAGCCGCGGGCATCCAAAGCACCTTTGACCAGAATCAAAGTGGTGGTGTGCAGACCTAGTGCGATCGCATGGTGTACCAGGAAATCGCCAGGGCCAATCGTCAAGAACAGCGAGTTGGTGCCAGAATTAATCGCATCCAACCAACCAGGTAACCAAACATTTCCGTAGTTAGGCCATGCGGTGGTAGCAATACTATCCGGGTTGGATAACAAAGCATTCATCCCGTACAGCGCTTTACCGTGGGAAGCCTGAATGAACTGGGCAAATACCGGCTCAATCAGGATTTGTTTTTCAGGTGTGCCAAAGGCTACCACTACGTCATTGTGTACGTACAAGCCGAGAGTGTGGAAGCCCAAGAATAACGACACCCAAGACAGGTGAGAAATGATGGCTTCTTTGTGTTGCAGCACTCGATCCAACACGTTGCCTTTATTCTGTTCGGGGTCGTAATCCCGTACTAGGAAGATGGCGCCGTGGGCGAATGCTCCCACCATGATGAATCCAGCAATGTACTGGTGGTGGGTATACAGCGCTGCTTGCGTTGTGTAATCCTGCGCCAAGAAAGCGTAGGGCGGCAGCGAGTACATGTGCTGTGCTACCAGCGAGGTGATTACACCCAGACATGCGAGGTGCCATCCCAACTGGAAGTGCAGCGAGTTGTTGTAGGTGTCGTAAATGCCTTGGTGAGGCATGTTGAACGGCCCTTCAACTGGTTTGCCAAAGAAAGTTTTGGCATTCATCATGTCTTTGATGCTGTGACCGATACCGAAGTTAGTCCGGTACATGTGTCCAGCAATGATGAAGATGACAGCGATCGCTAAGTGGTGATGAGCGTTATCGGTCAGCCACAAAGACTGGGATTGGGGATGGAATCCACCTAAGAAGGTCAGAATTGCTGTTCCCGCGCCTTGAGAAGACCCGAAAACATGGTTGACAGAATCCGGATTTTGTGCATATACGCCCCAATTTCCGGTGAAGAATGGTACCAATCCAGCGGGGTGAGGCTTAACCGACAAGAAGTTATCCCAACCTACGTGAACGCCGCGAGATTCGGGGATAGCAACGTGAACCAGGTGACCAGTCCAAGCCAGAGAGCTAACGCCGAACAAACCAGCTAAGTGGTGATTCAGACGAGACTCGGCATTCTTGAACCAGGACAAGCTGGGACGGAACTTCGGCTGTAAGTGCAGCCAACCCGCAAACAGCATCACCGCAGCCAAGATCAGGAGGAATATCGCACCTTGGTACAGGTCGGCATTCGTCCGCATCCCTTGGGTATACCACCACTGGTACACGCCAGAGTAGGAAATGTTGACCGGGAAGGGCGCTGTGGATTGAGTAAACGCATCAATCGCCGGTTTACCGAAGTGGGGGTCCCAAATCGCGTGAGCAATGGGACGGACATTGAGGGGATCTTTGATCCACTGTTCAAAGTTGCCTTGCCAAGCTACGTGGAACAGATTGCCAGAGGTCCACAAGAAGATGATTGCGATGTGACCGAAGTGGGAAGCGAAGATCTTTTGGTAAAGATTTTCTTCCGTCATTCCGTCATGGCTTTCAAAATCGTGAGCCGTGGCAATCCCATACCAGATCCGACGTGTAGTCGGGTCTTGGGCCAAATCTTGGCTAAATTTTGGGAATTTTGTTGCCATACTCGAATGTTGTTTTGAGTCTTGTCAACTTGTTTGTTTTTGGTAATGGCTAATTGGTAATTGGTAATTGGTAATTGGTAATTGCAGATTTCATATTGCAGATTTCAGATTTCAACTCAAATCTAAAATCTAAAATCTAAAATTACCCATTACCCATTACCCGTACCTATTAGCCCAGTGAAAGCGAACGAGCTAGGAAGAATGCCCAGGTTGTGGCAATTCCTCCCAACAAGTAGTGAGCTACACCTACCGCACGGCCTTGAATAATGCTCAAAGCGCGAGGTTGGATAGAAGGTGCCACTTTCAACTTGTTGTGTGCCCAGACTATCGACTCGATTAATTCTTGCCAGTAGCCGCGACCGCTGAACAAGAACATCAAGCTAAACGCCC
>ERZ1066137.1297-NODE-1297-length-12587-cov-6.250080_pt1 | contig 12587 bp, 7 predicted proteins | sample MGYA00382784_ERZ1066137 | MGnify/ENA primary metagenome ERZ1066137 (study PRJEB33369, sample SAMEA5778367) | biofilm metagenome | biome: Industrial cooling water; feature: Water cooling tower basin; material: Biofilm | place: United Arab Emirates | collected... | reverse complement strand
CTCAGCCGCCCCGGCGCTCCCGCAGGGCCTCGAGGTAGAGCGCCTGGTAGGCCTGCGCCGGTGGCCGCCACGACAGCGGGCGGCCCATGCCGCGCCGCTGCAGCGCCACCCACCCTGAGGGGTTCCGGCGCAGCGCCAGGGCGCGCTGCAGCGCCTGCCCCAGGGCCAGCGGCGTGGCGGGTTCGAAGACGAAGCCGGCGCCCTCGGCGGGGTCCGCCGCGTCGGGCACCGTGTCGGCCAGGCCGCCCACGCGCCGCACCAGCGGCACCGTGCCGTAGCGCAGGCCGTACATCTGCGTCAGCCCGCAGGGCTCGAAGCGCGAGGGCACGGCGATCATGTCGCCGCCGGCCACCAGCCGGTGGGCGCGCGCCTCGTCGTAGCCGATGTGCACCTGCACGCGCCCGGGGTGCGCCTGCGCGGCCATGCGGAAGGCGGCCTCCAGCGCCGGGTCGCCCGTGCCCTGCACCGCCAGCTGCACGCCCTGCGGCAGCAGCTCGGGCAAGGCGGCCAGCAGCAGGTCCATGCCCTTCTGCGCCGTCAGGCGGCTCACCACCACCAGCAGCAGTGCGTCGGCGTCGGGCTGCAGGCCCAGCTCGGCCTGCAGCGCGCGCTTGCAGGCGGCCTTGCCGGCCAGGCGCTCGGCGTCGAAGCGCTGGGCGATGGCCGGGTCGGTGGCCGGGTTCCAGACGGCCTCGTCGATGCCGTTGAGGATGCCGCTGACCGCGGCGCCGCGCCCGCGGATCACGCCGTCGAGCCCGCAGCCGAACTCGTGCGTGGCGATCTCCTGCGCGTAGGTGGGGCTGACCGTGGTGATGCGGTCGGCGAACTTGAGGCCCGCCTTCATGAAGCTCAGCTGGCCGTGGTACTCCAGCCCCGCGGGCGACATCAGCCGCGAGGCCAGGCCCAGCAGCGGCCAGTCGTGCATGGGGAACAGGCCCTGGAACGCCAGGTTGTGCACCGTGAACACGCTGGCCGCGCGCGTGGGCAGGTGCTCGGCCACGAACGCGCAGGCCATGGCGGCGTGCCAGTCGTGCGCGTGCACGATGTCGGGCACCCAGGCCGGGTCGGCGTCGTCGGCGGCCAGGTGCGCGGCCACCCAGCCCAGCAGGGCGAAGCGCTGCAGGTTGTCGGGCCACTCCTCGCCATCGGCGGCCTGGTAGGGCCCGCCGGCGCGGCGGTACAGGTAGGGCGCGTCGATCACGTACACCGGCAGCGCCGTGCCCGGCATGCGGCCCAGCAGCAGGCGCACGCGCAGCGCCCCGAAGCAGGCGCCGATGTCGATGACGGGGCGCGCGCCCTGCACGCTCTCGATCACGGCCGGGTAGCCCGGCAGCAGCAGGCGCACGTCGGCGCCCAGCTCGGCCTGCGCCACGGGCAGCGCGGCCACCACGTCGGCCAGGCCGCCGGTCTTGACGAGCGGGAAGACCTCGGCCGCCACGTGCAGCACGCGCAGCGCCGCGGCCTGGGGGGTGGTTGCCGGGCTCGTCATTCCAGGGCGCGCAGCATGTCGCGGGTGACCAGCGTGATGCCGCTGTCGGTGCGGTAGAAGCGCGCGGCGTCGGCCGCGGCGTCCTCGCCGATGACCATGCCGTCGGGGATGACGCAGTCGCGGTCGATCACGCAGCGCGTGAGCCGCGCCAGCCGGCCCACCTGCACGCCCGGCAGCACCACGCTCCACTGCACCTGCGAGTACGAGTGCACGCGCACGTTGGAGAACAGCACCGAGCGCAGCACGTTGCCGCTGACGATGCAGCCGCCCGAGACCAGGCTCTCGATCGCCATGCCCCGGCGGTCGTCGACGTTGTGCACGAACTTCGCGGGGGGCAGCTGGGGCTGGTAGGTCCAGATGGGCCAGTGCGTGTCGTAGAGGTTGAGCAGGGGGTCGGTGGCCGTGAGGTCGATGTTGGCGTCCCAGTAGGCGTCGATGGTGCCGACGTCGCGCCAGTAGGGCTCGTGGCCGGGGCGGCGGCCCACGCAGCTCAGGTCGAAGGGGTGGGCCACGGCCACGCCGGCGCGCACGGCGCGCGGGATGATGTCCTTGCCGAAGTCGTGGCTGGAGTTGGGGTCCAGCATGTCGCGCTGCAGCTCCTTGTAGAGGTAGCGCGCGTTGAAGATGTAGATGCCCATGCTGGCCAGGCTGCGGCCGGGCTTGCCAGGCATCTCGGGCGGCTCGGGCGGCTTCTCGACGAAGTCGGTGATGCGGCGGTCGCCGTCCACGGCCATCACGCCGAAGGCCCGGGCCTCCTCGCGGCTCACCTCCACGCAGGCCACGGTGCACTCGCTGCCCAGCTTGCGGTGCAGGGCCACGTGGTCGGCCAGCATGAGCGCGTAGTTCTGCTTGTAGATGTGGTCGCCGGCCAGCACCACCACGTAGTCGGCGCGGTAGGCGGCCAGGATGTCCTGGTTCTGGTAGACGGCGTCGGCGGTGCCGCGGTACCAGCTCTCCTCGTCCACGCGCTGCTGCGCGGGCAGCAGGTCGACGAACTCGTTCATCTCGCTCTTGAGGAAGGCCCAGCCGCGCTGCAGGTGGCGCAGCAGGCTGTGGCTCTTGTACTGCGTGATGACGCCGATGCGGCGGATGCCGCTGTTCATGCAGTTGCTGAGCGCGAAGTCGACGATGCGGAACTTGCCGCCGAAGTAGACCGCGGGCTTGGCGCGCGAGTCCGTCAGGTTCTTGAGGCGGCTGCCCCGGCCGCCGGCCAGAACCAAGGCCACGGCGCGGCGCGGCAGGTCCAGGCCGGCCGCGACATCGATGGAATCCATGCTGTCTCCTGGTGCGGCGCTTCGGGCGGGGCGATGCAACAAAACTACACGGCCACGCGATCAAGCAGTGGGGCGTGGGCGCCCGCCGAGGCGCTCGCGATGATGATTGATGACTTTCTAAAAGTGCACTAACTCTATGTTTTCAAATGATGAACAAGGCCTCGGACCCGAACCGAAAAGATACCGATGCGCACGACGATGTAGCTGAACTACACTGTTCTCCGCGATCGGCGGTTGACGCTGCCGGCCCTGTTCGGGACACTCCCCTCCATTCCCACCGCACCCGCCGAGCGCAAGCAAACCTCGCGCCGCCCGCACGCATGAGCGACTCCCAACTCTCCACGACCGCCCCCACCGCCACCGCCGGCACGGGCGCTGCCGCCGTCGAGCACCACCTGCTCCACACCGTGGGCGCCGTGCCCGCGCAGGCCACGCCCACCGAGATCATGCACGCCGTGGCGCAGGTGGCGCGAGAGCAGTTGTCCCGACGCTGGGTGGCCGCCGAGCAGGCCGACCGCGCCGCCAAGGCGCGCCGCGTCTACTACCTGTCGATGGAGTTCCTGATCGGCCGCACGCTCGGCAACGCCCTGGCCGCGCTGGAGCTCAAGGGCGAGATGGGCGCCGCGGCGCGCAGCCACGCCGCCAGCCTGGAAGACCTGGCCGCCACCGAGGCCGACGCCGCCCTTGGCAACGGCGGCCTGGGCCGCCTGGCCGCCTGCTTCCTGGACAGCATGGCCACGGTGGAGCTGCCCAGCTACGGCTACGGCATCCGCTACGAGTTCGGCATGTTCAAGCAGCACATCCAGGGCGGGCGCCAGATCGAGTCGCCCGACCCCTGGCTGGAAGACGGCACGCCCTGGGAGTTCCCGCGCGGCAACGTGGCCTACCGCGTGCGCTTCGGCGGCTGGGTGGAGCCCGCGGCCGACCCCAGCCTGGTGCCGACCTGGCGCCACGCCGGCGAGGTCAACGCCAAGGCCTACGACATGGTGGTGCCCGGCCACGGCACCGAGCGCGTGAGCACGCTGCGCCTGTGGAAGGCCGTGGCACCCAGCCAGATCGACCTGCACGCCTTCAACAGCGGCGACTACGCGCGCGCAGCGGAGTTCAAGAACGCCTACGAGAACATCTCGTGGGTGCTGTACCCCAACGACAGCACGCCCGCCGGCCGCGAGCTGCGGCTGCGCCAGGAGTACTTCTTCACCAGCGCCAGCATCCAGGACATCCTGGCGCGGCACCTGGCCGAGCACGGGCGGCTCACCAACCTGGCGGACAAGGTAGCAATCCATCTGAACGACACCCACCCGGCCATCGGCGTGGCCGAGCTGATGCGGCTGCTGGTGGACGAACACGGCTTCGGCTGGATCGCCGCCTGGGCCATCACGCGCAAGGTGTTCAGCTACACCAACCACACGCTGATGCCCGAGGCGCTGGAGACCTGGCCCGTGGCGCTGATGCAGCAGGTGCTGCCGCGGCACCTGGAGATCATCTTCCGCATCAACGCCGAGTTCCTGGCCGAGGCCGCGGCGCACCGCCCGGGCGACAACGACTTCCTGCGCGAGCTCTCGCTCATCGACGAACGTGGCGAGCGCCGCGTGCGCATGGCGCACCTGGCGGTGGTCGGCAGCCACAAGATCAACGGCGTCTCGGCGCTGCACAGCGATCTGCTGGTGAAGACCATCTTCTCGGGTTTTGCCAGCATGTGGCCCGAGCGCTTCACCAACATGACCAACGGCGTGACGCCGCGCCGTTGGCTGGCCCAGGCCAACGGCGGCCTGGCCTCGCTGGTGGACAGCACCATCGGCTCGGGCTGGCGGCTGGACCTGACCCAGCTCGAGCGCCTGAAGCCCCACGCCGAGCGCGCCGACTTCCGCCAGGCCTTCATGGCCGTGAAGCAGGCCAACAAGCGGCGGCTGGCCGAGCACATCCGTGCCAGCACCGGCATCGTGGTCGACCCCACGAGCCTGTTCGACGTGCAGGTCAAGCGCATCCACGAGTACAAGCGCCAGCTGCTCAACGTGCTGCAGGTGGTGGCGCGCTACCAGGCCATGCTGGCCGACCCCACGGCGCACTGGACGCCGCGCACGGTGATCTTCGCCGGCAAGGCCGCGAGCTCGTACCACGCGGCCAAGAGCATCATCCGGCTCGTGCACGACGTGGGCAGCGTCATCAACAACGACCCCGTGGTGGCCGGCCGGCTGAAGCTGGTGTTCGTGCCGAACTACGGCGTGTCGGTGGCCGAGGTCATCATGCCGGCGGCCGATCTCTCGGAGCAGATCTCCACGGCCGGCACCGAGGCCTCGGGCACGGGCAACATGAAGCTGGCGCTGAACGGCGCGCTCACCATCGGCACCGACGACGGCGCCAACATCGAGATCCGCGAGCAGGTGGGCGACGACAACATCTTCATCTTCGGCCTCAGCACCGCCGAGGTGGCGCAGCACAAGGCCCAGGGCTACCAGCCCTTCCGCCTGTACGAGGGCAACCCGCGCCTGAAGGCCGTGCTCGACGCCATCGCCGGCGGCGCCTTCAGCGACGACGAGCCCGGCCGCTACCGCGGCCTGGTGGACAGCCTGCTGTGGGGCGGCGACCCCTACATGCTGCTGGCCGATTTCGACAGCTACGTGGCCGCGCAGGCGCGGGTCGATGCGCTGTACGAGCAGCCCGAGGCCTGGGCCCGCAAGGCCATCCTCAACGTGGCCGGCATGGGCTTCTTCTCGTCGGACCGCACGATCCGCGAGTACGCACGCGAGGTCTGGGGCCTGGCCGCCAAGGCCTGATCGCCGCATGAGACTCGACCAGGCCGAGGCCCGCGCCCTCTGCGAGGGCCGCCACGGCGACCCGTTTGCGGTGCTGGGCCCGCACCCGCGCGGCGACGGCGCGACCTGGGTGCGCGTGTTCGCGCCGCACGCCGTGGCCGTGACGGTGGTGGCCGGCCCGCACGCCTGGCCGCTGCAGCGGCGCGACGCCGAGGGGCTGCACGACCTGTTCGAGGGCGAGACCGCCGTGCGCGGCCCCTACCAGCTGCGCCTGCGCTGGGGCGGCGGTGGCGAGACCGTGGCCGAGGACCCCTACCGCTTCGGCACCGTGCTGGGCGAGATGGACATCTGGCTGCTGGGCGAAGGCACGCACCTGCGCCCCTTCGAGGTGCTGGGCGCGCACCCGCGAACGATGGATGGCGTGGCAGGCACGGCCTTTGCCGTGTGGGCGCCCAACGCCAGCCGCGTGAGCGTGGTCGGCGACTTCAACCACTGGGACGGCCGCCGCCACCCCATGCGCCTGCGCCGCGAGTGCGGCGTGTGGGAGCTGTTCCTGCCCGGCGTGGGCCTGGGCACGGCCTACAAGTACGAGCTGCTGGACCGCGACGGCCAGCTGCTGCCGCAGAAGGCCGACCCCTACGCGCGCGCCGCCGAGCGGCGCCCGGCCACGGCCAGCGTGGTGGCCCCGCTGCCGCCCGTGCGGCCGCCCTCCCCCGCGCGCCAGGCCGCCAACGCGCTCGACGCGCCGCTCAGCATCTACGAGGTGCACCTGGCCTCGTGGCGCCGCAAGCCGGAAGACGGCAACCGCTGGCTGAGCTGGGACGAACTCGCCGACGAGCTGCTGCCCTATGCGCTGGACATGGGCTTCACGCACCTGGAGCTGCTGCCCATCAGCGAGCACCCCTTCGACGGCAGCTGGGGCTACCAGACCCTGGGCCTGTACGCGCCCACGGCGCGATTCGGCCCGCCCGAGGGCCTGCAGCGCTTCATCGACCGCGCGCACGCGCTGGGCCTGGGCGTGATCCTCGACTGGGTGCCGGCGCACTTCCCGACCGACGCGCACGGCCTCGCGCGCTTCGACGGCACGGCGCTCTTCGAGTACGCCGACCCGCGCGAGGGCTTCCACAACGACTGGAACACCCTCATCTACAACTTCGGCCGCACGGAGGTGCGCAACTTCCTGGTCGGCAATGCCCTGTACTGGATCGAGCGCTTCGGTGTCGACGGCCTGCGCGTGGACGCCGTGGCCTCCATGCTCTACCGCGACTACAGCCGCAAGGCCGGCGAGTGGATCCCCAACGCCCACGGCGGGCGCGAGAACCTCGAGGCCATCGCGCTGCGCAAGCGCGGGAACGCGGTCATCGGCAGCGAGTGCCCGCAGGCCGTGACGCTGGCCGAGGAGAGCACCGCCTTCCCGGGCGTGAGCCGGCCCACCTATGCCGGCGGCCTGGGCTTTCACTACAAGTGGAACATGGGCTGGATGCACGACACGCTGCAGTACATGGGCCGCGATCCCATCCACCGGCCCTACCACCATGGCGAGACGACCTTCGGCCTCGTCTACGCCTTCACCGAGAACTTCGTGCTGCCGCTGAGCCACGACGAGGTGGTGCACGGCAAGGGCAGCCTGCTGGCCAGGATGCCCGGCGATGCCTGGCAGCAGTTCGCCAACCTGCGCGCGTACTACGGCTTCCTGTGGGGGCACCCGGGCAAGAAGCTGCTGTTCATGGGTGGCGAGTTCGCCCAGGGCCGCGAGTGGAACCACGACGCCAGCCTCGACTGGCACCAGCTGCAGGACGACCGCCACGCCGGCGTGCAGCGCCTGGTGCGCGACCTCAATCGGCTCTACCGCACCAGCCCGGCGCTCTACACGCAGGACTTCACGCCGGCCGGCTTCGAGTGGATCGACCACGACGACGCGCGCCGCAGCCTGCTGGCCTTCGTGCGCCACGGGCGGGGTGGCGAGCAGATGCTGGTGGTGTGCAACTTCGCGCCCGTGGTGCACCACGGCCTGCGCTTCGGCGTGCCGGCGGCCGGGCGCTGGGTGGAGCGGCTCAACACCGACAGCCGCCACTACGGCGGCAGCGACGTCGGCACCCCGCTGGGCGAGTGCACGGCCGAGGCGGTGGCCAGCCACGGCCGCGCCCACAGCGTGGTGCTGAACGTGCCGCCGCTGGCCACCGTCTTCCTGGAGCTCGTGCGCTGAGATGGACGTGGCGCGCCGCGATGCCCCGGCCGTGACGGCCCTGCAGCCCGGCCGCGCCTGGCCGCTGGGCGCCACGGTCGACGACGAGGGCGTGAACATCGCCGTGTTCTCGCAGCACGCCACGCGCGTGGAGCTGTGCGTGTACGACGCCGAGGGCCGCACCGAGCTGCAGCGCCTGCCGCTGCCCGGCCGCAGCGGCGACGTCTTCCACGGCCACCTGCTCGGGGCCGGCGCGGGGCTGGTCTACGGCCTGCGCGCCCACGGCCCCTGGCGGCCCGACCGCGGCCACCGCTTCAACCCGAACAAGCTGCTGCTCGACCCCTGGGCGCGCGAGATCGTGGCGCCGCCCGGCGGCTTCGACTGGAGCGGCCCGCACTTCGGCGCCGACCGCGAGCACCCGCAGCACCTGGACACGCGCGACAACGGCGCGCTGGCCTTCAAGGCCCGCGTCGTGGGCCCCGAGCCCGGCGTGGCGCGCCTGCGCACGCCGCCGGGCGCCGACACGCTGATCTACGAGCTGCATGTGCGCGGCTTCACGCGGCAGATGCCCGGCGTGCCCGAGCCGCTGCGCGGCACCTACGCGGGGCTGGCCCACGACGCGGCCATCGCCCACCTGCAGCGCCTGGGTGTTACCACCGTGTGCCTGCTGCCGGTGCAGCAGCACCTCGACGAGGCCCACCTCGCGGCGCGCGGCCTCGTCAACTACTGGGGCTACAACACCCTGGGCTTCTTCTGCCCCGAGCCGCGCTACGCCGCGGCGCGCGACGGCGCCGGCGTGCGCGCCGAGTTCCGCGCGATGGTGCAGCGCCTGCACGAGGACGGCATCGAGGTGCTGCTCGACGTGGTCTACAACCACACGCCCGAGGGCGACGAGCGCGGCCCCACGCTCAGCTGGCGCGGCCTGGACAACGCCAGCTGCTACCGCCTGCCCGAGCACGCCAAGCAGCACGTCGAGAACTGGACGGGCTGCGGCAACACGCTGGACATTCGCCACCCGCGCATGCTGCAGATGGTGATGGACAGCCTGCGCCACTGGGTGCAGCACTACGGCATCGACGGCTTCCGCTTCGACCTGGCCCCCGTGCTGGGCCGCGGCGACCACGGCTTCGACCGCGCCAACCCCTTCTTCAAGGCGGCGCTGCAGGACCCCGTGCTGCAGGGTGTTCGCCTCGTGGCCGAGCCCTGGGACGTGGGCCCGAGCGGCTACCAGCTGGGCCAGTTCCCGCGCGGCTGGCAGGAGTGGAACGACCGCTTCCGCGACACCGCGCGCGCCTTCTGGCTGGGCGGCGACTGCACGCGCGGCGAGTTCGCGCTGCGCCTCGCCGGCAGCTCCGACCTCTATCAGGCGCGCCAGCGCTCGCCGCTGGAGAGCGTCAACTACATCGTCAGCCACGACGGCTTCACGCTCGCCGACCTCGTGAGCTACGACCTGCGCCACAACGAGGCCAACGGCGAAGGCAACCGCGACGGCCACGGCCACAACCTCAGCTGGAACTGCGGCTGGGAAGGCCCCACGGCCGACCCCGAGGTGCTGGCCCGCCGCGGCCGGCTGCAGCGCGCGCTGCTGGCCAGCCTGCTGCTGAGCCAGGGTACGCCCATGCTGGCCGCCGGCGACGAGCTGGGCCACAGCCAGGGCGGCAACAACAACCCCTACTGCCAGGACAACCCCATCACCTGGATCGACTGGGCGCAGGCCGACCAGAGCCTGCTGGCCTACACCGCCCACGTGATCGCCCTGCGCAAGCGCCTGTTGCCGCTGGCCCCGCGCTGGTACACCGGCCTGCCCGACGCCAAGGGCCGCGCCGACCTGGCCTGGCTGCGCCGCACCGGCGAGCCCATGACGCCCGAGCACTGGAACAACCGCATGTCGCGCATCCTGGGCGCGTGGATCGGCGCGCCGGGGCGCGGCGGCGCGCCGCTGCTGCTGCTGATCAACGGCCGCGACATGGACGCCAGCTTCCGCCTGCCACCGGGCCAGTGGGTGTGCGAGCTCGACAGTACGCAGCCCGAGGGCCGCAGCGCCTGGGTGCGCGGCGGCCGGCACGAACTCGACCTGCCGGCGCGCAGCGTGATGCTGCTGCGCGACGCGGCACCCTGAACACCGATCCGGAGACATCCCCCATGCGCTTCCCCCGTGCCAGCGGCGTGCTGCTGCACCCCACCTCCCTGCCCGGCCCGCACGGCAGCGGCGACCTCGGCCGCGAGGCCTACCACTTCGTCGACTGGCTGGTGGCCGGTGGCCAGAAGCTCTGGCAGGTGCTGCCGCTGGCCGGCATCGGCCCGGGCAACTCGCCCTACATGAGCAACTCGGCCTTCGCCGGCAACGTGCTGCTGGTCGACCTGGCCGAGCTGCACGAGCAGGGCTGGCTCGACGCCGCCGACCTGCAGCCCGTGCCCGGCCTGGCCGCCGAGGCCGTGGACTACGCCGTGGTGCACCCCTTCCGCATGGAGCGCCTGCACAAGGCCGCGCTGCGCTTTGCCGCCGCCGGCACGGCCGCGCAGCGCGAGGCCTTCGCGCTCTTCCGCGCCGAGCAGGCCAGCTGGCTGCCCGACTTCAGCCTCTTCATGAGCCTGTGCGAACGCCTGCACTGGGCCGACTGGCACACCTGGCCGGCACCGCTGCGTCACCGCGAGCCCGCCGCCCTGGCCGCCGCGCGCGCCGAGCACGCCGAGCGCGTGCACTTCTGGGAGTTCGCGCAGTGGTGCTTCTTCCGGCAGTGGCTGAAGCTGCGCGCCTACGCCAACGCCAAGGGCGTGCAGGTCATCGGCGACACGCCCATCTTCATCGCCTACCTTTCGGCCGAGGTGTGGGCCAACCAGCACCTGTTCGAGCTCGACGCCGAGGGCAAGCCCTCGGTGGTGGCCGGCGTGCCGCCGGACTTCTTCAGCGCCACGGGCCAGCGCTGGGGCAACCCGCTGTATCGTTGGAGCGAGCACGCCAAGGACGGCTACGCCTGGTGGGTGGAGCGCATCCGCCGCACCTTCGAGCTGGTGGACATCGTGCGCATCGACCACTTCCGCGGCTTTGCCGGTTACTGGGAGATCCCGGCCAGCGAGCCGACCGCGATCAAGGGCGAGTGGAAGCCGGGCCCCGGCGAGGCGCTGTTCAAGGCCATCGCGAAGGCCCTCGGCCCCATGCCCATCATCGCCGAGGACCTGGGCGTGATCACGCCCGACGTCGACGCGCTGCGCAGGAAGTTCGGCCTGCCGGGCATGCGCATCCTGCAGTTCGCCTTCGGCGGCGACGCCACCGACCGCTTCCTGCCGCACAACCACGAGCCCGACACCGTGGTCTACACCGGCACGCACGACAACGACACCGTGGCCGGCTGGTGGGCCACGGCGTCCGACCACGAGCGCCACTTCGCGCGCGGCTACCTCGCCACCGACGGCCACGACATGCCCTGGACCCTGATCCGCGCCGCCATGGCCAGCGTGGCCGACACCGCCGTACACCCCATGCAGGACGTGCTGGCCCTGCCCACCGGCTGCCGCATGAACTACCCCGGCCAGGAAAGCGGCTGGTGGCGCTGGCGCTTCCAGTGGGCCGAGGTGCAGCCCTGGCATGCCGGGCGGCTGGCCGAGCTCTGCCGGCTGTACGGGCGCTGAGGGCGCGCGGGCGGCGCCACAAAGGCAGTGCGCCCAGCGTGGGAACCGCGGGCGGGCGCCCCGCAGGCCGCCGCGTTCGGCCGCACACTGCGCGCCCGGGCCGCGGCACGCGCCGGCCGGCCCGGGGCCCACACCGGAGCGCCGCCCGATGCCCAACACCCGCACCGCCCACGCCGTCCGCCTGGAGTTCGCGCCCGACTCCCTGGTGCACGCCAACCTGTCGGGCGCCGCGTTCACGGGCGACTGGCTCTGGGTCGCCGGTGACGAGGCCTGCGGCCTCGACCGCCTGCGCCGGCTGGAGCCCGTGGGCCGCGAGGCCCTGCGTTTCGGCGAGGTGCGCGACTTCCCGCTCGCCGACTTGCTGGACCTGCCCGGCGCCCCCGACGAGGAAGCCGACCTCGAAGGCATGGCGGTGGCCGACGGCTTCCTCTGGGTGGTGGGCTCGCACGGGCTCAAGCGCAAGAACGCCAAGCCCGGCCGCGACCACGCCGACAACGCGCGGCGCCTCGCCAAGCTGGCGCTCGATGGCAACCGGCGCCTGCTGGCCTGCCTGCCCATCGAGCCCGATGCCGAGGGCGCGCCCTGCCTCGTGCGCCAGGCGCGCGATGGCCGCCGCGCGCTGCGCCTGAAGGGCGACGCGCAGTCCAACCTGCTCACGCGCGCCCTCGCCGACGACCCGCACTTCGGCCCCTACCTCGCCATCCCGGGCAAGGACAACGGCTTCGACATCGAGGGCCTGGCCGTGGACGGCCGGCGCCTGCTGCTGGGGCTGCGCGGGCCGGTGCTGCGCGGCTGGTCGGCGCTGCTGGAGATCGAGGTCGAGGCGCGCGGCGACGCGCTGCGCCTGCTGCCGCTGGACGACGCCGGCACGCTGGTCCGCAAGCACTTCCTGCAGCTCGACGGCCTGGGCGTGCGCGACCTGCACTTCTCGGGTGACGACCTCTACATCCTGGCCGGCCCGACCATGGTGCTCAACGGCGACATCCGCGTCTTCAAGTGGCCGGCGGCGCGGCCGCTGCTCGCGGCCCAGCGAGAGCCCGTGCGCTTCGAGGCCGGGCTCACCGAGTCGGTGGCGCTGCCGCACGGGCGGGGCACCAACCGCGCGGAGGCGATCTGCGACCTGCCGCCGGCGCTGTCGCGCGGCAAGCCGAGCTGGCTGGTGCTGTACGACGTGCCGGGCGCCGACCGCAAGGACGGCGAGCACACCGTCTTCGGCGACCTGCTGCGCCACGACTGACGCACCGCCCCTCGCC